>Ga0256832_1002048_pt1 | contig 13758 bp, 16 predicted proteins | sample 134614metaG_FD_190534 | JGI IMG/M metagenome (GOLD analysis project Ga0256832, IMG submission 190534) | Hydrothermal vent microbial communities from Lau Basin, Pacific Ocean - 134-614 | ecosystem: Environmental > Aquatic > Marine > Hydrothermal vents | place: Pacific Ocean: Lau Basin | collected...
CCAAAAGCAATGTCTCGCCGCTTTCGGCGACCGAGATGATCAATCATCGCGACGCGGTGGTCATCGATGTGCGTCCTATGGCCGATTTCAGCAAGGGGCATATCCTCGGCGCGATCAACCTGCCGATCAACGGCCTGAAGAACCAGCTGAACACGCTGGAGAAGTACAAGGGGCGACCGATCATCGTGGTATGCCGTTCCGGCAACCAGTCCGCGCTGGCGATGCGCCAGCTGCGCGCGGCCGGTTTCGAAGAGGTCTACAATCTCGCCGGCGGCATGCTCGGTTGGCAGTCGGCGGATCTGCCGACAAGCAGGAAATCGTAGCTGATAAAGTATACTCGTCGCCCATGAATTTTCGGATTTTCGAGAGCGTTCCTCGCGCCCGTGGGCCAGACGCGGAAGCGAGTCATAGCCCATTCCATGGCGAGTTTCCGCAACAACGCCCACGGGTGCGAGGGGCGGTCGCAGTGGCCGAAAAGTCATGGGCGACGAGTATAACTACTCAGCGAGTAGAGCAAATGAAGTTACATTGTATACTCGTCGCCCATGGACTTTCGGGTTTTCGAGACCGTTCCCCGCGCTCGTGGGCCAGGCGCGGAGACGAGTCATGGCCCATGCCATGGCGAGTTTCCGCAACGACGCCCACGGGTACGAGGGGTGGTTGCAGTGGCCGAAAATTCATGGGTGGCGAGTATCAAACTACAACCCGACAGACAGAAGGTTCATATGGCTGAAGAAACCCAACAGGACAACCGTCAGTTCGCGCTCCAGCGCATCTATCTGAAGGATGTCTCGTTCGAGACCCCGATGGGCGCTGAAGCGTTTCAGGTGGAATGGAAGCCACAGATCGCCCTTAACCTCAATAACGCGGCCAAGGATCTGGGCAACGATTTCCACGAGGTGGTATTGACGGTCACGGTGACCGCCAAGCTCGGCGACAAGACCGCCTTCCTTGCGGAGGTGCACCAGGCCGGCATCTTTCTGGTGCAGAATTTTCCACAAGAGGAACTGGCGCCGATGTTCGCGGTATACTGCCCGAACGTTCTGTTTCCGTATGCGCGCGAGGCGGTTTCGGATCTGGTCACCAAGGGCAGTTTCCCGCAATTGGTGTTGCAGCCGGTGAATTTCGAGGCGCTCTACGCCCAGCAGTTGCAACAGCAACAGCAGCAATCGAACTGAACCCAGCGGTGTGAGCCCCGTCCCCGATAAGATCGCGGTGATCGGCGCCGGTTCCTGGGGAACCGCGCTGGCGATCCAGTTGGCGCGCAACGGGAATCCGGTTTCGCTGTGGGGCCATGAGCGCGACGAGATGCGCGAGATGGCCGCGGCGCGCCGGAATTCGCGCTATCTTCCCGGAGTTGCGTTTCCCGATCCGTTACTGCCTTGTGTCGAGCTCGACGAGGCGCTCGATGCCGCGGTCGAGGTGCTGGTGGTGGTGCCCAGCCATGCCTTTCGTCCGGTCGTGCGCCGCTTGCTTCGCGAGATGCCGGTCGATGCGGGCCTGAGCTGGGCGACCAAGGGATTGGAGCAGGGCAGCGGCAAGCTGTTGCACGAGGTCGCGAGCGAGGAGTCCGGTAATCCGAAACGACTCGCGGTGTTGTCCGGCCCCACCTTCGCGATGGAGGTCGCGCGCGGCTTGCCGACCGCGATCGTTTCCGCCTCCAGTCACCGGCCGCGCGCCGAGGCGCTCGCCCGTCGTGTTCACGCGGACACCTTTCGCGCCTACATCAGCGACGATATCGTCGGCGTCGAGATCGGCGGGGCGAGCAAGAATGTGATGGCGATCGCCGCCGGGATCGCCGACGGCCTGGGGTTTGGCGCCAACACCCGGGCCGCGCTGATCACCCGTGGACTGGCCGAGATCCGGCGGCTGGGCTTGGCGCTCGGCGCCCACAGCGACACCTTCATGGGCTTGACCGGCATCGGCGATCTGGCGCTGACCTGTACCGACGATCAGTCGCGCAACCGTCGTTTCGGTCTGGCGCTGGCGAAGGGCATCGGCGTGGGTGCCGCGCGGGAAGCGATCGGACAAGAGGTGGAAGGCTATGCCGCCTCGCTGGCGGTGTATCGCAAGGGGCATGAATTGGGCGTCGAGATGCCGATTACCGAACAGGTGTACCAAGTGCTCTATCGTGGCCTGGACCCGCGTGATGCGGTGCGCGCGTTGCTCTCGCGAGAGCAGAAGGCGGAAGACTGACCATGCGCATCGCTTGTCAGCCCCCTCCCATCTATCCGGCTCCGGCGAAGCCGTGCTGTCGCCAAGCCTCATAGAGCACCACGGCGACCGCGTTGGAGAGGTTCAGACTGCGGTTTTCGGGGCGCATCGGGATGCGAATCCGGTCATTGGGCCAGCGCGCCAACAATGCGTCCGGCAGGCCGCGCGTCTCCGGTCCGAACAGCAGCGCGCTGCCGGCCGGGTAGCGGACCCGGTCGTAACGCCGGGTCCCGCGCGTGGTCAGCGCGAACAGCTGTTGCGGCGCATGACGGTCGAGGTAAGCATCGAGGCTGGAGTGCGAGCGCACGCTGGTCCACTCGTGATAATCCAGCCCGGCGCGCCGCAAACGCTTGTCGTCCAGCACGAAACCGAGCGGCTCGATAAGGTGAAGGCGCGCGCCGGCGTTGGCGCACAGTCGGATGATATTGCCGGTATTCGGTGGAATCTCCGGCTCGTAGAGTACAATATCGAACATTGAAAAAGCGGTGCCCCGTATGGATTCCGACCTCGACGAACTTCCCGAAAGCCGATTGTCCACCCGTTTCTGCGGGCTTGTCTTCCAGACCCCGCTGGTGCTGCTCTCGGGTTGTGTGGGGTTCGGAGAGGAATATACGCGCATTCAGGGGTTTTCCAATCGCGATGTCGGCGCGGTGTGTCTGAAGGGGACCACCGCCGCGCCACGCCTTGGGAATGCGCCGCACCGGGTATGCGAGACCCCGGGCGGCATGCTGAACGCGATCGGCCTGCAGAACCCCGGGGTGGATGCAGTCGTCGATCGCATCCTGCCCGGCCTCGATTTCGAAGAGACCCGTTTTATCGCCAACGTATCGGGCTCCACGATCGATGAGTATTACGAAGTCACGCGGCGCTTCGACGATTCTCCGATCGATGCGATCGAGATCAACATCTCCTGCCCCAACGTCAAGGAAGGCGGTGTCGCCTTCGGCAACGATCCGGCGATGTCGGCGCGGGTTGTTGAAGCCTGCCGCAAGGCCACCGGCAAGCCGCTGATTACCAAGCTGTCGCCCAATCAGACCGATATCGCCGCCAACGCCCGCGGCTGCATCGACGCCGGCAGCGATGCCTTCTCGGTCATCAACACACTGATGGGGATGGCGGTGGATATCGAAAGCCGCCGGCCGGTGATCGGCAACAACCAAGGCGGCCTTTCCGGCCCGGCGATCAAGCCGGTCGCCCTGTTGAAGGTGCATCAGGTTTACCAGGTATGCCGCGAGCATGGGATTCCGATTATCGGCCAGGGCGGCATCGCCAGCGCCGATGACGCCCTGGAATTCCTGATCGCCGGTGCCAGCGCGGTCGGCATCGGCACCGCGTTATTCTATGATCCGCTGATTTGCCGCAAGATCAACCAGGGTATCGAAGCCTACCTGCTGCGCCACGGCTATGAAAAGGTCGCCGATCTGGTCGGCTCGTTGCGGCTGAACGAAGGCCGACCCTCCCAATGTGGTTGCTGAACGCGTTGCTTCTATCCCCAACGGGAGGGTGTTCGGCTGTGGTTCGGCACAGCCGCTCTGTGATATATTAGGCTAAATATATCCATTTGAATTCACCCGACATTTTCGGGTTGTGCCTGTAGAACCGGGGCCCTGTCACGGCGCCCCCCATCGGAGACTGAGACATGAGCGACAAAGAAGCACTGATGAAAGAGAAGTCCGAGCTGATTCAGAAGCTGCTGGACATGCAGAAGCAGTTCATCGAATACGAGCACGAGCACGGCATCTCCGGCAAGGATTATTGGGCTTCGAAAGACGGCCTGCTGGCCGACTATCGGGAAAAGTTCAACGAGATGGCGCAGCGCCTGGTCGATGTCTCCCACGAGCTGGTGGGTTCCGCGCGCAACTACTGATCGGTTGGCGCGGACAACGAAAAAAGCCCGCTTGGCGGGCTTTTTTTCGTTACGGGACCATGGCTTGAGAAACACACCATGCACTGCTGGATCTACCGCAGCCCGCGCCGTGACGAGATGTATCTCTACCTGGCCCGGGAAGACGACTTCGACGTACTGCCCGAGACCCTCTTGCGCGGCTTCGGCAGCCCCCAGGCGGTGATGTCGCTGAAGCTCGACGAACAGCGTCCTCTGGCGCGCGCGCGGGTAACGGAGGTGATCGACGCGTTGCGGGAGCAAGGTTATTTCCTGCAGCTGCCACCGAAGCTGCGTCCGGCCCTGTATTTTGGAGACTGAAGCATGACGACCAAGCGGTTTGTCGTCGGCTTGCTGATATTGACCGGGCTCGCCAGCATGCTGGCTTGGTGGATGCGCGGCCCGGGGGACGCGGCCTTGACCCGGCCCCGCACCGATCTGCCATGGCAGGTTCAGGTTCTCTCGCCCGAGCGCCTGCGGGTGTTCGATCTGGAGCTTCCGCGTTCGACCCTGCGCGATGCCATCGCCAAGTTCGGCCAGCTGGAATCGGTCTCCTTGTTCCAATCGAAGCAAGGCGTGTTCAGTCTCGAAGCCTATTTCGGCAAGGTCTCTCTGGGGCCGCTGAAAGCGCGCGTGATCGCTACCCTGGACGCGCCGCAATCCCATTTGCGGGAACTCGCCGCCGGCGCGCTGACGATGAAGTACACCAAGGACGGCGAGCGCCGCTTCGTCCTCGACCAGGAGCGCATCGCGGCCCAACTCTCGCGCCCGCTGCGCGCCCTGAGTTATATCCCGGCCTATTCCGGCCTGGATGCGGATTTCTTCCGCAAGCGTTTCGGCGAACCGGCCTACTACCTGAAGATAAACGATCACAGCGTGCAGTGGTTCTACCCCGAGCGGGGCGTGCGCATCCTGATCGACGCCAAGGGCAAGGAAGTGCTGGAGTACCAACCGCCGGCCGATTTCAAGATTCCGAAAGGCGCCGGGAAGAATCGATGAAAGAGCGCCAGCGTCGGCACGGTATCACCCTGGTGAACAGTGGCGAGGGAAAGGGCAAATCCTCGGCGGCCTTCGGCGTGGTCTTCCGCGCCGCGGGCTGGGGCATGAAGGTCTGCGTGATTCAGTACATCAAAGGCCAATGGCAAACCGGAGAACAGCGCGCCGCCGCGCGTTTCGACAACATCGAATGGCATGTCCTCGGTGACGGCTTTACCTGGGACACCAACAACCCGGAACAGGATCTTTCCACCAGCCGCGAGATCTGGGCCTTCAGCCAGCAGAAGATCCTTTCGGCCGAGTTCGACCTGGTTGTGCTGGACGAGATCAACTACTGCGTCAGCTACGGCTGGATCAGCGGAGAAGAGATCGCAAGCTTCATCCGCGACCACAAGCCCTCCTGGATGCACCTGATCCTGACCGGACGCGGCGCGCCCGATGAGCTGATCGCGATCGCCGATACCGCAACCGAGATGTGTCCGCTCAAGCACGCTTTCGAGCAGGGCATTCAGGCCGAACAGGGGATGGAGTTTTAGCCGGGAAATTTCATGAATTCACGGGATGATCGCGCAGATTATTTTTACAAGGGATTTTCTGAAGCAGCCTGCTGACATGATATTGGCCTGACCAGGCGCAGGCCCGATCAGGCGCGGCCGATCCCGACCGCTTTGCACCGGAGAACGGCGCGGTCTTCTCGAAGACGGGTTTCAGGTCAGTTTGTCGAGGATGCGGAAACCGGCCAGCCAGGTGCCGATCGCCGAGCCCAGACTGCTGAGAAGGAACACCAGCAGGGTGCGCGATACCCGGTTGCGCCACCAGCCCTTCCAGTGGGCGGTGTCATGACGCAGCCGGGCGAAATCGCCGACCGTCGGCTTGCGGAAATAGAGTTCGGCGGCGGCGGCGACCATGCCGGCGCCGACCGTCGGATTCAGCGAGGTGATCGGCGCGGCGACGAAGGCCGTCGCCACGGTTGCCGGGTGGCCGCCGGCGAGCAGCGCGCCGAGCGCCGAGAGGCTGCCGTTGATCAATATCCAATCCCATACCAGCGACCAGCCGAGCTCCGGGCTGCGCGAGAAACCGATTGCGAAGCCGGCCAGCACCAAGAGTACGATCGCCCATGGAAGCAGTCGCCAGTAGCTGCGTCCTCGCGGCTGCCGCTCCAGCTCCGCGATCACCCCCGTGGTGTCCTCGATGCCTTCCGCCAGCGCCGCCTGGATGCCGGCGAGATGGCCGGCGCCGATCACCGCGAGGAGGCGCCGCCCCGGGCGTTCGCGCAAGGCCTCGAGCAGCTTGGCCGCCATGTAGCGATCGCGTTCGGCGATCAGCGGCTGGTAGATCTCGCGGCGGTCCTCGGAGAATTCGGCGAAGGTGGCATCGAGCAGATCGCCTTCCTTCAGGGCCTCGATCTCCTGCTCGGAGACCTGTTGACGCGACAGCACCGAGGCGATCAGCGCGCCGAACAAGCCGATGCGCTTCCACCAGGGCACGTTCGCCAGGGTGCGCTTCAGCGTGATGCCGATGTCGCGGTCGATGCACAACAGATCCAGCCCGCGCGCCCGCGCCTCATCGATCGCGGCGCGCTGCTCGGCCCCCGGTTCGATGTCGAACTGCTCGGCGAGACGCTGTTGGAAAGCGCCGAGCGCCAACTGCCCGGCGACCAGTGTCGCCTTGCCCTGACGCACCACCTGGAACAGGTCGATGCGACTCAGCGCGTCGGGATCGATCAAGGCTTGGTAACGGCTCGGGCACAGCTCCACCGCGACGCCGTCGAAGTGGCCCCGCGCGAGCAGCTCGCGCACCTTCTCGGCGCTGGCGCGGGAGACATGCGCGGTGCCGAGCAGCGTGACGCGTCCAGCTTCCAGCTCGAGCTCGACGAGCGGTTCATCATGGTCGGACAAGGCGGGCCTCCTGGCGCGGGAAACAGCGCGGAATCATAGCATGCCCCTGGTTCCCGGCCGCGGGCGGACGACCCATCCGGGGTTGCGTCTCTTACCCGCTATCGTGCCCCTGGTCGGATGGGCGGTATTCTTCGCGCCATTCGGCCAGCGCATCGGTCAGGGGTTCCGGTTTGCGCCGACGGCGCGGAGTGGCGTGCGCGCCGCCCTTGCGCAGCAGGGGAGAGCGCGCGACCGGGTTGCGACGGCGTTCGGGTCTCAGTGCCATGACGGTAACTCCAGGTGGTACCAGCTGGGATTCGGGATGCGCCGATAGCGGCGTGCGAAGCCGCGCGAGCGGCTCAGCATGCGCGGGGCCTCATGGGTTTGAGCGAAGCAGAAACGGCGCGGCAGCCGGCTGTAGATCGAGCGCGGTGGAGCGCCTCCCTCGATGCGCTTGACGCGGCGACCGGTATCGGCGCTGTGATACCAGATCGAGCGCAGTCCCAGCTCCTCGCGGATGAACCACAATGCGGCGGCAAGCATGGCTTCGCTCCACAGCTTGCGCAACGGGGCGAGCACCTGCTCGCAATAGGCGCGGAAGCGGGCGATGTCCTGCTCGTCCAGACCCCAGGCCCGGCGGTGGCGCGGCATCCACTCGAGTGCGCGCGCGGCGTTGCGCAGCCAATCGTTCTGGATCTCTTCGATCAGCGCCTCGCCGGTGTCGAAATCCAGATCGATGCGCGCCCAGGCGAGGGTGTTGCGATGATGGTCGCCGTCATCCGGCAGGCGCACCGGGTGGCTGCGACACACCAGCGCATCGGCGAGATTGGCGCCGGCGACCTTCGGCAAGTGGCGCTCCTGCTGATTGCTGAAATTGAGTTGCAGCACCAGGTTGGCGTCGCCGCGGCTGGTCTGGTTGTAGCGGCTGTGATCGGCGTTCCAGCAGTCCAGCGTCAACAAAAAGGTCTGCGCCGGAGCGCGCCAGTGCCAGGCGAAGTGTTCGGCGCGCGCCAGCCCCTGACCGGCCGGAGCCAGCGCCTCGCGCACCAGCGGCTTGTTCAGCAACGGAGCGAACGGACCGGCGCGCAGCTCGCGCACCGGCCGGCCGGCGCCGCAAACCCAGGCCAGCAACAACAGGGCATAGCGGTCGGCGAAGTAATGAAAACAGGTACGGCCACGCGGCAGGCAGGCGATGATTTCTTCGACTTCGGCGGCTTTCATAACCGGACTCCCTTTGGATCGGGCCGGCGGCGCGCGGGCGCCGCCGACCGGGTTCAACCCTTCACGCAAACGACCTGCTTCAGGGTATGGACGATCTCGACCAGATCGTGCTGGTGAGCCATGACTTGATCGATGTCTTTGTAGGCCGCCGGGATCTCATCGATCACGCCCTTGTCCTTGCGGCATTCGACGCCTTCGGTCTGATGCGCGAGGTCTTCGGCGGCAAAGCGCTTGCGCGCCTTGCTCCGGCTCATGCGGCGCCCGGCGCCGTGCGAGCACGAGCAGAAGGATTCCGGGTTGCCCTTGCCACGCACGATGTACGACTTGGCTCCCATGCTCCCGGGAATGATTCCGAGTTCGCCTTCGCGCGCCGAGATTGCGCCCTTGCGGGTGAGATAGACCTCGGCATCGAAGTGGCGCTCGAGCGCGACGTAGTTGTGGTGGCAGTTGATCGCCTCGCGGGTCGCCTGGAACGGCGGCAACACCCGCGCCAGGGCATCGACCAGCAGACGCATCATCTCGCGCCGGTTCCACATCGCATAGTCCTGCGCCCAGTGCACCGCGTGGACATAGTCATCGAAATCCGGCGTGCCTTCGTCGAACCAGGCCAGATTGGCGTCCGGCAGTTCCCCGAGGCGTTCGCGCATCCCCTGCTTGGCGCGCTCGATGAAATAGCGGCCGATACGGTTGCCGATCCCGCGGCTGCCCGAGTGCAACATCACCCAGACCGCGTCGCTTTCATCCAGGCACAGCTCGATGAAATGGTTACCGCCGCCGAGCGTGCCGAGCTGGCGAACCCAGTTGCGCGACGCCTTCACGCTGTCGAGATTGAGCTTCGGATGGCGTTCGGCGATGCGTTCGATCCCATTGCGCAGACTGGCCACGGTCGAGGCGCGCGCCTGATCGCGGCGATGGTGCGCGAAACCGACCGGGATTGCGCGTTCGATCGCATGGCGTACCGGCCGCAGGCTGTCGGGCAGTTGCGCGGCGTTCAGCGTCAAGCGCACCGCGTTCATGCCGCAGCCGATGTCGACACCAACCGCCGCCGGAACGATGGCGCCGCGGGCCGGGATCACCGAGCCGACCGTGGCGCCAATGCCGAAATGTACGTCCGGCATCGCCGCGACATGGCCGTGGATGAACGGCAGCCGCGCGATGTTCTCCAATTGCTGGCGGGCCTCCGGCTCGATATCGTCGGTGAAGATCTTCACCGGGGCCGGGGTATGATTGATGATCTGTTGGATCGGCATCTTCTGGTCCTCTGTCTTTCTTGCTTTCTCTTGCGGCCCACGCCCCATTGCGCGGGCCTTTCCCATTGCCTGCAAATCTGCCGGGGACCGGGGGCAGGGCACAAAAAAACCCCGGCCAGCGCATGCCGACCGGGGTTTGGGTACGGAGGGCATGCGCGCATGTCCTCCGCCGATGTCGCGAAAGACCTACGTCGATTCGTACTTGCCGCCGGGCGCGGAACCCAGGCGCGGCGTATCGAGGTGAAGCTGGGTACGGAAATCGAACATCGGTGGCTCTCGTTTCATTTGCTGTAGGATGCGCGGCAGTATAGCGTGGAAAACACGCCCGTCAAGCAAAAAATCAAGTATCTTGATAAAAAATTCAAGGAGACATCATCCGATGAGGATCGGCGACACCATCGGCGCGCGCATCAAACAGGCCCGCAAGATGGCTGGATTGAAGACCCAGGCGGCCCTGCTCGAACGCATCCCGGAGTGGAAGCCGTCCCGGCTCGGCAACTACGAGGCCGGGGTTTCGACCCCGGGGCCGGATGACATCGCGCGGATCGCGCGCGCCACCGGGGTATCGCCGTGCTGGTTGATGTTCGGCGACGGGCCGATCCGCCCGAACGCGCGTGACTTGCAAGCCATACGCCACCAGAATCTGATGCATGTGCTTGCCGAGCGCGAATCCAGGCGCGGTGCGCTGGCCCGCCTGGCGCGCGCCATCGGCCTGGACAAGCCCGGCTTGCTGGCCCATGCCGAGAATCCCTTTCTGCCGATCGACGATGCCCTGGCGCGACGTTTCGAGCAGGCGATCCAAGTTGAAGCGGGCTGGATGGACGAACAGCATATCGAGAACGACCCGCTGTGCGCCTCGTTTCCGGATGACATGCGCGAGCTGATGATGCTCTACTCGTCGCAACCGCGGGCGTTGCGCGACAAGATGCTGGCGGTGATGAGGGTACTGGCGGAAGCCTGACCGGAGAGGCGGCCCGCGCCTCGGGAAAAGCGCGGGTCGTTTCTGGATTCAGCGACGTTGGTCGTCGTGTTTCTCGCGATGGATCGCATGGCTGGCGCGGTTCAGATCCCGCTGCAATACGAATCGTTCACGCGGTGTGAGCACGCCATCGGAGCGAAAAGCCCGTTCCCGGAAGCGGATATGCGCCTGTTGTCTCAGCAGATGACGGGTTTCCGGGCGCGTCAACTCACCGCTGCGAACGCCTTGCGCGATGCGCCTTGCCTGGTGGTGCTCGCGCTGATCGATGCCGTGGTGGCGCGCCTCGCAAACCGCGCCGAGGCTGAGCAGAGCGAGGCTGAATCCGAGGGTCGTGATCGATTGCCTGGTCATCTTGTGGTCTCCTTTTTGTCGAATTGCACCAAGAACAACGCGGGCGAAGGGAAAAGGTTGACATGGCAGCGGGTGATGGACTCGTCGCTGATGAATTTTCGGATTTTCGAGGCCGTTCCTCGCGCCTGGCCCATGGGTGCGCGGGGCGGTCGCAACGGCCGAAGATTCCTGGATGACGAGTATGAATGCCATTGACTTGGCAAGGCGTAGGCCCGGTCAAGTACCGCGGATCGGACAGCGGCGCAATATTGTGGCACCGCCGCGACCGGTTCCGCTGCGCTTGAACCGGCCTACAGCGGTTATTTGCCATAGGGGCATAGGCCCGATCCACCTGGCTGGATCGGGCGACGGCGCCAAGCCTTTGAAACCAGGAAACGTCAGCGAAAGTAAGCGCGATTGTCCTGCTCTCCGCATCGGGGTGGTTCGTGCCGAAGCGGATAGTCTGCTAGACTCCGGGCTCTTGGGCCGGGGTTGAAAAAAACCGTGGCGGCCTCATATCCCACGACGAATTTCAGAAACACTGGCGGCATCGGCTTCCAGGATTCTCAATACCATTCCACACTGGAGGCACGATGGAGATTTCGAAAGACAAGGTGGCGACACTGAACTATGTGTTGAAGAACGATCAGGGCGAGGTCATGGACCAGTCCGAGGATGGGCGGTTCGCCTATCTGCACGGTGCGAACAATATCATTCCGGGCCTCGAGAAGGCGCTGGAAGGCAAGAAGGTCGGTGACAAGATCAGTGTGACGGTGGCGCCTGCCGAGGGCTATGGCGAGCGCGATCTGGAGCAGATCCAGCAGGTGCCGCGCAATATGTTTCCGCCGGATATCGATATCCAGCCGGGCATGCAGTTCCAGGCGCAATCGCCGGATGGCCAGATGATGGTGGTGATGGTCACCGCGGTGAATAACGATACGGTGAGCGTCGATGGCAACCATCCGCTGGCGGGCGAAAACCTGCATTTCGATGTCGAGATCGTCGATGTCCGGGATGCCTCGTCCGAGGAGCTGGAGCACGGCCATGTGCACGGACCGGGCGGTCACGAGCACGGCTGAGGTCAGTCCGACGGACAGAGAGCGAAACGGCGCCTTCGGGCGCCGTTTTCGTGTTCGATATGGAGGAATGGTAACTATTCAGCGAATATAGAAGGATTTTATCTTGCCAGCAGCGGTTTCGGGAGTGGACAGCGCCGGCTTCAGACCGCAAACTTCGCGTTGGTTTATCATAGAGAACGATCGGGAGTCGTCATGAAGAAGTCAATCGTCGCACTGTTCTTGTTGTGGTTTTGCATGCCGTTGTTTGCGAAGCAGGCGCTGACCACCGAGCGGGTCGGAAAATGGATCGATTCGATGGAGGCGATGCAGAAATGGAGCGTAAGCCACCCGGAGTTGGTCAAGCGGCTGCGCGCCAAGGCGCGCGAGATGGGCCAGGAGAAGGCGGTGCCTTCGTTCCAGCGCTCGGTCGCCGCCACCCATGCCGCCGGCCTGGATGATCAGGTGCAAGCGGTGATCATGCCCTATGGTTTTCGCTCGCTGGATGAATGGGCTGCGCTGGGCGATCGTGTGATGGCCGCGTTCATGGCGCTGAATATGGAGAAATCCCATGCCAGCGAGATGATTCGCAAGCAGCTTGAAAAGCTTGATAAGGATGCCAGCATCCCGGCTCAGCAGAAGCAGGCGATGCGCCAGCAGATGGAACGCATGGCGCAGATGATGCAGTCGTTCGCGCAGGCGCCGAAGGCGGATATGGAAGCGGTGCGCCCGTTGCTGCCACGCTTCGAAGCCTTCGGCAAGAAACGTATGTCGCAAGGTCAGCGCCCGTAGTCTGTCCGGCTCGGGCAGGGTCCGCTGCCCCGGTCGGAAAAGCATATCCCCGCTTGTTCGCTACGATTTCCGCGGGCGGATACACCCGGCCGCGCGCGGCCCTTACCTCGGCTCGATACGCACCTTGGCATCATCGCCGATCGCCAGGCGCAGGCGGCCGTCGAGCAGCCCGCGCAGCGCGTCACCGACGAGCTCGCCGCGCCAGCCTTGCAGTAGCGGTCGATCGAGATCGCCGCCGGCGATGGCCTCCAATTCCTTGCGCGTCGCCAGACTGGTCGGCGAGATTTGGTGTTCGGCCGCCTTCAGGCGCAGCAGGCATTGCAGCAGATCGGCCCGCGCCTGCTGTTGCGCATCGGGCGGATCGGGACGTTCGGGCGGGCGCGGCCATTGTTCGCGTGGTAGCCGGCGGGCCGCCTCGATGCGTTCGATCAGGGTCTTGCCATGCTGTTTCAGCAGGCCGCGGTCGAGGCCGCGCAGTTTGCCCAGTTGCGCTGGATCGCGCGGCATGCGGCGCGCGATCTCGAGCAGCAGATCGTCTTTCAGGATGCGCCCGCGCGGACGGTTGCGCGCGCGGGCGGTTTCCTCGCGCCATGCCGCGAGCTGTTGCAAGGCCGCCAGTTGCACGCCTTTCAGGCGCTGCCAGCCCTTGCAGCGCTTCCAGGTGTCGAGTGGCTCGATGTGGTAGCTTTGGGGCGACATCAGGCGCTCGAAGTCGGCGCGCAGCCATTCCAGGCGGCCTTGTTCCGCCAGTTGTCGACGCAGTTTGCGATACACCGCGCGCAGATGGATGACATCGTCCAGCGCATAGCGGATCTGCGCTTCGTCGAGTGGTCGTTGCGCCCAGTCGGTGCGGGAATGGCCCTTCGCGAGCCGCGTGCCGGTCAGGGTCTCGACCAGCTTGGCGTAGCCGATCTGGTCGCCCAGTCCGGCGAGCGCGGCGGCCGGTTGGGTGTCGAACACCGGGCGTGGCGGCTCACCCCACAGGTGGTGGAAGATCTCCATGTCCTGGCTGCCGGCGTGCAATACCTTGGTCACCGCCGGATTCATCATCAGTTCGCGCAGTGTTTCGAGGTCGTTGATCACCAGCGGGTCGATGCAGGCGGCGGTTTCGTCGTCGGCGAGCTGGATCAGGCACAGGCGCGGGTAATAGGTGGTCTCGCGG
>Ga0256832_1002049_pt1 | contig 13751 bp, 10 predicted proteins | sample 134614metaG_FD_190534 | JGI IMG/M metagenome (GOLD analysis project Ga0256832, IMG submission 190534) | Hydrothermal vent microbial communities from Lau Basin, Pacific Ocean - 134-614 | ecosystem: Environmental > Aquatic > Marine > Hydrothermal vents | place: Pacific Ocean: Lau Basin | collected...
TCATCGAGGAGTTCGCCAATCTGAATATCACCCAGGGCTGCGGTGGCAACAGTTACTGCCCCGAGGATTTGGTCACCCGGGCGCAGATGGCAGTGTTCCTGGTCAGGGGCCTGGAAGAGACCCTGTACAGCCAGCTCGATGGCGCAGGTTCCGGCCTGGATGCCGACCTGCTGGACGGCCAGGACAGCAGCCATTACCTGGACTGGAGCAATTTTATCAATGTTCCCGTCGATCTGCTCGACGGCGATGCCGACACCCTGGCGGGACTGAGCTGCAGCAGCGGTGAGGTGGCCAAGTGGAATGGCAGCGCCTGGGCCTGCGCGGCGGATGATACAGGAACCGGTGGGGGTGGTGATATTACAGCTGTCAATGCAGGCACGGGCCTCAGCGGAGGCGGTACCAGTGGTGATGTCACCTTGAGCGTGAATCCTGCAGTGGTACAGAGTCGGGTAAGCGCAACCTGTGCCGCCGGGAGCAGTATCCGCGCCATTGCCCAAGATGGCACCGTGACCTGTGAGGCAGATGATGACACCATTGCACCACCTGCCTGGGAGCTGGGGGGCAATACGGCCAGCAGTGGAGACTTCATTGGCACAGTGAATGCGGAGCCATTTACGGTGAAGGTCAATAATAAAACCGTAATCACTGTCAAAGACAATACACATTTCGGCCAACATGCGCCTGAAATTCAGGCGGGGGCGTCTTTCAATGTTACTTCAGCCGCGGGCGCGATCGTTGCAGGTGGTGGGGGGGTACCATCCAGCACCTTCTGCGGTGATGGTACCCAACCTTGTATAAATAAGGCTACAGAACTCTATTCCACAGTATCTGGGGGATTCGGAAATTACGCGATTGGTGGGGCGAGCACAATAGGTGGTGGAGAGGCCAATATGGCCAGTGGATTTGCAGCTACTGTCAGTGGTGGAAACTCAAATCGCGCTTTTGGTAATGACTCGATGATTCCCGGTGGCTACAACAATGTTGCGGGAGGCAAGTACAGTTTTGCCGCAGGTCACCGAGCCAAGGTTCGCACGGCAGACCAGGTGGGTGGAAGTGATAGTGATGGCGATGAAGGCACTTTTATCTGGGCCGACAGCACCAACGTAGATTTTACATCCACCGGCCCTGACCAGTTCCTGATCCGCGCCAGCGGTGGCGTGGGCATAGGCACCAATGCGCCAGCGTATCAGTTACATGTGGTTGACAACCACAATACCTCAGCGGTGGCACGTATACAGAACACCAGTACGGATTCCCACAGCGATGCTCTGCATCTGGTGCTCAACACGCAGGATCCAGGCACATTGAACGATTTCATTGTGTTTTTCGGATCGGATGGCGCGGGTGGCGCCACGGCTGTCGGCGCCATTGATGGCGATGGCACGGGAGGGGTCAACTACCGCAGCGGCGGAGCAGATTTTGCCGAATACCTGCCTACTGAACTGCCGGATCTGCAGGCTGGTGAAGTGGTTGCCCTGCGCCAGGGAAAACTGTGGCGGGACACCACTGATGCCGAGCGCCTGTTCGTCATCAGCACCGCCCCCGTGGTTACGGGCAACAGCGACATGAACGGCGACAAGGGCAAGGCCCTGGCGGCCTTCACTGGGCAGGTGCCTGTCAATGTCACGGGTAGCGCGGCCGCCGGTGACTGGCTGCTGGCCAGTGGCGCCAATGACGGCAAGGCCCGCGCGGTCAGCCCGGAAAACCTCAAGGCAGCGGACTACCGCTACATCATCGGCCGGGCTTTGAGTCGCGACCAGCATGGCAAGGTGCGCGCCCTGGTCGGCTTGCCTCCCCGGGATCTGCTAGCCCAGCAGCAACAGCAGATCGCCCGCTTGGAGCAACGCTTGCAGGATCAGCAACAGCTGATGGCCGACCTGATGCAGCGTTTACAACAAGTGGCGGTCCATCAACAGTCAGCCGGGTTGATGGTGGCTGAGCGTTGATCCCCACTACAGCATCCTTCTCCCGTCCAGAAGGCTGCCGAAACAGACCCCCATTGGGGAGAGGGTTTGGGAAAGGAGGTAATTCCTTGATTTTCACCCTCTCCCCGGCCCTTTCCCTCAAGGGAGAGGGGGTAACTTATTTTGGGTAGTAATCAAAAGACACCCATTTGTAAAAGTTATGACTCCAAGGAGAAACCAATGCAACCATCATTTGTAAGAAGTGTTTTTTTCATGACGCTGTTGTGGTTGAGCAGCGCTGTCATCGCCCAGCCAGTTATCATTGCGGATTCTGAGTTCGCCTCCGCCGACTGGACGCCTATCGTCACAAAAACCACGGGAGGTGCCAGCCAGTCGGTATCCCAGTCCGGCAGCGGCGGTAATCCCGGCGCCTACCGGGCCATGATCCACAGCTTGCCGCCCAACAGCAATATTGTCGTGGTGCATGAGTTTCTGGGTACCTCTTATGATCCTTCGGCGCAGGGCGCTATCGCCACCCTTGACTACACGGAAGATCACAAGGAATTCAATCCGCCCTTTACCGGAGCCGCCATTGGCGCGAAGCCGGCCTTGCGCCAGGGCGGCGTATGGTATATCGGCCCGGATCTGACCTTCAATGGCTTGAGTTGGCAGTCGGTGAATTTGACGGGGTTGACCCAAATGGACTTTTCCGGGGCTGGCGGCAGCCATCCGGACTTTTCAGTCTCGGGCGGCGCGATCAGCTTCGGTTTCGTTCGAAGCAATACCAACAGCAGCAATACCACCAGCTTCAACACCACCAGCGGAATCGATAACTGGTCCTACACCCTTCAGACCCAAACCCTGCCAGTTGTCAACTTGGTGGCCATTGATGCCAGCGCGGCGGAAGCTGGAGCGGATGTTGGCGTGTTCAGAGTGAGCCTTGGTAGTGGTGGGGAGGCCCATACCACCGGGGGGGAAGTGCCGGGCCTTGTCGTTTCCTATACAGTCAGTGGCAGCGCCACTCCCGGTTCTGACTATGCCGCCCTGTCCGGAACGGTCACCATCCCGACAGGCGCCACCAGTGCCGACATCACCATAATCCCCATCGACGATGCCCTGGTGGAGCTGGATGAGAGCATCATCCTGACCCTGTCTGCGGGCAGCGGCTACCAGTTGGGTACGTCCACCACCGCGACCATCGTCATTGCGGACAACGATGTAGCGGGCAATGCGGCAAAACCTATCCCCGCCCTGTCATTTTGGGGTCTGGTCTTTCTTGCTATTGTAATTGCCCTTCTGGGTGTAGCCTGGGTAAGAAGCAGGCGGCGTGACTGATGGCATTCAGTGCATGAGTTTGTGGGCGATGGCCCCGGGGCTCGATGCCTGAATGGGTATGTGGCCTTGTGCAGAGAAGCTCAAAGACCAGGGAAGGTCTTTTCAACGCTGCCTGGGGGGCGGCTTTGTCTACATGGAATGGGTTTGCCATTGATCCGGGAATTCCCACCCAGGACTATTTTCCGGAAAACAGCCTGTTGTTGCTCATAAACTGCCAGGTGCGGGTGATATCGAGAATATCGATCTCCTTGCGGATCTCCTCGGGGAAAGGCGCAAAAGGTGATGCCAGTCTGACGATGCGCACAGCGGCATCATCGAGCAGCTTGTAACCGGAGGAACGCACCACACGGATCTGCTGTACAGATCCATCCGCACGCAAAGCCACATGCAGCAGCAGGTCGCCATAGAGTTTCCTGCGCTTGGCTTCATCCGGATAGTTGAGATTGCCGACGCGCTCCACTTTCTTGCGCCAGGCATCCAGATAGGCGGCATAACGGTATTCCTTGGTGCTGGCATTGATGGCTTTGTGGCGGGGACGTTGGGAAGCATACTGGCTGTTGCGGTCCAGTTCTGCCGTCAGCCGGGCGATTTCCTGGCGGGTGCTGGACAACAGCTGGGTCATATCGGGTTTCTGCCGGGCCTTTACCGGAGCTTTGCGCACCGGTTTCACCTTGTGCCTGACGGTGCTGCGGGTGGTTACCACTTTCGGTTGTTTTTGCGCCTGGGGGGTCTTTACACCGCTGCGTATGTGTTCTTCAGCGGCTTTGGTGCTTTTCTTCAGGGCAGGCAGCGTTGGCTCGGCATTTGGCCTGGATCGTCCCTTCCTGTCCGTGCTGCCTTCAGTATTCTGTAGAGAGAGAAAGTCCGCCTCCTTGGGTTTAGGTTGTTGTTTTTTGGGCGGCACCAGGATGACGTCCAGACTGGGTTGGGTGAGTTGGGGCTGGGGCTGGGGCATGCGGAAATTCACGCCCAGTATGAACAGGGCGTGCAGAATCACGGCAATGACCGCCATGGTGATCAGTGCTTCATTGCGGGGCTGGTGGTAGGTGGCGCTCATTGGGGTGCCGTCTTGCTGCCTTCTCTCAGGGGCGGGGAAATGTCCACAATCTGATGCTTGTCCATCAAATGCACCCTTTTGGCCATGGCGGGGTTCATATGCACGATATTGTCTTCATCTACCAGTAACACATATTTTATGCCCATCTGCCGGGCTATGCGATACCAGTCTTTTGGCCCGGCAACGAACAGAGCGGTGGCGGCAGCATCGGCTTCCGTGGCATTGTCGTGGATCACCGTGACCGAGCGGGTGCCCCGGGCAGGGTAACCACTGCGGGGGTCGATGATGTGATGATAGACCTTGCCCTTCCACAGGTAGTTGCGTTCATAGTTGCCTGAGGTAAAGACGCTTTCATCCCCGGAAATGTACAGAAACCCGAGGATGCCGGAACCGCTGGCGCCGCGAATGGCGATACGCCAGGGGTGACCGCCCCGGGAGCCGATGGCGCGCAGGTCGCCGCCGCTGTTTACGATGGCGTTGTTGATGCCCATTTCCTGCAGGTGCTCAATGGCCAGGTCAATTCCATAGCCTTTGCCGATGGCACCGAAATCCAGCTGGACCTGGGGATTGTTGCACCGGGCGTGGATGCCATCAATACGGATGTCGTCCATAGTGGGATTGGCTTCCACCAGTTCGCGCACGGCCTGCTCGTCAGGCGGCTGCCAGGGCTCCAGGCTGTCCCGTTGAAATCCCCACAGGCGAATCAGGCGGCCGATGGCGGGATTGAACAGGTTGTCGCTTTTCCGGGCCAGCTCTGCAGATTTCTGCATCAGCACCAGTACGGAAGGGGGCACCGCGAAACGTTTTCCCTCCGAGAGCAGTTTGTTGGTGCGTGTCAGGGGGCCGGGGGCCCAGGCATGCCACGCATGGTTCATGATGGTGAAATCCTGTTCCAGGGATTCCACGGCGGCTATGGCTTTTTTCCGGGGCACGCCAACGATACTCACATCTGTGAGGGTGCCAAAGGCGAGAAAGCGGCTGTTGTGTACCGGCTCGTTTTTGTCACAGCCTCCTAGGCCGAAGGCGGTGAGCAGAAGCAGGAATATGAAAGGACGGGGACTCATGCCGGGATCCTGGCCTCGATGCTGTCCATCAGCATGCCGCTGATGTTGAGGTTGTAGAGCTTGTCCAGTTCCCGGATGCAGGTGGGACTGGTCACATTGATTTCCGTGAGATAGTCGCCGATTACATCCAATCCTGCAAACAGTATGCCCGCATCTTTCAAACGGGGTGCGACCTGATCCACAATCCACAGGTCACGGTCGCTGAGGGAAACGCCGTGGGAGCTGCCGCCCGCGGCAAGATTGCCCCGGGTTTCGCCCTCCTTGGGAACCCGGGCCAGAGCCCAGGGTACAGCTTCTCCGTCCACAACCAGAATACGTTTGTCTCCCTTATTGATTTCTGGAATGAATTTCTGCGCCATAGCGTAACGGGACTGTTTTGCGGTAAGGGTTTCCAGGATGACGTTGACGTTTGCATCCCCTTCCGTAACGCGGAAGATGGACTCACCGCCCATGCCTCCCAGGGGTTTCAGAATGATATCCCCGTGTTGGGCGAGAAAACGGGAGAAATCACTGTAGCGCCGGGATACCAGGGTGTCCGGTGTGCATTGGGGAAACCAGCTTGTGAACAGTTTTTCGTTGGCGTCGCGCAGGGCCTGGGGGCGATTGACGACCAGGGCTCCCCGGGCTTCTGCCTGCTCCAGCAGGTAGGTGGCGTAGATGTATTCCATGTCGAAGGGTGGATCCTTGCGCATGAGGATGGCATCCAGCTGCTCCATGGGCAAGGCGGTTTCATCCTGGAGTTCGAACCAATGATCCGGGTTGTCGAATACTTTCAGAATGCGGGTTCGCGCCATCGCCCGGCCATTCTCCAGATAAAGTGAATCCATCTCCATGTAGTGGATGATCCAGTCTCTTCTCTGAGCTTCGAGAAGCATGGCAAAGCTGCTGTCTTTGGCGATTTTTATTGTATTTATGGGGTCCATCACAATTCCAATCTTAAGTGTCATGCTACAGTCACCGATGGTCAAATTATCTCTGTTTGAAAAATGTGCAAGGATTCTGATGGCAGCGCTGAAGAATTTACGCTGCAGTCTTGCGCTGGTGTGCATAGCTTGCTATGTTGACGCCACAAAGGCAAAAATATATTGCTAATAATAATAATTGGTTATGGGGGTGACATAACACGGTTTCTGAACTTTGTTGGTCAGCAGAACCGGTTCTTGTATGTGGAGGAGGGAACATGTCTAAGGGAAAATTGCTGGCTGTTGCTGGTTTTTTTGCCGTGTCCGCCAGCAACTGCCTGGCCCTGTCGGAAGAAGAGTATCTGAAGTATATTGATGCTGAAGCGTCCAAACTCTCAGAACCAGAGGTGTCCCCAGCGAATGCCGGCACAGGCAGCGCTACGGAGGGAGCGAAAAAAAATACGGCTGGCGAGCTTGGCCAGAAGGAGTTTGAGCAGTTGCTCAAGGCCAAGGCGAAAGGCACCTACTCGTTCTATAAATCTCTTGTAGAGAAGGATAAGGCTGAGGTCTTTAAATTTTATAAGAGTGGAGCGTCTATGCAGCAGGTTCGGCGCATGATCATCAACAGAAAGTTGGACCGGTAGTCGCAGGCCAAAGGCCGGTTTGAGAAAAACAAGACAGTAACAGTAAAGGAGAGGTGGAAACAAAGATGAAGTTTGAGATGCACAAGGGGCTGAGTTTTTTCTGCGGGTTGGCTGCCTGCCTGGCAGTATTGATCTCAACGGCGTTTGCCGAAGAGGTGAAGGTCGGGGTAAAAAACAAGTTTGTCGGCCTGACGGCTGACAAACCCTATATCTATGTGATTCATGAAGGACGTTCAGTCAGGGTGCAGCGTGTCCAGGACCCCAACTACGAACTCAGTGGGTATTTTGCCAAGACGATTCGCCCCTGCCCGCCTCATTGTCTCAAGCCTATAAGTCCCAGTCCGGATGTCCAGACCTATGGCGAAGTCGAGATGTTTCAGTTCATGGAAACCCAGTTGCGCGATGGCAGCGGGATGCTTATTGATGCGCGCACGCCTTCCTGGTACAAAAAAGGTACGATTCCCGGCTCGGTGAATATTCCGTTTACGCAGTTCAACAAGGAACCGGATTCCCCCGAAGTGGCCCAGTTGCTGGAACGGTTTGGCGCCAAGGAGAGGGGCGAGGTAGGTTTTTTCACTGCCTTGCTGGAAAAATGGGGCATCATTGATACCAAGTACAAGACGGAAGACTGGGATTTCACTGATGCCAAGGATCTGGTGTTGTTCTGCAATGGTCCGGACTGCGGCCAGTCTCCCCGGGCGATTCGCGGCCTGCTGGCAACGGACTATCCGGCAGACAAGGTGAAATATTACCGGGGTGGCATGCGCATGTGGGAGTTTTGGGGGCTGACGACCATTATCCCCCGCTCATCCGAAGAGCAGTAAAGTGATTCTCTTGCCTCCAGCTTCTCTTGCAGGGAAAGCCAGCGGGGGCAGGGCGATGTTTTCCTGATCATGAGGTTGCAGTGTAGTATATTTTCCAGATCATGATGGTTATGTATACAGTGAGTGGCAGTAATGAATGATGAAACTTCCGGGGTTGCCGGCCTCAAGATAATGGTTATCGATGACAGCAAGACCATCCGCCGGACTGCGGAGAATCTGTTGTCAAAGGCAGGGTGTGAGGTGGTTACGGCTGAAGACGGATTTGAGGCCTTGTCCCTGGTAGCGGATCATCACCCTGATCTGATTTTCGTGGATATCATGATGCCGCGCCTGGATGGTTACCAGACCTGTGCGCTGATCAAGAACAACAAGGCTTACAGCGATACGCCAGTGGTTATGCTATCCAGCAAGGACGGTCTGTTTGATCGCGCCAAAGGCCGCCTGGCCGGTTCGGATCAGTACCTGACCAAGCCTTTCAGCCGGGATGAATTGCTGGACGCAATACGCCGGCATATTCCGAAAGCTGCATAAGATTTCTTTGAATTACCAAGTAACGAATTTACGCAAGGAAAAATAAAATATGGCAAAAGTACTGATTGTTGATGATTCTCCTACTGAAGTGCATATCTTCAGCTCTGCCCTTGGTGGCGAAGGCTACCAGGTGGTTGTGGCGACAGACGGGGAAGAAGGCGTGCAGAAAGCCATTGAGGAAATGCCGGATCTCATACTTATGGATGTGGTCATGCCCGGGCTGAACGGCTTCCAGGCAACGAGAAAAATTCACCGTAATGCATCCACCAAGCATATTCCTATTATCATCGTAACCACCAAAGATCAGGATACTGATCGTGAGTGGGGGATGCGTCAGGGCGCCAAGGATTACCTGGTGAAGCCGGTTGATGTGGGTGAACTGTTGAACAAAGTCAGCGAGATGGTCAGCTGATGTCCGGCAGCCCAGAGCATTCGCTGCAGGCGGTGTTGCAATATCTGTCCCGGGTGGATGAGCGCAGCCGGAAGCAGGAATCACTGGTTCCGGCCACCATGGTCAAGGAAGAGGACTGGCAGGGGCTGGCTTTTGTGTTGGATGGGGTGAAAATTATTTCCGCCATGGATGAAATCCGTGAACTGTTGCCCTATCCGGATTCGGTCACCCGGGTGCCTGGCACCAGCAAATGGATGTTGGGCCTGGCCAATATCCGCGGTGAGCTTCTTCCCATCGTGGACCTGCAGCAATTCATTGGTGGCAGCCCGGTTGTGGTCAATGACCAGTCCCGGGTGATGGTGATCCGCAACAGGGGGGCATCCATGGGATTGCTGGTTTCCTCAGTGCTGGGGATGCGGCATCTTCCCATGAGCAAACAGATTCCGGATACCCGTTTTGATGGGTTGCTCGGCCGCTATGTGTATGACGTCTTTGGGTTGGATGATGGCGTCTGGCCGGTCTTCAGTATGGCTGCCTTGGCAAATGATGAACGTTTCATGTCGGCGGCGGCATAGTCCCGGAAGGCTTTTGTCTGACGAAATTGGCCTGCGCTGGGGCAGGTGGAATTGAACTGATCAATACCGTAACGGCAACCCGTTACATGATGATAAACATTACAAGCTGGGTGGGTAGAACTCACAATATGAAGGGGTTAAAGAAATGGTAGCTAGAGCAAAGAAAGGATCCAGCCGGTCGGCCCTGGTTCCACTGCTTTCTGTTTTGCTGGTGGTATCCATGGTTGCGGGGGTTATGGCCTTCGTCGCCTGGGCCAAGCACAGTGCAGACCTGGACAAATACGTACTGGGTGCGTCTGAACAGCAGGTGCTTGCACACCGGATCGCGAAATATGCATCTGAAGCGGCGAGCGGTAAGGAAGCTTCCTTCGCCCGCATGCAGGAATCCCGGGACAGGTTCTCCCAGATCCTGGATATGCTCAAGAACGGTTCGCCCGAACAGAACCTGCCGCCTTCTCCTGCAGCCATCCAACCGGAACTTCATAAAGTGGAAAACGCCTGGCTGGAACTGCGTTCCCACGTTGATGCGATTCTTGACAATCAGGATGCTATCTTGTCCGTAAACGAGATCATCAACAGTATTCGGGACACACTGCCTGATCTCCTGGAAGTATCCAACGAAGTCACCAATGCCCTGGTGGAAGGAAAAGCCGACCCTACTCAGATCTATTACACGACCCGTCAGTTGTTTCTTACGGAGCGTATCAACTCCGCCCTCAACGACGTGCTCGCTGGCGGCTCCGCCACAGCCCTTGCGGTGGACCAGCTTACCCAGGACGTGGATGAGTTGAAAACAGTCATCGATGCTCTGGTCAATGGCAGTCCGGTACTGGGCATCAAAGCCGTGGAACGGGAGGACGTCAAGGAAGGCCTGTTGGAAGTTACCGCCATTCTGGGTGATCTGGATGAGTCCCTTGGCATGATTCTGGGAATGATCTCGGATGTGCTGCCGGCCCTGGAGGCCGTGGGTGAAACCGGTATGAGCGAAAAGGCACAGGAAGCCCTTGCGACCGGCGAAGTGCTGCCTGATATGGATGTTCCCAGCCAGCTTTCCCTGTCTTCCGACAAGGTGGCCCAGGAAGTGGGCGAACTTATCAAATTGTACGGAACCCCAGCGGCTGACCTGAAAGTGGCGGGTATTCCTGTCAATGCCACATTGGTTACCGCTTTAGGTGGTTTGTCTGCGGTGTTGCTGGTGTTACTGGGCATCGTTCTGGTGGGACAGGCTCGTAAACGAGAGGAAGCCACTTCCGAACAGTACCGGAGAAACCAGGAAGCCATCCGGCGCCTGCTGGATGAAATGGGCGACCTGGCGGATGGTGACCTGTCAGTGCAGGCTACAGTAACCGAGGACATCACGGGGGCTATCGCGGACTCCATCAACTATGCTATCGAGGCCATGCGCGAGGTGGTTGAATCCATCAACCAGACCACCGAAGAGGTGTCCAGTTCTGCGCAGGAAACCCAGGCTACCATCCATCATCTGGCGGATGCGGCGGAGCATCAGCGTGAGCAGATCACTGGTGCCAGCGCCACTATCGACCAGATGACCAATGCCCTGGAAAGCATGGCCGGTGATGCTACAGAATCCGCTCAGGTTGCGCAGAACTCGGTGGAGCTTGCTTCCAAGGGTGGAGAAGCGGTGCGTAGGACCATCAACGGTATGGACAACATCCGCGAGCAGATCCAGGAGACTTCCAAACGGATCAAGCGACTGGGTGAAAGCTCCCAGGAGATTGGCAATATCGTGGAACTGATTGAGGATATTGCCGATCAGACCAACATTCTGGCCCTGAACGCTGCTATGCAGGCGGCCATGGCGGGAGAGGCCGGCCGTGGTTTTGCGGTGGTTGCCGATGAGGTACAGCGACTTGCTGAACGTTCAGCCAACGCGACCAAACAGATCGAAGCTCTGGTACAGACCATCCAGGCGGATACCAACGAGGCGGTCAGTTCCATGGAAGCCAGTACCACGGAAGTGGTGGGCGGTGCCGGCCTGGCAGAGGATGCAGGTGCAGCCCTGCAGGAGATCGAGAAGGTATCCAATGAGATTGCCGGTATCATCACCCGGCTGGCCGATTCGGCCCAGCAGGAATCTGCCGAGGCGCGCCAACTCAATGACACCATGGGTGTGATCCAGGAGATTACCCAGCAGACAACCGACGGCACCAGAAACGCCGCAGCCGAGATCGGGGAACTGGCGGAAAAGACCAACCAGCTGCGTCAGTCCGTTGCCGGCTTCGTACTGCCGGACAAGGTGTAACGCTAGCTTCTGGCGCATTGCCGGGACTGCACTTCATTCAGTCCCGGCAATGATTCAGCAGTTCATCCCGGGGATGATTGATGACTGACGTGGAAAAGCCTGATTACGCGACCCTGCGCTGGGTAAAAGAGGGGATGGAGGAAACCATACTTCTTGCCCGCCAGGCGTTGGAAGAGTATGTGCAGGCAGGATTTAGAGGCGATGGCATTCAGGAATACCTGAAGTATGTCCATCAACTGCTCGGCACCTTGCGCATGGTGCAAGTGTATGGCGCGGGGATGCTTGCCGAGGAGATGGAGCGTGTTGCCAAACTCCTCGCAGAAGGTGAGTTACGGGGGAATGAGCGCCTTGTCGAATCCCTGATGCTGGGACTCATACAGCTACCGCCCTATCTCAATCGTCTGGAGAAAGGCGAGCCCGATATCCCACTGGTATTGTTGCCGGCCATGAACGACCTGCGCGCCGCGCGCAACATGTCGCCAGCATCAGAAGTGGTTCTGTATGCACCAAATCTGGATCGTTTGGTGGAAAGAGAACCCGTGGTTCCCGGATCCGGCAATGCCAGGATTCCCGGGTTGACCAGAAGTTTGCGCAATGAATTCCACAAGGCCCTTCTGAATTGGTACAACGAGAATGATATTGATCAGGGTCTGAATGAAGTTCTGCAAGTGCTGCAGAAAATCAATGCCATGGCTGGAACTTTGCGCCTGCGCCGTTTGATGGATGCCGCAGAAGCACTGGTTATTACTCTTATTGATGGAGAATTCACCGCCGACCAGGAAGTCAAGCGGCTGTTCAGCCGCATCGACCGGGTGTTCAAGGATCTGATTGCTCGTGGTGAGGAAGCCACGGTGCGCGATTTCCCCATCGATCTGCTTAAAAGTCTGCTCTATTTCGTTTCCCGCTCCCATTCCACCAATGCCGTGGTGCAGACGGTAAAGCGTACTGCTGACCTGGCCAACAGTTTTCCTGATCAGATACACAAATCCGCGTCTGAAGCAGTAACCGGCGCTGATGAGAATGTATTGGATGCTGTCGCCGGGGCTTTGCATGAAGATCTTGGACGGGTCAAGGAAGCACTGGATCTGTATATCCGGGGAGACCGGGAAGAAGTGCATCGGCTGGATGGATTGAGCGATCTGCTCAACAAAACCGGCGATACCCTGGGAATGCTGGGGCGTGGGTTGTTGAGGGAAAAACTTGCTGAAGTGAGTGAGAAGTTGTCTCTCTCCGCTGAAAGTGGCGAGTTGCTCGATGATGATGCCCTGATGGAAATCGCAACGGCTATCGTGGAAGTGGAAAACGCACTTGATGTGTCTTCTTCCGATGAAGTGGAAACTACTGATGAGGCCATCCAGGACCAGGAAGCCGAGGAGAGCGTCGAACGGGTCATCCAGGAAGCCTTTTCCGAGTTTTCCCAGATCAAGGAAGGTGTGGAAAAGTATCTGCGGGGCATGGCGGCTGAAACCGGCCTGAGTAAAGTTGCCGATAATGTGCACAAGCTTATCGGAGTTTTCTCTCTTGCCGGCCTGGACAAGATATCGGCCCTCATGAACAGGGCGGAGCCTGTATTGCGCGAGTTTGCCCTTGATGACAAGGGGCTGGATGGTGTGCAACAAAGCGCGCTGGTAGATTTCTTCGCCGGCATCGAGTACTACCTCGAAGCGCGTCTGGAGAAACGCATCAACCTGGAAAAATTCACCGATTATGCAGAGGAAGCCCTTGCCAGTCTGACTTCCGAAGCTGCTGCTGCAAAGGCTCAGGTACATCCGGAATTTGAAGACGAGGCGCAAGCTCCCGGCGCTGATGCCGCTGGTGAAGAACTGTTCTCCGATTCCATGCCTCTTGAAGATGTACCGGAGGATGAACTCGCGGCTGCAGCAACGCCCCCCCCCGTGGTTGAAGAAGAACAAGACTCCGGCTTGGCGGGTCAGTTGGAGGAAAGGGAAGTCTCTGGGGAGACAGCAGCTTCAGAGGCTTCAGCTTCTGAAGTGATGCCCACCCAGATGGATGAAATCGATGCGGATATCTTCGATATCTTCATGGAGGAAGCTGCAGAGGAGCTGGAGGTTATACAGTCGCAGTATCCCCTGTGGCGTGAAGATGCCAGCAACGAGGCGGCCCTGCAGGATTTCCGCCGTTCTTTCCATACCCTCAAGGGCAGTGGGCGCATGGTGGGCGCTCATGTCATAGGCGAATTTGCCTGGGCCGTGGAAAACCTGCTCAACCGTATCATGGACGGCAGCGTTACCCCTTCTTCC
>Ga0256832_1002050_pt1 | contig 13742 bp, 10 predicted proteins | sample 134614metaG_FD_190534 | JGI IMG/M metagenome (GOLD analysis project Ga0256832, IMG submission 190534) | Hydrothermal vent microbial communities from Lau Basin, Pacific Ocean - 134-614 | ecosystem: Environmental > Aquatic > Marine > Hydrothermal vents | place: Pacific Ocean: Lau Basin | collected...
TATGGCAAATCCATACCAGGAACGCAGACTGCCGGCATCTATGAAGAAGATATTCCCGTTTCCGGAAAAGAAGTGGTTGATGAGGAGTAAAAGGATGGCTGATGCCGCCCCAATCATCCCAAATCGCGCATCTTTTGCCATTTCATACCGCTTAAAATAATATAACCCTCCGGCAACTCCGGCGATTAGGATCGAAACAATGCCCAAGAATAGGGACCTTGTCAACCAGTATTTCGAACTGTCGTCTCCCAGGTACGAATGTATCACCGATACCGTCATTACTATGGAAAAGACCAGGACGCTGTGTATCAACCAACGCTCTATTTTCCAGGCCCTTAGGGAGTTATCTGACAAATGCCGGAATGGGTCTCCGGCTGTCTCGGCCAATCCGCCACAACCACATACCCATGAGCAGTACCACCGCTTGCCGAATCGATAGGTCAAATAGGGGGAGATGACAAAGACCATCAATAGACCCCAGATGAGCATAAACATCCCCAGCGTACCGGCATGGATAAGCCCATCAATATGCCATTGGTCGAAGAAATAATAATTGAGCGGCCACATATTGGCGAAATTAAAATAGGGCCGGTTGAGGCGCATCAGTACTTCGGGGAGTAAAAAGGCAAACCCGAATTGGAAGAACATCACCGAAAGGGTTCGAAACTGTTGATAGCGGTTGTGCCGGTATTTCATCATGAATTTGATGCCAAAAAACACAATGGCAAGGGTGTAAAGCACACCGTAAACAAACCATTGACTGGCCGGCTGGCGCTTGAGCAATTGGCTCAAAGGGTCGAATAGCGCAATAAGTCCCGTGTTCTTGGCGCCATCTGCACCCAAACCCAGGAATTGCGGGTAGAAGTACAGCACGATATAAAAGCCCGTTATGACGATACCCGAAAGGATGGCCAGCCATCCTCGTGATGTCAGAGCGCGTCGCCACACACCGTTGTTTTTGATGCCCTCCGGATGCCCCCGGTATAGTGCATAACTGTAGATGAGTATCCCGAAAGACAAGGACAGAAGGGCGAGGATTAAATCGATGGTATTGGAGAAAAACCGGATACCCGCCCCGTGAAGAAGCAGTATCAACAATCCAAAAAGCCCTAAGGCTGTACCGGTATACATTTTTGATTTATTCGATTTATGTTGCATAATTTTATGTTATGGTTAGGGATTTTAGGCGAAGGTGGTATGAAATTGTTGAGCATAGGCCTGCCGGATATCTTTCTCCTGCCGGGCATAAAACTCCGGATCAAAATTGGCTTCTTCGAGGTGATGCATGACATAGTCGATGGGCTTTTGCTCCTTTAACCACCGTTCACATACCTTATGACGGAACCGGATGCCCATGAGATTGAAGCCGCGAACTTCTCCGGTTTCCTTGTCGAAATTGATTCTCAAAGACTTTTTTCCATCGGGATGCTCCCAATAAAACGTATGGGTACTGTCGTCCGGAGAAGGGGGAATAAACCCATAGGTCTGGTATTCGATATCGAGGAATTTAGCGGAGTTAAACCAGATGCCCGGATCGTATTCGATGGGAGTTCCGCATATGTTTTGAGCTGCGGTCCGGCCCATCATTTTACCGGTGTACCAGACCGCTTCGATAGGTCTTCTGCCGGGGCGGGGCGTGCGGAGCTGAGCACAATCTCCGATGGCATAGACTTGATCTTGGTTGGTTTTGAGGTATTGGTCGACGAGAATTCCTCTTGCTATGTCCAAGGATGTATTTTTGAGCCATCCGACATTGGGATGCACTCCTGCCGTAAGCCCTACAAACTGGCAGTCGATGGTTTCGTTTTTTGAGGTCGTTACGGCAGAAGCTTCACCACGGCCATTATCGATGATTTCTTTGAGCTCGGTATTGAGCCGGAGGTCGATGCCGTGTTCGCGAATATGTCGATTGATCATGGAGGACTCTTCCGGAGGGAGGACGATATTCCAAAAACCGGACTCCCGGACGAGGAAGGTGACGGTCTTCCCTCTCGAGAGGAGCATCTCTGCCAGTTCGATGCCGATTAATCCTCCTCCGACGATCACTCCGTGCCGGATAGAGCCGGACCATTTTTCCAAACGGTCGAGGTCTCCCATGTGATACAGCCCGCTAACGCTTTTCAAGTCTTGCCCGGGCCAGCCGAATTTGTTGGGCAGGGAGCCGGTTGCCAGGATGAGCACATCATAGGATACGGGATTGTTTTTGTCAAGCCGGAGCATTTTATTTTCAAAATCGATTCCGTTCACCCGGTCGGAGAGCAGTGCAATGCGGTTTTTCTCCCAAAATGCATCGGCATAGGGCTTGAGGTGTTCTTTTTTCATATGTCCCATAAAGACATACATCAAAGCAGTCCGGGAGAAAAAATAAGGGTGTTCGTCCGAGATTATGGTGATGTGGTCATCGCTCCTTTTTCGTATTTCTCTTGCCGCGGTGACCCCGCTAATGCCATTTCCAATAATGATAATATTGCGCATAGTCTTGTGTTTTGATCTATTCAACTCAAAAGGTGAAGGTACGTCAATCCGGATTATAACACGTAAAAACCGCATAACGTTATGTCAAAGCCGTTGTAAATTTGTCGTGTAGTATGCAAATGCGTAGTCCTTGACGGGCAAATAAAGTGTTTTGTCCATCGAATTGTGAATTTATTATATATATTGTTGCAATTGTCGTACTTTCGCACTCTAATCGTGGCCGCAAGAGAACTATCAAACTTTACAAGATGAAAGATTTTGTAGCGTTCTCCAGCAAAAGCTAAATCAAGAACAAAATAAAGCTATGTCAGATAACAAAGAAAGAGACGCCAAATTGAAAGCCCTGAGAATGACCATGGACCGTCTGGACAAGATCTATGGCAAAGGGACAGTAATGATGTTGGGAGATAAGAAAGTGGAGGATGTGGATGCCATTCCTACAGGCTCTATCGGCTTGGATATTGCATTGGGGATTGGAGGTTTTGCGAGAGGGAGAATCATAGAGATTTATGGCCCTGAGTCATCTGGAAAAACCACCTTAGCCATTCATGCCATTGCACAATGCCAAAAACAAGGGGGTATGGCGGCATTTGTTGACGCAGAACATGCCTTCGACCGGTATTATGCCGAGGCTTTGGGAGTAGATGTCAATAATTTGCTTGTTTCTCAACCGGATTCGGGAGAGCAAGCGCTTGAGATTACGGAGAATTTGATTCGATCCGGAGCGATTGATATTATCGTAGTGGATTCTGTTGCCGCTCTGGTGCCAAAGAGTGAGTTGGAGGGAGAGATGGGCGACTCCAAAATGGGACTTCAAGCCCGGCTTATGTCCCAGGCGATGAGAAAATTGACCGGTGCTATAGGCAAGACCGGAGCCGCTTGCATCTTTATCAACCAGTTGCGGGAAAAAATAGGCGTCATGTTTGGCAATCCGGAGACCACTACGGGAGGTAATGCCCTAAAGTTTTACGCCTCCCAAAGGCTCGATATTCGCAAGAGCGGTCCTTCGTTGAAGGACAAAGAGGGCAACATGATCGGCAACCATGTCAAGGTAAAGGTCGTCAAGAATAAATTAGCCCCGCCCTTCCGCATCGCGGAATTTGATATCATGTACGGAAAAGGCATTTCGCGAGAAGGAGAACTGCTCGATATCGGTGTCGACCTCAATATCATAGAAAAAAGTGGATCGTGGTATAGTTACGGCGGTGCTAAAATCGCTCAAGGCCGGGATGCTGCCAAGCGTTTTTTTGCGGACAACCCTGAAGTGATGGCAGAGGTAGAGGCTAAAATATTCGCTGCTTTTGCACCGGAGAAGGAAGCGGATAAGGGGGAGTAAGATAGTGTTCCGGGAACACTATACTTCCAACTTCCAGGATAAACTCCCTGATTTTATCCTGCCCTTGAGTCCATTCCGAAAAATGAGGAACAGTATAAATGGTTAAAACCATTACAAGAAGCAGTTTGTATCATCATTCCAACGGCTAAAACCGTGGGCTATGTTAAGGGCATCGCCCTTCTTAGAGCGCTTAGATGCACCGAAAAGCAACTTCGGTTAATACTGCAGGAATGCTATTCCTGGAGCATTAGTTTTTTATCAGGGTTTGATTTTCACTATTTTATCCCCCTTCATTATTACCAGTTCGCTATTCTTTTCCTTTTTAAAAAGGATAAGTTTTTCATATACTTTTTCAAGTCCTTTTACGATTTTATCTTTTAATTCAATTTGCTTTTCTTTTTTCGTCATAAAATTTCTTTAATTGGTAAAACTTATTAGTATCTATTTTCATCATTTCATGACAACAACTTTAATTAGAATAAATTTCTTAACACGCTGTTCTAATAATTGGGGTAATTACACTTTAGCTATTTATCAGCATTAATAAACTCTTTACATTTTATTATTTCAGGTAATATTGTAAAGGATGCAGTTGTTTTCCCCTTCTCCATTATAACCTGCGATAAGATAAAGGTTTTTGTCTTGCATTCTACAATAATAATGTATTTATGTAAGTTTAGTGTGAGTTTTATCATTGTTCACAACTTTAAGGAGGGAATGTATAACTCCCTCCGGAACAGGTTATGTTAACGGTTTTAATGACATTGTTTTTGCGGTATGATTTTCAAATCAGGTTAGAAATGAAGAACCAACCCTATCTGTGCTTTAAACGTACCTTGAATAGACGATGTATGAATTATGAAGTCAAAAGATGATGCTACAAATCTGAGATGACTTTTTTCATTATAAAAAATTATTGATGTTTAGGCATCAAAGTATCCCAATTGTCAATATCTGTTCGAGATGTATCAAACTATTTAATGTTGAAATACTTTCTAGTATACTGTCCGTAGGCAACCCTATTAGGTTTCAAAGCATATGATAGTCAAATAATGTTCCATTAGTACGATTTAATGTAAGGCCTTTATCGTTTTGCTAGCAAAGCATTCTTCTCAAGGGAGATTGCTGAAAATCCTATTTTAAACAGAGTAAGCTTAACCGGGTAAGATAACGGATTATCTTGCCGCAAAACTTTATTGTTATGAAAAAAATGAATTTTTTTAAGTTCTTGGCAATGGCATTAATTATTGTGTCACCCTTTTTATTCATACAGGCGCAAACCCCTGATATTGGAGCTAAAAAAAAGAATGAGCCCATTACCTGTGGTAAGAAGGATTTGAGAAAAGTGTGTATCAAACAAGGGGTACAAATAATGGCCGGTACAAGGGATTCCGCCCTTTTAAAATTGAGAAACAGAATAGCGAGATTAGGGAGTCACTATGGTGTGAATTGTGAAGAGTGCCCGGACCCAAAAGATGATGGATGTGACTTGAAGGTTGAAAAGTTTGTCAGTACAGTTCGCATTCGGCAAACTAGTCCGGGAGTTTGGACTGTTCCCCCTCAGTGTATTACGGTAAGATTTATGTGTACCTATTGCATCGAAACCGTTGAAGCAGGGGAAGTTGCTTCTCTATCATCGAGTGGATTGCGAAGTAATCAGACATCACAATTTACCGGATTAGGGCGAGAAGAAAGCCCGGTTATTACCGATCTGTATCCAAATCCTACTGGTGGAGATCTCAATATCGAATTGGCTCCAATCCCGGGCGAAGGACAGCTGAGCTACACAGTGATGAATAGTTTAGGTTATCAAGTGGTGAGTAAGAAATTAGGAGAGAACCGGAATATTAGCACCATCTTCTCAATTCATGCAAATGACTGGTCTTCCGGAATGTACTACTTAACTGTCTCGCTTGATGGCAGACGCATTGCTAAAAAGGTATTTATCAAAAAGTAGCAACGCTTAGGAAATCACGTAATTTTGACACTACGTCAAAAATCTTTTCAGAGTATGCTTGATAGAGTTGGGCTGAGGGTAATTTTACAATCCCCCGGCCCAACTTTTTTAGTCAAGCACCAACTCACACTTTTACCAGGGCTTGTTTGAAATCCGCTTTGAGGTCTTCGATGCCTTCGATGCCCACGGAGAAGCGGACCAGTCCATCGGTGATACCCGATGCCAGCCGGACCTCCCTTGATAATCCGGAGTGGGTCATGGAGGCAGGGTGTTGGATGAGGGTTTCGATGCCGCCTAAGGATACAGCTAAAGCGGCAATGTTGAGATGATTGAGGAGGGTTTTGCCGGCTTCAAGTCCTCCGGCCATTTCAAAACTCATCAAAGCGCCCGGCCCGTACATCTGGGACTTTGCCAATTCGTATTGGGGAAAACTGCGAAGACCAGGATAGAACACCTTCTTAATCTTCGGGTGTTGCTCTAGAAACCGAGCCATCTCCATAGCATTTTGCTGCGCCCTTTCGACTCTAAGCGTCAGGGTTTTTAGTCCCCTTCGCACTAAGAAGGCCTGATGCGGGTCCATGTTAAGTCCCAGGAGGTTTTTCTTAGACATCAGAGGGCCAAAAACGTGCTTTTCTCTAGCGATGACCATACCACTTACGACATCTGCGTGTCCGTTAATAAATTTTGTCATGGAGTGCAGGACGATATCTGCCCCGAGTTCCAATGGCCGCTGGATGTAGGGGCTGCTAAAAGTATTGTCCACAGCGACGAGTATCCCATGCTCTTTTGCAATGGAGGCAGTACTCCTTATGTCGGTAATGGCCATCGTCGGATTGGCCGGTGTTTCGATATAGATGAGTTTGGTATTGGGGCGTATGGCTTTGGCTATATTTCCGGTATCGGTAGCATCCACAAAGGAGGTTTCTACTCCATATTCTTTGAAGAAGGTAGCCAACACACTACGGGTCGGGCCATAGATGGCATTTCCGCTGATGACATGGTCTCCCGGACGCAGGAAGGTCCAGAAAATAAGGTTGACCGCCGACATCCCGGACGAGGTAGATATCCCACCATAGCCATTTTCCAGTGTAGCCACAGCGTCTTCCAAATCCTTGATGGTGGGATTAGAGACGCGCGTATAGAAGTACCCGGTTCCTTTGTTTTTAAACTTATACGCTCCGTCCTCCACATCTTTAAATGCAAAAGTAGAGGCTTGATAGATGGGGGTAATGACGCTACCAAATTGGTCTTCGATAGCTCCGGCGTGTACTTGACGCGTCTCCATAGATTGGTCTTGGTTCTTCATTTTATATGATTTAATTGGAAACTAATCCTCCGGGGATAGTCCCATTTTTGAATTTGTTTTAGGTTTGAGTCACATACATTGACATCCGAAGAATGACTTAGATATGATGTCAAGAGTTAAACAGGCTAATCAGGACTTGGTTTGACAGGGGAGCAAAACTTTCGTTGTATTGTCAAACACTTTAGCGCTCCATTCCCGTGAAAGTATATTCTGAATTGGTAATGATCAGGGGAGTATTGGAAACAGCTATTGTAGTGGTCGTGTTCTCCGGGATGGCTTTGCTTTTCTTGTAGACTGCGATTTCCATTGGCATTCCCTTGGGAGTGTCTTTGAGTGTATGGCCTTGGCCTGGGGTAAATTTTTGGATAAAACGCGCGTAGGTTTCTTTCCACTCAAATGGAAAATTTGGCGCCACCCATACATGGGAGATGGTATTATCGTCTTTTACGAGATATTCCTCAGTGGGATAGCCTGCGATGGGTTTGGTTCTACCTGTTTTAGTAATTTCAGAAGGCAATGTGTTTTTGTCTTTTTGGAGGAGAGAGGAGGTGAGATGCAGCATAGAGGGTAGTGCCTGAGCAGATTTAGAGCCGTCCTCTTGTGTGGTGTAAAGGACTATGATGTCTTTCTGGACATCTATGACGATATAGTTCTTTTTATCCTTGCTGTTCTGGATGATCCCAAATGCGTTGCCATTGGAGCTGTAAAGCCGGGTGGCTTTTTGGATTTTGCCATCGTCGGTTTTGGATTCCATTTCCATTTGCAAGTCGAACCGGTAGGTCGCCGGAAGGTCTTTTGCCGAGGTGTTTAATTTACTCAGAAATTTTGAAAACCCATCTTGTTCTTTCGTCCAATCGACCTCTTCATCCGGGTCGATACCTTCTGACTTTTTGTACTCGTCCTGAAGCAACGAATCCACTTGCTTATCCAATTCTTTGACAATAGCCTTCGAGATGGCATCGACGAGCTTGTCTTCTATTTTTTGTTCTACCTTATCCTGTATAGACTTCTGCAATTTTTTCAAGAATTGTGCTTTGCTTGCAGGAGTAAGTAACAGTATAAATGCAAGGGGACCAAGAAGGGTAAATAATCGCATAGTAACGGTGTATTAAGTTAGTGGTTGTACAGATTATTAGATATGAAATGGTTGACCACCATTTCATGCAGAATTTCAATTAATTTATAACAAACTCCTCTTGTGAAAATCACTTAAACATCGGCTGATAGAGCTGTCCTTTGAGGATGGCCCTCGCGATAACGATGTGTTGTATTTCCGAAGTGCCTTCATATATTTGAGTGATTTTAGCATCGCGCATTAGGCGCTCGACGTGGTACTCTTTGACATAACCGTACCCTCCATGGATTTGGACTGCTTCAGTTGTTTGCTTCATGGCAACCTCTGCGGCCATGAGTTTAGCCATACTGCTCGCGACTGTGATGTCCATGTGGTTGTCTTTCATCCAAGCCGTGCGATAGACGAGCATTCTTGCGGCCTCGATCTCTGTGGCCATAGCCGCCAGTTTGAATGCGATAGCTTGGTGGTTGCCGATAGGCTTTCCGAACGCAGTCCGGACTTTGGCATATTCGACTGCCCGTTCGTAGGCGCCGGCAGCGATACCCAATGCCTGAGAAGCAATCCCCAGACGCCCGGCAGCCAGAACTTTCATGGCAAACTTAAACCCGAAGCCATCGTCCCCAATGCGATTTTCTTTGGGGACCTTTACATTGGTATACATGATGCTGTGGGTGTCAGAGGCCCGGATACCCATTTTGTCTTCCTTGGGGCCGATCTCTACACCATCCCAACCGGTCTCAACCAGAAAAGCATTAATGCCCCGGTGTCCCAGTTCGGGATGGGTCTGTGCAAAAACGATGTGAAGGCGGGACGTCCCGCCGTTGGTAATCCAGTTTTTTACTCCATTGAGAACGTAATGATCCCCTTTGTCTTCAGCGGTTGTTTTTTGAGCGGTCGCATCACTACCGGCTTCGGGTTCGGACAAGCAAAAAGAGCCGATCCATTCGCCGGAGGTCAGCCGGGGAAGGTATTTCTGTTTTTGCTCTTCTGTGCCGTATTCTTCGATCCCCCAGCAGACCAGGGAATTGTTGACGGACATGATAACCGAGCAACTGGCATCTACTTTCGAAATTTCTTCCATCGCCAATGCATAACTCATCGTATCCATGCCCGCGCCCCCATACTTTGGGTCGATAAACATCCCCAAAAATCCGAGTTCGCCCATTTGACGGACTTCTTCTTTGGGGTACTTCATATCCCGGTCCCGCTCTATAACCCCCGGGAGTAGCACATTTTGAGCAAAATCTCTTGCCGCTTCTCGTACGGCTAATTGGTCTTCGGTAAGGGTAAAATCCATATTTATATTTTTTGATTTTCCGGGCAATATAAGTTTAATCACCGAGAAATGCCTCTATTCCAACGTCCATTCCCGGAAGATTGCCATCGCTTTATAAATTCGCTGCCAAAGGTAGGCATTTTATTGATTTCCGCCTCTTAGGTTAGGTATGAAATGGTTGCAAATGAAATTATTTAACCAAAGACGGATTTAGATTTATACCGGTGGGTTTTGGCATACACTCCCATTTTCACGCCGGTTGGAGATAATTAGTTTTTTTGTATATTTATCCCTCCATCGAGAGGTGTACCATTTCATAACCAAAACAGAGCATATGTCCTATTACGAAGATAGACCATGGAATAAAAACTACCCCGCCGGTATTCCTGCCAATATAGACCCGGATAAATACGAGAATTTATTGGTTTTTTACGAAGAGGTGTTCGATAAACACGCTGACAAAGTGGCCTATACCTACATGGGCAAAGAGTTGACATTTAAGGACGTAAATATACTGTCGCGCAATTTTGCAGCTTATCTGCATTCGCGTGGGCTCGAGCCAGGCGATCGCATTGCCCTAATGATGCCCAATATTCTGCAGTACCCGATTGTAATGTATGGGGCCTTGCGAGCAGGCCTTATTATCGTCAATACCAATCCTCTATATACACCCAGGGAGATGCTGCATCAGTTTACCGACTCGGGGGCTAAAGCGGTAGTTATTGCCGAACTCTTTGCATCAAAACTGGAAGAAATCCTTGACCAAACGCAGATTAAAGTTATTATGACCGCTTCGATGGGGGAGATGCTCTCTCCTGTCAAAGGCGCTTTGGTCAACTTTGTGGTGCGCAAAGTAAAAAAGATGGTCCCCAAATATACCCTTCCCAATGTGACTACCGTGAAGGAGGCGTTGAAGATGGGAAAGCGATTTGAGATCAATCCTTTTGAATCCAGACCAAATGATACGGTCTTATTGCAGTATACCGGGGGGACGACAGGGGTGTCTAAAGGAGCCGAATTGACCAATCGCAACCTGATCGCCAATATGATGCAAATCGAAGCCTGGATGCAGGGCATGTTGATGAGGGGAAATGAAACGGCCCTTTGCCCCTTGCCTCTATACCATATTTTTGCCTTTTCGGTTAATGCCATGGCCCTGTTTAGTCTCGGCATCAACAATGTGCTTATCCCCAATGCCAGGGATATTAAAGGGTTAATAAAAGAATGGAAGAAGCACAAAGTCTCGATTTTTGACGGGGTCAACACCCTGTTCAATGCACTGGTGCATCACCCTGATTTTGGGAGTATTGATTTCTCGACGTTGAAAATCACCGTTGGAGGAGGAATGGCTGTTCAAAATGTAGTGGCAGAAGAGTGGTACCGAATCACCAATAATGTATTGAGCGAAGGATATGGGATGACGGAAGCTTCTCCCGTAGTGACCGTCAATCCGGTGGATGGCACTGCACGAATTGGGACCATAGGACTTCCGGTTCCTTCTACCCTCGTGCGAGTGGCAAATGATCAGGATGAGGAGGTTCCCGTCGGTGAGTCCGGTGAATTGCAAGTCAAAGGCCCACAGGTCATGAAGGGATACTACAATCGCCCGGATGAGACGGCCAAGACCATACGCAACGGTTGGCTTTGCACCGGAGATATCGGATATATGGATGAAGACGGATTTTTTACGTTGATAGACCGTAAGAAGGATATGATCCTGGTATCCGGATTTAATGTCTTCCCAAATGAAATCGAAGACGTCATCGCCCAGCATCCCAAAGTGCTCGAAGTGGCAGCCATAGGGGTGCCCGACGAGAAGTCCGGCGAGGTCGTCAAGGTCTGTGTCGTCAAAAAAGACAAATCACTGGATGAAAAAGAGCTCATCGATTATTGTCGTACCCAGCTGACCGGCTACAAGGTGCCCAAGCATGTCGAGTTCCGGGATGACCTGCCCAAATCCAATGTGGGCAAGATACTCCGGCGTAAGTTGAGAGAGGAATAGCCGCGAAGGTGCCCCTTCCGGCAATTACATCACGATTTGAATGGCTCATGGTTGGGGTCTTAGGAATATCGAACACTGATTCACCCCGTTGAATAATTCTTCTTCGCGGTAAACGATTGGAGATTTACCTTCAACCTATATGGATTATAGGCGATCGCATATTTTGTTACTTCTGTTACCGTTGTTTAGAAAACCACCTCGAAGTTCGTATAGGATATAAAACCTTTGTATTCTCAATGCCTTATAAGGTTCAAACCAATTATATTGATGGCCACAGATATTGTCCCAAAAAGTGTGTAAAGCAAGTTTTTTGTTACTTTATGAGGCAAGGCCAAAAATCAATATATGGATCCTGTTGTGAATGCAAATGATTTTTAATCAAAAAACAAATTGCACAAAAAAGTCAAAGCATTGCTAAATTATAGCATACAGATTTATTTTTTCTTTTAGTACATTCTAATAACGCCATGGCGTCACAGGTCGAGGTAAACTATATATAGTATAGAACCACATAGACAAAATAGAGCACAACTTGTGACGCTTTAGTGTTATAAGGTTTAAGTTCTTTGCCACCTCTACTGGCAAGAATTCTGAACACCATTGTAACAACACAACATATCCGCTAAATTAGTGCACTTTGTAATACACACTTTAGTGCAATTCTTAATCTATCCTTACAATCTTTTTTGTATTTTTACACCATGAACATCAATAACATACACGACAAATACATGAAGACCATCCTTGGCAACCTCTCCCTTGCCAAAGAGTTCTTAGCTTCTTTTCTGCCGGCACATGTCAAAAAGCACATAAATCTGAATACCTTAAAGTATTCCGAAACCGATTTTGTGCTTCCGGACTTGAAAGAGGTCTTCTCGGATATTGTTTTTACCGTATCGCGTAAGAACAATAAGGAGGCATACATTTCCATTATCCTGGAACACAAAAGCCAACCCGATGACTTCACCGCGGTACAAGTGTTGCTCTATGTAGCCTACGGTTATTACAAACAATACAGAAGCAAAAGGTCGCTCAACCCCATCTTGCCATTCGTTTTTTATCACGGAAAACAAAAATGGATTTTCAAACCCATCGAAGAATTATTCGATGAACTACCGGAAGAATTAAAGCCCTACATCCCGAAGTTCAAAGCCCTGTTTGTAGATTTGGCCCAATTTTCCGATGAGCAGTTAAACGAATTGGGAGACTCCCTATTGACCGCAGTACTGTTATTGGGAAAATACATCTTCCGGTCTGAGGAGTTGAGGAGTAAAATTAAATTGATCTTTGAAAAGTTAAACGAAGCTTCAAATTCACCCCAAAGGAACTTAATCCGTCCCTCCATTGTTTATGTATTGAGAAACATAGAAGTGAATTTTGTTCTTGAAATAATAGAAGATTTGCCACCAACCATAAAAACAGATATTATGACTGCCTACGATGCTTTAATAGAGAAAGGAATGCAGAAAGGAATGCAGAAAGGAATGCAGAAAGGAATGCAGAAAGGAAAGGAGGAGGTCTTGTCTAAAACTGTCACCAATCTGCACAAAAAACAGTTTGATATCGCACAAATAGCAGACATCCTGGAAATTTCCCCCAAAAAGGTACGGGAGTTGTTAAAGAAAGCCGGGATAAATATATAACGCGCTCAAATAGGAGCTATGTCCTTAACTAGTGCTCCGAGAACTGAATTGGGAATATTAACTCTATGGAGATAAAACAGTAGGCTTAAAACTATCAATATCCACAACGCGACTACAGGTCGCAACGAGCACTATTATTACTTTGATGGAGAGTGATAATTGTGTAGGTACAAGCAGAGGCCTGCATGATAAAAACGGTTAATACCACTGCAAAAGTTAGCCTTTATCCTCCATCCCCCGGTTAGGACAGTGGGCTGTATAATCGGCATAACTTTCCTCTTTTACATCATTTATTGTCTATTTCCTGTGCCTCCATTCAGGTATAAAATGGACAACTCATTTTGAGTATACTGACATAAAAAGCTGAAATTCTACAACATATGGTTTATAATCGCACTGGCGTTATATTTTTTATAAAAAACATGGCATAACTTGTAACTATTTTATGCATAGTACCGTTTATAAGAGTATACAAGGACTAAAAAACACGGTATGAAACTGGAAAACGTTAAGGCACAAATGAAAAAAGGGGTGTTGGAGATGTGCATTCTGTCTATTCTCGACAAAGGGGAAGCCTACCCGCCGGAAATATCACAAATTCTCAAGAACGGGGAACTCATCGTCGTGGATGGCACCTTATACCCGCTTCTCAACCGGTTGAAAAGAGATGGA
>Ga0256832_1002051_pt1 | contig 13741 bp, 15 predicted proteins | sample 134614metaG_FD_190534 | JGI IMG/M metagenome (GOLD analysis project Ga0256832, IMG submission 190534) | Hydrothermal vent microbial communities from Lau Basin, Pacific Ocean - 134-614 | ecosystem: Environmental > Aquatic > Marine > Hydrothermal vents | place: Pacific Ocean: Lau Basin | collected...
GCGCTTTGCCGCGCTCGACAGCCGCACCACGCCAGAGCTGACCGGAAAGGTCCTGTCCGTGTCGCCCGACGTGCTGAGCGATGAGGCAACGGGCGCGCGTTATTACCAGGTCGAAATCCGCCTGAACGACGGCGAAACCGACAAACTGCCCGATGGGGTGACTCTGGTGCCGGGCATGCCGGTGGACGCCTTTATCCGTACGGCGGACCGCACGCCGCTTTCCTATCTGGTCAAACCCCTGGCGGAATATTTCAACAAGGCATTTCGCGAGAAATAATGCGGCTGTCACGCCAATTTCGCGCCGGCCACGGCCGGCGCGACCGGCCCGGGGGGCCAGCCCCCCGGAACCCCCCGGGATATTTCTGCCAGAAGAAGGGGGGAAGAATCGCAAAGCCGCACCTGTACGGGAATAGGTGAATTCCGTCTTTTCAATCAGCCACGCCCCGGCTAGCGTCGGGATCGAACCGAACAGGAGGTAAACGCGATGAGCATGATCGAAAAAAGGCTGGCAGAACTGGGGGTGGTTCTGCCTGACGCAGCGGCGCCGGCTGCCAATTACGTGCCCTTCGTTCAGGTCGGCGATCTGCTCCATATCTCGGGGCAGGTATCGATGCAGGATGGCGCCTTTCTGACCGGCAAGCTGGGGGCAGACATGGATACCGAGACGGGCGCCGCTGCTGCGCGCTCCTGCGCCATCGGCCTTCTGGCCCAGGTCAAGGCAGCCTGTGGCGGCGACCTTGACCGTCTGGTGCGCGCGGTCAAGCTGACCGGTTTCGTCAATTCCACCGCTGATTTCGGCGACCAGCCCAAGGTCATCAACGGGGCCTCGGATTTCCTGGTCGAAGCCCTGGGCGATGCCGGGCGTCATGCGCGCTCGGCCGTATCAGCGGCGTCGTTGCCGTTCGGCGTCGCAGTCGAGATCGAGGGGATTTTCCAGGTCCGATGAGCCCGAAACTGCCAGAAGATTTCCTGCGTATCCCCATAGCGCACCGGGCATTGCATGACATCGCTGCCGGGCGGCCGGAAAACAGCCTGGAAGCGGTGAAAGCCGCGGTCGATGCAGGCTATGGGATCGAGATCGACCTGCAACCCTCGGCGGACGGGCACCCGATGGTGTTTCACGACTATCACCTGGGGCGTCTGACCGACCAGACCGGCCCGGTCCACCTGCACGACGCGGATACGCTGGGCGGCATGGCGCTTTCCGGCAGCGACCTTGGCGATACGATCTCGACCCTGCGCAAGGTGCTTGAAATCGTGGCCGGCAAGGTGCCGCTCTTGATCGAGATAAAGGATCAGGATGGCGCGCTGGGGCCCGATACCGGCGCGCTGGAGCGTGCAACCGCCCGGGTGCTGGAGGAATATGACGGCCCGGTGGCGGTGATGAGCTTCAACCCGCATGCCGTGGCCGCCTTTGCGGAAGCGGCGCCGGACATCCCGGTCGGGCTGGTCACGGACACGTTCACCACCGAGGAATGGGGGCTGGTGCCGCCCGGACGGCTCACCGAATTGATCGGTATTCCCGATTTCGACCGGGTCGGCGCTTCGTTCATCTCGCACCGGGCAGAGGCGCTGGGTGCGGCGAACGTGGCGCGGCTGAAGGCGCGCGGCGTGCCGATCCTGACCTGGACCATCAGATCGCCCGAGGAAGAGGCGCGCGCGCGCGAGGTTGCCGACAATATCACCTTCGAGGGCTACCTGCCGCCGATCCCGCGATGAGCCTTGAGGTCGAGATCGCGGCGGGCATGGCCGGGTTTTCGCCCGCCGAGTGGGATGCCTGCGCCTGCCCCGAAGCGCAGGACGGCGCCCGCCCCATCGACCCGTTCACCACGCATCGTTTCCTGAGCGCGCTTGAGCAAAGCGGCTCGGTCGGGCCAGGCACCGGCTGGGAGCCGCGCATGCTGTCGGTGCGCGACGGCGCGCGCCTGATCGCGGTGGCGCCGCTTTATGCCAAGCATCACAGTCAGGGCGAGTATGTATTCGACCATGCCTGGGCCGATGCCTATATGCGGGCGGGCGGCGACTATTACCCCAAGCTGCAGATCGCGGTGCCGTTCACCCCGGTTACCGGCAGGCGGCTTCTGACCCGGCCCGGGGAAGAGGCACGCGGGCGTGCTGCCCTGATCCAGGGCGCGGTGCAGCTGGCGGCAGACAACCGGCTTTCATCGTTGCATGTGACATTCCCGACCGAGGAGGAAGCCCGCACCATGGCCGCGATGGGGCTGATTCACCGCATTGGCGAGCAGTTTCACTGGCTGAACCGCGATTATGCCGATTTCGACGCCTTCCTGGCCGATCTTTCCTCGCGCAAGCGCAAGGCGATCCGGCGCGAACGCCGCCGGGCCAACGGCTTTGGCGGCGACATCGTGGCGCTGACCGGCGGCGACCTGACCCGGGAGCATATGGATGCCTTCTGGCAATTCTACCAGGACACCGGCGCGCGCAAATGGGGCCGGCCTTATCTGACGCGCGCCTTTTTCGACATCGCGCTGGAAACCATGGCCGGCGACATGCTGCTGGTGCTGGCGCGCCGCGGCGGCCGCTGGGTGGCGGGGGCGCTGAATTTCATTGGCCGCGAGGCGCTCTTTGGCCGCTGGTGGGGCGCCATCGAGCACCACGACTGCCTGCATTTCGAACTGTGCTACTATCGCGCCATCGACTGGGCCATCGCGCAGGGCCTGTCCCGGGTCGAGGCCGGCGCCCAGGGCGAACACAAGATCGCGCGCGGCTATCTGCCGGTGGCCACCCATTCGGCCCACTGGATTGCCGATGCGGGCTTTCGCGCCGCCGTCGAGGAATTTGTCACCGCCGAGGCCCGCGCCGTGGGCGAAGATATCGACCTGCTCACGCAAATGGGACCGTTTCGCCGCACCGATCCGGGTCCGCGCGATTGACGCCGGGCGCGGGACCGACCAAATAAGGGCAAGGCCTCCGCAAGGAGAATTCCACATGGACAGGAGAATGACATGAGCTACACGATTGACCGCCTGCTGGAAGGTGCAACCATGGAAGACGCCGACGCCCGCACCCGCGCGGCGCTGACCAGCGGCGGCTTTGGCGTACTGACCGAAATCGACGTCAAGGCCACCATGAAGAAAAAGATCGACAAGGACATGCCCGGCTATCTGATCCTGGGTGCATGCAACCCGAACATGGCCTGGCAGGCTATCGGGATCGAGCCGAAAATCGGTGCCATGCTGCCCTGCAACGTGATCCTGCGCGAGGTCGAAGGCGGCGTCGAAGTCTCGGCCGTTGACCCCGTCGCCTCGATGATGGGCGTGGGCAATGACGAATTGTCCAAGGTTGCGGGCCAGGTCCGCCAGATGCTGGCCGACGTGGTTGAAAAGATCTGAGGATCGCACGCGCCCGCCTGGGCGTGTCTGGAGAATAACGAAAGGGTGCGGATGAAACGCGTTGTGGTGATTGGTGCCGGTCAGGCCGGTGCGTCCCTGGTGGCGAAACTGCGGGCGCGCGGCTTTGACGGTGCCATCACTCTGGTCGGGGATGAACCCTTCCCGCCCTATCAGCGCCCGCCCCTTTCCAAGGCCTATCTGCTGGGCCAGATGGAGCGCGAGCGCCTGTTCCTGCGCCCCGAGGAATGGTACGCCGATCAGGCCATCACCCTGAAAACCGGCACAAGGGTCACAGCCATCGACCCGGCGGCGCGCAAGGTCGAGCTGCCGGGCGAGATGCTCGACTACGACATGCTGGCGCTGGTCACCGGGTCGGTGCCCAACCGCCTGCCCGCCGCCATCGGCGGTGACCTTGACGGCGTGCATGTGGTACGCGGGCTGGCCGATATCGACCGGCTGGCGCCCGAGTTCGACGCAGGCCGGCACGTCCTGATCGTGGGTGGCGGCTATATCGGGCTGGAGGCAGCGGCGGTCGCCGCGCAAAAGGGCCTGCGGGTCACGCTGGTTGAGGCGGGCGAGCGTATCCTGGGCCGGGTCGCATCGCCCGAAACCTCGGATTATTTCCGCGCGCTGCATCGCACCCATGGGGTCGATATCCGCGAAGGGCTGGGGCTGGAGCGGCTGGAGGGCGACGGCCGGGTTTCGGCAGCCCGGCTCAGCGATGGCACCACGCTTTCCGTGGATTTCGTCATTGCCGGGATCGGCGTGCGCCCGGCCACCGATCTGGCCGAGGCCGCCGGGCTGGCGCTGGAAAATGGTATTCGGGTGGACGCGATGGGCCAGACCTCGGACGCGCATATCTGGGCTGCGGGCGACGTGACCTCGTTTCCCTGGAAAGACACGCGCATCAGGCTCGAAAGCGTGCCCAACGCCATCGACCAGGCCGAGGCCGTGGCCGACAACATGCTGGGCGCGGGTCAGCCCTATCAGGCAAAGCCGTGGTTCTGGTCGGACCAGTATGACGTGAAACTGCAGATGGCCGGGCTCAATACCGGCTATGACGATGTGGTGACGCGCCCCGGCGCCAAGGATGGCGCGGTGTCGTTCTGGTATTTTCGCGGTGGCGAGCTTCTGGCGGTCGAGGCAATGAACGAGCCGCGTGCCTACATGGTGGGCAAGCGCCTGATCGAGGCCGGGAAAAGCCCGGACAAGGCTGTGCTTGCCGATCCGGCGGGCGACCTGAAAGCGCTGCTTTGACATGCGCATCATTGCCGGAGAGTGGCGCGGCACACGGCTCGCCGCGCTGGGCAAGGGGGACGCGCGCGCGCATCTGCGCCCGACCTCCGACCGGGTGCGCGAGAGCCTGTTTTCCATGCTGGCGGGCGGACGTTTTGGCGACCCGATCACCGGCGCACGGGTACTGGACCTCTTTGCCGGGACCGGCGCGCTGGGGCTCGAAGCACTGTCGCGCGGCGCCGCCCGGGCAACTTTCGTCGAGAACGGCCGCACCGCGCTGGGCCTTCTCAGCGACAACATCACTCGCTGCCGGGCCGAAGCGCGCACCTGCGTCGTGACACGCGATGCCACGCGGCCCGGCCCGGGCACGCCCCATGACCTGATCTTCCTTGACCCGCCCTATGGCAAGGGCCTGGGCGAGGCTGCACTGGCGGCCGCCCTAGCCCGGGGCTGGCTTGCCCCCGATGCGCTGGTGATCTGGGAAGAAAGCGCCGCCATCGTGCCGCCTGCCGGCCTGACGCTGCTCGACCACCGCCACTATGGCAAGACCGGGATTTCGCTGCTGCGCGCACACGCCGGGCAAGCTGCTTGACATTCCCCACCGGCGCGCCGGAAACTCGCCGGACCAGAACAACAAACACGCAGGGAGTTTCCATGAAAAAGATTTTTGCACGCGGCGCCGGTGCCGCCTTGATCGCCGTTGCCTCGCTTGGCGCGTCCTATGCCGAAGAGGTCAAGATCGGCGTGCTGCTGGGCTTTACCGGCCCGGTGGAATCGATGATCCCCAACATCGCCAAGGCCGCCGAAATGGCCCTGAGCGAGGCCAGCCAGTCAGGCGCCTTTCTGAACGGCAGCACGCTTGTCCCGGTACGGGGCGATTCCACCTGTATCGACAATGCTGCCGCCACGGCCGCCGCTGAACGGCTGATCACCTCGGACGGGGTGGCCGGGATCATCGGCGCCGACTGCTCGGGCGTGACCGGCGCGGTGATTGCCAATGTGGCCGTGCCCAATGGCATCGTCATGATTTCACCCACCGCCACCAGCCCGGCGCTGAGCAATGTCGAGGATAACGGCCTGTTCTTTCGCACCGCACCCTCCGCCGCACGCGAAGGCGTGGTCATGGCCGAAAGCCTGATCGAGCGGGGCATCGACGCGGTGGCAATCACCTATACCAACAACGACTATGGCAAGGGCCTGGTCGAAAGCTTCTCCAAACCTTACGAGGCGCTGGGCGGCACCATCACCATCGTGGCCCCGCATGAGGACGGCAAGGCTGACTATTCCGCTGAAATGGGCGCCCTTGCCGCCGCCGGTGGCGACCTGCTGGTGATCTTCGGCTATTACGACCAGGGCGGCTCGACCATGATCCGCACGGCGCTGGATCTGGGCGCGTTCGACCGCTTCCACTTTGCCGCCGGCATGCTGGGCCAGACCATGGAGCAGGATTTCGGCACCGACCTGAACGGCACCACTGGCCAGAACCCGGGCACCGACAGCCCCGGCGTGGAAATGCTGGCGGAACTGGCGGGCGACGCCTTTGACGGCACGGCATCCTTTGCGCCGGAAGGCTACGACGCTGCTGCTTTGATGGTACTGGCCATGCAGGCAGCAGGCTCCACCGCCAGCGCCGACTACAAGGGCAAGGTGATGGACGTGGCCAACGCCCCGGGCGAAAAGATCTATCCCGGTGAATTGGCCAAGGCTCTGAAGATCCTGGCAGACGGCGGCGAGGTCGACTACCAGGGCGCCTCGGACGTGGAACTGATCGAGCCGGGCGAAGCCGCCGGGCGCTACCGCCTGTTTGAAATCAAGAACGGCAAGATCACCACGCTTGGCTATCGCTGAACCCACGCGGACCGAAAGGGCGAATTTCTCCCCTTCATCTTTCCCGAAATACTCCAGGGGGTCCGGGGGACTGGTCCCCCGGCCGGTCGCCGGGCGGCACGCCCGGCGAAACCTCAGCCCCAGGTCGGGAAAAACTTGCCGGCCGGGCTCAGCGTGAATATCTCGCAGCCATCGGCGGTAACTCCGATCGAATGCTCGAACTGCGCAGACAGCGACTTGTCGCGGGTCACCGCCGTCCAGTCATCGCCCAGCACCTTGGTTTCGGGCCGGCCGGCATTGATCATCGGCTCGATGGTGAAGAACATGCCCTCTTCCAGCACCGCGCCGGTGCCGGGGCGCCCGTAATGCAGCACGTTGGGCGGCGCGTGAAACACCTGCCCCAGCCCGTGCCCGCAGAAATCGCGCACCACCGGATAGCGGTGCGCCTCGGCCCAGGCCTGGATGGCGTGGCCGATATCGCCAAAGGTCTTGCCCGGCCGGACCTGTTCGATCCCCTTCATCAGCGCGTCATGGGTGACCTGAATCAGCCGCTCGGCCTTGCGGCTGAGCCGCCCGGCCACATACATGCGCGAGGTATCGCCATACCAGCCATCGACGATCACGCTGACGTCGATGTTCAGAATGTCGCCGTCCTTCAGCCGCTTGTCGGACGGAATGCCGTGGCAGACCACATGGTTGATGGAAATGCAGGTCGCGTGCTTGTACCCCTTGTAGCCAATGGTGGCCGATTTCGCCCCGGCCGCGTTCACCATATCCTCGACCGCACGGTCAAGCTCGCCGGTCGTCACGCCCGGCACCACCATCGGCGTGATCCGGTCCAGAATATCCGCCGCCACCTGGCCTGCCCTGTGCATCCCCGCGAAATCCTCGGGCGCATGAAGCCGGATACCATCACGGGTCAGTTGCACTTTCTTGTCGTCCACCGAAATTCTCCGTTGTTTTTTCCCAGATAGGGTCGTTACCCAGCGTAAACCAGAGGCGCCCCGATCTCCACCCCACGCGGAGAAATCCTGGTGTCATATACCAGCACCTCTACACCCTCGGCGCGGGCCGCGTCAAAGGCCTGCCCATAGGCCGGATCAATGTCGCGTGCCAGGGCGAAGCGCGCGCAGTCGGTGCGCTGCACAAGGTAGAACATGGCGGCACGGTGGCCTTGCCGGACCATGGCGGCAAGCTCCTCCAGATGCTTGCGGCCGCGCGCGGTCACCGCATCGGGAAACTCCGCCAGCCCGGGCGCGCGGCTCAGCGTCGCGGATTTAACCTCCAGGTACAGGTCCGGCAGGCCCGCGCCGGACAGCAGAAAATCGACCCGGCTGGCCGCACCGAAACGCACTTCCGGCCGCACGCGCGCATATTGCGCCAGTTGGGCAATCCCGCCCGCCTCAAGCGCGGCCTTCAGCGCCCGGTTGGGCAGGCTGGTATCGACCCCGGTAAAATGGCCGTTTTCATGGTCCACCAGCCGCCAGCCGAATTTCAGTTTCTTTTTCGGGTCGTCATTGGGCTCCAGCCAGATCCGCATGCCCGGTTCGGCCAGCCCCAGCATCGAGCCGGGATTGGGGCAATGCGCCGTCACCTCGCGCCCGTCCGCCTCCAGCCGCGCATCGGCCAGAAAACGCTTGTAGCGACGAATGAGCCGCGCGGGCACAAGGGGAGTTTGAAACTGCATGCGCCCGGGCCTATACCGGAGCGGCGAAAGGAGCAAGCAATGGGCAATCCAACCGCCGCCATGCTGGTCATTGGCGACGAAATCCTGTCCGGGCGCACCCAGGACACCAACAGCCATCACCTGGCCGGGGAACTGACCCGGCTGGGCATCGACCTGCGCGAAATCCGGGTGGTGGCCGACGACGCGGATGCAATCATCGCGGCGGTGCGGGCGCTTTCTGGCGCTTATACCCATGTTTTCACCTCGGGCGGCATTGGCCCCACCCATGACGACATCACGGCAGACGCAGTTGCCGCGGCCTTTGGCGTGCCGATCGACGTGCGCGAGGATGCCCGCGCCCTGCTGGAGGCACGCTATCGCGACCACGGGACCGAACTGAACGATGCCCGCCTGCGCATGGCGCGCATCCCCGATGGCGCCACCCTGATCGACAACCCGGTTTCCACCGCGCCGGGCTTTTCGCTGGAAAACGTGCATGTGATGGCGGGCGTGCCAATGATCTTTCAGGCGATGCTGGCGGGGCTTCTGCCCGGGCTTGCCAGTGGCCGCGCCGTGGTCAGCCGCAGCCTGCCCGTGGCCCGGCCCGAAGGCGACATCGCCGCGCCGCTGGGCCAGGTGGCCCGGGATTTCCCGGATGTTTCCATAGGTTCCTATCCGTGGTTTCGCGACGGTACCTATGGCACCAACATCGTGGTGCGCGGCACCGACGCGGCCCGGGTGGATGCAGCGCTTGCCCGGCTCAGCGCCGTGCTGGGGGTACCGGCATGAACGCGCCCCTTCCCCTGCCGGACGCGGCCCGGCTGATCCGCGCCTGCGAGGCCACCTGGCCGCCAGCGGCCACCTCGAACGTGGGGGCCTGGACCATCCGGGCGGGTAATGGCGGCGGCAAGCGCGTGTCGGCCGCTACCGAAAACTGGCCCACCACCGAGGCCGATCTGCCCGCCGCCGAAGCCGCCCAGCGCGCCCTGGGCCAGGACCCGTTGTTCATGATCCGCGCGGGCGAAGAGCATCTGGACGACATGCTGGCAGCCCATGGTTACGCGAAAGTCGACCCGGTCAACATCTACGCGATCGAAACCGCCGAACTGGCCGCGCACGCCGCACCGCTCACCTCGGGCATCCCGGTCTGGCCGCCGCTGGCCATCCAGCGCGACATCTGGGCGGGCGGCGGCATCGGCCCCGCGCGCCTCCGGGTGATGGAGCGCGCGCCCTTCCCCAAGACCGCACTGATCGGCCGCACCGAGGACAAGCCCGCCGGCACCGCATTCGTGGGTATCCACGACGGTATCGCCATGCTGCACGCGCTGGAAGTCGCGCCGCACATGCGCCGCAAGGGCACCGGGCGCAACCTGCTGATCCGCGCGGCCCAGTGGGCCCGGGGCGAAGGCGCCGAATTTTTCGCGCTGATCGTCACCCGCGGCAATCACGCGGCCAATCCGCTCTATGCGGCCCTTGGAATGGGGCTCGTTGGGCATTACCATTACCGCATCAAACCCAAAGCCGCAGAATCGGACCCGACATGACCGACAAATCCAGGGCGCCCACCGCGCTTGACCTGCCCATGATGGACCCGCTGCCGCCCGAGACGCAGAAATATTTCGATCTGTGCGATGAAAAGCTGGGCCTCGTGCCGAATGTGCTGCGTGCCTATGCCTTTGACGAGGCCAAGCTCAATACCTTCACCGCCATGTATAACGACCTGATGCTGGCGCCGTCGGGCCTGTCGAAGCTGGAGCGCGAAATGATCGCCGTGGTTGTGTCGTCGATCAATCGCTGCTGGTATTGTCAGGTCGCCCATGGCGCGGCGGTGCGGGCATTGTCGGGCCGCCCCGAACTGGGCGAGGCCATGGTGATGAACTGGCGGGTGGCCGACCTGACCGCGCGCGAACGCGCCATGCTGACATTCGCCGAAAAACTGACCCGCGCCAGTGCCGAGGTCGAAGAACCCGACCGGCAGGCGCTGCGCGATGCCGGATTTTCCGACCGCGACATTTTCGACATCGCCTCGGTCGCGGGGTTCTTCAACATGACCAACCGGGTTGCCTCGGCCACCGGGATGGAACCCAACCCCGAATACCACGCCCAGGCCCGGTGAGCCCTTTCATGCGCATATTTGCGGGCGCGATCGCTGCGCTGCTGTTACTGGCGGACCCGTTGCTGGCGGCGCCCGGCCCATTGAACCTGCCGGCGCCAGCCAATCGCACCTATTCAACCGAACGGCCCGGCAGCACCTATTCCCTGGCCATCGGGCCGTGGAAGGATAGCTGGGTCAAGACCTTGCAGGTCACCGGCAACGTCGTGATCGAAAGCTGGCGCCTGCCCAGCCGCGGTGGGGAGACCGGCGCCCTGATGGCAGAGCTTGCCCGCCAGGTCGCCGATGCCGGGTTCGAGATTCTGTTCCAATGCGCCCAGGACGTTTGCGGCGGCTTCGATTTCCGCTTTGCGCTTGAAGTTGTACCTGAACCGGCCATGCATGTGGATCTGGGCGACTATCAGTATCTGGCCGCACGCAAGGTCAGCCCCGAGGGCACCGAGTACCTGTCGCTTCTGGTCAGCAACTCACCTGGCGCGGGGTTCGTCCAGATCGTGCGGGTGTTGCCCGATGGCTCTGACCCGGCGCCAGCGACAACGACCGATGCAGCGGCAGGCGCGCCCACCGGCAACCCCGAAACCGGCGCCATCACATCAACCATGACCGACGCCACTGCGCCCACGGGACAGACTGCGTCGGTTTCCCTTCCCGCAGCCCCCCCGGACGCGCCAATCGCTGCACAACTGGAGCAAAACGGCCATGCCATCCTGTCGGATCTGACCTTCAAACCGGGGTCGTCCGAGCTTGGCGCCGGCCCGTTTCCCAGCCTGCGGCAGCTGGCCGCATACCTGCGTAACCACCCCGACCGCCGCGTCGCCCTGGTCGGCCATTCCGATGCCCAGGGCGCATTGTCCGGCAATATCACCCTGTCGGAGCGGCGCGCCACCTCCGTGCGCGCCCGCCTGATCGAAGAATACGGCGTCCCGCCCAGGCAATTGCTGGCAAAGGGGGTCGGTTTCCTGGCCCCGGTTGCCAGCAACCTGACCGAAGAAGGCCGCGCCCTGAACCGCCGGGTCGAGGCGGTGCTGATTTCGACAGAGTGATGCGCGGGCAGCCACGCAGCGCAGCCATCTGAAAGACCCGAGGCCATACCCGGGGCACCGGATATGGCCTCTTGCACTCGTTACGCAGCGATTGGGCAGGGTGAAACAACGGTAATCCCTACCAGTGGTCCGGACCCTTGTCGGCAAAGGCGTGGACCAGGAAATCGATGAAGGCGCGCACCTTGGGCTGGGTAAAGCGCCCGGGCGGATAGATCGCGTAAATGCCCTGGCAATCCTTGGGCAGGTCCGGGATCGCATCCTCGACCAGGCCCGCCTCCATCGCATCGGCATAGAGGAAGCTCGGCAGATAGGCGATGCCCAGCCCGGAGATCGCTGCATTCAGCAGCGACTGCCCGTCATTGACGCTGAGCCAGCCGGCGGTGCGGATCTGGCGCACCTCGCCTGACGGTGCAGGGATCTTCCAGACATTGCCCGAGGACTGGCTGGAATAATGCAGGAGCTTGTGCTCGTTCAGGTCGTCGATGCGCATGGGCCGGCCGTATTTCTGGAAATATCCGGGGCTGCCGACCATGCGCCGGGTGGTTTCCGTCAGCTTGCGGGCGCGCAGGGAGCTGTCCTCCATCTCGCCCACGCGAATGGCCAGGTCGAAGCCTTCGCTGATCAGCTCCACATAGCGGTTGTTGAGCACCATGTTCACCGAGATGTCGGGAAATTCCTGCAGGAACTCGCCCAGAACCGGGCTCAGATGGTTCACGCCGAAATCTGTCGCCACCGAAATGCGCAACAGGCCCGATGGCGCCGATTGCATCGAGGTGACCAGCGCGTCGGCCTCGCCCGCATCGTTCAGCACGCGGCGCGCCCGGTCGTAATAGGCAAGCCCGATCTCGGTCGGGCTGACCCGGCGCGTCGTGCGGTTCAGAAGCCGCGCCCCCAGCCGGGCCTCCAGCGACGACACATGCTTGGAAACGGCCGACTTGGAGATTCCCATCTTCTTGGCAGCGTCGGTAAATCCGCCCTGGTCCACTACTGTGGCGAAGGCCTCCATTTCACTCAATCGGTCCATATGAAACTCTCAATCCTCAGGTGCCCCTCGGCATGAGGGAATGGCAGCGAAATCGGGCAACACTGTGGAGGCTTGGGGTCAATTGCTGGGTATCAGCGGGCACTGATTATGGCGCGGAAACAGGTTTATTGCGAATTCGGAGCGGTCTTTGCAATTTACAATGGCAAAGAAAACAATTCGGCAGGCATCAGCACCAAACCCAGAGCCAGCTTGAGGCATACGGCCAGCACCATCAGCGCCAGCATGACCCGCAGGCTTTCCGCCTTGATCCTGACCCCCAGAATCGACCCCAGCTGCGCCCCGACCACGCCTGACAGAATCAATGACACCGCCAGCACAACGTCGACTGTCTGGCTTTCAACCGCATGCACCATGGTGGTAAAGGCCGCGACGAATATGATCTGGAAGAGCGAGGTACCCACCACCACCTTGGTCGGCATGCCCAGAACATAGATCATTGCCGGCACCATGATGAAGCCGCCGCCCACCCCCATGATGGCCGACAGAAAGCCTACCATCACGCCAACGCCGATCACCGGGATCACCGATATATACAGCCGCGAGGTGGGAAAGCGCATCTTGATCGGCAGTTCCTGCAGCCGCGAATGGCGCCGGCGGCGTTTCTTTACTGGCCCGGCCTGTTTCGCGCGGCGCAGGGCGTTCAGGCTTTCCACCAGCATCAGAGCGCCGATCAGGCCCAGAAACACCACATAGAAAAGGTTGACCAGCAGGTCGACCTGGCCCAGTTCCTTGAGATAGGCGAAAACGCGCAGCCCCGCCTGTGCGCCCGCCAGCCCACCGGCCAACAGTACCAGCCCCATGCGGATATCCACCGTCTTGCGCTTGAGGTGCGCCAGCACCCCGGACACGGACGAGGCCACGATCTGATTGGCCCCGGTTGCCACCGCGACCGAGGGCGGAATGCCGATAAAGAACAGAAACGGCGTCAGGATGAAGCCCCCGCCGACACCAAACATGCCCGACAGCACACCCACCATGCCACCCAGTCCCAAAAGCAGGAAAAGATTGACCGAAACTTCGGCAATGGGAAGATAGACCTGCATGGCGGGTGCCCGACTCGAAATGGGTTGAGGCCCGTTGCCTTACGCCTGTCACTGGCGCGGGTCCAGAGCCTTCGACCCGACAATTCGCCGCAGCGGGGGGTGCAGGCGCGCCTCAGAGCCGCATGGCCAGTTCCGTGCCCTGCTTGATGGCGCGTTTGGCGTCAAGCTCCGCCGCCACATCCGCGCCGCCGATGACATGCGCGCTGATGCCCGCCGCCGACAACGCCTGGGCCAGGTCCCGGTTCGGCAGTTGCCCGGCACACAGCACGATCGTGTCCGCCGCGATCAGCTCGGGCTTGTCACGCCCCTCACCATAGGAAATCTGCAACCCCTCGGGCGTGATCCGCTCGTAATTCACGCCCGAGCGCATGGCCACGCCCTTCATCTTCAGGACGGCGCGGTGAATCCAGCCGGT
>Ga0256832_1002053_pt1 | contig 13738 bp, 12 predicted proteins | sample 134614metaG_FD_190534 | JGI IMG/M metagenome (GOLD analysis project Ga0256832, IMG submission 190534) | Hydrothermal vent microbial communities from Lau Basin, Pacific Ocean - 134-614 | ecosystem: Environmental > Aquatic > Marine > Hydrothermal vents | place: Pacific Ocean: Lau Basin | collected...
CTATCTTTTCGGCTTCAAGCTGGGGCTGGGCGTGGAAGGGGTGTGGTACGCCTTTGTTCTGGGTCTGGGCTCGGCGGCTTTCATGCTCCTGGGCCGCTTCAACCATAAAAGCCGACTGTTAACGCGACATTAGGCAAAACGCTGTTTAAAAGCTTGCGGGGTTTTGGCAAGCTTTTTCTCACGGTAATCATAGAATACCTGTCCCGTCTGTCCCAAAAGGATGGTTTTTTGCTGCTTTTCGGACCAAAGGTGATAAACCAGTTCAAAGCCCATGCGGCTTATTTCGGTAACAGTCACATCACAGCGGATCTTATCCGGGTAAAAGAGCTGGTTTTTATATTGCAACATGGCCTCGTTCATCACCAGACCGACCCCTTCGATATCCAGTTCACTGTAACCCAGGGACGAAAGCCAGCATACCCGGGCCTCATGCAGATACGAAAGGAAACGGTCATTGCCCACATGCCCGCCGTAATTCATATCCGTTATGCGTACCTCCAGCAAACAACTGTAATCCGCTTTCGACGGGCGTTCGATCTTAAGACGTGCCATATTACCTCCTCTTTAAAAAGATTCTATTCCTGTCCGGCAATTTCATAAACAAAAAAAGCGGAGACATGCTCCGCTTTTCTTACCGTTGAAAAAGTTAAATTTCGAATTTAATACCCTGCGCCAGCGGCAATGTTTTACCAAAGTTGATGGTATTGGTCTGCCGGCGCATATAGGCTTTCCAGGCGTCGGAACCCGATTCGCGTCCGCCTCCCGTTTCTTTCTCTCCGCCAAAGGCGCCGCCGATTTCCGCACCGGAAGTACCGACATTGACGTTGGCAATACCACAATCACTACCCCAGGGCGAAAGGAAGGTCTCGGCCTCGCGCATGTTGGTGGTAAAGATGGAAGAAGAGAGCCCCTGCACCACGCCGTTATGCAGCTTTATGGCCTCCTCAATATCGCCGCTGTACTTTATCAGATAAAGAACGGGAGCAAAGGTTTCTTCCTGAACGATTTCGAAATGGTTTTCCGCTTCGATAATGGCCGGACGCACGTAAAGGCCGTTTTCATAGCCTTCGCCTTCCAGCACTTCGCCACCGAACAGCACCGTGCCGCCTTCCCTTTTGGCCTGCTGTATGGCTGCCTGCATATCTTCCACGGCATATTTATCGATCAGCGGTCCGACATGATTGTTTTCATCCAGAGGGTTGCCGATTTTCAGATGGGAATAGGCTTTGATCAGCGATTCCTTAACCCTATCGTAGATCGACTCATGCACAATCACCCGGCGGGTGGAGGTGCAGCGCTGGCCGCAGGTGCCCACGGCGCCGAAAACGATGGTCGGAATGGCCATTTGCAGATCGGCGTCCGGGGTAAGGATAACGGCGTTGTTACCACCCAGTTCCAGAATGAACTTGCCCAGACGGCCGGCAATGACCTGCGCGGCGCGCTTGCCCACCTTGGTGGAGCCGGTCAGGCTGATCAACGGCACACGCTTGTCTTCCAGCATGCGCTGACCGATGGTGGAGCCCTTGCCCACGATCAGGTTAAAAACCCCTTCGGGAACATCGTTTTCCTTTAAAACACCGGCAATGATATTCTGGCAGGCCACCGCGGTAAGCGGCACCTTGGAGGCCGGCTTCCAGACATTGACGTCACCGCACACCGAAGCGATCATGGCATTCCAGGCCCACACCGCCACGGGAAAGTTAAAGGCGGTGATGATTCCTACCGTGCCCAGGGGATGGTATTGATCATACATACGATGATGGGGGCGTTCCGACTGCATGGTGAAGCCGTACAACTGGCGGGATTGCCCCACGGCAAAGTCGCAGATATCGATCATCTCCTGTACCTCGCCCCAGCCTTCCTGAAGAGACTTTCCCATCTCAAAGGAAACCAGCCGGCCCAGCGGGTCTTTGTATTCACGCAGCTTCAGTCCGATCTGACGGACAATTTCCCCCCGTTGCGGAGCGGGAATCTGGCGCCACTTAATAAAGGCTTCCTGGGCCTTACCCATCAGATGTTCATAATCTTCTTCCGAAGCCTGGTATACGGAAGCGATATACTCACCCGTCGCCGGCGAATAAATTTTCAATTCACCCTGATCGGTGGTTTTTTGCCATTCCAGACCGGTGGAACATCCAAAATTTTTATCCTTAATACCCAACTCTTTCAAAAAGTCCATAATATTCTCCTGCTTTTCGGGATTTACACGATTTATTTTCAGCCCCTAAGTTAACAAAATGTATGTAGCAATAAAACATAAAAGAACAGCGGGAATCATTTGCTGCCAGATTTTACTATTTCCGCACAAAAGGTATTTCCGGTAAAAAAGGAAAGGAATATACAAGGGTGGATGCCGGTCTCCAAAGTTCATCCGGGCATAAGCGCCAAACCGTTACCGGCGGCTACGGGGCTGCTGTCTCTCCCGCCGGGACAACCTCCTGATTACAAAACGGACAGGCGTCACCATCCCGAAAGGATTCATGAAGGGCATTACCGCAATGATTACAGCGCCGATCGGAACTCAAAGCGCCCAGCTTTTTCAGGGCCAGAGCCGCCGCTTCGCGCACAAAGGGACGCTTATCGCGCAATACGTATTCCAACGGCTGCCGGGCGCGGCTGTCACCGATCTCACCCAGAATGCCGGCAATAATCTTGAAGGTATCCTTATTGCCGGTCAACATACGGTTAATCAAAGGTTCCACGGCGGAACGGCCCAGCTTCACCAAAGACTCCGCCGCCGCTTCGCGAACATTCCAGTACTTGTCATCCAACAGTTTTATCAGGGAATCCACCGCTTTTTTATCACCGATCTTTCCCAGTTGACGGGCCGCTTCCATACGGTTCCAGGATTCGGTATCTTCCAAAACATCGATCAGGGGCTGAACCGCCAGTTCACCTATCTCCGCTCCCTTCTCCCAGTCCTGTTTGGCGATCCAGTAAGCGGCGCTCTTTTCATCCTGACCCGGTTGCCACTCCAAAATATCCAGCACCTTTACAACGGCCTTGCGGATATTGATATCTTCATGGTTCAACAGATGTACCAGAGCATCGATGGCTTCATCCCCCATATCCTTGAGAGCCAGCTCGGCATAAAAATTTTTTTTGCGGCCTATCATTTTGTTTAAAATGGCCGGAATGGCCGGTTTCCCGATCCGGGCCAGGGCATTGGATGCCGCCAGACACACATCTTCCACCGGATCATGGAGTGAGCCGATCAGACTGTTTATGGCCCTCCGGTCTCCCAGCTCGCCCAGGGCGTTACAGGTGACCTTGCGGATGGCGCTGTTTTGTGTACTGAGCAAAGACAACAAAGCGGGAACGGCCGCTGTATCCTGAAAAAGCCCCAGGGCATAAGCGGCATTTCGCTTTATGACCGGATTTTGATTCTCCAGCATGAGCACCACATCATCAAACAGTTGGCTTTTTATCCGCTTCATGGCCACAACCAGTTCATTGATAACCCGCTGAGACCGGTCTTCAAGCATGGCCAGAAAAAGATCCTTTTTTCTCGGGTCTTCCAATCCGGAAAGATATTTTATGGCATCCTTCCGCACATAGGAGTCTTCATCTTTCAAGGCCATAATCAAGGGATTAACGCACTCCTGGTGATTAATAAGCCCCAGAGAAATTACCGCCGAGCGACGCACCCGCACATCCTTATCCCTCAGACAGGCCATCAGGGGGTGTACCGCGCGTACATCTTTAAGCTTACCCATCGCGGCCGCGGCATGGAGCCGGCTTTCGTTATTCTTATCCTTCAGAGCCCGCATCAAAGCCTCCAGGCCGGAACTGCCGATGCGCCCCATGGCTTCAAGAGCCGCCTTACGGATGCGTTCATTGCTGTCTTCCAGCACCCGGCTTAAAGGACGGATAGCCACCGACCCCATGGCTACTACATAATTCCACTCCTGCCGTGCTATATGGTACCAGACCCCCCGTTCATCCTGAGCCGGGCTCCATCCGGCTTTTTCCAGTCCCCGGGCCGCCAGTTTACGCAGACGCCAGTCTGTGTCATCCACATAATTAAAATAAAAGCTCAGACAGCGTTTATCGCCGATATGAGCCAACAGGTTTAAGAGGGTCATCAGATCACTGTCCGGTGACTTGGCGGTTTCCAATAATTTGGGTACCGCTAAGGAGCCCAGTTTAACGAGGAAATTCGCCGCGCTTTGCCGCACTTCATATTCGGGATCGTTAAGCAGATCCAGCAAAATATCCACGGCCTCCTGGTCTTTTTTCTCATAGATAACTTTTAGTAATAGTACCCGGTGCGGCGTGTCATGATTGCTGATCATCTTTTTGATAATATTAAAGGCAGGCTTGCCTATTTGGATAATGGCTTCGGTTATAAGGCCGGTTAACTCTTCATCATCCTCCTTCATCATCTCCAGCAGAGGATATATCGAATCGTGGCCAATCTGCGCCAGGGCTTCTATGGCGGCCTGTTTGACCTGAGGATTCTTTTCGCGTATGGCAAACAACAAAGGCTTTATAGCCCGGTTGTGCCCTATCTCGCCCAGGGCGCGGGCGGCGGCGATCTGCAGATCGTAATTCCAGTCCGTCAGGGCAAGTATCAGGGCGTCAACACTTTCACGCGCATGCAGTTTCCCCAAAGCTTTGGCCGCTTCCATCTGAATGACTATGGACTTATTGCTTAAAGCTTTGATCAGTCCCTTGATATTTCGCTTTTCTGTTAAGCGTTCGATATTTGTTTCGAATAGTGCCATAAATTTTCCGTATTTATGGACTTTATCGGCATTAACCCGGGTAAAAACACTTTTTACCACATATTGCGTAGAGGATTACCAAAAAATTTTGCTTAGCCGCCGAATGTTTTACACACAAATATTTTTCCGGGGTAAAATAAAAAGTTGAGGAAAATGCATCTCCCCGAAACACAAACTTACAAGAATGAAATAAAAAGATATCGATTTATCGGATCAAACAAAAAGCACAGTGCTTTATTTATCAGGAGGGGGAATCTGTTGCGCCGGTTTCCGTCTGTTTCAATAAAAACCACTCATGTAAATTATCATAGGTGCTTTGCAGGTCAGCCGGAAGTTCGCTTTCAAAGGAGACCGCTTCCTTTTTTAAGGGATGAATAAACTCCAGCTTTGAAGCATGCAAAAACTGCCGTTTAAGATTCTTCAGCAAATGGTGGCCTCTTTTACGCAGGTTGTCCGGCAGACGCATCAGTTGTTTCTCACGGCCATTGTATTCCGGATCACCCACCAGGGGATGATGCCGGGAAGACATATGAACACGAATCTGATGTGTCCGTCCCGTATCGAGGCGTAATTCCAGCAAACTGAAAAAGTGAAACTCTTCCAGCAGCCGCCAGTGGGTGATGGCTTCCTTACCCGTGGAATGTGTCACCTTCATTTTCGTCGGGTCTTTCCGGCTGCGGTTTATAAACGTATGCACGGTACCCGATTCGGTCTTGGGTATGCCCCAGACCAGCGCGGTATAGGTACGATGGATATCGCGTGTATCAAACTGCTGTTGTATAAAGCGGTGGGCAGCATCGGTTTTGGCAATAACCATCAAACCGGAGGTGTTTTTGTCCAGACGGTGAACGATGCCGGGGCGGTCGCTTTGTCCGATAAAGGCCAGTTGATCCGTATAGTGCAACAAACCGTTTACCAGGGTATCGTTTTCCGTACCGTTTCCCGGATGCACCGTCAGTCCGGCCGGTTTATTCACCACCAGAATCGCCTCATCCTCATATCGTATATCCAGGGGAATATCCGCCGCGACCACGGTACGGACAACATCGGGAATCGTTACCAGCACGGTATCATTTTCCCGGAGGGTATAGCCCGGTTTTTCAGCGTTGCCATTAACCAGAACATGACCGGAATGGATATGCCGTGTAAAATAGGAACGTGTTTTTTCCGGAAGGATTCCTGTAAGGAACTTGTCCAGCCGTTGTCCGGCGGTTTCCGCGGAAATATGATATTTATGATTCAACATGTTGCGCGGAAGAAGCGCTCTCCTCTTTTTTGCTCAGAGGATCACCATGAAAAATGATATAGGCAAAAATGATCATCATGCCTCCGCTGACCGCCATATCGGCTATATTAAAAACCGGCCAGCGTGTCATGCTATATCCCGCGAACTGCATCCCCAGCAGATTAAAAGCGGGAATATGAATATCCCAGAACTCAACATCGAAGAAGTCCACCACGCTGCCGCGGATAAAGCGGTCCGAGAGGTTGCCGATGGCGCCGGCGGCAATCATGGTGATGGCCAGTTGCAACGGGAAAGCCTCATTGCGCAGCTTATACATGTAGTAAAAAACAAGCGCGGCCGCCACTAGAGACAGCCCCAGAAAAAGCATGGTATTGTCTACCGTGATGCCAAAGGCCATTCCCGGGTTTTCCACGTAGGTCAGCTGGAAAAAGCTACCGATAATTTTAACCGGTACGCCCATATCCAGTGAGGTGCGCGCTATGTACTTGGTTATCTGATCGAGTAGCAACAGTATAAATATGATCAGCGACGACTGCCGCCAGCTTAAATGTCTATCCATAAATCAAGACTTTTTTTCGGCCAGTTTAGCTTCCACGCTGATGGTTGTCGTCGGCACGGCTTTGAGACGTTCCTTGGAAATAAGCTTACCGGTTTCGCGGCAAATACCATAGGTCCCGTTTTCGATACGTTCCAGAGCCTCATCGATCTGTTTCAGATATTTTTCGTCACGGGCGGCGAACATAAAAGCCTTCTCGCGCTCCATGGCATCGGTTCCCTGATCCGCCATGTGAAAAGAATAGGATGAATGATCACCCGAAGCGTCCCGTGTGGTCGTATCGAGTACGGTTGAACGCAGATACTCCAGGTTCTTTTGAACCTTGGCTCTGTTTTTGAGCAGCAACTCCTTAAAGAATTGCAAATCTTCCTGACTCATCTTTGGCATAATTATTCCCTCCATTAGGATTTTGTCAAACCTATTGTAAGCCTGTGCTTATCGATAGTGACTTCGTTTTTAAACTCGGCTGAAACAGTCCCGAATTTAAGATCATCCGCTAAAGTTTCGTTACAGATATATTCTTTTTGTGCTTGCAGACCTTGCAGAATGTTATTTTCGGCATTTCCGACTTCAATAACTATGCGGTCCGTCACATTAAAATCCGCTTCTTTTCTCAAGTTCTGAACACGGTTTACAAATTCGCGGGCCAGCCCCTCGGCAATCAGTTCATCGTTGAGTTCAATGTTCAGGGCAACGATCAGTTCCCGGTCTTTTTGCGCCACCAGCCCTTCTTTGGCCCGGGCCACAATTTCCACATCCTGGGCTTCCAGGCTAAAGCTTTCGCCGTTTACCTCAACGACCAATCCGCCATCAGCCAGAAAACGGTTGATCTGCTGCGCGGAAAAGTTTTTAATAACCGCCGCCAGGGCGCCCATCATTTTCCCCGCCCGTTGCCCCAGTTGTTTAAAATTAGGCTTAGCCGTAAAACTTACCAGTTCCTCCCCGGATGTTGCTATTACGATCCGTTTCACATTAAGTTCGTCTAAAATGATATCCTGCATGGCCATAATTTTGGCGCCTTCCCCTTCTCCGGGGATAAAAACACGCAATTCCGGCAGTGGCTGCCGTACCCGTATCTGCGCTTCATTGCGTAAAGCCCGTCCATTGCTGACTATACGCTGGGCCAGTTCCATGCGCGCTTCCAATTCCGGATCTATGTTGGCGCGCTGCTCTTCACTTACTTCCGGAAAAGGGGCAAAATGCACACTTTCATCTTTTTCATCACCCACCAGATTCAGATATATTTCCTCGCTCACAAACGGCGCTATGGGAGCGACCAGCTTGCTCAGGGTCACCAGAACCTCATACAAGGTCTGATAAGCGGCCATTTTATCGTTGCCCGCTTCCGATTTCCAGAAGCGGCGGCGGTTACGGCGCACATACCAGTTGGAAACCTCATCGATAAGATAGTCCTGTATCACCCGCGCCGACCGGGTCAGGTCATAGTTATCCATGTGCCCGTTCACCTCATCCACCACGGAATATAGACGGGACAATATCCAGCGGTCTATTTCCGGACGCCCGGATACGGCTATCTTCTCCCGGCCGGGATCAAAGTTGTCGATGTTGGCATACAGCACAAAAAAGGAGTAGGTATTCATCAGGGTGTTGATGAATTTCCGCTGTACTTCGGCCACGCCATCCTCGTCGAATTTTTTAGGTATCCAGGGCGGACTGGCCACCAGGAAGTACCAGCGCAGGGCGTCGGCGCCGTACTTGTCCATCATATCATTGGGAAAAACCACATTGCCCTTGGATTTGGACATTTTTTGTCCGTTTTTATCCAGAATCAGATCATTGACAATGATGTTTTTAAAGGCCGGCTTATCAAACAAAACCGTGGCGATATTGTGCAGGGTATAGAACCATCCGCGGGTCTGATCCACGCCCTCGGCTATAAAATCGGCCGGAAAGCTCTTTTCAAAGATATCCCTGTTCTCAAAGGGATAGTGCCATTGGGCAAAAGGCATGGAACCGGAATCAAACCACACATCGGCGATTTCCGGCGTGCGACGATAGATTTTTCCGTCTTTTTCAAAGACGACACGATCCACGAAGGGACGGTGCAGGTCGATTTCCAGGCCGGCCTCTTTCAGCGGAACCCGCCGTCCGTCCTCAAACTCATACAGCCCTTCCTTCAGCTCGGCAATGGAGCCGATGGCAAAATGATCGCTGCCGTCCTCGGCCACCCAAATGGGCAAAGGCGAGCCCCAATAACGGTCACGGGAAAGCGACCATTCCTTAACATCTTCCAGCCAATTGCCAAAACGCCCGCTGCCGATCTCCGGCGGCTGCCAGTTAATGGTTTTATTCAGTTCCACCATGCGCTCTTTGTATTCCGGCGACTTAATAAACCAGGAAGAGCGGGCATAGTAAATGATCGGATTATCCGTCCTCCAGCAATGGGGGTAGCTGTGCACATAGTCATAGGTGGAACGGTACAGCTTATCCATCTTTTTCAACTGATAGATAACATCCTTATCGACCCCTTCTTCAACATGACCATCCTGATACTTAAAGGTTTTAACGGGGCGGTTGGAAAACTCCCCCATCCCATCGGTAAAGCGCCCGCCGGGGGTAACCGGCTGTACAAAGGGCAGGTTATATTTGCGGGACATCTCATAGTCATCGGCGCCAAAAGCGGGGGCCATATGCACAATACCGGAGCCATCCTCCGTGGAAACAAAGTCGGCCGGTAATACCGTCAGCGCGTTGGGATGTTTATCTGTCTGCAGGTCGAGGAAATCGAATATCTGTTCATAAGCCGCACCGACCAGGTGTTGCCCCTTGAATTTTTTAAGGATGGTTGTCTCCCCGTCCAGAGCCGGGATGCGCGCTTCGGCCAGGATCAGGCGATCCTTTTTTTCCACCCTGGCGTCACCCTGTTTTACGGTGCGCTTGTTTTCCACCAGCACATAATCCAAATCGCTGCCCACGGCCAGGGCTACATTGCTGATCAGCGTCCAGGGGGTGGTGGTCCAAACCAAAAGCTGCGCCCCTTCAAGATCGGGATCCTCACTGCGGGTAACCCGCAGCTTGATATAGCAGTTGGGGTCTTTGACGTCACGGTAGCCCAGGGAAAGCTCATGGGAGCTCAACGGCGTTTCGATGGTGGGTGACTGCGGTACAATTTTAAAGCCCTTGTAAATCAGCCCCTTGTCATAAATGGTTTTAATGGCCCACCAGACCGACTCCACATAATTATTATGATAGGTCACATAGGGATCATCGAGATCGATCCAATACCCCATACGGTCGGTCAATTGACGCCAGCCGTCATCCATTTGAATGTGTCGATCCACCAGTTCGCGGCAGGCTTTGTTAAACTTGTCGATGCCCACCTTTTCTATCTCATTTTTCTGGGTCAGTCCCAGTTGTTTTTCCACGGCAATTTCCACGGGCAGGCCGTGAGTATCCCAGCCGGCTTTGCGCGGTACATAATAGCCCTTCATCGTCTTGTAGCGGCAAACGGCATCCTTGATGGTACGCGCCAGCACATGGTGAATGCCCGGACGACCGTTGGCCGTCGGCGGTCCTTCAAAAAAGATATAGCGCGGACGGTCGCTGCGTTTTTCCAGTCCGGTTTTAAAAATGTCTTTCTTTTGCCAATGCTTTAAGATATTCTCTTCCAGCCGGGCAAGCTTTAATTTTGTTGTAACTTCCTGAAACATTATCGTTCCGTCGTCCTGTAGTTATGAGTCGTTGGTTGTTGGTTGTTTGTAAAGTCGTTTAAATCAGATACGGGCAATCAGAGCCTGCATCAATGCGGTGAGTTTGGGTTCGGCCTTGGCAGCCGTGGCAATGATCTCTTCCAGGCTTACCGCTTGCAGGGCATCGGCATAACATTCATCGGTAATCACGGAAAAGGCCAGGGTTTTCATCCCCATGTGATTGGCCACGATGGCTTCCGGCACGGTGGACATGCCCACCACATCAGCCCCGATGGCTCTTAAAAAACGGTATTCGGCGCGGGTTTCCAGATTGGGCCCCTGAACCGCCACATAAACCCCTTTGCGCAAATTCAATTTTTGCTCCAGGGCCACTTCCTCGGCCAGGGCGATCAGTTCCTTGTCATACGGCTCGGACATATCGGGGAACCGGGGACCGTATTCATCAAGATTGGGCCCGATCAGGGGATTATCCCCCAACAGATTGATGTGATCGTCCAGCACCATGATATCTCCACGGTCGAAATGGGGATTTAACACCCCCCCGGCGTTGGAAACAAACAGGGTGCGTATACCCAATTCATACATCACCCGTACCGGCAGGGTGATTTGATGCATGGCGTAGCCCTCATAATAATGAAAACGGCCCTGCATGGCCAGTACGTTTTTTCCGCCCAGTTGCCCGTATATCAGACGGCCGGCATGGCTTTCCACCGTAGACACCGGAAACCCGGGGATTTCATCATAGGGTAAAGATATCTTCACATCGACTTCATCGGCCAGTTTTCCCAGGCCGGTGCCTAAAATGATCCCCACACCGGGTCGGGAGTCCAGTTGTTTTTGGATATGATTCGCGGCCGCTTTTATGGTGGCCCGGTATTCTTCTATATTAAATCGCATTAGTGTTTCTTTTTCTTCTCTTCTATTTTTTTTAGCAGTTCCTGTTTTTTTCTCTCTTGCTCTTCCAGCTTTCTTTTGGCTTCCTCGATCGCTTTATCCCGCTTGGCCTTACTTTTTTGATAACGATTCTTGCGTACGTCAAAGGAGGCATCTTCATAATCCACCTCGTTACCTTTCAAGCCAAAGTAGACGGCCGAACCGATACCAAAAACGCCGATACTGATCAGCGGATTGAGTTCCACATCGGAGGCCACCAACCCCACGCCCACACCGGCCCCGGCCGCGGCGCCCAGCACAAAGCCCGCTCCGCCGTACAGCAAGGTGTTGTTCATTCCTTTTTGGGCAGCAATTTCATTGGAAGGGATGGGATATCCTTCAAAATCGTAAATTTCCGCGGACTCGGTCAGGGTTTTAATCTGACTGAATGGAATCGTCTCCTTGTTGTGACTGGCGGCATCCACATAAACCAGATTATTGTCCTGTTTTTTAAGAACAATACCCTGTTTTTTAGTGCCGTCCTTCAGGTGAATCACCACCGATGCCTGGGAATAGGGATTATCGGCAATCAGCTCTCTCTTGCCTACACAAGACGATAAGGTCAACACCGCGGCCAAAGTAAAAATCAATAATAAACGCATAGCAAACTCCTATTTTACAAATTCATCAGAATCCATCGGGTCATCAAAAATATCGTTAAATAGGTTCCTGCCATGAGTTTTTTCTATCTTTTGTTTATCCTCCGCACTCTCTTTTTTCACCTGCGCCCCGGGCGAGGGCTTTACCGGCCGCGGTGCCACCGTTCCCGTGGAGGGCCTGGCCTTGGCCTGGGGCCGGGTACGGTTTTTTATCTTCTTCAAATCGATATCATCGGTTTCCAAAACTTCCAGCAGCTCCATTTGAGATGAGAGCACATGCTTAAGGCGGTTAATAAAGGAGTGCTTCTGGTTGGTCAGATTAACGATCTCTTCACGCATTTTAAGGACCTGTAACCGTGTTTTTTCCAGCATCTGGGCCGCGGCCAGCTCGGCTTCCTTCTTGATCAGTCCGGCCTCTTTTTGCGAATTCTCCTTGGATATCTGCGAGCTTTCCTGCACATTCTTCAGGGTGGCCTTCAATGTTTTTTCCACCTCGCGGTAGTTTTTCAATTCCGTCTCAAAGATCAGATTTTGCTTGGTCAGCCGCTGATTTTCTTCCATGAGCTCATTGAATTTTTCCGCCACCAGTTCCAAAAAAGTATCTACTTCCACGGCATCGTAACCGCGCATGCTCTTTTTGAACTCCTGGTTCTTTATCTCTATGGGCGTCAACTTCATCATTTCCTCCTGGCGCCAAAAATAGCGCTTCCTATGCGGACTATGGTGCTGCCCTCGCGAATGGCTATGTCAAAATCGGCCGACATGCCCATGGATAACACATCCATCTTTTTCGCCAGGGAATTATTTATTTTTTCAAAGAGACCGTGCAATCCGCCAAAAGCAGCGGCAATGCGTTTCCGGTCATCCGTGTGCGGAGCGATGGTCATCAGCCCCATAAGGCTTAAACCCGGCAACCCGGAGAGTTCCAGCACCCTTTCTTCGCTTTCTTCCGGTATAAAGCCGTGTTTGGCCTCCTCGCCGCTCATATTAACCTCTGCCAGCACATTTAACCGCAAGCCGTGTTTTCCGGCATACAGCGAAAGAGCCCGGGCCAGTTCCAGGCTGTCCACGGCGTGAATGAGCACACAGCGCCCGGCCACATACTTGATTTTGTTTTTCTGCAAGGGGCCGATAAAATGCCAACGGATATCCGCGGGCAACAGCGGCGCCTTATCTCTCAGCTCCTGCGGGCGACTTTCGCCAAAAACGCGGCACCCCGCGTCATAAACCTCTTTCACGGCTTCGGGCGGAAACCTCTTACTTACGGCCAGCAAGTCAACCTCCGCCGCCGTTCGCCCGCTTTTTATCGCTATCTCCGCCACTTTTTCCTTCAGGCGCAGATAATTTTGCGCGGCACTGCCCATAAAGCTCAGTTTTTGTAATCCATGTTATCCGGCTGCACCGGCGGCTTTACGGGTATGTTGATTTCACCAAACTGGGCTTCGTACTTGGAAACATTATCCTGCAGGGCGGCCAGCAGCGATTTGGCATGTTGCGGCGCCATGATTATCCGGGAATAGACCTTGGCCTTGGGCCGCCCCGGTACCACACGGATAAAGTCGAACACAAATTCCGCCGGGGAGTGACTGATCAGCACCAGATTACTGTAAATACCCTCGGACTCTTTTTCACCCAGTTCAATGTTTATCTGATTTTCATTTTTTGGCTGCATACTATCCCTAAAATTCTTTATATTTGCGCTCACCGGTATAGAGCTAACTTATTGTTTTTCTTAATTTATTTTAAGCTGAAGAATTTAGAGAATCACCATCACTAAGTCAAGGAAGGTTGACTTTGGCCTTTTATAAAATCCCGCAGGAGAAGATTGAGGAAATCCGTGTTTCGGTGAATCTCGTCCACTATATCTCTCAGTATGTCACCCTGAAAAAAACGGGGCGCAATGTAACCGGCCTGTGCCCTTTTCACCATGAAAAAACCCCCTCCTTTGTGGTTAACCCGGAAAAACAGTTTTACAAATGTTACGGCTGCGGCCGGGGGGGTAATCT
>Ga0256832_1002054_pt1 | contig 13734 bp, 9 predicted proteins | sample 134614metaG_FD_190534 | JGI IMG/M metagenome (GOLD analysis project Ga0256832, IMG submission 190534) | Hydrothermal vent microbial communities from Lau Basin, Pacific Ocean - 134-614 | ecosystem: Environmental > Aquatic > Marine > Hydrothermal vents | place: Pacific Ocean: Lau Basin | collected...
AAGGGAAGGCACCGATATTGCCATCCATATTGGCGATGAGATTAAACTTATCTTCCTTCAGGTCGTAATAGAAGATGGTTCCCATTCGGTACCGGCCCCCTTCGAAAGAAGTGCCATACAGGATGCCGTTGTTGTAGAGGAGAGCCGACTGCACGTTTTTGCCTGAAATACGCCCTCCAAATGAAGCAATAACTCCAAATTCCTTGGTATTGTAATTAAACTTATATATGGTCCCTTTTCGGTTTTTACCCCCTTTCTGGGCCATGCCGTACATCCACCCGTCTTCACCCAGTGCCATACTTCCGATGGGGCGGTATCCGCTATTGGGGTCGAAGTGGTAGACCGCTTTGATCTTTCGGGAAGCCGGATCAAATTCGAAGATGACTCCCAAGTCGTTTTTACCACCACGTTGGGTGGTCCCGTATAGCTTGTTGTTGGGTGCCAGCACGAGTTTAGAATAGGGAAATCCCCCATCGGGTGCCTTGCCGGATACGACTTCAAACCGGGCTTCTTTGCGCAGTTTGAAGGTTTTCATATCCAGGGAGCTGACCGCTCCGACGGCCGGATCATTGCCCAATCTGTCGTCCGGTCCCCCCAGTGAGGTAGTACAATAGAGCCTTCCATTGTATTCGGTAAAATCGTTGAGGGGGCGGGCTCCGTTTACCCAGTCGAATTCATCCATAACTTTTACCTTATCCGTTTTGGGGTCGAGTTGTAGTGCCACTCCAAGGCCAAAGGAGCCGCCAAAACGCGCGAGTCCATACATCAAGCCGTCGGAAGCTTGTATAAATGTACCGCAAGGGGAGCCGCCTCCGGGAGAATTATTGAGGGAGAGGAGATTAGTGGGAGGATGGTCTCTTGTCTCGTCCTCTTGAACGACGATGGCCCCCAAGCTGTTGATGCCGCCATCCAATGTAATCGTATATATCTTTCCGTCCGAAGCTCTGACAGGCGCCCCTTTGGGGTGGTATCCATTGGCCGGGTCGAAAGCTCCAATTTGCTTTATTTGCTCTGTCTCAGGATCGAATTCAAACAGGGCGCCGCCACGATATTTGCTACCATTGTTAGTGACACCGATAAATTTGTTGTCTTGAGTGAGATGGAGTTCTCCCAATGGAGTTACCCCTAAACTGGTGTCCGGCCCGGGGAAATACGTGATTTTTTTGTAGGTATTCGAATTTGGATCATAGGAGTAAAGGACTCCGAAATTGGACTCTCCTCCATTGCTCAGCATACCATATAGCTTGTCTTTATACAAGGTCATGGCGCCCACGCCAATAGAGCCGGTTGCTTTGTCGAGGTGGCGGAGCACGGTTAGTTTTTTGGAGGCCGGATCGTAGCTGTACATGACCCCCAGGCGATTGCTTCCACCCAAGCGGGTGACTCCGTACAATGTCCCCTTATACTCTGTGAGGCCTCCTACCGGCCGTTGGCCGTCGCCCGGTACAAACAGGTGCTCTACCGTAAAGGCTTTTGGGTCGCTTGGATCAAAACTAAAGATGGACCCGAAGTTTTTGCTGACATAGGTACAACCGTAGATTCTACCGTTGCTGTGCCATGTCAGGCGGTCCGTAATCCCCGCGATTTGGTAATCTGCCAAGTCAAAAAGCTTGGTGTAGGTATCGGTCGCCGGGTCAAAGCGATAGACGACACCGCTGTCCCCTTTTCCCCCTCTAAAAGTGCCTCCGTATATCATTTTATCTTGTCCCAATAGAATGCCTGACAGCACGGTGCTTCCATCCTCCCCGTTGAAGGCATGTCGCACGGTGTATCGGTTGGTCTTGGGGTCATAGCTAAACAGCACACCTCTGTTGTACTTACCTCCATAACCTGTAGTACCCCAAATCTGTCCGTCCGGTAATTCTTTAAGGGCCACCTTGTCCGAACTGTTGCCGGGAGCGACCACCTCAAACGCCTTGACAAGTACGGGCTTGGTAGCGTCGGAAGGAGTAAATTTGAAGATGGAGCCCTGCCCACCAGGAGTACCTTCCGAAGTCATCCCGTAAAACCACATTTGGTCTTGAGCATTGGATACCTGAAGTCCTATAAATAATGCGAGAAAGAGTAAATATTTTTTCATAATGATTTGGTTATTGCGTTAATTGATGCGACAAAAGTAATACGAAAAACGGACAATTTTACTATTCGGAATTAGAAGGAATTTGTGACTTTTAAGCATTTCGGTATTAAGACGCATCCAAAACTCATTTCGCTGCCTATATGGTACGATTTCATACAAAAAAAGGACAGACGGAAATAGGTAATACTGGTGAGACCGATACAACTCTGAGCATTTTCATTACTGTCCATGTCCTGTTTGGGTTGGAGCACAAGGAGGGTATGCCGATATTTTTTGGGCTATCTTTGTATGAAATGATCGAACGCGGATTATATGGTTATCTTTGCAGCCTCAATTTAAACACTATTGGGGGTATTCCCGTTACTACTATTTGAATGTATAGAATCAAAGAAACATGTTAGGAATAATAAAAAAGTTGTTTGGGACCAAATACGACAGGGAAGTCAAGAACATGCTCCCTATCGTGGATAAAATCAATGAGATTTACGAATCCCTACACGGTTTGTCAAATGATGAATTGCGAAATAAAACCCTCGAGTTCCGGCAAATTATCAGCGAGGAACTCCGGGAAATAGATGCCGAAATACAGCAATTGAAAGAGGAGGCAGAGAAGACCAAGGATTTTGACGATAAGGATGCACTGTTTCACCGCATCGACGAAATGGAGAAGACCCGCAACAAAGAACTCGAAGGAGTTCTCAAGCAGTTGCTACCGGAGGCATTTGCCGTAGTGAAGGAAACAGAGCGCAGGTTTAAAGAGAATGAAACCCTGGAAGTGACCGCCACCGAGCACGACCGGAACCTGGCCGCTAAAAATGATTTTGTCACCATAGAAGGAGAGAAAGCCATTTGGAAGAACAGCTGGAAAGCCGGGGGGAATGTCATCACATGGGATATGATCCCTTACGATGTCCAATTGATTGGGGGAATGGTGCTGCATGAGGGAAAGATTGCAGAGATGGCTACCGGAGAGGGAAAGACATTGGTCGCTACCCTGCCGGTCTATCTCAATGGCCTTGCCGGACAAGGAGTGCATGTGGTGACCGTCAACGACTATTTGGCCAAACGGGATGCGCAATGGGTCGGGCCCATTTTTCAGTTCCTTCTCCTCAATATCGATTGTATCGACAACTACCAGCCCCATTCACCCGAACGGGTCAATGCATACAACTGTGACATCACTTACGGTACCAATAACGAGTTTGGATTTGATTACCTCCGGGACAACATGGTACGGGCATTGGATGAGGTCGTCCAACGCAAGCATCACTACGCCATCATCGATGAGGTTGATAGTGTACTGATTGATGATGCACGTACTCCTCTGATTATATCCGGCCCCATACCTGAAGGCTCGGAAGAGCAAGAGTACCAAGAGTTGAAAGGCAAAGTCGAGCGGCTCATCGCCGAACAGAAGAAGTTGGCGATCCAATACCTCAACGATGCAAAAAAGAAAATTGCAGCGGGAAATGCCGGTGTAAAAGAAGGGGAGGGCGGACTATCCCTGTTGAGAGCCCACCGGGCATTGCCCAAGTTTAGACCACTCATCAAGTACCTAAGTGAGGAAGGGATAAAGGTGACTTTACAGCAGACGGAGAATTTTTATATGCAGGAGCAATCCAAAAATATGCACCTCGTGGATGCTCCGTTGTTTTTTACCATTGATGAAAAAAACAGACAAGTAGAGCTTTTGGACAAGGGGGCGGAATACCTGTCCAAATGGGAGAATGATTCGAAGTTTTTTATTATGCCGGACATCGGTTCGGAACTGCATGAGATAGATCTCAATGAATCGCTTTCGGACAAAGAACGCCTGCAGGCAAAAGAGGAAGTGATACAAGACTTTGCGGTAAAATCCCGTAGATTGCATGCCGTCAATCAATTGCTCAAGGCTTATGCGCTATTCGAACGGGACGTGGACTATGTCGTCATCGAAGGACAGGTCAAAATCGTCGACGAACAAACCGGCCGAATGATGGAAGGACGACGGTACTCGGATGGATTGCACCAGGCTTTGGAGGCTAAAGAGAATGTGAAGATAGGTGAGCTGACCCAGACCTATGCCACCGTGACCTTACAGAATTATTTTAGGATGTATCATAAGCTCGCCGGAATGACCGGTACTGCCGAGACAGAGGCACAAGAGCTATGGGAAATATACAAGCTGGATGTGATGGTTATCCCTACCAATCGCCCGATTATCCGGGATGACAGGGAAGACCTGGTGTACAAGACCGTCAAGGAGAAGTTTAATGCCGTCATCGAAGAGGTCGATCGACTCACCAAAGCCGGCCGTCCGGTTCTGGTAGGTACGACTTCGGTAGAGGTCTCTGAGAAGCTCAGCAGAATGCTCAACCTAAGAGGCATCAAGCACAATGTCCTCAATGCCAAACAACACAAAAGGGAGGCCGAGATTGTCGCTCAAGCAGGGCAGAAGAGTGCAGTCACCATTGCGACCAATATGGCGGGAAGGGGAACGGATATCAAGATTTCAGATGAGGTAAAGCAAGCCGGAGGTTTGGCGATCGTCGGTACGGAACGGCACGATTCCAGGCGGGTAGACCGGCAGCTTAGAGGACGGGCAGGAAGGCAAGGAGATCCGGGTTCTTCGCAGTTCTTTGTCTCTTTGGAAGACAATTTGATGCGAATGTTTCACTCCGAGCGCATTGCCAAGGTGATGGACCGGATGGGACACAAGGAGGGTGATGTCATCCAGCATTCTATGGTCACCAAATCAATCGAGCGCGCCCAAAAGAAAGTGGAGGAGAATAACTTTGGCATCCGGAAGCGATTGCTCGAGTACGATGATGTCATGAATATACAGCGTGAAGCGATATACAAAAAGCGCTATAACGCGCTGAGCGGAGAGCGGCTGAGTTTGGATCTGCACACGATGTTTAGCACTTTTACTGAGCTTTTGGTAAGGGATCACAAGCAGAGAGGGGACTTTGAGTCTTTTCAGATGGCCTGCTATCAGAGTTTGGGTATGGAGCCCGGGATGACACAAGAGGAGTTTGATGAGACGAAGGAAGATGATCTGGTCCAACAATTTCAAGCGCGCTTTTTTGAGCACTACGAGGAGAAGAAGCGCCAAGTCAATCAGTTTTTGTTGCCCTATGTCCAAAACGTCCATCAAAATGAGAGTCATTACAAACGAATATCTGTGCCCTATACGGATGGTATTCGTCAGCTCAATATCGCGGCGGATATTCAGAAGGGGGTCGATACCAACGGGGAGTCCATTTTTGAGGATATCGAACAAGCGGTGTCATTGATACTCATCGATGAGAACTGGAAGGAGCATCTCCGTGCGATGGATGAGTTGAAAGATAGTGTCCAGGCGGCTTCATTTGAGCAAAAAGACCCGCTGGTCATCTACAAGATGGAAGCGTACAATATGTTTGAATCCTTGATTCATAAGATCAACTCGGAAGTTACTTCCTATCTCGTCAAAAGTAAATTGCTCATCGAAGGACAAGAACCCCAGCTAAAGCAGGTTAACATCCAGCGTACCGATTTTAGAAAATTGAGAGAGGGAAGAATGAGCAAGGCCGAAGCAGCACAAAAACGGGCGGCAGCTGCTGCCGGCCGTGCACAAGCCCAGGAAAAGCCGGAGACGTTTAAGCGAGTCGAGAAGAAAATCGGCCGGAATGATCCCTGTCCATGTGGCAGTGATAAGAAGTTCAAGCATTGTCACGGACGTTGACAGGAGTCTTAAATCCGGGGGAGTAAATCACTGAGGAAGTCCTCCATCGAATAGAATCCCGGTGGCTGTCTATTAAGCCATTCCCCGGCTTTTATCGCACCGATGGCGTATTCATTGCGGTTGGTGGCGCTGTGTTGGAGTGTGATACAATCCGAAGCGCCACCGAAAGAAATCGTATGCGAGAAATTGTTTTCACCCCCGCGAGTAGAGCTAAAATGGATTTCCTCCGGTTTGATTTTTCGGTGGAGGGTTTCGGTGACCAGAGTTTTTTTCCGTTCGATATTGTTGATGATAATCTCCCCCAAAGTCCTGGCAGTCCCCGATGGGGAGTCCGTTTTGTTACGGTGATGCAGCTCAGTACCCCAGATGTCGTACTCTATCATATGATTGAACAACTGGGAGGAATAATTCACGATTTTGAAGAATAGCTGCACCCCTATCGAATAATTGGATGACCAAACCACCCGGTTTCCGGCCACCTCGACCCATTGTCTCACTTCTTCCAACCTGTCGTACCATCCGGTCGTTACGATGACCACGTCTTTGGATAGGTCGCACAGGGTTTTTATCCTTTCGAGGACACCTTCGGGCAGGGCACACTCGTATATGAGCGACCCGTCGATGTTTTCTGTGGAATCATTTCTACGGATGATGGAAGATACCGTATGACCTGCAGATTGGGCGGCAGTTTGGATAGCACGACTCATTTGGCCGTCTCCTACGAATCCAAGTTGAAGTATTTTTTCATAACTCATAAGGGAAGTAATTTTATTGCTTGAAATGGTTGGCATCAAATAGCTGCAAGGCGATTTGTGTGGCATTGAGGGCCGCTCCTTTGAGCAGTTGATCTCCACAGACAAAAAAATCAAGGCCACACTCACCGAAGATGGGGTTGGCCCGTATTCTACCCACTTCGACGTCGTATTGCCCCGTGGATGTCAAGGGCATCGGATACACTTGTTCTTGTGGGTCGTCTTTGACCACCACGCCCGGAGCGTTTTGGAGTATCTCCCTTACGGCATCAGGGGTTACAGGATGTTGGGTTTGTATGGTTACGCTTTCGGCATGTGCGCGAAAGGTAGGTACCCTTACTGCGGTAGTGGACAAGAGAATGCTATCATCATCAAAGATTTTGCGGGTTTCGTGTACTACTTTCATCTCTTCTCTGGTGTATCCATTGGCTTCAAACCGGTCGATGGCCGGCAGGAGATTGAATGGTATCGGATGCGCAAATTGTCGATGGCCGGCTTTGCCGGATTTGAGGTAATTAGCTGTTTGGGATGCCAGTTCGTCCATAGCCGCTTGTCCACTTCCCGAAGTCGCTTGATAGGTGGATACGATTACGCGTTTCAGACTAAATTGCCGGTATATGGGGTACAATGCTACAGCCAGTATGGCCGTGGTGCAATTGGGGTTGGAGATGAGCCGGTGTCCCTTACATCTGCTCAGATTGATCTCAGGAATGATCAAGGGGACGTCATCGTCCAATCTAAAATAAGAAGAATTGTCGATGACTACTTCATTTTGTATGGACAATTGCTTGCCGTATTTGGAAGAAAAGCTACCCGATACACAGAGGAATACCACATCAAATCCCCGGCATTCTTCCATCGAAAATCTCTCGATGGTTTGCGTTCCGAAAGGTGTTTGTACCTCTTTTCCGGCAGAGCGCTCCGAGGCGTAGCACGTCAGGCTCAACTCTCCGAAGGGGAGATGGCCAAGGCATCTCAAGACTTCTTTGCCGACCGCACCGGTCACTCCACACACGGCAATCTTTTTCATTGGACAAGGTTTTTATGGATATTGGCGATTACTTTATGCGCTACTGCAGATGGCACGACGATTAATTGGGCAATTTCCGAGGCATTTTGAGAATACATTTCGACACTTACACCACTCTCAGCGATGGTAGTGAAGATGCGTCCCGCCACCCCGATTTGTCCCTGGACATCTCCGGGAGAAACAATACAAACCACTGACCGGTCCTTCTTGATGTCAATAGGGCATATCTCGTGCAGTTGCTGCAAAAATGTATCTAAATGGTCTTGATTGCTCTCTACGCAGAAGGACACTTGGGCTTCGCTTGCCGCAATCATGTCGATATTGATTTCCAGGTTTGAAGACAATCCGAAAAGCGCAGACATCACTTCTCGTTTGTTTTGCCGGATGGCAAATAAATCCAGGGTGATCATGTGGACTCCTTTTGAAGAGATGGAGATGACAGGAACCCGGCTGGGGGAGGGGTGCTGGGTGATAAGCGTGCCCTTACTTTTAGGCTTGAAGGTATTGCGAATCCGCACTTCTCCACCTCGTTCGATGACGGGCCGGATGGTTTTGGGATGTAAGACCTTAGCACCGTAAAAACAGAGTTCTGCCGCTTCTTGAAAGCCGATTTGTCCGATGATGCTCGCTTCGGATACGATGCGGGGATCAGCAGTCAAAAAGCCATCGACGTCGGTCCAGATCTCCAGCTGTTTGACCCCGAGACTTACCGCGAGGACGGCTCCACTATAATCCGAGCCTCCTCTTCCGAGCAAACTGATGACACTATCGGCATTGGTCCCGAAAAATCCGGTAATAACGGGAGATATGCCCTGTTGTAAAGGAGTGCTGAGAACGGCTTGCACCTGCTTTTTTGTCTCGTGATAATTGACCTCATCCCGGAGGAAGTTTTTACCGGAGGTTTTGATAAAAGTAGCATCAAACTGTTGGACAGGATGCCCCTGTTTTTTGAGAAATGCGGTCAAAAGTCTCGTCGAAAGGCGCTCTCCGAAACTGGTGAGATATGCCCGGCTGCGTTCCGAAAATTCGAGTATCAACCCGATTCCCCGGATTAAGTTTTTGAGGTCGGAAAACAAGCTTTCTGTCAGCGCTTCAAACGCCGGGCGGACATGTAGTTCTTCGGCCGTCTGAAGATGCCGTTCTTTGAGTTGTTCGAAGAGTTCCATGGCCCGGGCAAGCCTCCTCCGCTCTGCAAGGGTTCCGATCTCGATGAGTTGATCCGTCACCCCGCCCATAGCAGAACAGACGAGGACCGGCTGCCCGCCAAGCCCGATATTTGTCCTGAAAATAGCTTCAATCTGCCGAAGTGCCCCGGCGTTTCCCATCGAAGTTCCTCCAAATTTTAGTACCTTCATACGTCAGATTGCTTCATTTAAAAATTGATGTAAAACTTCCCGTACGGTCTGTATCTGTTCGAGCTCCACAAATTCATCTATGGTGTGGGCTTGCCGGATAGAACCGGGCCCAAAGTTGATGGCTGTGATGCCATGGGCTCCGAGTTGGCCGATATCGCTCCAGAAGGGGACTACTTTATTCCCTCCTGCAAGCTTGGCAAGCCGTTGGATCAGGGGATGCTTCTCTACCGGATGAAATACCCCCGGAAATAACCCGATGACCTCTGTCGTGATATGGTCGTCTTCTAGACTCTGGAGCAAATCCAGCACTTCTCCTTCGCTTTTTTCGGGATGAAACCGGTAGTCCAACTCCAATTCGACATGATCGGGGACCACATTGATGGCTTTTCCTCCGCGAATGGTATTGGCAGAAAGGGCTTCCTGCACCCCTTCGACTTCTGTACAGGGGTAATCCCTGATTTTTTCGAGCACCGGAATCAAGCGGTAGATGGCATTGTCCCCGAGTAGCGGGTAAGCACTATGGATGGATTTGCCACTGGCAGTGACTCGGGCATCCAAGTTGCCAAATACCCCGTTGACCACCAATCCCTCCGTAGGCTCCGGAATAATACAAAGATCGACCCCTTCAAAAAATCCCTCTTTGATAAGGGTGGTGACCCCGTTGGGCACTCCTAATTCTTCCTTTTCATACCAAAAAAAACGCAGGTTATAACGCTCACCAAAGTCTTGTTGGAGTAGCATGTCGAGTAGAATTCCGGAACCGGATTTCATATCGCAGGCTCCTCTTCCGTAGAGCCTGTCACCCTTGATCAGGGGCTGTAAGGGATGGGTGATACTCCATTTGTCCGCTGTAAAAGGTACGGTGTCGAGATGTCCCCCCAGAGCGATGGTCGGTCGTTGGGGGCGAGAATCCCCTTGCCATATGATATTGTTTCCCAGGCGTTTGGCGCCGATCTGCCGGGTTTTTTGAAACACAAAATCAGCAATAGCCCTTTCGTTACCACTGGTGCTTGAGATGCGTATGAACTGTTGGATGAGTGCTATCATGTTAGGGTTGATTTATTAGTAGATCCCCGTGTTTTCCCCGGGAGCGGATGATCTTCCAGTCCTTGCCCTCCAGGAGTATTTCAGCCGGCATTTCGTGGGAGAGGAAGTGATTGATGGCCGCACTGAGGCTGTAACACCCGGCCTTTTTTATGCGGATATAATCCCCTATGGAAGCTTTGGGAAGGGCCACTTCTGTAAGCAATCTATCGATACTGGTACAGAGGCATCCGGTCACATGGACGGTTTCTTTTTGGTATGAAATGGTGGACTGCAGGACTTCTGCAGAATGATTACTATCAAATAGAGCCTTTCGCATAAAGTGATGGATGCCTCCATCGGTGATCAAAAAGAGGGTACCTCTGGACATCTTTTTGTCTAAGACCTTGGTGATATAGCTGCCCGATGAGGCCATCAAATACCGGGCAATCTCCAGAATAAATTGCCGGTTTTGAAATCCGTACTCATGCATGAGAGCGTCGAAGCCCCGGTAAAAGGAAGGGACATCTACGTGTTGGTCCCTGTCGGAATAGTCCACTCCTAATCCTCCTCCGAAATCGATGACCGGAATATCAATTTCGAGTGTCTTTTCGAGAGATGTGACCAACTCGAATACATGCTCGACATTTTTTAGCAACAGCCGGTAGTCCAATATTCCGGAGGCGTTGTAAACGTGGATTCCCTTGAAGTCCAGCTTGGAGAGTTGCAGGATGGCAGGAAGAATATCCTCAACGTCCTCTTCACTGATGCCAAACGGACTTGGGCACCCGGACAGCTGCACTTGGGTCTTTACCTCCATACTGGAGTTGATCCGGACTAAGACGGCCTGGCGCTTTTCCAGCCGCGTGCAAATCAAGTGTAATCTCTCTGCTTCCCGGAGGGATTCTAAGTGTATGGTCCGGATACCGGTTTGGACTGCAAATTCGAGTTCGGCATCTGTTTTTCCGGGGCCGGTAAAAATGATGTCTTCCGGAGAAAAACCGGCCTTGAGCGCTAGGAAGAGCTCTCCACCCGAAGCGATTTCCACCCCTGCCCCCAAGGCGCGAAATATCCGGAGAATGGCCAGGGTTGGGTTGCCTTTGACAGCGTAAAATACGCGGAGCTGTGCGGGTTTATTTTCATGTAGTGCTTCCCACTGCCTTCGGATGACGGCTTTGTCGTAGAGGTAGAAGGGCGTGCCCACTTCTTGTGCCATATGGTGTACCATTTCATACATAGACAAAAGATTTGAGCCGTTCTTCAAAAAGGTGTATATCCTTCAAGGTGAGTGCACCGAAGCAAAACCGCACTTTGTGCTTAAAGTCGCCAAATAAAGACCCCGGCATAGCCGAGATGCCCGCTTCCCGAATCATCGATTGTACAAATGACGCACTTGGGACTTTGCCGGGGATGTCTGCCCACAGGTAAATGGCCCCTTCAGGAGGAGTGACCGGCCAACCCTGTCGCACCAAAACATCGTGAAGCGCATCTCTTCTGCGCTTCATTTCCCTGCGCAGAGTGCGGATGTATTCTTCTGCCTGTGGAAGATATATTGCCAGGGTATTTTGAAAGAAGGTGTTGGGACAAGAGTTCATATTTCGATGCACTTTGGTCACTTGCCGGATATGGGACTCCTCTCCGTGTATCCATCCGATTCGTATGCCCGGGAGGGCGAGATTTTTGGAGGCGGATTGGATGATGAGGGTGCGCTCGGGGCAAAAACTCGCCATGGATTCCGGCGGGGTATCGTCGTAGTACATCCGGTCGTAAACAGCATCTTCAACCACCAACCAATCGTTTTGGCGGGCCATGGTCGCCCAATGCTGTAGAGTGGAAGGGGGATATATTTGACCGGTGGGGTTGTTGGGGTGATTGATGAGGAGTATTTTGATTTTGGGAGGTAAATCTGAGGATTGGATCTTCCGGAGATTGCGTTGCTCGAGGGTAGCATCCAATAACCGGGCGATGCGCCCATAGGGCGGATACGCAGCAACATCGGTCAAGATGGCATCTCCGGGGTTCAACCAGGTTTTGAAGGTAGCGTACAATGCCGCTTGTCCTCCCGAAGTAATCAAGGTTGCGGGAGTGTGGTAGTTTTTGAGTTGAGGCCGGTCAAACGCATGGAGCGTTTCGATGAGTTCGGGAATTCCGTAGGTCGGAGCATAATCAAAGGTCTCCCTTTTGATTTGGCGTTGCATCGTCTTTTGAAACCGGTGGTCTACCGGGTAGTTGATACGTCCGAGATCTGCCCGGATGCAATTTGGGATAGCCGCGGCCATTTCAGCAATCTCACGCAAATCAAAGTTGAGCGCTCGTATATTTTCTACTGCTTTTGGCATGGGAATCAGAATTGTCTGAGAAATTGGCTCAAAGCGACTTTTGCGTCTGTTTTTTCTTCCCGGTAGCCGATGATAACCGGGGTTTGAAGCATCACCTCTCCACGCATGCGTGCGCCGGGCACTACGATGGCTCCTGAGGGGATTTCCCCTTGATGGGTGCGGATGATTTTTCCCTGCGCGTCCACTTCGAGGATACGGGTTCCTGCGGAGAGTACCACTCCCGGAGCAATAATGGCCGATGCACGAATGAGAATTCCCTCTACGATGATAGCCCCGGCTCCGGTAAAAACCCGGTCTTCGAGGATGACCGGTCGGGCATTGGCGGGTTCGAGTACGCCTCCGATTTGGACGCCTGCAGAGAGGTGGACATCGGAGCCAATTTGAGCACAGGAGCCTACCAGGACATTGGAGTCTATCATGGATCCACGTCCCACCCTGGCCCCTATATTGACAAAGCTGGGAGGCATCATAACCACTTGTGGCTCGAGGTGAGCACCAAAACGTATGCTGTTACCTCCCGGGACAATACGAAGTTGGCCGATGTCTTCTTTGAGGGGGATCTTGTCTCTGAAATGAAAGGGAAGACAGTCGATGGACTCCATATGGGTGACACCGAAATATCGCACAATGGCTTCTTTAATCCACTCGTTAACTACCCATTTGCCCTGTTTCTTTTCGGCGACTCTTAACTTTCCTTCGTCCAATGCCTCAATGATGTCGTTTATTGTCGCAGCATCGGCATTTCCCGTTTCTATGGCGGATTTGAATTGGTCGAATTTTTTTGAAAGGACAGACATATTAAGATTCTTTTGGAACGGAATGGAAGATTAAGATACAGATTGCAACAGCTGTTGTTTGTCAAGGGATGTCATAGGAGTCAGAGGCAAGCGAAATGTGTCTTTGCAAAGTCCTTTGGCCGAGAGCATTGTTTTGATGGGAATGGGGTTGGTTTGAACAAAGCATGCGGTGAAATAGGGTTCTAAGATTTTGCGTAGCCGGGATGCTTCTGTTTGATGGGACGATCGAAGCGCTTCGACCCATTGGCTCATTTCAACAGGCAAAATATTTGACACTACCGAAATGACCCCATCGCCTCCCATGCGGATTACCTGGTCGGTAATGCCATCGTCACCGGAGAGAACGGTAAATTCCGGATTGTCCTTATAATATTCACAGAGATACCTGATTTGATTGATATTTCCGGAGGCTTCTTTGACACTTCGTATATTGGGATGCCGGCTCAGCCGGATGACCGTCTCTGCTTCTAAGTTGACGCCCGTCCTGCCGGGTACATTGTAGAGGATGATGGGGATATCTACGGATTGGGCGATGGCTGTGAAGTGATCGTAAAGCCCCTGTTGTGTAGGTTTGTTGTAATAGGGGCAGACGACCAGCAAGCCATCGGCACCGAGGGATTGTGCTTCCTGAGAAAGCCGGATGGAGGTCTTT
>Ga0256832_1002055_pt1 | contig 13733 bp, 16 predicted proteins | sample 134614metaG_FD_190534 | JGI IMG/M metagenome (GOLD analysis project Ga0256832, IMG submission 190534) | Hydrothermal vent microbial communities from Lau Basin, Pacific Ocean - 134-614 | ecosystem: Environmental > Aquatic > Marine > Hydrothermal vents | place: Pacific Ocean: Lau Basin | collected...
ATATCCAAATACTCCTTTTATTTTTTGTCAACTTAGGCTTGATTGCAAAGTGGCATAAAATAAATAACACCATCTGACAATTGAACCGTCCTTAAAACCCGCGGGAACCCGCGTCATCCGCGTCATCTGTCAGGCTGAGTTTGCCGAAGCCCGCGTTCTATCAAGGCCTAAATAGCCAATAGAACGCGGATTTTCGCGGGTGCGGCGGATTCTCGCGGGTTTAAGCTGGTTCAACTTGATAGCTTGGTTTCTGATGGAGACAGGTGGCTAAAAACTTAATGAACCATTGTTTCAAGTAGGTTTTCTAAATTTACAAGTAAATCATGGAAATGTCTGTCTATCGTATTCCATAATATTTCCGGATTTATTTTGTAGTAGTCATGGACTAAAACGTGCCTGTAATTTCAAAGTTTTTGATTACGGCATCTTGGAGCAACTCATTGTTGTGAAATTCGGCATAGCTCACGCCATCTGTGTATGAAAATATTTTGTTGATACTTTCAATCATGTGATTAATCCGCTCCAGATCTGTAGGTTTACCTGGCATAAACCAATACTTTTTCTTTTTGAATAGAACTTTTAAAGCTTTTCATTTCCTGACCTTCTTCTAATAGATCAATTTCTCTGCCTACTTTATCAGAGAGTTCTTCTTTCATTTGGATGAGATCGAATAAGGTGATTTTATGATTTTTCTTAAAGACCACAAGGATATCAATATCACTATCCTTACTCATTGGAGTATTTCGGGCAAACGAGCCAAAAATATATGCCTTCTCAACAGGCTTATTTTCAAAATACTTTTTGATAGCTTTAATGATTTCGCCTTTACTCTTTATTTCCCGGGTGCCTTTTCCGTCTTTTTTCACCCTTCTTTTGACCATATCCAGTACTTCCTCCGCATATTCAGATTGCCGGATTTGATAGTAAATAGACTCACTTAGATATTTAACCATTAATTGTTTGTAGGGAACAGCATAAATTTTTGCAAGGTCTTTGATAATGCGTTCAGGAGCTTTCTTTTGATTCCGTTCTATCTGGCCTAACAACTTTGGACTATAGCCAATCTTTTCCCCTACAAACTTGAGTGAGTACTTCAAGTTAGTTCGCAGTTCTTTTAGTTTTTCTCCAAATGTTTGGGATCTCATATATCGCTTCTTCTTTGTGAAGAGCTGGGGTAAATATACAGCTTTCTCGTTTATTTTACGCAAATCTACATCCAATTGTTTTGAGAGTCCAACACAAAAAAAGGGGGCTAAAGCCCCCTTCTGTTATCCTTTCATCGCTTCTTCGACGACTTGTTTAAAGGCGTCGGGATGATTCATGGCCAGATCGGCCAGGACTTTTCGGTTGAGTTGGATGTCTTTTTCATGGATTTTGTGCATGAGTTTGGAGTAGGTTGTTCCATTCATGCGGGCGCCGGCGTTGATGCGAGCGATCCAGAGGCGTCGGAAGGCGCGCTTTTTGTTGCGGCGGTCGCGATAGGCGTATTGGAGGGCTTTTTCTACGGCGTTTTTGGCTACGGTATAGACGTTTTTACGCGCACCGAAGTAGCCTTTGGCCAGTTTGAGGATTTTTTTACGTCTCTTCCTGGAAGCGACGGCGTTCACTGAACGAGGCATATTGCGTTGTTTTTAGTGCCATGCAGAGGATTCTGTGAATCGCTTAAGCCTGCATGCTCGTTAAAAAATGGTTTGCTGGTCGTAGGGAAGCTCTATATTCCCAGAAGTTGGCGGATGCGTTTGACATCTGCCTTACTTACGGAAGCGGCATGGCGCAGTCTCAGTTTCGCTTTTTTGGTCTTCTTACGCATGAGGTGAGAAGTGCGAGCCTGGCGGCGCATGATCTTGCCCGATCCCGTAACTTTAAAGCGCTTTTTGGCGCTTGAATGCGTCTTCATCTTAGGCATGATACAAGAGTTAAGTGTTTGTGATGCAATTAAGAGGCGCAAAGATAGGTAAAATCAGGGAATTGCCTCTATTTTCACCTTTATTTTTTGCCTTTTTTTACAGGAGAGATCATGACCGACATCCTTCTGCCCATCATTTGCGGAAGCGACTCTACGGTGCCATAGCCTTCTAACTCTTTGATGAAGCGCAGCAGCAGCAATTCGCCCCGTTCTTTGAAGACGATGGTACGGCCCTTAAAGTGAACGTAGGCTTTGACTTTGGCTCCTTCTTCGAGAAACTTTTTGGCGTGTTTGAGCTTGAATTCGAAGTCGTGCTCATCGGTATTGGGGCCAAAGCGAATTTCTTTGATGACCGTTTTAGCTGTTTTGGCTTTGATTTCCTTTTCCTTTCGCTTTTTCTCGTAGAGGAACTTGTTGTAATCTATGATCTTCACTACGGGAGGAGAGGCTTTGGGCGATATTTCCACCAGGTCCAACTCCATTTGCTCGGCCCATTCCCGGACGAGCCGGGTTGGATAGATATCGGGTTTGATTTCCCGGCCTACGACTTTGCTGACTTCTTCGAGTTTGTCTCCGACGAGCCTTACTTCGGGCACGCGGATTTGGTGATTGGTTCGAAAAAAGATTTTCTTTTCCGGTTTTCTGTTGCTTTTTGTCCTCTTTGCCAAATGTAAAAGTGTTTGGGTTAAAAAAAAGGGTTTTGAACCGGAGCGCTTTTCCCGTGCGGAGCGCTCCGGTTCTTTGGGTCAAACCTTTTTGGTTACGGGTTTGATTTCCAGTTTGGTTTTGTCCTTGCTCAAAACGGCTTCAAAGATAGTACCTTCCGGCGGATTGTTTTGCAGGATGAACTCAGCCAGAGGGTCTTCGATGTATTTTTGTACAGCACGGTTGAGTGGTCGTGCTCCGAATTGCGGGTCGTAGCCACGTTCAGCTACAAATTCCTTGGCTTTTTTGGAGAGCTTAAGGCGATAGCCCATGTCTTCGAGTCGTTTATACAAGTCTTTGAGCGTAATGTCAATGATCTTGAAGATATTCTCTTTGCTCAGGCTGTTGAAGATCACCACGTCGTCAATTCTGTTGAGGAACTCGGGAGAAAAGGTTCTCTTCAAGGCCGTTTGGATGATGCTTCGGGAGTGTTCGCCGGCTGCTTCGCGGCGCGCCTGTGTGGAAAAGCCGACACCCTGGCCAAAATCCTTCAGCTGGCGAACGCCGATGTTGGAGGTCATGATGATGACCGTATTTTTGAAATTCACCCTGCGGCCCAGGCCGTCAGTCAGTTGACCGTCATCGAGGACTTGCAGGAGAATGTTATAGACATCGGGATGAGCCTTTTCGATTTCGTCGAGTAGAATTACGGAATAGGGCTTGCGCCTGACTTTTTCGGTCAGTTGGCCACCTTCTTCATAGCCGACGAATCCCGGAGGGGCGCCAATCAGGCGGGTTACGGAGAATTTCTCCATGTATTCACTCATATCTATGCGCACCAGAGCATCCTCGGAATCGAACAGATAACGGGCCAGGGCCTTGGCGAGCTCTGTTTTGCCCACGCCGGTAGGCCCAAGGAAGATGAAAGAGCCGATGGGTTTTTTGGGGTCTTTGAGACCTACGCGGTTGCGCTGAATGGCTTTGGTGATTTTGGCAATGGCCTCATCCTGGCCGATGATGGCCTGCCGGAGGTCTTCTTCCATGTGTACGAGCTTCTTGCTCTCACTTTGAGCTACGCGATTGACGGGGATGCCCGTCATCATGGCGACCACTTCGGCGATGTCTTCTTCGGTAACGGGGTAGCGTTTCAGGCGGGATTCTTCCTCCCAGCGCTCGCGGGCCAGTTCCAGTTTTGTGAGTAATCTGGATTCGACATCGCGCAAATCGGCTGCACGCTCGTAGTCCTGGTTTTTAACCGCTTCCCCTTTTTGGTCTCTGATCTCCTGGATTTCAGCCTCCAATTTTTGAATGTCTTTGGGGACGTGGATGTTTTTGAGGTGTACGCGTGCGCCCACTTCATCGAGGACATCAATGGCCTTGTCCGGTAAAAAGCGGTCCGTTACATAGCGGTCGCTGAGCTTCACACAGGCCTGGATGGCTTCATCCGAATAGCGAACGTGATGAAACTCTTCATACTTGGGTTTGATGTTTTCCAAAATGTGGATGGCTTCTTCCGGTGTAGGCGGGTCCACCATGACTTTCTGAAAACGGCGATCCAAGGCTCCGTCTTTTTCGATGTACTGGCGATACTCGTCGAGGGTAGAAGCACCAATGCACTGCAACTCGCCTCTTGCCAGGGCCGGTTTAAAGATGTTGGAAGCGTCGAGCGAACCGGTGGCACCTCCGGCGCCTACAATGGTATGAATCTCATCAATGAAGAGAATCACATCGCGGGATTTCTCCAGTTCGTTCATGATGGCCTTCATGCGCTCTTCAAACTGACCGCGGTATTTGGTACCTGCGACCAAAGCCGCCAGGTCGAGCATCACGATGCGCTTATCGAAAAGGGTACGAGAGACCTTTTTTTCCGTAATGCGCAGAGCCAGGCCTTCCACAATAGCTGTTTTACCTACACCGGGTTCGCCGATGAGGATGGGGTTATTCTTCTTTCGGCGGGAGAGTATCTGGGATACGCGTTCGATTTCGCGATCGCGGCCAATGATGGGGTCCAGTTTTCCTTCTTCAGCTAATTTGGTAACATCTCTCCCAAAGTTATCCAGCACCGGCGTTTTGGACTTGGAGCCTGTTTTTTTGTGCTGCAGGCGTCGAGCCGGTTCATCTTCCATGGGGTTGTCTTCGTCTGAAGCCATGAGAAAGGGGTCTGTTACAGAGAAATCGCTTTGGTGGTTGGCAATTTCCAATTCCGTGCGAAACAGTTCGTAATCCACATCAAACTCGTGCAGAATCCTGCTGGCCAGGTTTTCGTTGTGGCGCAGAATGGATAAGACGATGTGTTCCGGGTATATCTCTTCAGTAGCCATTTCGGTGGCTTCGAGGAAAGTGATTTTCAGGACTTTGGCAGCCAGGCGGTTGAGGGGAAGATTGCCTACATTCAACATCTCGCCTGTAGTAGAGCTATGCTGAATGGAATGCTCTATAGTACGTCTCAATTCCTGTGTATCCACATCCAGCGACTGCAGTATTCTCACGGCCAGCGATTCAGGGTAATCCAACACCCCCAAAAGCAAGTGCTCTGCACCAATATAGTCATGGCCCAATCGCACAGCCATTTGGCGGCTGCGCGAAATGATTTCCTTGACCTGAGGCGAAAATTTTCTATCCATGTCGTTCTCTCTGATTTTGAACGTAAGTAACAAAAGGTAAACTCAATAAAACAATGCCACAAACGCCAATTAGTTCAATGATGCCTGTGGAAAAGGGCCTGAAAACATGCATCTGCTTACAGGGCCTGTTTTCGGAGACATCATTACACCCATTGAACGGCCAAAGATACAACCCGTAGCTCTTTGAAGCAAGCCTTCTTCAAACTTTCTTGCCGGATTTGGCTCCATGTGATAAGATTTTGATATTTTTGCATCGAATAAAGGACTTTTATTGATTGTAAGCCGCCGTGTAGCACAGCCGGAGAGCTCGGTTCGAAATGTCTGATGCGGCAGAATAAACAAGGAGACACCCATGAAATTTTCACTTAAGACCACGCCCCATTACGCAGTTTTTGAGTTGCAGGAATCTACCTTGAACTCCGTGATGGCTCCGGAATTAAAATCCAAATTGGTCGTACTCTCCAACGAGGGTATCAAACGCCTGATTTTAGACCTGTCCAACCTGGAATATGTGGATTCATCAGGTCTCAGTGCCATTCTGACGGCCGATCGCCTTTGGGGCGGGGAAAAGGGCAATTTTATCCTGACAGGCGTGGTGCATTCCGGTGTAAAAAAACTGATTTCCATTTCCCGCTTAGATAAGGTACTCAATATCATCCCGACCATCTCAGAGGCCGAAGATTACTTCAAAATGGAAGAGCTGGAACGTCAGTTGATGGCTGATCCGGGTGAACCCATGGAAGAGTAAATACCCGACACATGCCGGATGCAGCCTCTTTGGGCGTAACGATATTGGGTAGCGGAGGCGCTTTGTATGCCCACGGGCGGCATCCTTCAGGCCAGGTACTGCATATTCGACAGCACCGGTTTTTGATAGATTGCAGCGAAGGCGTCCAGTTTCGGATGGCCGATCTGGGGATTTCACCCTTTCCCATACAGCAGATTTTCATTACCCACTTGCATGGCGATCATTACTTCGGCCTGGTGGCTTTGTTGAGCAGCATGATTCTGCAAGGGCGGAAAAAGCCTCTCAGCATCTTTTCTCCGGCAGGTCTGGAGCCAATCATCCGGATGCAACTGGAGATAGCCGGAAAGGAAACGGGTTTTCCATTGCAATTTGTGGAGTTGCTTACGGAACATGATCCATATTGTGTTTTCGAGAATGACGATCTGGCTGTGTGGACTTTACCTCTTCGGCACCGCATTCCGGTATCGGGCTACCTGTTTCGGGAAAAAGCAGGGCAGCGAAAAATGATCAAAGAAAAAATCGAGGAATTCGGACTGAGCATTGAGCAGATCAAAGCGGTGAAACGTGGTGAGGCCATCTTCTTGGGCGGGAAGAAAATTCCTGCTGAAAGGTTGAGCACGGACCCCGAGCCTCCGCGTTCTTTTGCCTATTGCAGCGATACGGCCTATTTCCCGGAGCTGGCAGGAATGATTCAGAACGTAGATCTGCTCTATCACGAAAGCACATTTGTGCAGGCTGATAAGGCCAGGGCGAGGCGTTCTATGCATGCTACGGCTAAAGAAGCGGCTATGGTTGCCCGGGATGCTCATGCAGGCAAATTGCTTTTGGGGCATTTTTCTGGAAAGTACAACGGCTTAGGCCCCCTCTTAGAGGAGGCCCGCGCCGTGTTTCCAAATACTTTTTTGGTCGAAGAGGGAAAAACTTATTTCCCGTAAGGGGGAGAAGAGAGAGCTATATACACCGACAGGCTCAAGCCAACTTGGTGATATCTCTTATCAGGATGCTGCGCCTGTTGAAGTTGATGAGATTTTCTTTGCGCAATTCATTCAGGACACTGGTAACCGTCTGGCGGGAGGTGCCTGTGATGTTGGCAATTTCCTGCTGTGTCAGGCAGTGCTTGAATAGCATTTCGTAACCGACGCGGCGACCGCGCAGGCGCGCCATTTCCTTGAGAAAGTCAATGATGCGGGTGCGGGCGTCCTTGAAAATCAGCGATTCCAACTTTTTCTCTGTACGCTGCAAGCGGCCACCTACCAAATTGAGGACGTTCATACTCAACTCGTGGTTCTTGCGCATCAGTTCTTTAAAACCGTTTACATCTATTTCAATGAAACTCACCGTTTGACTCATGGCCATGGCAAATTCAGAGCGCGTTTCGACTCCGACTAAGCCCAACTCTCCGAAAATGGACAGCGGATGCAACACGCTCTTGATCACTTCGCGTTCATCTTCCGATTGCCGGCCCGTTTTGATGATGCCTTCGGTGAGGATGTACAGTTTGTCTGCGCATTCACCAGGATAGAAGATGTACTTGTATCTGGGCACAGACCTCAGGCGGGAAATCTTTTCCAGTTCATGTAATTCTCCCTCCGAAAGAACCTGAAAAAAGGACAATTGCCTGAAAATATCAGTAAAAGAAATCACTTTTCCCATGGTAAAAAATTTTTAAGCGCAATGCAATGGTTGTTTACGATAGCAAAAGTCGCATTCAGGCCGGGAGCAAACAAGTACAAACATGGCGATTTGTCTCGTTTGTTTTTTGAAAAAAATATTATAAATCATTGATTTACAGCAAATTAGGTTAGATTAAATGTGCTTTTTGTCTAAAACTTAATTGTCTTTATCAAAAATGCTATATGAGGGCAAAGAGGGCATCCGGCCCTGTGTTTTCCAAGAAGTAAAGCCTGTCTGGCAGCTAAGAACCCGGCTGTCGCGTTGTATTTAACGAAAAGCCCATTGAATTAAAATCCACTTGGAGGGCAACTATTTGCGGGGAAAAATCATTACATGAAGTAAGGAATTGGAGCATACAGCCTGAAGCCAGAAGGGGAGAAGCACCATCTCATGTTGCTTTTAAGGAATCTGCCTCAGGCATCTGAACACACATCATGGAGACAAATCACATAGAGGCATACCGAACGGCTCTCGCTGTTCAGTTAGGCGTTTCAGAGCAACATATCAGTCTTTTTGGTAAAGGGCGGCAAGGACTTTATGCGCTTTTACGTGCCCTGGAAATAGGGGAGGGAGACGAAGTCATTCTTCCTGCATTCACCTGCGTGGTGGTACCCAATGCCGTTCTTTACGCCGGGGCACATCCGGTTTATGTGGACATAGAAGCGTGTACCTTTAATGCCTCTGTAGAAAAAATTGAAGCGGCACTTACCCCCAATACAAAAGCCATCATCGTACAGAACACTTTTGGTCTGAGTCCGGATTTTGATCCCATCATAGAGCTTGCACACCGGCGAGGCATCTTTGTCATTGAGGATTGTGCGCACGGTTTTGGAGGGCAATACAAGGGGCAGGCCAATGGTACCCTGGGCGATGCTGCATTCTTTTCCACCCAATGGAACAAACCCTTCTCGACGGGCCTGGGGGGCTTTGTCTATGTAAAGTCCTCTCATTTGGCGAAAGCCATGAGAGAGAAAGAAAGTAAATTACAAGCGCCTTCCCGCCTGTTTGAGTGGTCCTTGCGCATGCAACTTCTCGCCCGCAAATACTTGTTGCGTCCGGCTTTGTACTGGCCTTTGTTGAAATTGTACCGCAAGCTCAGTAAGTGGAGCATCGTTTCCGGCTCCTCTGAATCGGCCGAATTGGTTTCCACGGAAATGCCGGAGAATTATCTCAGAGCCTTTGGAGAAAGTCAGGCCAGAGAAGGCCTCCGGGCCTTGAGCAATTTTGATGAACTACTCGCTCATCGCCAAAAAGTGGCTGCTTTCTATGACTACTTATTTCGATCTTTGGATTTACCCCGGCCACATGTACCTTCCTATGCAAGCCATGGCTGGCTCCGCTATCCCTTCCTGGTGAAAGAGCGCGAAAAATTCCTTCGCAAAGCCGAGCAGGAACGCATTCCCATCGGCGATTGGATGCGCAGCCCCTTACATCCTGTCAGCTCCAACTGGGCACAATGGAAATACCCCTACGGCCAATATCCTATTGGTGAATACCTCAGCGCTCACGTGTTAAACCTGTTGACCGATACCGACATTACAGAAAAACAGCTCACCCGCATAGCCGATTTTATTCGCAAAAATGCACATGACCTGATGCCATTGCCACAGGTACTCCAAGGAAAGCCCGTCCAATGTGTTCAGTTGGAAGAAGCCGGCATAGGATAACCTCCGTACTCTTCTCGCAACAATTTCTCAATGTCTTTGATAAAGCGATCCACCTCTTTTGGGTCTGTGCCATCACAAAATGAGCGCACATGCCTGTTTTTATCAACAAGAATGAGACGACCACTGTGATCAAAACCTCCGGGCACATCGGGGTCTTCCTGGGCTACGCTGAAATAATCATCAGCTATGCCATAAATTTCTTCTTTTGAGCCGGTAACAAAATGCCACTTATCGGCGCTTACACCGAGTTTTTCTGCGTAGCGCTTTAAAGCAGGCACCGTATCGTTTCGGGTATCTATGCTATGTGCCAACAACAATACTCTTTCGTCATCCTTAAAGTGGTCGTAAATGCGCTTCATCTGCTTGGTGGTCTTTGGGCAAATGGTAGGGCAATGGATGAAGAAAAAATCAGCAACATAGGCTTTGCCTGCAAAAGTCTCATTGCTTACCCACTGGCTATCCTGGTCCATGAAACGAAAATCCGGAATTTGTGGATAAACAGTATCTCCCTCCACAATTTCCACATTTCCAATGATGGGCAGGGGCGGGTCGGGCTGTTGACAGGCTGATGCTGACAACGCCCAAAACAGGTAAAATGCAACAGAGAAATTCCAAAGAAGAGTTCTCATGTTTAGTTTGTTTTAGTCATGTTGTCGGGTGTGCAGAGGATGAAGTCTGCTTTCCCCCTGTTTTCTTCTCCCAGCTGAGTGATATCATCAAGGCTGACAGTAGTTATGGTCATAACTTTGCTGCCCTTGGCGTAGTCATGTAAATAAGCTACGATGCTCTCCTTGTTGTCAGAGTGGTAAGAGCCGTTGAAATGCAGGAAAAGCCCGCCTTTCGGCAAATTTTGGCTGATAAACCAAGCCATGGTGGCGTCTTTTACAGCCTGCGAGTAGGGGAGGTTCTCACGGGCTGTGCCTCCATGTGAGGCCATTTGGAGAATGTCTCTGTAACATTTCAGCGTGGTATCCACTTCAATGGGAAGAGGAGCTATATGCTGCTTAGCCTCTGCACTAAGGCTGTCTAAAACAGCCAATCCGCGCCGGTAAACCAAATTGGCATATCGCCTGGGGATGTTGGTAGCGACAAAGGACAATTGATGATTTTTGGCGAAAGCCACCAGAGGGCTGTAGTCTGTGTCATAGTTGGGCCAAACCTTGGCTTCATTCTTCAAATCTTTTTCCCGAATAAAACCTTGGAGGTATTCGTCCAGGACGAGTTGATTGTCTGCCTCGAACATTTCCGCGCCCAGTACGATTTTGCCCTCACATAGTTTATACAATTCTTCTGTCAGAAGCAATTGCATCCAGTGTGCGATGGGGTCATTATGGCTTTCGCCAAATAAAACGATATCTGCTTTGGCCAGTTCTTCGGCCATGGTTTGGAAGGCTACGGGTTCACCGTTGCCCCGATACAGTATGTAGGCCTGTGGAGTTTGTGCGAAAGTTGTTGTAGAGAACATCATTGCCAAACTTAGAAGTGAAAAAAAGAGAGAAAGTTGCTTCATGATTTCATTTAGTTTCTAAAAGTTTCAAGGTATCTAAACCGGTTCGTATTTGTACAAAGCGGTAGAGTTTTTCGGTCTCCTCTTGTTTTCGACGAGAGGACATGGCGTTGTGCCAACGTACTACAAAGGTTGGCCATTCAGTTGATTCTTTAAAATTGCTGGTTTCCATGTGGGCAAAGGAAATTTCCTCCAAATCGGGAAAGAGCACGGGCAATTCTTTCTGCATTTGTAAAAATATCGTTTGACTGCTTTGCAGGCTGTCAATGATTTGCAACAGACTGTCTTCGCGGGCGGTTTCCAGTCTTTGTATCTGTTGGCGGGCATCGAGCAGCTCCAGCATTTCGTTTTTGATGGAAGTTTCAAGTTTTTCAAACTCGCCTTTCGGCAAATGGGTGGGGATGGGCCGTATTTTTGCCTTGAGCTGAAGGGCGTCAAAATCCTGGCGCAGCGCTTGTAATGAATCTTCCGGAAGCGACTCGAATAGAAATAACTTCACTTCGAGGGAGTCGCTTTGTTTCATCTCGTCAACTTCCCAAAAAGCTTTGGGGTAGCGCTCTTTCATATATGCTTCGATGCGGTTTTCTCTGTTGATCTTGTCGAGGACTTTTGTCAAAATATACACACTGGGCAAAATGATGATCAGGCTGAAGAGAAGGATGATCCACTGTGTTCGGCGCTTTTCGGCCAGGTCTTGAAATTCTTTGAAGGGGAATTTCAGATAACGGACAATGAGGTAAGTGGCCAGGGCGACGAATGCGGTGTTGAGGAAGAAAAGGTAAAAGGAGTTGAGGGCGATATCCCATTGCGCTTTAGCCAGGCCAAAGCCCGTTACGCACAGGGGAGGCATCAAGGCGGTTGCTATGGCCACGCCCGGCAAGGCGCTGGAGGGCTCTTTTCGGGAAATAGAGATGATTCCGGCAATGCCTCCGAAGAAGGCTACCATGACATCGAGGAAAGTGGGGGCTGTTCGGGCTTCTATTTCAGAAGTGAGGCGCCCCAGAGGAGTCAGTTTAAAATAGAGGTAGCTGGTCAGAAGGGCAATGGCTATGGCAATGAGGATGTTTTTCAGCGAGATGCTGAGCATGTTCCTGTCGTTGATCCCTATAGACAGGCCGATGCCGAGGATGGGGGCCATGAGAGGCGAAATCAGCATGGCCCCAATGATGATGGCCGGGGAGTTGAGGTCCAGGCCGAGCGAGGCTACCATGATGGAGCACATCAGCAGCCAGGCGTTGGCCCCCTGCATGCGTTTGTTGTTCTTGATGGAAATGATGGTGCCTTCTGTGTCTAAGCCCTCGCGCAAGTTTAGCAGCTGGCCGAAAAAGTCCGGCAGGGCTGAAAACAATTCATCCAGCCCTTTGCGCACGCGGCTCGAGGGGTCTTCGGGCATTTTGGGCGTAGAAGGTGGGGCATCCATTAGTGCAAAAGTTTTCCGTCTAACATGGGCAACTCTCGATCGCTGAGTCGGGCCAGCTCTTTGTTATGGGTTACGATTACAAAGGTATGACCGAAGTCATCGCGAAGTTTGAAGAGCAATTGATGCAGCTCTTCAGAGGATACAGAGTCGAGGTTGCCCGAAGGCTCATCGGCAAAGATAACTTTGGGGCTGTTGATCAGCGCCCGCGCCACAGCCACCCGCTGCTGCTCACCGCCTGACAACTCGGAGGGTTTGTGGTCCAGGCGCTCTGACAAGCCGAGATATTCCAATAACCCGGTAGCCCTTTGGACGATTTCTTTCTTGCTTTTCCCTGCGATGAATGCGGGGATCATGACGTTTTCCAGGGCTGTGAACTCGGGCAACAGGTGGTGAAACTGGAAGACAAAGCCGATTTCAAGGTTGCGGAAAGCGGCAAGGGCTTTTCCCTTCAGGTCATTGATATTTTTACCTTCGATGCTCAGCTTGCCGGCATCAGCCCGGTCGAGTGTTCCGAGAATGTGCAAAAGAGTCGTTTTGCCGGCGCCGGATTTTCCGGTGATGCATACAAACTCGCCCTTCCCAATATCCACATCCACACCGCGTAGCACTTCGAGAGAGCCGTAACTTTTGTGCAATCCTCTGGCTGTAATCATAACAATTCCATTAAAGGCGAAAGCTGCCTTTTCTATGGCTTTCGCCAAAACGCAAACGGGATGTATTTTTAAGCTCCGTTGCGCGCTCAAAATTTGAGGCCTGAGGGCGGCAGCCGACAGGCAGGCCCAAAAGTAAGGAAAAATTTACGTATCGCAAGCGGTGACAAAAATCACTAATGAGTATGTCCCATGTCCTTATCTTTGCTACATAAGCACACATGGAATTTCGGCTCCAAAAAGTGCTCCATTTTTTATTTTGTCATTCTTTAAAAGAAATTTAACCATGAAGTGGAAAATCCTTTCAATGCTTACGCTTGCTGTTTTCTTTGGCCTTTATGCCTGTGGTGGCCAGGAGAGCGCTGAAGAAGCAGATACTACCGATGAGGCGCCGGCCTCCATGGTAGAAGACGAACCCGAAGCCTCTCCTTTTGGCGTAGGACCCATTCAGGAAGAAATTGTTTTGCCCGACGAAATTGATCAGGCTTTGGTAGAAAAGGGCAAGGAAATATACAAAGCCAGATGCGCTGCCTGTCACAATCCGGAGCAGGATGCAATAGGCCCGAGCCAAAAGGGCATTTTCGAACGCCGCAACCCGACCTGGGTCATGAATATGATCCTGAACCCCGAGGGCATGATCAAGGAAGACCCTGTGGCCAAAGAGTTGTTTCAGAAATACAACAAAGTGGCCATGACCAACATGGGACTGACTCAGGACGATGCCCGTGCCGTCATGGAGTACATTCGCACTTTCTGAGATGAAAATTCACTTTTGTTGTCTGCTGAAATAAAAAGAGCTGCTCGAGGGCAGCTCTTTTTTATTCCTGCGACTTTCGGTGGTCTGCAAGAAATTTTTCTAACCCAATATCTGTCAGGGGATGTTTCAACAGCC
>Ga0256832_1002056_pt1 | contig 13733 bp, 15 predicted proteins | sample 134614metaG_FD_190534 | JGI IMG/M metagenome (GOLD analysis project Ga0256832, IMG submission 190534) | Hydrothermal vent microbial communities from Lau Basin, Pacific Ocean - 134-614 | ecosystem: Environmental > Aquatic > Marine > Hydrothermal vents | place: Pacific Ocean: Lau Basin | collected...
CAGCAGGTCGGCCTGTTCGGCCAGGCCGGGGGCGCCGGCCTGCTGCCAGCGACGCCAGGCGCCGCGCACCTGGCGGTAGTCCTCGGCGGCGGCCAGCAGCTCGCCGCGCAGCCGGCGGCGGACGGCCGCCAGCTCGGCCCGGGCCTGGCCCGCCTCGGCGCTGGCCGCGCGCACCTCGGCCCGCAGTGGGTTGCGCACGTGCAGGGGGATGGACAGGGCCAGCCCCACCAGGGTGTCGCCGCCGTCGCGGCCGGCGCGGAGGCCGAGGGTGGGGTCGGCGCGCCGCTCGCGGCGGCGCAGCTCGACGCGGGCGCGGGCGGCGGCCAGCCGGGCCTCGGCGGCGCGCAGGGCGGGCAGCGTGGGCAGCAGGGTGTCCGCATCGGGCGGATCCAGCGCGGGCAGGTCGGTGGGCAGGGCGGGCCAGCTCTCCGCCGCGCCGGGCAGCAGGGCGGCCAGCCGCTGGCGGGCGCGCGACAGGGCGGCGCGGGCGCGCGCCGCGGCCAGCTCCGCCTGCAGGGCGCTCTGGCGGGCCAGGGTCAGCTCGATGCGCGGGATGTCGCCCGCCTGGCGGCGCCGCTCGGCCTGTTCGCGAAAGCGGGCCATGAGTTCCACGCGGCGCTCGGCCAGGGCGGCCCGGTCGCGGGCGCTGTGCCACTCGGCCAGGGCGCCGAGCAGCTCGCCGGCCAGGTCCAGGCGCCCGGCGGCGCGCTCGGCCTCGGCGGCTTCCCGCTCGGCGCGGGCCACGGCGGCGCGCGCGCCGCGGCGGTCGGCCCGGTCCAGGGTCTGCGCCCAGCCCAGGCTGGTGGTGGTCACGTCGCTGCGCTCGGCCTCCAGCGACAGTTCGGGGTTGTACAGGGGTTGCCCGGCGGCCGCTTCACGGGCGCGGGCGGCGGCCACGGCGGCGTCCAGGGCGCGGGCGCGCGGGTGGCTCTGGTACAGGCGCTCGACGGCCTGCGGCAGGGTGAGGGGCGCGGCCGCGGCGGGCAGCGCCAGCAGGATCAGGGCCAGGCCCAGCCACAGGCCGGGCAGGGGGCGAAACGTTGGGGACATGGCAAGCCTTTCGCATGGGAACGAAAACGGGCCCGCGCGGCCTCGCGGGGCACGCGGACGACGGTGGGGACGAAAGGCTCAGGCGCGGGGCGGCTTGCCGCTGCGTTCGCCGGAATGGGTGATGACGGCCCACGGGACGTGGGCGGTGGGCAGGTGACGGTGGCGCGCCGCCAGGGCCGGCGGGCGGCCGGGCAGGGCGGTCAGGTGGGCCGCGCCGCAGTGGCAGAAGTGGCAGAAGGCGTCGGCGCCCTGGTGCGCGCCGGCCGGCGCGTCCGCCTGCAGCTGCACCTCGTCGCCCGGCGCGGCCGGCGCCGCGTGGCGGTCCACGGCCCAGGCCTGCCCGGCGGTGAGCAGGGCGAGCACGAGCAGCAGGTGGAGCAGGCGGTGCAGCATGGGGGTTACGGTAGCCGGGCTGGGCGGCGGGCGTCAATGCCGTCCGTCAGGCGGCGTCGCGGCTCGGCTCGGGACCGTAGTTGTTGACGATGAGGGCGGCCTCGGTCTCGTCCAGCCCCAGGTTGATGACCAGCTCCCGCACGGTGGCCCCCTCGCGGGCCAGCTCGATGGCCTCGGCGTAGGGGCCGGAGCGGTCGCCGTACGCCTCGCGCAGGTCGAACTCGCGGCGCAGGCCCTGCAGGGCGCGGGCCAGCTCCTCCTGGCGCTGGCGCAGGGCGCCGTAGTCGCGTAGCAGGCCCTGCATCTGCTGGTTCTGGTTGTCGATGATGGCGTGCAGCTTCTGCTCGTTGCGCAGCAGGCGGAACACGTAGTGCCCCATGAGCAGCTGGCCGCCGACCAGCAGCACGACGGTGAAGGCGATGAAGAATGCGAGCATGGTTGCGTTCCCTCAGCTGTCGGACCAGCGCGCGATCTCGGCCCGCAGCCGCGCCAGGGCCTGGCCGTGGATCTGACTGACCCGGGATTCGGAGACGCCGAGCACGGCGCCGATCTCCTTCAGGTTCATTTCCTCGTCGTAGTAGAGCGACATGACCAGCCGCTCGCGCTCCGGCAGGCGCTCGATGGCCTGCGCCAGGTATTCGTGGAAGCGCTCCTGGAACAGGGCCTGGTCGGGCTGCTCGTCGGGCGAGGGCAGGTTGAGGTAGTTGTTGCCCTCCTCGTCCACGAACTCGTCGGTGCTCATCAGGCGCGCGGCGGCGGCGTCCTTGGCGATGCGGTGGTAGTCGGCCAGCGCCAGGCCCATCTCGGCGGCGATCTCGCGGTCCGTGGGCGGCCGCCCCAGGCGCGCCTCGGCACGGTGGATGGCCTCGGCCATCTCGCGCAGGTTGCGGCTCACCGAGCGGGGCGTCCAGTCGGAGGTGCGCACCTCGTCCAGCACGGCGCCGCGGATGCGGATGCCGGCGTAGGTCTCGAAGCTGGCGCCCTTGGTGGGGTCGAAGGACTTGGCCGCGTCCAGCAGGCCGATCATGCCCGCCTGCAGCAGGTCGTCGGTCTGCACGCTGTCGGGCAGGCGCGCCTGCAGGTGCAGCACGATCTTCTTCACCAGCGGGGCGTATTCGGCCAGCAGGCGCTCGTCCGGCGCCGGCCGGTAGTCGTCGATGGCGGCCGCCCCGTGCATGCTGTGGTTGCGCGCGCTCATGCCGGGAATTCGGAGGCCACCAGGCGGTCCACGAAGAACTCCAGCCGGCCGCTGGGGCTGGGCGGCCGGGTCCACTCGCGCACCCGTTCGGCCAGCTGCAGGAAGGCCTGGGCGGCGCGCGACTGCGGCCAGGCCTCCAGCAGCAGGCGGCGCTGGCGGTTGGCGCGCGGCAAATAGGGGTCGCGCGGGATGTGGCCGGCGTATTCGATGGCCACGTTGAGGAAGCGGTCGGTGGTGGCCAGCAGGCGCTGGTACAGCTCGAAGCCGTCGCAGGGCGTGTCCACCATGTTGGCCAGCACCTGGAAGCGGGTCACGCCGTGGTCGCGGTTGAGCACCTTGATCAGGCCGTAGCCGTCGGCCAGCGAGGCCGGCTCGTCGCACAGCACCACCAGCACCTCGCTGGCGGCCTGGCAGAAGCTGGTCACGCTGTCGCTGATGCCGGCGGCGGTGTCGATGATGAGGGTGTCGATCTCGTCGTACATCTCGCTGAAGGCGGCGATCAGCCCGGCGTGCTCGCTGCGGTTCAGCTCGGCCATGCGCTGCACGCCGGAGGCGGCCGGCACCACGCGCAGGCCGCCGGGGGCGCTGACGATGACCTCGCGCAGGGCGCGCTCGCCGCGTAGCACGTGGGCCAGGGTGTAGCGCGGCTGCAGGCCGAGCAGCACGTCGATGTTGGCCAGGCCCAGATCGGCGTCCAGCAGCAGCACGCGCTCGTGGCGCCGCGCCAGGGCCGCGCCCAGGTTGACCGCGACGCTGGTCTTGCCGGCGCCGCCCTTGCCGCTGGTGACGGCGATGACCTTGACGGGGGTGGATCGCTTCATCGTGTGTTCCGGTGCCTCGTGGTTCGGTTACTGCGTCAGGGGGCGGCCGGCCTCGGGGCGGGCGCCGGCCGGGTCCTCGTCGGGCACGAAATCCTGGTTGCGCACCATGGCCACCGCCTTGGCCAGCAGGTGGCGCGGCTCGGCCGGGTGCAGGTGGGCGGTCACCTTGGGGCCGTCCGCCCAGTAGGCGATGGGCACGCCGGTGCGGATGGTGGCGGTGAGCGCGCCGCCCAGGTTGGCCGCCTCGTCCACCTTGGAGACGATGCAGCCGGCCAGGTGCGAGGCGAGGCTGGACAGCACCCGCTCCTGGGTGGGGATCTGGTAGGTGGCCGGCAGCACCAGATAGTGGCGCAGGGGGCGGGGCGCCTGGATGCGCAGGCTGGGCAGCCGCTCCGGCTGGCGCAGGTCCTGCTGGGTGAGGCTGCCGCAGTCCACCAGCACCAGCCCCTTGTCGGCGGTGGCGATGAGGATCTGCTCCAGCTCGGCGTCGTCGCGGGCGCGCAGCACGGGGATGTTGAGCAGGCGGCTGTAGGCCAGCAGCTGCTCGTGGGCGCCCACGCGGTGGTTGTCGGTGCTCACCAGGATGACGTCGCTGCGGTCGTGCAGCTTGGCGTAGCGGTTGGCCAGCTTGGCGATGGTGGTGGTCTTGCCGGCCCCGGCCGGGCCCAGCAGCACCACGCTGCCGCCCTGGCGCAGGATGTCGTCGCCGGTGACCTTGATCTCCTCGGTCAGCCTGGCCAGCGCGTCGCGGGTGGCGAGCTGCGGGGTGCGGGACTCCACGTCGCCCAGGCTGGCGATGAGCTGGCCGGCGTACTGCGGGCTGAGGCCGAGGCGGGTGAGCTGGCGCAGCAGGTTGGAGCGGATGGGGCTGTTCTGCGACCACTGGCCGGCGTGCAGGGAGGTGAACTGCGACTCCATCAGCCCGCGCAGCTTGTTGATCTCCGCGCGCATGTTGCGGATGACGGCCTCGGCGTTGTCGCTGCCGCTGGCCGCCTGGCCGGCGGTCGCGCCGGCGGTCGGGTTGGGGCCGGCCGGCCCTGCGGGTTGGGTGGCGCCCGGTGCCGCGGCGGTTTGCGCTGCTGCCGGCTGATCCGTGGCCTGGGCGGCGGACCCGGCGGGCGTCTGCGGCGCGGCCTTGGCCGATTTCATGAAACGCTCGAAGACCAGGTCGCGGTCTTCCGGCAGGGGCAGGGGCTTGCCGTCCGCGGCGGCCGCGGCGGCCGGCTCTGCCGGGGTCTCGGCGGCGGGGGCCGCCTGGGGAGCAGCCTCCGGTGCGGCCGGGGTGGCGGGGGCCGCCTCCGCCGCCGGCGCCTCGGGGGCCGGGTCGGCCGGCACGTGGCTGTCCGGCATGCGCGTGGCCTGGGCGGTGTCCAGCTCGCCGTGCTCCAGCAGTTCGCTGGCGTAGTCGATGGCGGCGATCACCTCCACGCCGTCGTCCACCTGGCGGTTGCTGATGATGATGGCGTCCGGGCCCAGCTCCTTCTGCACCTGGCGCAGGGCCTTGCGGGTGTCGGGAGCGAAAAAGCGTTTGATCTTCATGTGTCCTTACCTGATGTCGATTCTGTCCCTGAGTCCCTGGTCAGGCAGCGCGGTCCATGGTGCCGGGCGGGAGCGCGTTGCCGATGGTGGAGACGATCTTGAGCTGCTTGTTCTCGGCCACCTCGTTGTAGGCCAGCACGTGCAGGCTGGGCACGTGGTACTTGAGGAAGCGCACCAGCCAGGGCCGCAGCGGCGGGCTGACCAGCAGCACGGGCGCGTGGCCCTCCATCTCCAGCCGCTGGGCCGCCTCGGCGACCGAGCGGTTGAGGCGGTCGGCCAGGCCCGGTTCCAGGGTCAGGCCGGTGCCGCCGTTGTTCTGCAGGGACTGAAGCAATAACTGTTCCAGCTCGGGATCGAGGGTGATGACCTGCAGCTCGTCGGCGTTTCCGGCGATCTGCTGAGTGATCATGCGACGCAGTGCCACCCGCACCTGGGCGGTGAGGGCGTCGGGATCCTGACTTTCGCCGCCGCTGGCCGCCAGCGTCTCGGCGATGGTGCGCAGGTCGCGGATGGGGATGCCCTCGGCCAGCAGGTTCTGCAGCACCTTGACCAGGGTGCTGAGGGAGACGGTCTTGGGCACCAGGTCCTCCACCAGCTTGGGGGAGCGCTCGGCCAGCTTGTCCAGCAGGTGCTGCACCTCGTCGTGGCCCAGCAGGTCGGCGGCGTTCTCCACCATGATCTTGTTCAGGTGGGTGGCCACCACGGTGCCGGCGTCCACCACGGTGTAGCCCTGCATCTGCGCCTGGTCGTGCTGGCCGGGGTCGATCCACACCGCCTCCATGCCGAAGGCCGGGTCGCGGGTGGGCGTGCCCTGCAGCTCGCCCCAGGCGGAGCCGGGGTTGATGGCCAGCTCGCGGTCCGGGTACACCTCGCCGCTGCCCTCGGGCACGCCCAGCAGGGTGATGCGGTAGGCGTTGGGGGCCAGGTCCAGGTTGTCGCGGATGTGCACCGGCGGCACCAGGAAGCCCAGCTTCTCCGACAGCTTGCGGCGCACGCCCTTGATGCGTCCGAGCACGCTGCCGTCCTGCTCGGTGTCCACCAGGGGGATGAGCTTGTAGCCCACCTCCAGGCCCACCACGTCCACGGGCTTGACGTCGTCCCAGCCCAGCTCGCGCTCCTCGGGCTTGGCCAGCGCCTGCTCGGGTGCCCTGGCCGCCTCCGGCTCGGCGGCGGCAATGCGGCGCTGGCGCAGGTGCCAGGCGGCCCCCAGGGCGGTGGCGGCCAGGGTGAGGAAGACCAGGTTGGGCATGCCGGGGATGAGACCCAGCAGGCCGAGGATGCCACCGGTGACGTACAGCGCGCGCGGGTCGCCCAGCAGCTGCTGGGTGAGCTGCTGGCCCATGTCGCTCTTGCCGGACACGCGGGTGACGATGACCGCCGCGGCCACCGACAGCAGCAGGGAGGGGATCTGCGCCACCAGCCCGTCGCCGATGGTGAGCAGGGTGTAGTTGTGCAGGGCGGTGGTCAGGTCCAGCCCGTGCTGGCCCATGCCGATGGCCAGGCCGCCGATGATGTTGATGAACAGGATGAGGATGCCGGCGATGGCGTCGCCGCGCACGAACTTGCTGGCGCCGTCCATGGAACCGTAGAAGTCCGCCTCGCGGGCGATCTCCTCGCGCCGCGCGCGCGCCTCCTCCTGGGTGATGATGCCGGCGTTGAGGTCGGCGTCCACCGCCATCTGCTTGCCGGGCATGGCGTCCAGGGTGAAGCGGGCGGACACCTCCGACACGCGCCCGGCGCCCTTGGTGACCACCACGAAGTTGATGATGACCAGGATGGCGAACACCACCAGGCCCACGGCGTAGTTGCCGCCCACCACGAAGTCGCCGAAGGACTCGATGACGTTGCCCGCCGCGCCGGTGCCGGTGTGGCCGTGCATGAGCACCACGCGGGTGGAGGCCACGTTGAGGGCCAGGCGCAGCATGGTGGCCACCAGCAGCACGGTGGGGAAGGCGGAGAAGTCCAGCGGGCGCAGGGCGTAGATGGTGGCCAGCAGCACCAGCAGCGAGAGGGCGATGTTGAAGGTGAACAGCAGGTCCAGCGCCAGCGGCGGCAGGGGCACGATCATCATGCCCAGCATCACCACCACCAGCAGCGGGGCGACCAGTCCGTTGCGACCCATCTCGGCCAGGGTCTTGCCGATCGAAGTGGCATTCATTGCCGATAACTCCCTGTCGTCGTTTCAGTGCGCGCCGGCCGCGCTCAGCGCTCGAAGCGCGTGTTGCGGCGGTCCAGCGCGGCGAGCTCGTCCGGTACCGGGAGGTCCGTCTCCCGGGGCCGCTCGGGCGGCGGCGCGCCGTAGGTCTGCGCCTGCCGGAGCTGGAAGAGGTAGGCCAGGATGCGCGCCACGGCCTGGTACAGCGCGGTGGGGATGGGCTGGTCCACCTCGGTGGAGAAGTATAGGGCGCGCGCCAGGGGCGGCGCCGAGAACACGGGCACATCGTTGGCCTGGGCGATCTCGCGGATCTTGAGGGCCAGCTGGTCGGCGCCCTTGGCCACCACGCGCGGGGCGCGGTCGGTGCCTTCCTCGTAGCGCAGGGCCACGGCGAAGTGGGTGGGGTTGACCACCACCACGTCGGCGGAGGGCACCGCCTCCAGCATGCGGCGCTGGGCGATCTCCCGCTGCAGGCTGCGCAGCTTGCCCTTGATCTCGGGGTTGCCGTCCGTCTCCTTCATCTCGTCCTTGACCTCCTGGCGGGTCATGCGCAGCTGGCGGCGGTGCTGCCACAGCTGGTAGGGCACGTCGATGGCGGCGATGAGCAGCAGGCTGGCGGCCAGGGCCAGGAACTCCCACAGCAAGAGACGCAGGCCGTGCGCCACGGCCGGCCCCAGCGGCTCGGCGGCCAGCCCCAGGAAGCGGTCGCGCAGGTGCAGGAACACGGCCACCGACACCGCCCCCAGTAGCAGGAACTTGGCCAGCGCCTTGCCCAGTTCCACCAGCCCCTGCTGGCCGAACAGGCGCTTGAGGCCCTTGAGGGGGTCGAGCTTGTCCCACTTGAGGCCCAAAGACTTGGGGTTGAACTGCAGGCCGCCCAGGGCGCCGGGGCCGAGGAAGCTGACCACCAGCATGAGCAGCAGGAAGGGGGCGATCATGCCCATGGCGGTGAGAAAGTCGTCGCTCAGGCGGGCGGCCATCTGCGCCGGGTCGAACAGCGTGCCGCGCTCCAGGGCGAAGGCGCGCCGCCACAGGGCCACGGCCCGTTCGGCCATGAACGGCCCCAGGGCCAGCAGGCCCAGGGCCGCGCCCAGCATCATGAGCGTGGTGTTGAGCTCGCGCGAGCGGGGGACCTGGCCCTTCTCGCGCGCCTCGCGCAGCCGTTTGGGCGTCGGCTGTTCGGTGCGTTCCTGCCCGCTGTGCTCGGCCACCGCTCAGCCCCCCAGCAGCGTCTCGATGAGCCGCCAGGCGCCGGCGACGCCCTGCTCGAACAGGCCCGGCAGGGCCGGCAGGGCGAGCAGCACGGCCACGAAGCCCACCAGCAGGGTGAGCGGGAAGCCCACCGAGAAGATGTTGAGCTGTGGCGCGGCGCGGGTCATGACGCCCATGGCCACGTTCACCGCCAGCAGGGCGATGACCGCCGGCAGGGCGATGGCCAGGGCGCCGGTGAACAGGTAGCGCGACCAGTCCAGCAGGCGCCAGGCCTGCTCGGCGCCGAAGTGCAGGGTGTCCAGCGGCAGGTAGGTAAAGCTCTGCGCCAGCAGGTGAATGAGGGCCAGGTGGCCGTCCATGGCCAGAAACAGCAGGCTGGCGGTGACCAGGAAGAACTGCGACAGCACCGGCACCGGCACGCCGTTCTGCGGGTCGCTCATGACCGCGAAGCCCAGCCCCATGGCCAGGGCGATGCTCTCGCCGGCCAGGGCCACGGCGTTGAACACCAGCAGCAGCACGAAGCCCATGGCCAGGCCGATGAGCAGCTGTTCGGCGGTGAGCAGCACGCCGCCGGCCGACCACGGCAGCACGGCCGGGGCGCTGCCGCGCGTGGCCGGCAGCACGGCCACGGTGATCAGCAGGGCCAGGGCCAGGCGCAGGCGGCGCGGGATGGGCTGGCTGCCGAACAGGGGCGCCACCAGCAGCAGGCCGCTGACGCGCGCGAAGGGCCAGAAGAACTGGCCCAGCCAGGCGGTCAGGTCGGCGCTGCTGAGGGTGAGGGGCTGCATGGCTCAGCCGATGAGCGAGGGGATGTCGGTGATCAGGCGCCGCGTGTAGTCGATGATCAGGTTGAGCAGCCACGGCCCCATGGCGAACAGCACGAAGATCAGGCCCAGCAGCTTGGGGATGAAGCTGAGCGTCATCTCGTTGATCTGCGTGGCGGCCTGGAACATGCCGATGACCAGGCCGATGAGCAGGGCGGAGATGAGCAGCGGCGCGGCCAGCATGACCATGACGGTCATGGCCTGCTGGGCGATGTCGATGACGGTGTCGGGGGTCATGGCGCGTCCCTCAGCCGGTGTAGAAGCTGCCCGCCAGGGTGCCCAGGATGAGCGCCCAGCCGTCCACCAGCACGAACAGCATGAGCTTGAACGGCATGGAGACGATCATGGGCGAGAGCATCATCATGCCCATGGACATGAGCACGCTGGCCACCACCAGGTCGATGATGAGAAAGGGGATGAACAGCAGGAAGCCGATCTGGAAGGCGGTCTTCAGCTCGCTGGTGAGAAAGGCGGGCATGAGCACCACCAGCGACACGTCCTCCGGCTTGTCCAGCTGGTCCACCCCGGACAGGTTGAGGAACAGGCCCAGGTCGCTCTCGCGGGTCTGCTTGAGCATGAAGTCCTTCATGGGCACGCTGGCCCGCTGCAGGGCCTGCTCGGCGCTGATGCGGTCCTCCAGCCAGGGCTTGCCGCCCTGCTGCCAGGCCTGCTGGAACACCGGCTGCATGACGAACAGGCTGAGGAACAGGGCCAGGCCGATGAGCACCTGGTTGTTGGGCGTCTGCTGCGTGCCCAGGGCGCTGCGCAGGATGGCCAGCACCACCACGATGCGCGTGAAGGAGGTCATGGTGAGCAGCAGGGCCGGCAGCAGGGTGAGGGCGGTCATCAGCACCAGCACCTGCACGCTCAGGCTCCAGGTCTGGCCGCCGTCCGGGCCGGCCTGCACGGTGACCGCCGGCAGGCCGGCGGCGCCGGCCAGGGCGGGCAGCGCGGCCAGCAGGCCGAGGGCCAGGGGGAGGGCGCGGCGCACGGTCACTCCTCCTGCGGGGCGGCGGCCTGGCGCAGCCGCTCGCTGAAGGGGGCCGGGGCGCCGTCCCCGTCCGGGGCCGGGCGCTGGTGCAGGCGGCTGATGCCGTGCTGGGTCACGCCCAGCAGCACCTCGTCGTCGCCCACGCGCACCAGCAGCAGCCGCTCGCGGGTGCCCACCGACAGGGTGGCCAGCACGCGCAGGCGGTCGCCGCCGGCCCCGGCCAGGCGGTTCAGCCCCAGCCGGCGGCTGGCCCAGGCCAGCCCGCCCAGCACGGCCAGCACCAGCAGCAGGCCGGCCACCAGGCGCACGAAGTAGCCGGCGTCCGGGGCAGCCGCCAGGGCCGGTGCCTCGGCCGCCAGCAGGGGGGCGGGGGCGGCCAGGGCGAGGAATGAGAATGACGTCCTTGTCATGGGGCGACGGTCCCTGTCGTGAAGAGGGGGTCAGCGCAGGCGCTTGACCCGTTCCATGGGGCTGACCACGTCGGTCAGGCGGATGCCGAACTTGTCGTCGATGACGATGGCCTCGCCGCGCGCCACCAGGGTGCCGTTGACGAGGATGTCCAGCGGCTCGTCGGCCATCTTCTGCAGCTCCACCACCGAGCCGCTCTTGAGCTTGAGCAGGTCGCGGATGCTGATGCGGGTGCGGCCCAGCTCCATGGACAGGGTGACCGGGATGTCCAGCACCAGGTCGATGTTGCGCGGGCCGGCGCCCGGCTCGGGGGTCGCCGGGCTGGCGGTGGCCTCGTCGCTCATGGCCCCGCTGTCGGGGGGCGGGGTGTCCGGCATGGTGCCGGCGGGGGCGGTGTTCGTGCTCATGGGTGGGTTACTCCTTGCGAATGGGTTGCGTGGGGTCGGCGGCTCACACCAGCTTGGCCGAGATCATGCCGTTGGCGGCGCCGATGAAGGCCTCGAACACGGGGATGTCGTCGGCGAAGAAGCGCGCCTTCTGGCCCTGGCCGAGGGGGATGAAGTCGCCCGGTTGCAGGCGCAGCAGCTCGGCCAGGCTGATCTCCGTCTCGCCCAGCACGCCGCGCAGTTCCAGCGGCGCCTCGAAGGCCGCCTCGCGGAAGGCCGCCTCCCAGGCCTGGTCGCCGTCGCGCGGCTTGTCCAGGGCGGCGGTCAGCTCGTGGCGGATGGGCTCCAGCATGCTGTAGGGCAGCACCACGTGGAACTCGCCGCCGCCCAGGCGCAGCTCCACCTTGAAGCGGGCCACCAGCAGCACCTCGGCCGGGTTGGCCGGGCTGGTGATCTGGCGGTTGATCTCCGGCCGCAGGAAGCGCGGCTCGATGGGGTGCACCGTCTCCCAGGCCTGGCGCATGGCGCGGAAGGCGCTGTCCAGGGTGCGCTCGATGAGGCGTTGCTCGGTGGGCGTGAACTCGCGCTTGTCGTCCAGCGCCGGGGTCTGGCCCGTGCCGCCGAAGAAGCTGTCCACCAGGAAGAACACCAGCGGCGCGTCCAGGCACATCAGCCCGGTGCCGGGCAGGGGGCGCACCTCGATGCGGTTGAGGCTCATCAGGTCCGGCAGGCCGTGGCTGTAGTCGTGGAACTTGCTGGCCTCGAAGCCGAGCTGGCCGACCTGCACGTCCTGGTGGTACTGGCGCGACAGCTCGGCGGCCAGGGCGCGCGTGAAGCGCTCGTTGATCACCTCCAGCAGGGGCAGGTGGGCCTTGAGCTTGTAGGGCGGATAGGCGAAGTCGTAGGGCACGATCTCGCCGGACGGACCCTCCGGCGGCGGATCGAAGGCCACGTCGCCCTCGGAGACCCCCTGCAGGAGGCTCTCCATCTCGTCCTGGGTGATCAGCTCTTCCTGGGACATGGTCTTACTGCATGACCAGCTTGGTGAAGAACAGGTCGTCCACGGCCTCCTTGCCGAAGCGCTCCTTCATCACCTTCTGCACCTCGGCCAGGGCCGCCTTGCGCAGCTGCTCCTTGCCCTCCGGCGTCTGCAGGCTGGCGGCGTCCTGCTGGCCGAACAGCATGAGCAGGTTGTTGCGGATGACGGGCATGTGCTGCTTGATGGCCGCCAGGGCCTCCGGGTCGTTGGTGGACACGGAAATCTCCGCCGACATGTAGCGCGGCCGCGACTTGGGCCCGAAGTTGACCAGGAACTCGGGCGCGAGCTGCAGGTACTGGGTCTCCTTGAAGGGATTGGGCGGCGGGGCCTGCACCACCTGCTCGGCGGGCTGCTTGTCCAGCGCGCCGGTGGCGAACAGGGTGCCCATGGTGGTGGCCGCCGCCAGCAGGGCGGCGCCGCCACCGATCATGATCATCTGCTTCATCGTGTCTGTCCCTTGTGTGTCGGTCTTCCTGCCGAGCGTTATGCAAGGGGCGTGCCAGGACGTATTCTGCCAGTCATTGGCTGCGGTATCGTCACCTGAAAGTGTGCCCATGGGTCAGAAAGTTGGCGGTGAGGCTTCGGCATGCGGCATATTTGGACGGGCGTGTCAGCGGTTTGACGGACTGGCCGCAGTAGTGTGATGGGGTTCACGTTTTGCGACGTGCACAGCGCCATTGATCGGCTGAATGGCTATACTGGAAATACCAGGGCGCTATAGGGCCGGCGCGCTACGTGGGGAGAAAAGCGTAAGGTCCTGTCCTGTAGGGTTAGTTGTTAAGTATTCTGAACAGTAAAGAGGGCTTAAGCGATGATCAAGAAGCTGATTGCAGGCGTTGCATTGTCAACGTGTCTGTTGGGTGGGCCTGCCTCGGCAGCAACTGTTTTCGTCTCGGGGGCAGCCAGTGGCTGGCAAACCTATTCAACGGAATTTGATGACGATTTCCTGGGTGTGGTGACCATTGGGGTTTCCAATGAGCAAGATACGATTGTGGATGCCGAGCTGCTGCTGGACAATTTCTCCGGTACGGTCACCTTCACCAGCACCAGTGGTAACCTTGGGTTCGAATCCGGGCTTGCCGGGTATTCCCCTTCTGGTACGGTTTCCACTACCACTGGCCCTGTGGCCGGTTACTCACCCACGGAAGGGGCGAACATGGCCCACATGGTCTCCAACAATGTGGATACCAGTGGTTTCGTCAATGCCAATGGGGATCCTGGCACCAATGGTAGTCTGCTGACGTTCTTGATCGACGTGGATCCAGGTGAGGTGCTTAATTTTGACTGGAACTTCATTAACAATGAGGCGACCGATCCCGGTGGGGATCCTACCGAGTTTTGGGATTTTGCGTTCATTGATATCCATAGCATTGCCGGAGCCAGCTTTTCCCAGTATGACGTGTTGGCGCAGGTCACCCCCGTGCCGCTGCCGGCGGCGGTTTGGCTGTTCGGCTCGGGCCTGCTGGGGCTGGTCGGCATGAAGCGTTTTCGTCGGCCTGAAGAAGGCTAGACAGTAAGACCTCGCAATAAGGTGCCCCGGTCCATCTTGCCGATGGACCGGGGCTTTTTTCATCCAGGCGACCGGGCTGGGGTCAGTCCAGCACGTGCGAGACCAGCCCGTCCGCCAGCTTGGGCTCGAACCAGGTGGACTTGGGCGGCATGACCTCGCCGGCGTCGGCCACGGCCATGAGGTCTTCCATGCGCGTAGGGTAGAGGG
>Ga0256832_1002057_pt1 | contig 13726 bp, 12 predicted proteins | sample 134614metaG_FD_190534 | JGI IMG/M metagenome (GOLD analysis project Ga0256832, IMG submission 190534) | Hydrothermal vent microbial communities from Lau Basin, Pacific Ocean - 134-614 | ecosystem: Environmental > Aquatic > Marine > Hydrothermal vents | place: Pacific Ocean: Lau Basin | collected...
TCAGTCAGACACATACGACCCACAAAGCAGCCCTTGATAAACTCTTGACACTTCAGTTTCAAATTTTTAATGAAGACTCAATTGTTGCCGGTTAAGGTATATGTGACCAAAACAATAACGAAGAGGATCAGAAAACAGGGGCTAAATTGTTAGATTAATTTTGAGCGGGTACTTAACATGCCAGATTCAGCTAACAGTCAGCTAGCAGCTTTTATAATGAGCTACTCGCAATAATCTCACGGGACGAGATAATAAAAATGAATAAATACTCGATCATATTACCTGCAAAAAATGAGGCTGAAAGTCTTAAAATACTGTTACCCGAATTAAAAAAACATCATCCTGATGCTGAAATTATTGTGGTAAACGACGGTTCAACTGACAACACACCTTTTATCTGTGAAGAAAATCATGTTTCTGTGGTTACCCATCCCTACAGCATGGGTAATGGTGCTGCAATTAAAACAGGTGCAAGACATGCTAGTGGTGAAGTGCTGATATTTATGGATGCTGATGGACAGCATAAGCCAGAAGATATTAATCGCCTGTTATTAAAAATGCAGGAAGGTTATGACATGGTTGTTGGCGCCAGGGATAAAGCATCACAGGCATCCATTGGTCGGGGGCTTGCCAATAAATTTTATAACAAGCTGGCAAGCTATGTAACAGAGCGAAAAATAGAAGATTTAACCTCAGGTTTTCGGGCTGCCAAAGCCGATAAATTCAGGGAGTTTTTATACCTGTTACCTAATGGCTTTTCCTACCCAACCACCAGCACCATGGCATTTTTCAGGGCAGGTTACGCTGTGACCTATCTACCCATTGAAGCACCTAAACGTATCGGAAAAAGTCATATAAACCTTGTTCGAGACGGCATTCGTTTCTTGCTCATTATTTTTAAGGTGGGTACTCTGTATTCACCTCTAAAAATCTTTTTACCCATTAGTCTTTTTACTTTTGGGTTAGGCTTAAGTTATTACCTATATACTTTTATTACAGCAGGGCGCTTTACTAATATGTCGGCCTTGATGTTTACTACAGCTATGTTGATGTTTTTTATGGGGCTGGTTTCGGAGCAGATTACGGCTTTGATGTATAAGACTGATGGAGTCAACACAGCACTCACTCAAGAAATAAAACCCAAACACTTAATACTTGAGAAAGAAAATAATGAATAGTAGAGAGTATCAATACGGTTTTTCGGAACGTACAGATGATATGTACGATAAATGTGTTCGTGAAAAGAAAGCCATAACCATGATTAGTGTCCTCAAGGATCATTTGGGGAGCAAACTCAAGAATGCAAAATTATTAAATGTAGGTGGCTCTACAGGTATTATTGATAATTACCTATCAAAACATACCAAAGAAGTTATAAGTATAGATATTGATGAACCAGCAATTCATCATGCCCAGAGAACCTATCAGACTGACAACCTTACGTTTCAGGTTGCAGATGCTCTTAATTTACCTTTTCATAATAACAGTTTTGATATTGTTATTTGCTCTCAAGTTTATGAACATGTGCCAGATGCAGAAAAAATGTTTGAGGAAATATTTCGCGTACTTTTACCTAATGGTGTTTGCTATTTTGCAGCAGGAAATAGGATTATGTGGAATGAACCACACTATAATTTACCCCTGCTTTCAATTTTGCCAAACCCATTAGCAAATTTTTATATGCGGATTACTGGTAAAGGGCAATACTATTATGAAAAACATCTAACTTATTGGGGGCTCAAGAAATTAGTAAATAAATTTAAAATAATTGATTATACAAAGGATTTGGTATGCGAACCAGAAAAATACTCAACTTCTTACATGATAGAAACAGGTAGCCTGAAACAAAGAATGGCTAAATTTGTTATTAGTATATTTTATTGGGCAACACCAGGGTATATTTGGTTATTAGAGAAAGATAGCAAATTAGCAATGAAACAAAGTCTATCAAAATAACTCCGTTATGATTAAAAACCTTTCGGCTTTATATGGCTTGCATTTCTTTAAATATCTTATGCCATTAATTCTAATCCCTTACCTTGCAAGAACATTAGGGCTTGTTGCTTGGGGAGAACTTGCAATCGCACAAGCTTTTGCTTCTTATTTTGTACTAATAGTTGAATATGGATTTGAGTTATCAGCAACCAAACAGCTTGCTAGATGCAAAGAGAATTCTAATAAGCGAGCCAGCATTCTAGCTGATGTCATGGGAGCTAAAATAATCTTAATTTTGTTTGTAATTATTGTATCTATTCCATTTCAATTTATTATTTCAGTTTTTCTAGATGATAAGCTACTTTACCTTGCCACTCTTTTCTTTGCTGTTTCTTCATCTTTTAATTTAATCTGGTATTTTCAGGGGGTTGAGCAACTGGTAACTGCATCCTTGGTGGATATAGTAGTTAAATTAGTGGGGCTACTAAGTATATTTGTATGGGTGAAAAATCCAGAAGATGCTAGTTTATTTCTTGTAATCAATGGTTTTTTTTCTTTAGTTACTACTTTTATACTTTTTATTCTAATACATAAAAATACTAAATTATTACTTCCATCGCTTAGTCGTTCTATTTTTGAATTAAAAAATGGTTGGCAAATGTTTGTGTATAAAGTTTCAGTCAGTTTTTATACGACAGGTAACGCGCTAATACTCAGTTTCTTTGTATTACCTGAAGTGGTGGCAATTTATACAGCAGCAGAAAAAATTAGTAAGGCTGTAATAGGACTACTTAGTCCTATTACACAAGTACTTTTCCCCAAGTTAAGTAGCTTAACAAAAACAGCATTTGATGAAGCACGTATCCTCTTCAAAAAAAGTCTAATAGTAATGAGTTTAATTGGATTTATTATGAGCACAGCAGTATATTTTTATTCTGATATCTTAGTGCAAATGATACTTGGAAATAATTTTCAAGAAGCATCTCAAATTTTACGAATACTCGCACTATTACCGGTATTAATTACCACAAGTAACGTTCTTGGAATCCAATGGATGATTCCCAATGGAATGGAAAAAGCCTTTAATAAAATTATTATTCTCTCAGGATTAATTAATCTATTCCTAGCTGTTGTTCTTACTCCATACTTTAAAGCTTTTGGGATGGCATGGTCAGTTGTTATTGCAGAATTATTTGTAACAATATCCATGTCAGCTTATTTATGGAATTTTGATAAGAATACTTACAAAATAAAAAATGCAGGAATACTCATAAAATGATATACGATTATATTATTGTAGGTGCTGGATTTGCTGGCTCAGTATTAGCTGAAAGACTAGCCTCTGTATTAGACAAAAAAGTATTAATCATTGAGCAACGACCTCATATTGGGGGAAACTGTTATGATTATTATGACGAGCACGGTGTTTTAGTTCATAAATATGGCCCTCACCTTTTTCATACAGATAATAAATATGTCATTGATTATTTAAGTCAATTTACTCAATGGCAAGAATATGAACATAGAGTATTAGCATCAATTGATGGTCAGCTAGTCCCTGTTCCTTTTAATTTGATTTCTTTGCAAAAATTATTTCCTACTTCAATAGCAAGCAATTTGGAACAAAAATTAATCAAACAATATGGCTTTGGAGTAAAAGTTCCTATCTTAGAATTAAGAAGAACAAAAGATCAGGATTTAAATAAATTAGCCGATTTTGTGTATGATAAAATGTTTATCAATTACACAACTAAACAGTGGGGTTGCACCCCAGAAGAAATTTCTCCTGAAGTCACTGCTAGGATACCTGTTTATATTTCATATGATGACCGTTATTTTCAAGATAAATATCAAATGATTCCAAAACAAGGGTATACAAAGCTTTTCCAAAATATTTTAGATCATAAAAATATTCATATCATGCTAAATACTGATTTCAAAGATATTGTGAGTTTAGATCATGATAAGAAATTGTTAGCAATATTTGGAAAACACTATAAAGGTAAGTTAATCTATACAGGCATGATAGATGAATTGTTTGATTTTAAATTTGGGGAGCTTCCATACAGATCCTTACAGTTTAAAATGGAAAATTTATCAGTTAAACACTTTCAAAACGCTACAACTATTAATTATCCAAATAACTATGATTTTACAAGAATTACTGAATTCAAGAACATATTAAATCAGGATATTAATTCAACAACAATTGTACGAGAATACCCGCAGGATTTTGATCGTAAGAACCCTGATAATAATATTCCCTATTATCCTGTATTTAAAAAAGAAAATAACAATACATTAAAAGTATACAATGAATATTGTGAAAGCTTCCAAAATATTATTGCTGTAGGTAGACTTGCAGAATATAAATATTATGATATGGATGATATTATTGCCAGATCTCTAGATGTTTTTGTCAATATAGTTGATAAATCAGGAGAGTAGAGTGATTATCAATATAGTTGTTCCAAAATTAAATAAGACTAAATATACAGGGGGTCTGGTATGCATTCTTCATTATGCCAATGAACTACATAGCAGAGGGCATACTGTTAATATCATTCCATCTCTCCCTTCAGAAGAACCGCTTTGGTTTAAAAAGCCGTTTGGTAATTTTGTAGGGCTAGCTAAAACAGCTATTCTCCTACGCTTATTTAAAAATATAGGTTCAATTGTAGTATCTGTAGCAAAATTAGAACTATTTTCAGATCCTTTTTTATTTCGAGATAAAACATCAATCTTAATATCCAATTTATTACTACTGATAGGATCACGGTTTACCTCTACAAATATTGAGAGCTCATTATCACGTGATTACTTATCTCAAATTATACCTAAGGCAAATCATACAATTGCTACTACTTACCAAACAGCTCTTACTGTAAAAGCTATTGGTACTGGAGAAACTTGGTATTTTTGCCAGCATTTTGAAGCATATTTTTCTAATGAATCCCAATCTCCCAAATTTGCGTATGTTGATGCTATAGCAAGTTATCATGTTGGTTTAAACTTAATTGCTAATTCTACATGGCTATCAAAGAAGTTAAGCGAAGAAACTAATTCAAAGGTAGCTCTTTGTCCAAATGCCATTGACCATGAGGTTTTTAATAAGCAAAAAAAGAAAAAAAACTCAAACAAAACAGTCACTATAATAAGTTATGGTGGACGTGATGCAGAATGGAAAGGATTTCATGATATGGCAAATGCAGTAAAAATAGCTCGTGAAAAACTACCTGATATTCAAATTGTTTGGAATGTATATGGCGATGCTCTCTTGCCAGAAGATAACCCAATAGCAAGTTATCAGTCGCTTGGATTTTTAAATAGTATGCAATTAACAGAAGCATATAATACTTCAGATATACTATTGAGTGCCTCCTGGTATGAAAGCTTCCCATTATTTCCTATAGAAGCAATGGCATGTGGTTTAGCTGTAATAACAACCTCAAAAGGCACTGAAGACTACGCAATAAATAATGAAACAGCTTTAGTTGTTGAAGCGAGGAATTGTAAATCGATTGCAGATGCAATTATTGCTTTGGTAACAGATAAAAAGAAACGTTTGTATCTAGCTGAAAATGGTCAGATGATGAGCAAGAAATTCACATGGGAAAAATCTGGTAATAAATTAGAGGAAATATTAGTAGAAGGTTCTTTGCAGGTATTGGATAAGAATAAATGCCCTCCAAAATAAAAACTATTGATAAATTAGCTTTTATTATTCTTAATTATTTTGGTGTAGATCATACGAAAAAATGTATTGGGTCTATTCTGCCAAATAATGAGATTCATATATTTATTGTTGAAAATTCAAACTCACAAAGAGAAAAAGAAAAAATAATTAATTTATTTTCAGAAGAATCAGTAATATCATTGATATTTCCAAGTACCAACCTTGGCTTTTCAAGGGGTATCAATTTAGCATTAGCTCGAGCAATTGATGAAGGTTATGAAAAATTTGTGATACTAAACAATGATGCTTTTTTAGTTGATGGGGCTGTAAAAAAATTCCAGAAAGCGATTAATCTACAACCTAAAACATTAATCAGTCCCCTGATAGAATGGGATAATAAAGTTGTTGGTAATGTTTTTTATCATAAATATTTAACACTCCTTTCCTACTCAAACCAGAAGGGAAAAACATTTTGGATGAAGTATCTGACTGGTTGCTGCTTATTGTTTGATATTCATATATTAAAAAACAATCAACTTTTAGATGAATATTTTTTCATGTATGGTGAAGATATTGCCTTAAGTTACCGTATTATAAATTCAAATTATAAAATAAGATTGCTAGATGAGGTATTAGTTATTCATGCAGGAAGTCTATCTGCAAAAAAATCTTCATTGTTTTATGAATACCATGTTAATAGAGGGCATATCTTATTGGTTAAGGCAATTGCAAAAAACAACTTTGAAAAAATAATGATGTATATATTACGCTTTATTGTTCTATCAATAAAAGGACTTTGGAGAAGTATAAAATATCGTACTACATACCCATTATTAGCCTCATTTTTAATTTGGTTTCCACTAAAAATTAGACCACAAAAACAATGATTAAAATTTACAGCCCAATGGCGACAGGCAATGGTGCCATTATTGTTCATCAAAAACTGGAAAGTAAGATTAGGGATTATAGGGTTGTGCCATACAATCCTTATCTAACGCTTACACCACCTCTGTTAGGGGCTATTCTTAAAAAAAAGTCTTCATTGATTCATACAACTCCAGATTATGCCTGGTTTTTGCATAAAAAGAATACGCCTTTAATTCTTACATTTCATAATTATATGCTTGATAAAGAAATGCTTGCCTACAGTTCTTTTTTACAGAAAATTCATTATAAAACGGATTTACGCTATTTCACTCGCAAAGCCTTACAGTATGCTCAATGCCTTACTGCTGTCAGTAATTTTACAGCTAAAATAGCGCAAAAAGATCTAGATATAAAAAAAAATATTCGAGTGATACCTAATGGTATTAATGATGCAATTTTTTATCCTGCTACTAAAAAAAATTCAACAAATACTTTTAAAGTATTTTTTAGTGGCAATATGAGCCTGCGCAAAGGGGCGCATTGGTTACCTCAAATAATTGATATGCTTCCAGAGCATATAAAAATTTACTGTGCAACAGGTTTAAGAACCAAAATACCTAAAAATATGCAACATTCAAGAATCCACTATCTTGAAAGAGTAGCTTATAAAGATATGCCCAAACTTTATCAAACAATGGATGCTTTACTCATGCCAACTGTGCGTGAAGGTTTAAGTCTATCAGTTCTTGAAGCCATGGCTTGTGGCTTGCCTGTAGTTGCATCTAACTGCTCCAGCCTTCCTGAGCAAATTATTGAAGGTCAGGGAGGATATTTATGTGAAACAGGGAATATTAATGAATACGCCAATGCAATTATTACTTTAGAGCAAGATAGAGCAAAATCAAAAGAGATGGGAAGTTTTAATCGTCAACAAATAGAGGAAAAATTTCGTTTAGATAAAATGATTAATTCTTATCAACAAGTTTTTGAAGAAGTGCTTGATAAGATATAGCAGTTTTATCCCAGCTAAACCGCTCAAGCACATACACTCGTGCTTCTTTAGCTAAAGCCTTTCGTCTGTCTTCGTTTGAAAGTAGCTCCATAACTTTCTCTGCAAGTTGCTTTTTATTTCCTGCTTCTGTTAAGACTCCTGTGTTGTTATCAATAATCACATCCCTTACCGCTGGTATATCACTTGCAATCACAGGACACCCACAACCCATAGCCTCGACCATTACCAAGCCCAAGCCTTCTATATCTCCATCTTTTGCCTGTACAAATGGAAAAACAGCTAAAGCTGCTGTTCGATACTGCGTAACGAGTGCTTGATGGGACAACCTTCCTAAAAAGAATACCTGTTCTATTAAACCTAAGTCATTTGCTAGCTTTTTAAGCTTATCCAGTTCTGGACCCGTTCCTGCAATATTTAGTTTAACTTTGGGGTGAGTTTCAAGAATTTTTGGTAGTGCTTTTAATAAATATTGAAGCCCTTTTTTCTCAACCAATCGACCCACAAATAACAATTGAAATGGCTTGCGCTGTATTGACTTATTAGGTGTGAATAAACCCTGTAAATCCGTCCCCATTGGCACAACCGTTGGCAAATCAGCAGCAGGAACTAACTTTTTAACCTCTAATTGCATTGCGCTACTCACTACCGTTAAAGCATCTACATTTTTTATTACATAGCGTTTAATTGTTTTACTTATTGGATCGTTAAGCCCGTATAAATCACCACCGTGTGAGGTACATAAAACAGCGGGTTTATTCTTACTCACAGTTTTGGCTAATAATGCAAGAAAACCTTGGGGTATTAACCAATGCGCATGAATAACTTTTACAGGGTAATTTTTTAGTAGTTTTATAATGGCTATCCGCTGCCCTAAAAAGAAAAAGGGTAATAATAACCAGTTTAACTTATTCCCTTTTAGCTTTGCTGTGATTCCACCTTCATAGGCTAATTGTTCAAATCCTTCAGGTGCATAGCGGTAGCGAATCACAGTAAGTCCGTCAAAATTTTCTTGCTTTTTTGTATTCTTTGCATGTGGTGTTAATACAATGATTTCATATTCACTCTTTAGTCTTTGGCATAGGTCATAGACAAAACGCGGTTCTGTATCGTCTTTCCAACGTGGAAAGGTCGATGCAAGGACAAGTAAAGTTGTTTTTTTAGGCATAATTAAGACTACAACCTCGCATCCACCTGATCAAGCGGCAATGCCGATTTAATATCATAAAGCCAGGGGTCATATACATCCACATTAGCATTGTGATTTTGTGAAAAAAAAATAGGATAGCCATAATTTTATCCATTATAAGCGGGCATATTCACCATCAATATCATAAGGCATCTATTACTTTTCCATACTGTATAGAATCATTTCAATTTTAATATTTTTACTAGCGAAGTCGTAAATTCTTTTTTATCTCGATAATCAAGGTGTGAACCATCAGGAGCGTTGAATTTTTTTAGCTTTTCATAATCTGAAAAGTTAACACTTCTAGGATGTTTTTCTGCAATTACTCGCCAAAATTTTTCTTTAGGATAGCGTTTATTGTCCACTTCCCAAACTAATTTACTGGTAGGAAACCTTATAAAAATAACCTTGCCTCCATGTGCTTCTATTTTGTTACTTACTTCTATTAAGTGCTTCAGATTTTTTATAAATTCCGGTCGACCAGCTACTGGAGTAGATTTGATTGCTTGTTGATAGGCAGAAAAGAACTCATCAAAAGTCTTTGCATCTTTTATAACTGCTCTTCCAAAATGCCGTTGCAAACGAGCCGCATAGAAGTTAGGCATTTGAACTTTTTTGTAATCCGCATCCCTTGACCGATCAGCATGTGTTATTAAATAATTCCCCGCTGTTTTTTGAGTAAATGCCAGTTTCGATACGACGGTATAAGGCTTGGCACCTTCAAGATGTGTAACCAATGAGTTATTAAGCCATGCCTTTATTTTATTATTAATCAAACGATAAGGCTCTATACCCCGATTTTTGATCTGTTCATAATAGTTAACCCATTGAACAGATGTATCTTTGGGAATTCCTTGCCGCATATTGTAGGCATTTACTGAAACAAGGACTGTACCTGTGATTTGAGGGTCGTTTGCCAAATTCTCCAATACAGGAAGATAGCTTGTTCCATCAATAGCTAATTGAATGGGTTCTAGTTTGGTTTTTTCTCTAAGCACTTGTGTATCCATATCGAGTTGCATTCTGGATGCACCCACAAGGATAAGAGCTTTATCGCCTAAAGCTGATGCTTTCTTCCGTTGTTCTACCCACAAATCAGGAGAATCCACAACCGAGGGCGACCAGCCCAAACTACGGATATGCCACTCAAAGAAGGCAACAATAGAAAATATAACGGCTAAAATACCTAGCCAGATCATTACCCAGTTTGCTTTAGGAAGGCGATCATTAGAACTGGAAGTAGATAAATGCACGATTATCCCCCGAAGCAAATAAGAAAATAGCCATTATCATTAATGTCAGGATTAAACCTTTTATAATGCCATGCTGTTTCTGAAAAAAAGTTTCAAGCGAGCTTTTTTTGGTGGTTATATGCCAACTAACCAATAAAACAATTGTTGATAATGCTAAAATAAGTTCAAATCCTTCAAATTGTGGTTTATGGGAAGATGATGATTTATGTAAATTACTAAATATTGTTATAACATCTTGCAAACTTTCCGCTCTGAAAAATACCCATGTTAATGAAACAATCAAAAATGTTAAGACAATAAGCAATACCTGAGTCATTTTACTCAGCGGCTTCTCTAACTTGATACGTTGAGTTATAAAATGTTCAATAATAAGATACAAGCCATGCAAACCGCCCCAGATTACAAATAACCATGATGCCCCATGCCACAACCCTCCAAGCAACATTGTTATCATGAGGTTGATGCTTGTACGTATACTTGAAATTCGATTTCCACCCAAGCTGATATAGAGATAATCACGTAACCAGGTCGATAAACTAATATGCCATCGTTGCCAAAACTCTCGAAAACCTAGTGCAGCATAAGGTGCCTTGAAATTATCAGGAAGAACAAAACCTAAACATAAAGAAGCACCAATGGCAGCAGTGGAATAACCACTAAAATCTGCAAATATCTGCCCTGAAAAGGCAAGAATTGCTGTCCATGTTTCTAAACTACTAAAATATTCTGGAGCGGCATAAACTTTATCAACGACAGGTGCAAGTATGGTATCGGCTATGATTATTTTTAGAAATAAGCCAATGGTTAATAATGACAGCCCCCAACCAAATTGATCCACAGAGGTATTTCGTGGTGTTTTACATTGTGGTAAAAAATCATTTGCGCGAACAATTGGACCAGCAACCAATTGAGGAAAGAAGGAAACATATAAAGCATAATCCAGAAATGACTTACTAGGTTGTATTTTTCCGCGGTAGGTATCTATAGTATACGAAAGAGTTTGAAATGTATAAAATGAGATACCTACAGGCAAAATAATATCTAATGAAGCGGGTTTAAAATCTATGTTGAACAACCCGAGTAAAATAATACTATTTTCTAATAAAAAATTACCGTATTTGAAATAACTGAGTAGTCCTAAATTAACAGCCAAACTGATTACTAGATACCATTTTTTTGTACTTTTTGTTTGTGCCTGAAATATTTTTCTAGCAAGCAACCAGTCTACCATTGTTGAAAATATCAATAATAAAACAAACAAAGGATTCCAGGCAGAGTAAAATAAATAACTAGCAATCAGCAGAACTGTCTTTTGGTATTCCCAGTTTTTTACTGAATGATAAATTATGAGCAATACAATAAAAAATATCAGAAATGTGTAAGTATTAAATGGCACTCTATTACAACCTCGCATCCACCTGATCAATTGGCAATGCCGATTTAATATCATAAAGCACATGCTTTTCTGCTCCGAGTGCGTGTATGCCTTTTGCGCCTAGTGCTAAAAATTGTTCGTGTGCGACGGCGAGGACAATGGCTTCGTATTTGCCCTGCTTTGGTTCCTTAATCACATCAAGCTGATAGCTTTGTTTTACCTCTTCGGGGTTAACCCAGGGGTCATATACATCCACATTGGCGTTGTGATTTTGTAGCCCTTTAATCAGGTCAACAACACGGGTATTGCGTAAATCTGGGCAGTTTTCCTTAAAGGCGATCCCCAGCACTAATATATTAGAATCAACAATATGAATTCGTTTTCGACTCATTAATCGCATGACCATATCGGCAATATAGCGCCCCATCTGGTCATTTACACGCCGACCAGCAAGAATAACTTCAGGGTGATAACCTACCTGTTGGGCTTTGTGCGTTAAATAGTAGGGATCTACACCAATACAATGTCCGCCAACCAGACCTGGTGTATAAGACAGAAAGTTCCATTTTGTTGCGGCAGCCTTGAGCACTTCCTGAGTATCAATATTCAGGCGATTAAATATCAGTGCCAATTCATTGATGAGTGAAATATTTAAGTCGCGCTGGGTATTTTCGATTACTTTTGATGCCTCTGCCACTTTGATGGAGCTGGCTTTGTGCGTGCCTGCTGAAATAATGGATTGGTACAAGTCATCGACAAAGTCAGCTATTTCAGGCGTAGAACCAGAGGTAACCTTTTTAATGTCTATTAAGCGGTGTACTTTATCCCCTGGATTAATGCGTTCAGGCGAATAACCAACGTAAAACTCTTTATTAAATACCAGACCTGATTTATTTTCTAATACTGGCACGCAATCGTCTTCTGTTGCGCCTGGGTATACTGTAGATTCATAAATAACCACATCACCTTTATTCAAGACACTCGCTACCATTTTACTTGCGCTAACAAGCGGCTTTAAGTCGGGGCGCTTATATTCATCAATAGGAGTTGGTACTGTAACAATGTAAACATTACAGTCACTTAAGGCTTGAATATTATTTGTATAAGCAAGGGTAGATTGTGTTAGCTCGGTTGTATCTACTTCTCGCGTTTGGTCATTCCCATCTTGCAACGCTGTAATTCTTTGAATATTTATATCATAACCAATTGAATCGTATTTTTTTGCAAATTCAACTGCTAAGGGCAAGCCAACGTAGCCCAGACCTATAATTCCTATTTTGATTTTTTTTATATTCATAACCATAAATAATAATTTGAAGAGCGTGAATACAGGCTGAACTATTCACTGGTATTCATTTTGAGTTAATATTATTTTTGTAAAATAGCAGAATGGCTTGGTTAAAAATTCTAATAAAAATAAACAGGTAGTTGATTATGAAAATAAAAGAAAAGATAAAAGCTTCATTGATTCATCTTTCATTGAGCCTTCTTTTAGTAGCGTTAATTATAGGAAGTACCTTGTTCTTTTTATTTCCCAAACTATTTATTGATGTAACCGATTTTAAAGAGGTTGCATCTATAATTATCTCTGTAGATTTGGTTTTAGGACCATTATTAACATTTGTTGTTTATAATTCACAAAAGGCAAAAAAATTACTTTATATAGATTTTTCTGTGATCGGAGTAATACAACTGTCTGCCTTACTCTATGGTGCTTATTCGCTCTATCAAATCCACCCGGTTTATGTGGCGTTTAACGTTGATCGTTTTACCATAGTCACGGCAAAAGATGCGGAACCCGAAAAAGCCCTGGTAGATGAGTTTAAAGTATCAAAATTTACAGCGGGTAAGCTTGCCTTTGCCAAAATGCCGACTGACCTTGAAAAGCAAAATGATTTGCTTTTGGCCACGGCTACCGGAGGAGAGGATTTGGATAAGATGGAGGAATACTATGAGCCTGTAAAAGATAATATATCTTCCATTATGGCAAAGAGCCTTAAACCTCAAGATCTGTTTAAAACAGATGCAGCAAAAAAGAAAGCAAGAAAATTTCTGTCCAGGCAACAGGATAAAATAAACTCGTATGCTTTTTTCCCTCTAAATAGTGAAGACAAAGATGCGATAATTGTTTTGGATAAAAAAACAGCTCAACCTGTCACTGTAATCAATCTTGATCCATGGACTTTACTTGCAAAAAATAAGTAGCTTGTTTGGATGAACTACGATGATTTTGCTTACGATATTCCTCAAATAGATGCTATTAGTCGGCAAGATAACCTATAGGAGCCTGTCTGAGAATAGTGAGCCTACTGCGTTTCAATCCCAGTTCTCGTACAGGCTCCTGGGTTGAGAGGGTGAAAGGCGCGTTTATCGGGAAAGCCGATTGTCACTTTGGATGAGCAAGTCGGCTTTCAGTTTTCTG
>Ga0256832_1002058_pt1 | contig 13714 bp, 13 predicted proteins | sample 134614metaG_FD_190534 | JGI IMG/M metagenome (GOLD analysis project Ga0256832, IMG submission 190534) | Hydrothermal vent microbial communities from Lau Basin, Pacific Ocean - 134-614 | ecosystem: Environmental > Aquatic > Marine > Hydrothermal vents | place: Pacific Ocean: Lau Basin | collected...
AATTCCTTATACACTGCAAAAGAAACGACAGGCTTTTTTTGCAGAAAATGAAATCCAAAAACCGGGAATAATTGTGTATTAATGAGTGGGGAATTTCGACACCCTAGGCACTGCCCCCCGTGTTTCGTTCCCCCAACACTGCCAAAACAGTTAATTTAAGTTTAATTTACCTGTATCGCGTTTTTTCATATTGTGTTTGACATCCACTTTTTCATTAGGATAACCCAGGACAACGGCATGTTTGAAATTAATAAGAAAAGACAGGTTTCCTATCCACGGCTGTGGCACGTCATATTCTACCGTTAATATTCGTTTATTGCTTTTTCTGAGGCGTTTAAGGGTAAATGGATTTTTGGTTTTCTTGTCAGGTCGGGTACCTGGTCTGCTATTGTAATAAGCCTGCTCCAAAGCACGCAGGTTATTGACATTTAAGTATTTTTCAATTTTTGAATTGATGATTCTCATATTCGCCTTTTTTATATTAGGCTCCGATGCAATATTTTTCATCATTCCTTTAACGCTACTAAACTCAACATAGTAGGGAGCTACCTTAACGATGGCACTGGCAATCAGGACTGCCAGACCTGCCGCGAGTAACCAGGATATGAGTGTTGCGCCATTTTGATATTTTTTTTGATTTATTTTCATTATTATTAACCCGTATCTTTCTTAACTCAGATTTTAGCCAGAGTTTATCGCTTATATTATTAAGCTAAGCTGAACTTTCGGGTTTAATTTACACCTAATCCTATTCTGCTTGCCTGAAAGCCATCTCCACCGCTTTGCCAGTTCCAGTGCATCCACACAAAAGAGGCTTTACCAACCAGGTTGGCTTCAGGAACAAAGCCCCAGAAGCGTCCATCGCTGCTGTTATCGCGGTTATCTCCCATCATAAAGTAGTGTCCTTCTGGTACTTTAAATTTGCCGGGGCGAGTGGGCGTTGGGAACAGGATTAAATCATGTGCCTGGGCATCGGGCAGTGTTTCCTTTAATTGTTCTGCCATGACTTCCTGACCACCTCTGTCAAGTGTTTTATGTTTTCCATCCGCCTGATATTTTGCAGGAACGCCATTGATAATGAGTTTTTTATCGGCAGTCCAGACAACTTCATCACCTGGCAAGCCAATTAAACGCTTGATAAAGTTGACTTTTGGATGCGGAGGATAACGAAACACCACAATGTCACCACGTTTTGGCTCCCCTGTGTCAATTATTTTGGTATGAATGACCGGAAGCCGAATCCCGTAGGCATATTTTTTTACCAGAATAAAGTCACCAATTTCCAGTGTGGGAATCATTGAGCCGGAGGGAATCCTGAATGGTTCCGCGACAAAAGAGCGCAAAAAGACCACAATCAGCAGAACCGGAAGGAAGGATTTGGCGTAGTCAACCAGTATCGGCTGCTTGTCACGGGGTGTCTTCTTTTCCTTGCCGCGTTGCATTATCCAGTAAACAATAACGATAAGTGCCGCAATGAGTGTCAGACTGACCAGTATCAGCTCAAGATCAAAACTCGATTCCATCAGCTTTCATCCCTCTTGAGTACCGCCAAAAATGCTTCCTGTGGTATTTCAACATTACCCACCTGTTTCATACGTTTTTTTCCTGCTTTTTGTTTTTCCAATAATTTGCGTTTTCTGGAGACATCACCGCCATAACATTTAGCCGTAACATTTTTACGCAAGGCTTTTACATTTGAGCGCGCAATTATCTTTCCGCCGATGGCTGCCTGAATGGCAACATCAAACATTTGTCGCTGAATAACCTCTTTCATGCGCTCAACTAATACCCTGCCCCTGCTCTGGGCAAAGTCACGATGCACGATAATGGAGAGGGCATCGACAGTGTCGCCATTGATTAATATATCTACTTTAACCAAAGGCGCCGGCTCAAAGCGATCTATTTCATAATCAAATGAGGCATATCCGCGACTGACTGATTTTAGCCTGTCGAAAAAGTCCAGTACGACTTCACTCAATGGCAGGTCATAGGTCAGAGTGACCTGATTTCCCAGATACTGCATTTCTTTTTGCACACCACGTTTTTCAATGCACAGCGAAATCACATTGCCGACATACTCCTGGGGCAACATGATGGTTCCGCGAATAATTGGCTCGCGTATTTCGGCAATATAATTGACTGCGGGCAAATCAGCCGGATTGTGGATTTCTATTACCTCGCCCTTGGTTGTTTCTACTTCATAGATAACCGAGGGGGCTGTTGTAATCAGATCCAGCGCATATTCACGCTCCAGACGTTCCTGAATGATCTCCATGTGGAGCATCCCAAGAAAGCCACAACGAAAGCCAAAGCCTAAAGCCTGCGAGGATTCAGGTTCATAATTCAGCGAGGCATCATTCAGGCTTAATTTGTCCAGTGCTTCACGCAAGTTTTCGTAATCTTCTGCACTCACCGGAAAAAGCCCGGAGAAAACACGCGGCTGTATTTCTTTAAAGCCTGCCAGGGCTTCATTTGCAGGATTTTTAACATCAGTAAAAGTATCACCAACCTTGGCTGCTTCAATATCTTTTATGCCCGCAATGACATAACCCACTTCGCCTGCCAGCAGTTCTGATTTATCCTCCCGCTTGGGCGTAAAAATACCAACCTGGTCAACCAGGTATTCCTGTCGGGTTGACATTGGCATGATTTTTGACTTTTTGCTAATTCGTCCATCAACCACACGCACCAGCGACACAACACCCAGATAATTGTCAAACCACGAATCAATAATAAGTGCTTTAAGCGGCGCGTCAGGATCACCTTTAGGTGGCGGTATGCGCTCAACCAGTTGTTCCAGCAAATCTTCAATGCCGACTCCGGTTTTTCCACTGACATGAATGGCATCGGTTGCATCTATGCCTATGATTTCTTCTATTTCCTGCGAAACACGATCAACATCAGCCGCAGGAAGATCAATCTTGTTAAGCACAGGAACAACCTCCAGGTCGAGATCAATGGCGGTATAGCAGTTAGCGACACTTTGTGCTTCCACGCCCTGTGAGGCATCAACTACCAGCAATGCACCCTCACAGGCAGACAGCGAACGCGAAACTTCATAGGAAAAATCAACATGCCCAGGCGTATCAATAAAGTTCAGGTGGTAGGTTTTGCCATCCTTTGATTTAAAATCGAGCGAGACACTTTGTGCCTTGATGGTAATACCGCGTTCCCGTTCTATATCCATCGAATCGAGCACCTGGGCATCCATCTCGCGCTCACTCAAGCCGCCACAGTGCTGGATAAAGCGGTCTGATATGGTGGATTTGCCGTGATCAATGTGGGCAATAATTGAAAAATTTCGTATATTCTGGTTTGCTTCAGCCATTCGCAAGTGCTTTTCTTAATTCTGTCTCATCAAAGAAATGATAGAAAATAACTTCGTTTTTAAACATTACGACGGGTACGTCAACATTATATTTATCACGTAATAGCGGGTCGTTATCTATATCTATCTGCCTAATTTCGTATTTCAGCTCCTCCTGAAGCTGAAACAAAGAAGCCACCATCTGTTCGCACAGGTGGCAGCCTTCGCGATAATACACTATTAGTTCGACTGGGGACATGCCAAATTATTTTTGATTAGGGATTACTGATTAGTTCTTTGCTTCTGCTTTTAATGGCAGAAATTTGGATGAGCCATTCCTAAGTATAAGCAGGGCATAGAACTTTCCAGGCTTCAGCTTCATCGCCAGTGACTGAAACTGATTATAATTCGTGATGTTTTCTCCATTTAACATCCGTAAAACATCCCCCGCTTTTACACCAGCCTTGCGTGCAGGATCACCTTTAACTCGCTTAACCAGAACGCCGCCATCAATTTCAAGTGAATCTTTAGCTGTTTCATTCAATTCGGTTACTTCCATTCCCAAAATTGGCTCAAGTTTTTTGGGTTTCTCAAGTTTTTTTGCGGAATTTCTGGCAAATTCTTCTGCACTGGGTAATTCAGCCAGTTTAAGTGTGAGTGTTTTTAGCTGACCATTTCTTTTGATTTTAAGGCTTACGGGCTTGTCAACGGGGGTAGAACCGACAAGAACAGGAAGCTCCGAGGAATTGCGTACTTTTTTGCCATCAAATTCAAGAACAATATCCCCTGCCCGCAATACATTTATGGCAGGACCCTGTTTTATAACTTCAACAATCAGTGCTCCGGTTGGGGCATTGAGCCCGAAAGACAAGGCAAGTTCTCTGCTAACATCCTGAATATAGACACCTAACCAGCTTCTGGAGACCTTGCCTTTTGACATAAGCTGTTCAACGACACGTTTGGCAACGTCAATCGGTATGGCAAAAGAAACTCCCATAAAGCCGCCTGTGCGACTGTAAATCTGGGAATTAATTCCAACTACCTCGCCCTTAAGGTTAAATAAGGGACCGCCAGAATTGCCAGGGTTTATGGCAACATCGGTTTGAATAAAGGGAATATAATCTTCGGAAGGCAAGCTGCGACCTTTCGCACTCACAATTCCCGCAGTAACGCTGTGATCAAAACCAAACGGTGAACCTATGGCTACGACCCATTCACCTACTTTCAGTTTCTCCGAGCTTCCGGTTTCAAGTACCGGAAGGTCGTGCGCGTTTACCTTTAGCAAGGCAACATCACTGCGTTTATCACTGCCTATGACCTTGGCAAGCAATTCGCGTCGGTCACTCAGTTTGACGATGATTTCATCAGCATCTGCAATAACATGATAGTTGGTAACAATATAGCCATCCTTGCTGATAATAAATCCGGAACCCAGTGAGCTGGTATCCCTGTCCTCTTTATCGGGAGGAAGGCTTCCATCGGGCGGAAGGCTCCCACCTGGCACGTCGAAAAAACGTCGCATGAGTTCATCCAGCATTTCACTCTTGTCACCATTGCCAGAAAAATCATGAAAGGATTTTCTGCCAAACTTGCCATTATGAGTTGTGCTAATGTTCACAACAGCCTTGCTGTGCTGTTCAACAAGCTCTGTAAAGTCAGGCAAGTCAAGTGCCTGTACCTGCACAAATCCTGCAAGCAACAGGATTGAAATAATAAAGGAATAAATTCTATGCTTAATAAACATTACCGTATTTTCTCCTACCTGAATCCCTAAGACTCGCTAGTGACAGACATGCGAGATATGCTTTGCTTTGCAGTGGATTTAAAAATCCCTGCCAAGCCAATATCTCGTCCCTTGTCCAGATTAAAGTCACGGATCCAGGAGCCTGTCTGAGAATAGTGAATCTACTGCGGAAAAGCTGAATTTGGCTAGATTTCCCCTCAATTTTCGTCAAATAGAACAACTATTCGCCTCAAATTGATAAAAAATCTAGCTCAAACCAGCTTTCCCTCGCTACGACTCATATTCTCAGACAAGCTCCTAGATAAAAATATATAAAAAAAAGGGGGGATGGGTATCTAATACTTATAAATTGACAGAAGCTCTACGCACAACTTGAGGTTCAAAATGTCTTGCCAACTGATATCTGGAAAAAATATATCGAATAAGCAACAATCCGATTAAAAGCCCTGATATACCACCAAAAATACTGGCGAGTTCCCCGAACAGTATCTTAGCAAAATAAGCAAAAATAAACAGTAAAAGCAGGGGAAGAATATAGATTGTAAATGTAGCCAATAACAGCCTGGAAGATTTAATTTCCAGAACAACTGTTTCACCTTTTTTTAAATCGTAGTTGTTTTTTATACGCAAGTCATACGCCCCGCTATTAGCCCCGCCATTAACCCCGCAGACAGACCTGGAAGAACAGCTTGAACAGGCAGATACTTTTTCAGATTTCAGGTAGGCATAACCATTTTTAATAAAGCTAACGGTTGCTGTTTTTTCTGCTAATGACATTTTGTTTATTTTTCTGGATTTGCGGGATCAAGCAGCAGGCTTACTTGCGCCGAATATTATTTAATATGTTTTTCAGGGTACTTTCCGGCACTTCACCAACCACCGTGACGACAAAATCATTTTTTCTCTGGCTTAATACATTGAGTGCGCCAGAATTAACAACAACATTATTTGCTGGCTCATCCTTGCTATAGGGAGAAACAAAAACCGACAATGAACTTAAGCCATCAGAAACAATATAATGTTTTGTCTTGCCACCCTTGTCATGCACATTCGGTGCTCTGCGAATAGCATATCCTTTGGGCAGGGAATCGACGACCCAGCCATCTCCAAGATCAGGCAGTTTCAGCTGCTTTGCATTCCGTGAGGAGTTTTTGGCATCGGCAATAACCACCGTCGTTTTTACCTTGCCTGAAGTTGCTTGCTCGATTTTGGACTTGCCCGAAGCTGATGCAATATTGATGGTGGTAAACATAAACCGTTCAACCGGTTTATGTGATTTTCCGACCAAAACATAATCAAGCAACATGCCTGTTTCTTTATTGATACAGTATTTTTGCAGATAACGCTCACGGTCTTTAGGTCTTGCGGTAACAATCACGCAGGGAAGATTTGCAACCCGATTCGTTCTTCCCAAATCAAAGGAATAGACCTTTCCCATCTCTGGGCTGATTCTGGGTATTGATGCCAGGGAAAAACCCTTGAGCTCACGCGAAACCTTGCTGCCCTTTTCGTTTAAACGGACTACCGTTTCATTTTCAACACCATTAACAACCGTGTGTTCTATTCGCAGGGTGGAAAGCACTTCCCCCCTGACGTAAGCCAGAGTTCCCTTGTAGGAAAGCTCATGCAAAGACTGATTCATCCTGTTAAGTAATGTGATGGCAGCCTCATCAGCAAATACGGATGAAGTCATCGTCAGCAAGGAAACAAGCAATACGCCCGCGTTCAGGTTTAAACGGCTCATGGATTTAATTCGCATATGCAATAACACGCACAGAAGGAACAAATGAGGTATTAGATGCATATTGCATGTGACTATCAACATAGCGTTTTAAAAGCATCCGGGTACGCGCATCTGCCTGTTTAAATTCATTCGTCGCTACTATTTGCGAAGCAGGGACAGTTTCGGCGGTTTTTGCCATGCCTGCGTCCAGCATATTGCTTCCATTTAGCTGAGGGCTATTCTGCTGGAAGCTCTTCTGCTGAGGGCTCTGAAAACCCAAAAATGCCACCGCAGCAACTGATGCCGCCAGTGCCAGCCCGCCAACAGGACGTAGCCATGAAGAGAAAGACCATGAATCATCATTTGCAGGCTGTTTTTTATTGCCTGAGTTATTCGCGCTATTCGCGCTACCAACAACATCAGTGTTAACTTGCACCTGATGATATTCATCTTCCGCCTCAAGCCTGTCATGTATGCCCGCCAGGAAACTGGAGTCTGCTGTCAGCGTGGTTTCAGTCGTCCGCATGACTTCACCGATTAACGCATAAGATGACAGTTTTTGACGTAATTCACTGTTTGATGCCAACTCATCCAGCACCCGTCTCTGCTCAAAAGAACCCGTTTCATTATCTAATAATGCTGATAAATGTTCAGTCAAAGAGACGTGAGCTGATGGTTTTGTGTTATTTTTTTTATCCATTTTTCACTTCCAAATAATTCTTACTAAGATGGACAATCGCAAACTGACTAAGTTCATCCCCTAATATAATAATATTCATAAACTTTCGCCTTTAATCTATGTGCTAACCCTAGCCATTAGCAGATGCCTGTTATGTCGCATCCAGTAATGGCATTAATTCTTTCTCTATTGCCTCTCTAGCCCTGAAAATTCTGGAACGCACAGTTCCTATTGGACATTCCATCGCTTCAGAAATTTCCTCATAACTTAAGCCTTCCAGTTCCCTTAAAGATATTGCAATTTTTAAGTCATCAGGTAAAGCATTAATTGCACGATGCACCGTATGTTTGACTTCATCACTGAGCATTTCATTTTCAGGTGTACCAATTTCTCTTAACTTGGCTCCCCCATCATATTGTTCTGCTTCCTGCGCATCAATATCATCGTCAGGCATTCGCCGACTTTTTGAAACCAGGTAATTTTTGGCTGTATTGATCGAAATGCGATATAACCAGGTATAAAAAGCACTGTCACCCCGAAAGTTTTTCAAACCACGGTAAGCCTTGATAAATGATTCTTGCGAAACATCCATGGCAATATGCGGGTCTTTGACGTAACGACTCACAAGATTAATCACTTTTTGCTGATATTTGATGACCAAAATATCAAAAGCGGATTTATCTCCTGACTGTACTCGTTTGACCAGTTCTAAATCTGTTTGACTCTCGCCCATTAGGGCATATCTCCTCTACGATTTATTATGACAAGCTTCCCTGCTCATATGCTCTTCACGTTAGAGCATAATCAAATAAAATCCGACACTTCTAAAGTCTAAATTTACACGATAGTATGATAATCTAAACAGCCAAGATAACCAACCTACAAAATAAAATGCATGATGTTCTTATTATAGGCAGCGGCGCTGCTGGTCTGACCCTGGCTCTAAGCCTTCCAGAAACCATGAAAATTGCACTCTTGAGCAAAGATGTATTAACAGAGGGTAGTACATTTTACGCCCAGGGGGGGATTTCTGCCGTACTTGATAAAACCGATTCTTTTGAATCACATATCGCAGACACACTCAATTCAGGTGCAGGTTTGTGCGATGAAGACGTGGTTCGCAATGTCGTAGAAGGTGGTCCAAAAGCGATAGACTGGCTACTTGAGGCAGGCGTTCCTTTCACTCGTGAAGACAACAGTATAGAAGGAAGTGCCGGTCTGCATCTTACGCGTGAAGGCGGTCACAGCAAGCGTCGCGTTGCCCATGCTGCGGATGCCAGTGGCAAGGCAATAGAAACCACACTGGTATCAAAACTTAAATCAAGAAAAAATATTGAAGTTTTTGAGCATCATATTGCAATCGACCTGATAACCGCTCGCAAACTGAGCCAACGAGAAAATCGTTGCATTGGAGCCTATGTTCTTGACAGAAAAAAGCAGCAAGTTACAACATTCAAGTCACGTTTTACCATCTTGGCCACGGGAGGAGCCAGCAAGGTTTATCTCTATACCAGTAACCCTGACGGATCAAGTGGCGATGGTATTGCCATGGGCTGGCGTGCCGGCTGTCGCGTTGCCAATATGGAATTTATGCAGTTTCACCCCACCTGCCTGTACCACCCACATGCAAAATCACACCTGATTACCGAGGCAGTTCGCGGCGAAGGTGGCAAACTCCTGCTACCTGACGGTACACGTTTCATGCCTGAGTTTGATTCACGCGCCGAGCTTGCACCAAGGGATATTGTCGCCCGCACCATCGACCATGAAATGAAACGCCTCGGCATTGATTCTGTTTTTCTGGATATTAGCCACAAGCCCAAAGACTTTATTCTAGAACACTTTCCCAATGTTTATGCTATGTGTGAATCATTTGGCTATGACATGAGCAAGGAACCCGTTCCGGTAGTGCCTGCTGCCCATTATACCTGTGGTGGCATTATGGTTGACCAGACAGGACACACAGACATTGACGGACTTTATGCCATAGGTGAAACAACTTTTACCGGTTTGCATGGTGCAAATCGCATGGCAAGCAACTCACTGCTGGAATGCATTGTTTATGGACAGGCGAGCGCGCAGGATATTATTCGGCGGCATCAAAAACAAACCAGGCAACCCGACTATGACATCCCGGAGTGGGATGAAAGCCGCGTTACCGACTCAGATGAACGTGTTGTCATCAGTCATAACTGGGATGAAATACGTCATTTTATGTGGGATTATGTCGGCATTGTGCGCACCACCAAACGCCTGCAACGAGCCAGAAACCGGATTGAACTGCTGCTTTCCGAAATTGATGAATACTACTCAAATTTCCGTGTCACCAGCGACCTTATCGAATTAAGAAACCTCGCAGAAGTTGCACGCCTGATTATACGCTCAGCCCAGCAAAGAAAAGAAAGTCGTGGCTTGCACTATACTCTGGACTATCCGCAAACAGACCCTGCCCTGGACAAGGTCAACAGCATACTTGACCCGATAAAACGCAGTGGCGTAGCAACAACGATTTAAAAAAGTATCAAAAACAGGGGGGGATGGGTAACTGAGGACAAAAGACGGAGGACGGAGGATAGAGCAATCTCGCAGCTTGGCTTAGATACGCATAAAACCAAAGCTTGAGATCACTATGCTGCTTGCGTATCCCGCTTATTTATTACGACATGAAAACTTTAATCACAGGCATACATGCCATCGAATCCGCGCTCAAAAATGATGCTGAAAATATTATTCAGGTGTGGATAGCTGAAAACAAACGCAACCAGCGTATAAAAGGGCTGATTCAGCACGCCCAAAAACGCGGACTTATTGCGCATCGAGCAGACATGAAAGCGCTCGATAAACTTGCCGGAACACACCAGCATCAGGGTGTAGTTGCCGAATATCGTGCCGCAACAAGCTACAATGAAGATGACTTGCTGGATCTGCTGGAAAAAACAGATTCAAACCCGCTCTTGCTCGTTCTGGATGGCATCACCGATCCGCATAACCTTGGCGCCTGTTTGCGAACCGCAGATGCGGCTGGTGTCCTGGCAGTTATTGCTCCCAAGGACAATGCCGTTGGTATTACACCCGCCGCCCGCAAGGTTGCCTCAGGCGCAGCAGAAACAGTTCCATTTATACAGGTCACCAATCTGGTGCGCAGCATGGAAAAACTCAAGCAAATGGGAATCTGGTTTATTGGCACCAGTGACAAGGCAACGACCGATATTTATACACAAAATTTCAAAACACCCACTGCCATTGTCATGGGCGCAGAAGGCAAAGGCTTGCGCCGCCTCACCGAAGAACATTGCGATGAACTGGTTGCCATACCCATGGCAGGACAGGTCAGCAGCCTGAATGTATCGGTAGCTACGGGCGTTTGTTTGTTTGAGGTGGTAAGACAACGACAAACCTGAACAAATAGCGGTGTTGTAGCGATACTATTGGCAACAATAATTGAGATAATCATCATACAAAGTATTGCCGGGTCCTTGCATATACGTTGAAAATTCAAAAAAGATGGTTTTTTTAACCAGTCTTGAGGTTGAGCGAATTTGTCTTCTGAATTGACTAAAAGGTGCAGCAGTGTAAGTTCCATTAACAAGTCTAAATGCTTCATTATTCGACCAAAGTTGAACATCATTTCTTCTTAACACTGGTTTTAGATACCTGAAATATTTTCGAGCTTGCCTGATAGAAACGTGTCCTGCGCCAACGCTGTCTTGATGAGCAATAATGTCAATATCAATGAACGGGTCATTTGGATCATCAGGATCATCATCCAAAATTTCGTCCCACCAATTCGCATAGGCTTCCGGGTCACGCGCTTCATTTCCGTAAAACGCATTATCAGATGCAATATAGGGTGAAATCATGGTACTCAAACCTGTTTCATTGTGGGCATACAGGGATAATTCAGAATAATATCTAACAGCATCATCTCTAAAGGTTTGGTGACCTGAGCGAATCACATTGGCATCATTAAATTCGGTAGGAAAATACCAGCCCACTAGAGATTCATGTATCGCGCCGTTATATTCAGAGTAACCATAAAGAGCATCAAGTTGAGTCAGCAGATTCTTTGCACGGTTAATAATATCGTCGATTTGGTAATTAAACTCAAACTGCTGGGAAGCATTGTTGTAGCTTACTTTAAAAGACTCTTCCAAACCTAGACCAAGGTATACATCAATTCCCTTTTGATCTGCTCGCGTTAAAATATGTTCAATAGGATCATTATTAGCTGCTGACAAGGTATAAAAATTATCAGAATAATTTGCAAAAATGGTATTGTTGTAGGCAGAGTACTGAATTACGATTGTATCAATACCAATGTTTTCCATATTATCGACTTGTTGATACCACCACTGAGCCTCTTGTTGAGCATTAGTTTCATTTAGCTGAATAAACCCGCCGGAAAGAAAACGGGTATTAGAATAAGAGAGTTCCGGTATCAATAATATACTTACTACAGTTAGAATAAGCATTTGAACTTTTATATATTTGAACATCTTTCTATCCTTTAGTTTTCAATTGCTACAATGTCTAATATAGCTCTTTAAAATAAAATTTCTGTATTTTTTCTGAACGAAAGATATGACGGTCGACATTCCGCACCTACAAATTCAATTTAAAGTATTCTTTCTCGTTCCCATGTTCCACGTGGGAACGCAGCCCGGACGCTCCAGCGTCCCGTTCGTAACGCTGGAAACGTAACCTGCGTTGAGTATGCGAAACACGGGATGCTGTGTTGTTAACCATTGTCCTGTGTTTGTTCCTCAACGCAGGCTGCGCAAAAAATATATAAAAAACAGGGGGGATGGGTGAGACAGAGGACAGAGGACAGAAGACAGAATATAGAGCATATAGTCTGTGGTGAATTATAGGGTCGGTGACGTTTACGCAACCGAGCAGATTTTTATTGTGCCGTCTCTAATATTTTTCTGTTTTCTTCAACTGCTTCTGTATTCTCTATATCCTCTGTATTCTCTGTTTGTTTCTCTGAATAGCTGGCTCTAAGTAGCTCAAGCAATTCCAGATTGGCATAGCCATCTCCTGGCAGATCGTGCTCCAGTTGCCAGGTTCTGATCGCTTCTCTTGTTTTTGAGCCGATTTTACCATCAGCTTCTCCTGGATCATGTCCTGCAACTGCCAGACGTAGCTGGATTTCTTTTATCTGTGCACGGCTAAGTGCCTTGTCATCACGGGGCCAGGCGATCTGGTTTGTTTCTCCATCCCCAAACAACTCACTTAAAAGAGCAACTGTCATTGCATAGCTACTTGATTTATTGTAACTTTTTATAACATTGAAATTATGCGTAACAAGAAAAACCGGACCAAAGCGACCCGCAGGAATAAACAACGTGGCAATTCGTTGCAGATTTTCAAAGGGCTTGCCATTAACACGTTCTACACCGAGTAATTTCCATTGAAAGAAACGCAGTTCATAAGCAGATGAATTCAGGCGCCAATCAAAATCTTTGGGTAATTTGACTTCCACACCCCAGTGTTCACCACGTCGCCAGCCTGATTTTGATAAATAATTTGCGATTGACGCCAATATATCCGGCAAGGATTTCCACAGGTCTTTTTTACCGTCTTTATTGTAGTCCAGCGCGTAACGCACATAGGAGCTTGGCATAAACTGCGCCTGTCCCATCGCTCCTGCCCATGAGCCAACAAGTTTTTCAGGCGAGAGTTTTTGCTGTTGAATCATGGAAAGTGCGATCAGCAGTTCTTCTTTGGCAAATTCAGCACGCTTGCCATGATAGGCAAGTGTTGCAAGTGAGCGCAGTACATTCTTCTTGCCGTAATTGCGCCCAAAATCACTTTCCATTGCCCAGATGGAGAGAATTATTTCACGTTGAACGCCAAATTCCTCTTCCAGTGAATCAAACAGTTTTTTATGTTTTTTTAGTAATCTGCGCCCTTTTTTTATGCGTCTTTTTGAGGTTGCGTTATCAATATAATCCCAGATATTACGGGTAAATTCAGGCTGGTCAGCATCAAGTTTAATCACTTCAGGATCATACTTTAGCGAAGCAAGCGCCTTTTGAAAATTTTCCTCTGTGATTCCATAGAGTAGCGCCTCTTTTTTAAAGTCCTGCTTCCACTCTTCAAAATCTTTATCCATACCCAGATCAGCACTCGAAAGCACAGGAAAGCCAAGCAAAAACAAGGACAATAGAAACCCCGGGAAGATACAACCCATCCCCCCCCTTTTTACTCTATTTTTATTTTTGAAGAATTGTGCCATTAGTATGTTTTAGCTTTAAA
>Ga0256832_1002059_pt1 | contig 13711 bp, 9 predicted proteins | sample 134614metaG_FD_190534 | JGI IMG/M metagenome (GOLD analysis project Ga0256832, IMG submission 190534) | Hydrothermal vent microbial communities from Lau Basin, Pacific Ocean - 134-614 | ecosystem: Environmental > Aquatic > Marine > Hydrothermal vents | place: Pacific Ocean: Lau Basin | collected...
TGCTCCCCATCGGGTAGGACGGTGTCCCACCGGTCTGCCCAGTAGCGTTTCAGTTGTTTGGTTTGGCGTCTTGCGCGGTCATGGCGGGCGATGAGTTCGCTGAGACGGTGCTTTCCGTCACCACGAATTGTGAGCCATTCTTTTGAGGTCAGTGATGTGATATGGCCGGTAGCTTCCCCCTCCATTTTGTAGTAAAAGATGCTGAATTCGCGGGGCAGGTCAATAAATTCTTGCACGATGAAGTCAATATGGTGCCTGCCGAGATGCTTCAGTAGTGCATCCGGTCGGGCTATTTTTTCCACCAGTAAACCGCGGAAGCCGATGTCCGGTTTGGCGATTACCGGGAAGACAATCCCGGCATTTTGCAATTGCCGGAGGATCTCGTTGGCCTGGCTGCCGGCGCGGACGAGAATAGACCGCGGCCGCCATTTGGCCGGTATTTGCCGGATGATGTCATATTTGGATTCAAAGCCGCTGCCACCGGACGGGATCCCTGGGTTGGCGGCCACATAAAAGAAGGGATGGCCTGCCCGGATGCTCAACCAGGCATACAGCGGCAGCAGCGGGACATAAAAGGCCGATACCGGCCAGTATTCCCAATTTCGCAAGTTCCGAAGAAAAGCACTTTTGCGCACGCTCAATCTGCTTGGCTTTTGATCATGTCAGATGCAGGCCACAGTTTTGCCGCGGTACTGCTCGTTTTGTATCTTCGCCCAAAAGTAGCTATTACGCACCAAATCGCCGTTTTGTGGCATCAATTTATTGGATTACCACTTGTGGTGGATTATATGCCTAATGGCTTCACAAACCAAACGGGAATGGAGGAAAACCGGCTGATCGCCGATTGCTTGTCCGGTGACCGCACAGCCCAAAAGAAGCTGTTCGACCGCTATGCCCCCAAAATGTTGGGAGTGAGTCGCCGCTATGTCAAGGATCCGGCCGAAGCTGAGGACGTGATGATCCGCGCCATGTACAAGGTACTGACCAAGCTCGAAACTTTTGACGGCAATGGCAGTTTTGAAGGATGGGTGCGGCGTATTACTGTCAATGAGGCGCTGATGCACCTGCGCAAGCGAAAGGGCCTGCATACGGAGGAACTATCCCCCCGGCAACCTGATTCCGGCTGGTCTGTATTGAACGAATTGTATCACCGGGATTTGATAGCGGTACTGGACCAGCTACCCGTGGGTTACCGCCTGGTCTTTAACCTGTACGTCATTGAAGGCTACAAACACCGCGAGATTGCTGATTTGCTCGGCATCAGCATCAATACCTCCAAATCCCAGCTCATTTTGGCGAAACAAAAGCTCAAAGCCATCCTTACAAATTACGACACACACTAAACGCACTTGAAATCATGACCTCGTTTGATAAAATACGCCACAAGGCCCGGCGAATAGAAATACAGCCGTCCGACCAGGCCTGGAAGAAATTGGAGAGAGAGCTCGACGGGTCCGTCAAAAGGGTACACCATCGCTGGTGGCTCCGGGCCGGGATGGCGGCTTCCGTGCTGTTGCTCATCGGCTTGGTTTGGTATGCCGCTACCGCAGAAAGGCGTGCACTTGCCATATTCCGCCGGACGATGGTGCTTATTTCTGATGATGCGCCCGGACAACGCGCAACGGTAGCGCGCGACCAACTCCCCGTCCCGTATCTCAATTTCTATCGCGAAGTACAGCGCGCCCGGCGGGCCGGCCTGCTGACTAGCGCGCACCGGCCAAACGTCAACGGCTAATGGCTTTGTTTGTCCCTGTTGTTCAATTGTTGAATTGTAACTGTTTAGGTACTCCTGTTTTTAGCGCAAAACAGCGGGTACCTAAACGGTTACGCCGCCAAATAGCATTTCGCAAAGGCTTTGGAAATGGGCATTCGTTTGCATAGCGCCCCTATCCCCGAAGGGGATAAATAAGAATAGCTGGAAATGACCCCGAAGGGGTCAAATGTTTATTGCCGGCGGCGCAGCCGCCGGCCCCGAAAAAAGAAGGCCCACAACTCCGAAGGAGTTGAATGTTCATTGAACCCTTTCTTGCCAGTTCTTCGATTCTTCGATTCTTCGATTCTTCAATTAAAACCTAACGGCTAAGCAAAAAAATTCGCTCTGCTCCGCTTAATTGCATTTTTCTAGTGAGCCATTGTTGGGTCTGCTTAGCAAAGCTTCGCTCCATCCGGCGCAAAAAATTTCTCCCGGTGGGTGGAATTTTGTACTTTGGCTTGATATTTGGTTTTGTCCTAATGTGTTTTAGGAGCGAACTAAACGAACCCACAATCGGTGGATGCCGGTGGCTGTCTGGTACTGTAACTTTTGGTAACTGTTTAGTTATCCGGTACTTCTGTTTCGCGAATGGATCCGGCGGTCCCGGTCCATCGGCTCTCCCGAATGGGTTACCTCCCCAAACCTCACCACATGGCTACCCTCTATGAACCGTATCTGCTAGAGTCCGCCTGGGAAGTGTGCCAGCGCATTGGCGGTATCTACACGGTCATCAGCACCAAAGCGCCGTATATCACCGCCAAGTTTGGCGAGAAATACTGTCTCACCGGCCCGATGCTCGGTGACAAACCGCCGGTGGCCTTTGAGCCGGCCCCCCGGCTCCATACACCGTGGGGCCGCGCTGTCAAGGCCATGCGCAAGGCCGGCTATAAGGTGCACTACGGTCATTGGCTCATCGAAGGGCGCCCCCTGGTGGTTTTGCTTCCGTTGGCGCAGATTTATCCCAAGCTGGATCGCATCAAAAAAGAATGGGATAAACGGTACGGCATTCCTGCCGGCCGGGACTTTCTGGTGGAGCAGGTGCTGGCTTTCGGCTACCTGAACTACCAATATCTGCGTTATCTCGAAAAGCAACCGGAGCTGAAGGATACGCCGCTGATCGCGCATTTTCATGAGTGGATGGCCGCCTCGGCCATACCGGCGATAAAGCAAAAGAAATCCCGGGCGCGGGTGGTTTTTACGACGCATGCCACCATGCTCGGGCGCTATCTGGCCATGAATGACCCGGAGTTCTATAACCGTCTGCCGGATTACCAATGGGATACAGAGGCGAGGCGTTTTGGAATTTTGCCCCAAGTCACGATCGAACGGCTGGCCGCCCGACAAGCGGATGTGATGTCCACGGTCAGCCGCCTGACAGACCGGGAATGCAAGTATTTGCTGGGGCGGCCGTCTGATATGATCCTGCCCAACGGCCTGAATATCCGCAAGTATCTGGCGCTGCACGAATTTCAGAACCTCCACCTGGAGTACAAAAAGAAAATCCAGGAATTCGTCATGGGCCATTTCTTCCACAACTACACCTTTGACCTGGAGCGCACCCTATATTTCTTTTCGGCCGGACGGTATGAGTTTGTCAATAAAGGCTATGATTTGACGATGGAAGCTCTGTACCGCCTCAATAAAAAGATGCAACAGGCGGGCATAGACAAGACCGTGGTGATGTTTTTCATCACCCGCCGGCCCTTCTATTCGATCAACCCGACCGTCCTCCAATCGCGCTTTTATATGGACGAGATCAAGCAGACGACCGAGGCGATCAAAAAGGAGATAGGAGACAAACTGTTTTACGAAGCGGCCAAAAGTGACGGGCGGAGTATGCCGGATTTGATGCAGTTTGTGCCGGAGAGCTTGCGCTTCCGGCTCCGCAAGACCATACAGCGCTGGCACAGCGACCAGTGGCCCATCGTCGTCACCCACAATCTCAAAGACGACGTCAACGATGAAATATTAAAGGCCATCCGGCGCCTGGAACTGTACAACAAACCGGAGGATAAGGTCAAAATCGTCTATCACCCCGATTTTGTGGATTCCACCAGCCCCTTGCTCAAGATGGATTATCAGCAATTTGTGCGGGGATGCCATCTCGGTGTGTTTCCCAGTTATTACGAGCCGTGGGGATATACGCCCGCCGAGTGTCTGGCCAATGGCATTCCCGCCATTACGAGCGACTTGTCCGGTTTTGGGGATTTTGCCAAACGCCACATCAAGGACACGGGCGAAAACGGCATCACTGTCCTGTCCCGCAAGCACCGCCGCTTTGACGAGGCGGCAGAGGCGTTGGCCAATGTCTTCTTTGATTTTGTCCAGCTGGACCGCCGAGAGCGCATTGACCTGCGCAACCGCGCCGAAAATGTCTCAGAAGCCTTTGGCTGGGATCAGCTGGTCCGCTACTACCTGGATGCGTATCAAAGAGCACTCCACGCGGAATGATCTAGTCCATCCACGCTGCCCACGGGATTTTGATCAAAATCAACAACAGGGCCAAGCCATAGAATACCGCGATGGTCTTAAAGCGCTCCGATGCGTCCGCCCGGCGCTTTTGGCGGCTGTAGCCGATGGTGATCAGCACGATAGCAATCACCATCGTCAGCGGATGCTCTACCACTTGATCGCGCAAGTTGGCGTGTGCCATTACGTGCGACATACCTTCGGCTTTGAGCGCGTGGTAGCCCGTGGAGATGAAATAAACACCCAGCCCCAATAACAACTGGATGTGGGCGGCTACCAGCGGCAGCAATGCGAGATTGCGGTTTCCGGCACCGAAGGCGCGGCCTTGTGAACGGCCCCTGATGGCATTGATCAGCGAGATAAGCAGCGCCGCCAATACCACGTAGGCCCATAGCGAATGAAACATCTTTATCATGCTCGACTTTTGGGCCAAAGCTAACTATTTTTTTGTTTTTGGATGTGCCGCCCCTTCGGGGCGGCCAATGTGTAGCGTCAGGAGCGCGCGCCGGACCTTGCAGGATACCGGCTTTGCCGCTGCAGGTGCCGGAAAAAATGTAATAACGTCCCGGTGGCTGGCGCGCCCGTATAGCCGTGCTGCCGGGCGATGGCCTGAGCTGCTTCGACGACGGGCATTGTCCCGTAGTACCGGTCGCGGGCGAAATGGGTGTACTTCATGGTCATAAATCCGTCAAACCAGCGGAAGAAGCGCTTTTCAAATGCTGCTGCACTGGCCGTGTGCTGCCGGATTTCACGGATACGGTCCTCAAACTTTTGTCGTGACAGGAAGTCCCGCACGGCCGCTGGCAATGAGGCGCCGAAGATGCGGAGTCCGTCCGCATCTTCGGCGCGATACCCTTCGCGTATCTTCTGGAAGAGTGGTTTGAGATCCGCAAAGATGGCCGGATGATAAGTATGGAAGCTGCGGTCGCCGTCCAGATATCCGGCGACCGCTTTGCCCGTGCCGAAGGGTACCCGGTCCGACCGCCGCCCCGATGGGAATACCGCCGTGGTGTTCAGTTCGCCCAACGTCCGCTTGCGCGCAAATTTTTGTAAGAAGTAGAAGTCCTCGCCCGCCTGGCGGCGGTTCATGCCGCCTTCGCGGGCATACGCTTCGGGACGCACCGCCATGGCGGAGCCGATGGTGTGATAGGCAGTCGGTGATCCCGCATCTCTTTGGGCCTGTATGAAGTAGCGGAGATGCAACTCATAGGCCACAATGGCCTCTCGCTCCGGTCCTTCGGGCGGGAGAATATGCTCGAAGTAGATAGAGGCGGCCTCTGTCTTTTTGCGTGTGCGGAAGTAATGTGTCAAGGCGGTAAAATAATTCGGAGCCACCACGGTATCCGCATCGGTGGTGGCGATGATGGTATCGGTATTGCCGGCAAGCATCAGCAAGCGATAGGCTTCGTCCATCAACAGCTTCCGCGCCAGACCGACGCCCGCCTGCCGGGCCGGCAACTCGCGAAGTGCAAACTGTACCCCAAAGCCGTCACCGCGCCACCGCTCCGCGGTGCAAACTATCTCCTTAAAATGGGATTGCTGTCGGGCTTTGAGCTTGGGCGGGGCCGACTCGGAGTAATTGAACAGAACCAAAACCTCAACGCCCACGTGAGCTTGGCGCTGAGCTTGCTCGAGAGATTGAAGTGTACGCGGCAACTCCGGTTCGTCCAGCACGGGAATGCAGACGACGATGCGCGTGTGGCTTGGCAGCCGGTCGTATAGTTTGATGCCGGTACCGTGTCTATGGAGATATGTCATGATGTGCGAGTCGGCATCTGAGAGCGGTTGCAAATTAGGCGAATTACATTAACTTTGCTGAACTAAACAACTGACTATGAAACCCAAAGGTAAGCTTTATTACACCATTGGCGAAGTGGCTACCATGCTCAATGTCTCCAAGTCGGTCATCCGCTACTGGGAGAATGAGTTTGACTTCATCCGCCCGCATCGCAACAACCGCGGCGAGCGCAAGTTTACGGAGCAGACCATTCGCGAGCTGCGCATCGTCCATCACCTCATCAAGGAAAAGGGCTTTACCGTGGCCGGCGCCAAAAAAGAGCTTGCCACCAACAAAGATTTCCGGATCAATGTGGAAAAGACGATTGAGTCGCTGGAGCGCGTGAAAGAAAGTCTGAACCAATTGCTTCATCGCATCAATAAATGACTCCGGTCTCAGCAGCCGATGGAAACGAACTTTGCCGTAATTGATTTGGGATCCAATACATTCCATCTTTTGATTGTGCATCCCGTCTTGAACGGCTTTCGCGAGGTGTATCGGGAGCGGGTTTTCGTCGGTTTGGGGCGGGAGGCGGTATCACGTATCTCCGATGAGGCCCGGCATCGAGCCCTGGAAACGCTGAAAAAGTTCAAAAAGGCGTTGGATCAGTATGAGCCGGTGCGGTGCCGGGCCATCGGGACGGAGATGTTCCGGCAGGCGTCCAATGCCGGAGCGTTTATTGAGGAAGTAAAGCAACAGACGGGGATTACCATAGAAATCATCTCGGGGCAGCAGGAAGCAGAGTACATCTTCGAGGCGGTGCGGCGGATTTTTCCCCGGGGCGATTATTTGGTGATGGATATTGGCGGAGGGAGTACGGAGTTTGTCTTGTATGCCGGCGGCCGGGTTCGTTTTTTGGATAGTTTTCCTGTCGGTATTCTGGCACTATACGAGCGCTTTCCGATAGGGGATCCCATCACGGAAGACGAGAAGCAGCGCATCCAGGCATATTTGACCGATGCCATGGCGCCGCTGCTGGATGAGGCCCTGGTGCACTATCCGGTGGTGGATATGATTGGTGCCGCCGGCGTGATAAATACCTACTTTGCGATGACGGGCACCCCCAAGGATACGTATCTGGATACAGAAGCGTTGTTGGAAGTTTTGGATCAGCTGATTCATACTACTTATGCGGAGCGCCTGCAAATGCCGCGCATCCCGATGGGCCGCAAAAAGTGGATCGTGATGACGTCGCTGTTTTTGGCTTTCGTTCTCCGGCGGACAAAGGTCAAAAGACTGTTGTATAGTCCAAACTCCTTGAAGGAAGGCGTGTTGTATGCTATGATTTCACAAGCGAAACAATGAAAAGACTGATTAAGGCAGAGTTGCCTACCGAATATGGAGAATTTGAGATTTTGGCTTACGCCAATGGGGAATCCGACCCGCGCCCGCACCTGGCGTTGGTGCACAAGCAATTGGACCTGTCCCGTCCGGTATTGACGCGCATTCATTCGGAATGCATTACCGGTGATGTTTTTGGCTCCCGGCGTTGCGATTGCGGGGAGCAGTTGGAGACGGCGCTCCGGCAGGTGGCAGCGGCGCATGGTATCGTGATTTACCTTCGCCAGGAAGGGCGGGGCATCGGCCTGATCAACAAACTGAAGTCCTACAATCTCCAGTCCCGGGGAATGGATACTTCGGATGCCAATGTCCATCTCGGCTTTGAGCCGGATCCGCGGCGCTATGACGATGCGGTCACCATTCTAAAAGATATCGGTGTGAAAGACATTGAGCTGCTCACCAACAATCCATTGAAAATCAATGCGTTGGAGTCGTCAGGTGTGTTTGAGTCCATCACGAGGGTGCCGCTCATTATTCGCTCTACCGACTACAATCGCCACTATTTGGAGACCAAGAAAAACAAAATGGGCCATTGGCTTTGACTTTGCTTTGTTGTGTAGCAGTTTCGCTCCTACGGAGCTTGAATTTCGGTTGGACTTTGGGCTACTTTGTCGGCTGATGGGGCTAAAGCCCCGATTGTTTTTTGGCACTTTTGTCCGTTGGCTGAAGCCAACGGCAAAGTCGGCTAAAGCTGACAGCAATGCAGAGCAAGGAAACTATAGTCACAGGTTCAGATAATCTTTCCGGTTCCTGCCGGCTAAAGCTGACAGCAATGCCGAACACCTTCCCGCCCGCCGGCACACCACTTGTACCAAAAAATAAGAGACGGTCCCGCACTTACCTGCCCCAGGTGCGGGTTATACTCGTCACGAACAGGTTTGGGACTTGGGAATGTCGAACACCGATTAACGAATGAAGATTTGAGAAGTGGGCGTTTCGAATAGCTCAGGGATTCCTTCTAAAATCTCAAATCGGTGTTCCTTGTTCGATATTCAATCGTCCCAAAAAATCGCTTGGAGCAAATCTGTTTTGGGTGCTCCCGTTTTTGGTGCAATAACAGCAGGTACCAAAACAGTTATGTTGTATAAAGCCCGGGCTGCCGCTTTTCGTGCCGCTACCCGGCACGAAAAGCGGCAGCTTTGCCTTTTGGGCTTTGACTATGACCGGACATTTGTGGTTAAGTCCGCCGGGCTGTGCACCTTTTGGCCTGCCGGTGCGTTTCAAATGTTATCCCTTTCGATACCCGGATCCTTTTCGCAAATGAGAAGGACGTAAACCGCAACCATTGAACAGTTTCACCAAATCAAAACCATGAAAAAAAAACTGTACCTGATGTGCTTATTATTGGCGGCTACCGGTCTGCACGGTCAAGATTATTGGCATCCGGTCGAGGAGGTCTCCCTGTCAGCCCAAACCGGCATGCGCCGGATTGTTCCCCAAAAATATCGCACGTATGCCCTCGACTATACCGGTGCGCGCGATTATCTGATGCAGATACCGGTAACCAAGCCGGCGGCTACGCCGGCAAACTTTCCTTTTACCATTCCGGGGCCGGACGGCCAATACCGGACGTTCGTGCTGGAAGATGCGCATGTATTCGCTCCGGGCCTGCAAGCCAAATATCCGGATATCCGGGCCTTCAAGGGCTATGACAAAGCGGATCCGGCCCGTGAGGTGCGCTTGGAGATATCACCGCAAGGCTTTCACGCCATGGTATTTGACCCGGCGGGCCAATGGTTTATTGACCCGTATGCGGCGTCTGATGTCCATCACTATGTCGTGTACTACAAGCGCGATTATCACCCGGCTGGCAAGAGCTTTCACTGTGCCGTAGATGACTATAAGCCTGCTCCGGCTGTCGCATCGGCCGGTTTGCGGAGTGGAGATAATCTCCGCCGTGAATACCGCCTGGCATTGGCCTGTACGGGCGAGTACGCGCAGTTTCACGGGGGAACGGTTGCAAGTGCCCTGGCGGCTATGAACACTTCCATGAACCGCCTCAACGGTGTCTATGAGCGGGAGGTGGGCATCCACATGACAATGGTGGACAACAACGACCAAATCATCTTTCTGAATGGCGCCACAGACCCCTATACCAATAACGATGGGGCGACGATGCTGGATGAAAACCAAACCACTATTGACAACATCATCGGTACGGCCAATTATGACATAGGCCATGTGTTCAGTACGGGTGGCGGCGGCATCGCTCGTCTCCAGTCGCCTTGTTCGCCGTCCAAGGCCAAAGGTGTCACGGGCTCGTCCCAACCGGTCGGCGATCCGTTTGACATTGACTATGTGGCCCATGAAATGGGGCATCAGTTTGGAGCCAACCACACCCAAAACAATGACTGCAACCGTGTGTCCGGCCAGGCCTTTGAGCCTGGGAGTGCTTCTACCATTATGGGCTATGCCGGAGTTTGCTTTCCCAATGTGCAAAACCACAGCGACGACTACTTCCATGCAGGTAGTCTGGAAGAAATCAACAACTTCATCCAAAACAACGGCAATTGCAGTGTCAATCAAGATATTGGCAATACGCCGCCGGTGGTGTCGAATGTCAGCAACTATATCATCCCCAAGTCCACGCCCTTTGTGCTGACGGCTCAGGCTTCCGACGCAGATGGCGACAGCCTGACCTATTGCTGGGAACAGATGGATCCGGAGTTTGCACCGATGCCGCCGGAGAATACGTCGGTGGTAGGGCCTCTGTTCCGGTCGTTTACGCCCACGCCATCGCCGCGGCGCTTCTTTCCGCGGATGCAGGACCTCCTGAACAATGCGTCGCCGACGTGGGAAGTCCTGCCGGCCGTGACCCGCGACCTGAAATTCCGGGCGACGGTACGGGACAATCATCCCAATCGCGGCTGTACGGCGGAGACCAATATGGTGGTGACGGTCACGGCCGATGCCGGCCCCTTTGTCGTGACGCAGCCCAATACCAATGTCAGTTGGCCGGCGTATTCGTATCAGACCGTGACCTGGGACGTGGCCGGCACGAACCAACCGCCCGTATCCGCGAGTACCGTGGACATTATCTTGTCGCTTGATGGCGGCAATAGCTTTTCGGATACGCTGGCACAAGACGTGCCGAATACAGGCAGCTATCAGGTGTTATTACCCAATCAGACGACTGCGCAGGCGCGCATTATGGTCATCGGTCACAACCATATCTTCTTTGATATCAGCGACCAAAACTTTACCATCGGCCAGGCGCAGCCCGGTTTTCACCTGTCGGTGGCCCAAAATACGTCGTCGGCCTGTACTCCTGCTTCCTTGACTTTCAATATGAACGTGGAGTCCATCTCCGGATTTACGGATACCGTTTCCCTGACGGCCCAGAATGTGCCTTCCGGCATGGCGGTCTCTTTCTCATCCAATCCCGTGACGCCGCCGGCCACCGTCACGGTCACCGCCCAATTGATGAACGGCTTGTCCGAAGGCATGCACGAGATTCAAATCTTGGGTACGAGCGGCAACCTGACCGACCAGACCGGCATCAGCATCTTTTCAGCATCCGGGCCGCCGGCGCCGGCTGTTTTGATGGCTCCCGCCGACGGTGCTACGGACGTAGATTTGCAGCCCTTGTTTACCTGGAACGGTGGCATGGTGACGGCCTATACGATTGAGATTTATGCCGATCCCCAATTGCAAAATCTCGTGGTATCGGCCAATACCGGTACGACCGAATCGTATCAAATGACCACTTCGCTCATTCCGTCACAGACTTATTATTGGCGGGTAAAATCCGACAATCCCTGTGGTCAAAATGTGTACTCATCTACTTTCTCCTTCACTACAAAACCCATCTTTTGTGAGACCATTAATGCCGCGGATGTACCGGTAACCATACCTGCCGATGCAGACACTACCGTGTCGTCCACGATTACGATCCCCAGTGGCGGGGCCATCACTTCAATAAAGGTCAAGGATCTGGATATCACACATACGTACATCAGCGATTTGGTTATCAAACTCCTCAGCCCTGACAATACGTCCGTAATTCTGCTGAATCAAGTCTGCGGCAGCGATGACAATATGTGGTTGAGTTTTTCGGATGATGCGCCCAATGCCTACGGTGCCATCCCGTGTCCGCCCACCAGCGGCGATGTCTATCATCCGTATGGCAATCTCAACGACTTTCTCGGCAAAGAGGCGGCCGGCACCTGGACGTTGGAAGTGCAGGATGTGTTTACCGCCGATGGCGGTACGATCAACGGCTGGAGTCTGGATGTGTGTTATGTAGCTGCAGGTTTGAGCGTAAGCGTCACCACCACGGATGTCTCTTGTCACGGCGGCAGCGACGGTACTGCAACTGCCACTACTGTCGGCGGTACGGCTCCCTACACGTATGCTTGGAGCGGGGGGAGTAACCAAAACCTGCCGGCGGGCAATTATTCCGTCACGGTGACCGATGCCAACGGTCAGACGGCGGCAACGGCTTTCGTCATCAACGAACCGGATCCCGTGGTCATCACCGGCACGGTGACTAATGCTTCTCCCGGCAATGCTGACGGAGCTATTGACATTAGTGTCAGCGGAGGTTGTTCGCCCTATCTATATGCCTGGAGCAACGGCTCTACTTCCGAAGATATCTCTGGTGCGGCTTACGGCACTTATTCGGTGACGGTGACGGATTGTCATAGTTGTCAAGCTATAGACAGCTTTACCGTGGGCGAGTCCTGTGGTATTCCGACCGGCTTGTCGGTGACGATTCAGTCGCCCACATCGGCTATGATTTCCTGGGATGCCGTCAATGGCGCCACTTCGTATGAGGTGCAATACCAGGAAGCGGGTATGCCCTGGCAATCCCAGACGACCAGCAACAATTCCATCGTCCTGACAGGACTGACGTCTCAGGCAGAATACTTTTACAAGGTGCAGGCCCACTGTCAGGGCGGCTGGTCGGCTTTTTCGCCGGTGAAAAGCTTTACCATGCCGGCGCCGTGTGATGCACCGCTCAATGCCTCGGCAACGACCGTAACTGCCACAGCGGCTACCATCACCTGGAATGCCGCTCCGAATGCATCGGGCTATCTGGTCAACTATCGTCCTGCCGGAACGACAACCTGGCTCAGTACGACGGTTACCACTAACCAAGTCCAATTGTCGGGACTGATGAGCAATACGACGTATGAATGCCGCATTAAGACCGAATGCGGGAGCTTTGACTCCGGCTTTGGGGACTTGTTGATATTTACGACGATGCAGGCTTGTGGCCCGCCGTCCGATGTCGTCGCCGAAGTGGTCTCTTACACTGCTTTCAAATTGGATTGGTCGCCGGTACCCGGTGCCACGGCTTATTCCGTGCGACACCGCCCAACAGGGACGGCTAATTGGACCAGTCAGGATTTGACGGCACCGCCGGTGACCGTCAGCGTGTCGGATGGCGGTACGTATGACTATCAGGTACAAACCAAGTGTGGCGGGGCTTGGTCGGCATTCACCGATACGGCACAGATTGCGTTGCCTGACGGGTGCACGGTGGACAGTGTGCAGGTGACAGCCGTCACGCAGACGACGTTTTCACTCGCTTGGATACCTACGACAGGGGCCGGTCAGTACCGGGTACGTTACCGGGTCAGTGGCTCACAGGACAGTTGGGCGGAATTGATTGTGGCCAATGCAACCGCCATTGTGATGAATCTGACTCCGAACACGTCTTACGATGTGTATGTACAGGCCTCCTGTGCGCTGGGCTGGGGTGCGAAGTCTTCGACATTGGTAATATGGACCATGCCGATGGGTGTGGATCAAGGCGCGCCGGCTCCCGGCTTTGTCTTTTATCCCAATCCGGCGCATGATTATCTGACGGTGAAGTTTGACATGCGCCCGGTTCGTGTCCATCTCTACGATGTGCTGGGGCGCCGGCTGAGGACGTATCCGGGAAAAACGGAGATGCAGATAGCCACCGGTCATCTGGAGCCGGGCATGTATTTGCTGGTAGTGGAATACGCAGGCGGCGGGGTGCGCCATGCACGTTTTATGGTGCGCTGATGCTATCGCTCCGCCTTGTGCGCACGCCCGTGCGCACAAGGCGGAGCTTGTATGACGGTATTCCTAATTTATAACTCTTTAGGTGCCCGCTGTCTTTGTGCTAAAATGGCCTTTTTGCCCCTGTTTTTGCCACAAATAAACTCGTAAACCGGTTTGATCTGTACATACACCTTCGGCATACACAAAAATGCCTATTTTATCCCTAAAAACAGGAGCACCCAAACAGTTACCCTAATTGTAACTGTTTAGGTGCCCGCTGTTTTTGCGCTAAAATGGCCTTTTTGCCCCTGTTTTTGCCTTGTAACTGTTTGAGCACCCCTTGTTTTTGTGCTAAAATGGCCTTTTCGCGCCTGTCTTTGGTAAAATTTTCTCAT
>Ga0256832_1002060_pt1 | contig 13708 bp, 10 predicted proteins | sample 134614metaG_FD_190534 | JGI IMG/M metagenome (GOLD analysis project Ga0256832, IMG submission 190534) | Hydrothermal vent microbial communities from Lau Basin, Pacific Ocean - 134-614 | ecosystem: Environmental > Aquatic > Marine > Hydrothermal vents | place: Pacific Ocean: Lau Basin | collected...
AGACAGAAGACAGAAAATAGAGTTTCGTAGGTCGGATTAGCCTGAGCGTAATCCGACAAGATCATGGCACTATGTTGGATTACGCTACGCTAATCCAAGCTACGCAAAATATGTAAAAACAGGGGGGGATGGGTATACAGAGGACTGAAGACAGAAAGCAGTTGCGTAACGGGTACTTAGTAGCCATAAAAAGCATTCTGAATCCAGTTAATTTTCTGGAGCTTGCCTTTGCCATCAATCGCAACGACATCGAAGCGCATGGATGTTTGTGGGGCGTATTGTTGCTGGTAGGCAAGTGCGGCTTTTATAATGCGTTGCTGTTTTTTGCTGGTAACGCTCATTGCAGCACCACCAAAATCGCTGTTGCTGCGATAACGGACTTCAATAAAAACTGTGAAATCAGCATCCTGCATAATGAGATCAACTTCTCCTGCTTTTGTGGAGAAGTTTCGCTTTAGCAGCTTGAGCCCCTTTGAGAGCAAAAAGGCGCATGCCTGCTCTTCTGCCTTGTTTCCCCTTATTTTCTTTGTTGTCAAGCTCGAAAAAAGATTTAGTTGCTTCATTTTTGGGTGTAGTCAGAACTTATTTGGCTGGTTTAACGCCGCCCAGACGGGGTGTGACTTTAACCGCAGGTTTATAATTCAATAATTGCAATACCTGCTTGTTGCCGGGGTGTGTCGGGTAGTGTTTTTGCCAGTCGTGCAGTTTGATGCGGAAAGCGGGGCTGACCACACCGCTGCCCTTAAAACCTTTGACCAGGTAGCCAAGCTCCAGCCAGCCTCTTAACACGGGGTTGGCAGTTCTTCTTGCGCTATCCAGCTCGCTGCGGGGGATTGACAGAACATGCTTCCAGATACGATCATGGTTCAGATTTATCTGATATTCTTCGCCCAGGGTTGGCTCTTGCAAAAGTAGCTCTCGCACCAATGCCAGTTTATCATTACTTGCTTTGGCTGAATTCATGCGCATCCTCAATATTTTTTGTGCCAGCCCTATGGGCAAGCCGTTAACACGCTGTGGCAAAATGCGTAACACTTCACTAAAGTTTCTGTCATTCTGCGCGAGCAGAGCCTGGCTGAAACGGTAGCGTGCCTGATTTTCAGTATTCAAACCGGAGTAATTAATGGGTGCCAGATAACGCTGCGTCAAGTCAGCATCATTAAACGAGGCGGCAAGTTCTGCTGCTTGCAAAATCAACCTTTCACGCTGGGGAGAACGGTAGTGTCTGGATGCCGCGAAATAGGCGCTGGCTGCTTCACGTTTTTTTCCTGCCTTTAAAAGTGCATTTGCTTGCTGAATGTCTTTACCATTCGGGAGATTATTAAAATCAAAGCCAGGTAATCTTATTTTAGGTACAATGACTGGAGCGTCCGGGTTTGCACACGCGCCCAGGCATAACAGGGCGGGAAGTAAAAAAATTCCTTTTTTCATTATTTTTATCCTTTTCGACGATTAAATCTACCTCTCAAGTATACCATTTAATGACAAAAAAATATACAGAAAGACAGCAAAAACAAGGCAATAAGCAAGGAAGCTTAAGTATTGTTGCGACACCCATCGGTAATCTGGGTGATATTACATTAAGAGCGCTTGAGGTCTTGAAACAGGCACAGCGGATTCTCGCGGAAGATACCCGCAATACCCGCAAGCTGCTGGCTCATTTTGGTATTCAGGCTGATTTGCAGGCTCTGCATGAACACAATGAGCAAACAAAAATCGCGCAAATAAAAAACTGGCTGGATGCGGGTGATGATCTTGCGCTGGTGAGCGATGCGGGAACCCCACTGATCAGCGATCCGGGCTATCATCTGGTAAAGCAACTCGCCGCCGAAGGTTATCAGATTGTGCCAGTTCCGGGAGTCAGTGCGATCATTACCGCGCTCTCGGTAGCAGGGCTGGCAACCAATCGCTTTAGCTTTGAAGGCTTTTTGCCGGCAAAATCGGTGGCGCGTATGAATATGCTGCAAGCAAATGCCAAACAACCTCGCACCCAAGTTTACTATGAATCGTGTCATCGTATCCAGCAAACAATTGTAGCCATGGCAGAAGTGTTTGGAGCAGACAGAAAAGTCGTGCTGGCGCGAGAATTAACCAAGCTTTACGAGCAAATATATCGCGGTGATCTGGGGCAACTTCAGGACTGGCTGAAAGCCGATTCAAATCACCAGAAAGGCGAGTTTGTGGTAATAATTGAAGGTTATATTGAAGAACAAAACAGCACGCAGATAAATGCCAGCAGCGAAAAACTGCTGCAAGTTCTGATCGCCGAATTACCCGTAAAGCAGGCAGCCAGCCTCGCCTCAAAAATAACAGGGCAGAAGAAAAATGCACTTTATCGTCAGGCAATGGAATTAAAAAAGTCTTAAAAAAGTATTAAAAACAGGGGGGATGGGTGACAGAGGACAGAGGACAGCAACGTAGCCCGTATGAAGCCCCGCGGAATACGGGTACAGGTTACGCAAAAATATGTAAAAAACAGGGGGGATGGGTATTACTATTCAATCATGCAGAGACGCAGGGCGTCCGCGAGCGTTTCCACGCGGAGCGTGGAAACGAGGTGACTTTTCTGTGTTGCTTGTATGTTCCGTAGTTTGACTGCTTATTTTCGGCAACGATGTGATGATCTATGCCGACGACGCAGGGTACGGTGAACCGTCTCTATGGGGTAGCTGCTACTATATCGGGTGGCTTTGGCATTATTTTGTGCTGTTTTTGAATCCTCTTTTCCCTCTTTATTTTTATCTTTATCAAGATCAGCCGCAAGCAGGGTTGCTCCCGCAGCAGCGGTGCTTATTGCGCCTGTTGCCGCGCTCATGTCTGTTTCGGTGCCTGTCGCAGCTTCCTTTGCTGTATCAGCATCCAGTGCTTTATCTGCCGATGGACTTAATTCATCTGCAGTTTCTGACAGAGAGGATGTTGTTGCTATTTCATCAGCTTGTCCTCCAACCCTTTTTTCTGCCTCTTCAAGCAGTCTTTCTGCTTCTTCAAGTTTTGCCTGAATGTCATCCGCTTTTGATGCTTCAAGATCATCAGTGGTCGTTTTTTCTTCCGGCAAAAGGTCTTTGAGTTGTTCTTCGGCTTTTTCACCCAAATCGGAGGCTTTTTGTTGAAGCGTATCAACTGCATCCTCTGTTTTTTCCCTTGCTGTGTCTGCGGCTGTCTTTGCCAGAGCTGCTGCACCTGCTATTGCGGCAGATGCTCCCGCAGCTTTTGAAAGCATGGAAGCGCCGTCATTATCTCCAGAATCAGGGGGTTCAGAAGAATCAGGAGTGTCTTTAAATTCTTCCAGTGCAATATCAATTAACTCCTGTGCCCGGTCTTCTTCGTCAATTGATGCTGCGGTTGTAGGCAGATCGGGAAGAACATCGTCTGGCTTTTCTTCGCTTTGCTCAGCTAAACCAGAGGATTTTTCTTTAATAGTATCAACAACATCTTCAGTTTTATCTTTTGCCGCATCGACAAGCTCTTCAGCCTGATCACCCAGGTTAGCGACTTTTTCCCTGGTGCTATCAATGACATCGCCTGTCTTATCTTTTACAGTATCAGCAAGCTCCCCGGCTTTTTCCCCTGGCTCCGAGGCTTTTGCTTTAGTGGCATCGACAACATCTTCTGCCTTGTCTTTTATGGAATCTATGGCGGTATCAGCAAGCTCTTCGGCTTCTTCACCTAGATCAGAGGTTTTTTGTTGAAGCGTATCAACCGCATCCTCTGTTTTTTCCCTTGCTGTGTCTGCGGCTGTCTTTGCAAGAGCCGCTACGCCTGCTACTGCGGCAGATGCTCCCGCAGCTTTTGAAAGCATGGAAGCGCCGTCATTATCTCCAGAATCAGGGGTTTCAGAAGAATCAGGAGTGTCTTTAAATTCTTCCAGTGCAATATCAATTAAGTCCTGTGCCCGGTCTTCTTCATCAGTTGATGCTGCTGCGGTTGCAGACAGATCGGGAAGAATACCGTCTGGCTTTTCTTCGCTTTGCTCAGCTAAATCAGAGGCTTTTTCTTTAATGGTATCAACAACATCTTCTGTTTTGTTTTTTGCTGTATCGACAAGCTCTTCAGCCTGATCACCCAGGTTAGCGACTTTTTCCCTGGTGCTATCAACGACATCGCCTGTCTTATCTTTTACTGTATCAACAAGCTCCCCGGCTTTTTCCCCCGGCTCTGAGGCTTTTTCTTTGGTGGCATCAACAACATCTTCTGCCTTGTCTTTTATGGAATCTATGGCGGTATCAGCAAGCTCTTCGGCTTCTTCACCCAGATCAGAGGCTTTTTGTTTAAGCGTATCGGCAATATTCCCGGTTTTTTCTTGCAGGGTTTCAGTCAGCTCTTCCGGCTCCTTGACAGCTTCCTGAATATTATTTTCTGCAATGTCTGTTCTAATATCGTCAATATCCTTAACATCCTGATCTAATGTTGAAAGATCGTCATGGCTTGTATCAATATCATCACTTGCCATTGTTGTTGCGATGCTTGCAGCACCCGCTGCGGCGGCGCTAACTCCTGCTGCTTTTATAGCTGCCGAGTGATCTGCCGAATCCCGTGTTTCAGGTTTTAGCCCATTTACTCCATTTACCTCATCTACCTCATCTGCCCCATTAACCCTATAGGAAGAAGCACTGCCAGATTTAGATTTATCCAAAGCATTTATGTCAGTATCGTGATTATTTTTACAAAAGAGTTTTTTCAGGAAACGACCAAGAAAAAAACCAAGCAGGACAGCAAGAAGTGATAAAGCGATTGTTTGTAAGATAAAGGCAATCATGTTTACTCTCCCTTGTTGGAATTAGACTTGTTGGTATTAGACAGGAAACCTAATAACAAACCAAACAGGAAAAATAGCAAAAGCCAGATGAATAATTGTGACGATAAATACTGCATTTGAATAACCTCATATTGCTTGTCTTTCTATAATGAATCCGCGAGTTCACGGATTCAGAATAACGATAATTATTTGATCAGAAACTAATTTCTCACCGAGACAGAGAAATTAATCCGGCGATTTTGCCTTCGTCCCTCAGGAGTGGAATTGCTGGCAACCGGTTGGGTTTCACCAAAACCAGTTGCTGTAATTATTGACTGATCCACGCCTTTATTGATCAGATAGGTCCTGACGGCATCTGCTCTACGTTGGCTTAGTTGGAGATTATAGGCATCACTGCCCCTGCTATCGGTGTGCCCATTAACTGCTATTCTGGTTTTTTCCACCTTGCCCCTGCAACTTTTTATAACTGCCACAATATTGTCGAGGAGCGGATAGCTCGCGCTTTTTATATCTGCCTTATTGGTTTGAAAAAGTATTGTTTTACCTGTCATGGTTTTATTGAGCTGATCTTGACAAGCTGCTATTTGCTTCATTTCTCTGGCTTTTTGTTCTGCCAGTTTTTTTGCAAATAACTCCTCGGCAGCCTTTATTTCAGCCTCGGCTTTTTCTCTGGCGATGCGCTCGGCTTCAGCTTTTTCGGCTGCCGCTTTTTCTTTAGCGATACGCTCTGCTTCAGCTTTTTCAGCTGCCGCTTTTTCTCTGGCGATACGCTCGGCTTCAGCTTTTTCAGCTGCCGCTTTTTCTCTGGCGATACGCTCTGCTTCAGCTTTTTCGGCAGCGGCTTTTTCTCTGGCGATGCGTTCTGCTTCAGCTTTTTCAGCAGCGGCTTTTTCTTTAGCGATACGCTCTGCTTCAGCTTTTTCGGCAGCGGCTTTTTCTCTGGCGATACGCTCTGCTTCAGCTTTTTCAGCAGCCGCTTTTTCTTTAGCGATGCGCTCGGCTTCGGCTTTTTCGGCAGCCGCCTTTTCTCTGGCGATGCGTTCTGCTTCAGCTTTGGCTTCAAGGTCATTCAGCGTTAGCTTATTATTAAACTTGAAACCCAGAGTTTCACCTAACTGTTTAAGGGATGAGCTAATTAAGTTAAAAGCTCCTTTACTGGTTGCTTCACCTGTTAGATTAATGATTCCATCTTTATCTGAATAGTCATCATTGACCAATAATTTATTAACAAGCTTGTCCTTGCCTATTTTATTTTGAAGGTTTTCAACAAGATCATTAATTTTTTCCCGTGAACCCAGGACACCTTCCAGAACAACATTTTCATTCTCGTAAGTTGCCTGCAAAACAGCTTGCTTCAAGGGTTCAAGCGTTAGCTGGTCAATTGCCTTATTTCCAAATATTGAGGTAAATTTTGACCATAGATTCGATTTTTGATCTTCTGTTCTTACGATACCAGAGAGGCGTTGTGTATCATCTGATATTTCCAGAGCTGCATTTTTTACCCCTTTCAGGTCAGACAAGAAAGGCGTTAATTGTGGTAACCATGAGGGTGAGGCGATATGTTCTCCAACATCCAGCTTGTTCTCAACCCTGTCTTTGCCGAAAACCTCTGTGGTTGCATTCAGCAAGGAATCAACAGCCTCCTGTGACGGCATTGTTCCTGTCAGGCTTATTTTATGGTTTGTAGTATTGGTGCTTAATGCAAAAGCAGGTGCTGACAAGGGAACAACATTAATTTTATCTTCAACAACACGAACCCCGGGTACAGCTTTTGCGATAGTTACTGCCTGCTTGCGCGCCGCTTCGCTCACAGCTGAACCTGTTAATAATACATCCCGGCCACGTTTTTCTATCTCAACAGAAACCTGATCAAAACCTTTCGATATTAATTGTTCAGTTGTGCGGGTTTGAATGTCCTTTTCTATCGGAACCCATTTTGCTGAAAGCATTAATAAGTACAAAAAAGGTAAACCAAGCAGTGCAAGCAACCACCACCAACCTTTAGAAAGACCAGAACAACGGCGTTTATCTGTCATAATTTATTTCCTTATTAGTAAGCAATCGGACGATTGCCCTTAAGTATAGGATAAATATTAAAATTTTTCTATAGGTATGCTGGTGGATAATTGTTATTTGTAGATAAACCGAGCTTACAAATTACTTCTTCTAAAGTAATGAGAGTGTGTAAACGAAGGGTGCGTAACGACCGTGGAGAGTATATAAATATTTCAAGTTTCGGAGTTCAAATCTATCGTTACGCAGAGAAACACGGAGATATTCACAAAGAACCGCAGAGATTGTAAAGAAGAAAAATATTTACACCTCCTTCGTTTGCACTTCGTTGTTGAATCTAAGTAATCTTAACTCCATGGTTCTTTGCGAAAAACTCTGCGACTCTCTGCGTTACTTAAACTGAATGACTGGAATCATGTTCCTATGCTGTTTTTGAACTCCGAAACTTGAGTAAATATTTAAAAGTTGGTGCACCTTGCCAAAGAAAATACTATTCTACGCTTACTATTACTATTGAAAAACAATGCGCTCTTTGAGGTATTTTTTTTAAGTGATTTTACAGCTTTTACACCCCCTTCAACTGAAGGATTCCAAGTTAAAATAATAGGGCAAATTAATAAAAATGAATCAACAAAAACAATCACTTTCTTTTACTGGGCTTCCTGCTTATAAAAAATTGTCGGATCACCATAAACAGATCAAAAACGTGCACATGCGCCGTTTATTTAGTCTTGATCCAAAACGCTTTGAAAAGTTTTCAATTGAGCATCATGGCTTGTTGCTGGATTATTCCAAAAACCGTATTTCCTCAGAAACCATTGCCTTGCTGTGTCAATTGGCAAAAGAAGCGGAGCTTGAAAAATGGCGAGAGCGCATGTTCAAGGGTGAAAAAATAAATAACACCGAAGATCGGGCAGTGTTACATACAGCCCTGCGCAATTGTTCTGACAAACCTGTGTTTGTTGATGGTGAAGATGTGATGCCAAAGGTTAGAGCTGTACTTGAAAAAATGAGAATCTTCTCGGGGGAGCTGCGTGAAGCACGCTGGAAAGGTTTTACCGGTAAACCCATTAAGCATGTTGTTAATATTGGTATTGGTGGTTCTGATCTTGGCCCAAAGATGGTTTACCAGGCATTAAACCCCTATCACCACAAAAAAATAAAACTTCATTTTGTTTCAAATGTTGATGCCACTCATATTAATGCCCTACTCAAGAAATTAAATCCAGAAACAACCCTGTTTATTATTTCTTCAAAAACATTTACGACCCAGGAAACATTAAGTAACGCCCATATAGCCCGTGGCTGGTTTTTGAAAGCCGCTCGGGATGAAAAACATATCAGTCAACACTTTGTTGCAGTTTCTACCAACAAGAAAGCGGTCAGTGAATTTGGTATTGATACAGAAAACATGTTTGAATTTTGGGACTGGGTGGGGGGTCGCTACTCCTTGTGGTCGGCCATTGGTTTGTCTATTATGATTGGCATAGGAGCAGAAAATTTTAATAAATTGCTGCAAGGTGCCTATGATATGGATGAACATTTCCAGCAAGCACCTTTAGAAGAAAATATGCCCGTAATCCTGGCTATGCTGGGTATTTGGTACAATAATTTTTTCAAGGCAGAGTCCCACGCCATTCTCCCTTATGATCATTTTTTGCGTGGTTTACCCATGTATCTGGAGCAGGCAGATATGGAAAGCAATGGTAAATCTGTAGATCGTGATGGTCGCAGGGTTGATTATTCCACTGGACCCATAATATGGGGTACAACCGGGATTAATGGACAACATGCTTTTTATCAATCCCTGCATCAGGGAACCAAAATGATCCCCGCTGATTTTATTGTTTCAATACAGGCGCATTTTAATTTTCAGAAACAGCATAATATTATGTTCTCCAATGTGTTGGCACAAACTGAAGCCCTCATGCGAGGGCGTACATATGAGGAAACCTATGCATATTTAACGGCTGCTGGAGAAGGACCACCCAATTTATCAAAACGTATTCATCACATGGTGTTTGAAGGAAATCATCCCACTAATACAATACTCATTGAGAAGCTCTCACCCAGATCACTAGGCATGTTAATTGCGTTGTATGAACACAAAATATTTGTACAAGGGATAGTCTGGAATCTGAATTCATTTGACCAGTGGGGTGTAGAATTAGGCAAACAGCTAGCTAAACAAATTCTTGACAAGATTTACCAACCTAATACGGTTGATTCGCATGATGCATCGACTAATGCGTTGATCAACTATTATCGTGACAGAGTAAGACTGGATTAAAATTAAATGAATAAGCCATTAGAAAATTCGACCTTTGTAATTTTTGGTGCGACAGGAAATCTGGCACGCACAAAACTATTACCCTCTCTGTATCATCTGGATATGGAAAACCAGCTACCAGAAGGTATTAAGATCCTTGGTGTCGGTCGGCGTATTTCAGATCGGCAAGCCTGGATTGAAGAGCTGGAAAATGATCTGAAAGGCAAGGTGCGTGGTGGTCTTGATAAAAAACTGTTTAAAAACTTTTGCGAAAAACTGGAGTTTTTTAATGGCGGATTACGGGAAACCGCAAACTATCAACTCTTGTCCGAGTTTCTTCAGCAAGCACAGTTTAGCCGCAATATTTCCTTTTATTTTTCACTGCCTCCGACGCTTTACGGCTCGGTCGTCACACATCTGGGCAAGGCAGGTTTATTAAAAGAGGATCAGGGCTGGCGGCGGGTTGTTGTCGAAAAACCATTTGGCAATAATCTGGAAAGTGCCATTGATTTGCAGAGGCACTTTGATAAATATCTGAAAGAAACACAAATTTTCCGCATTGACCATTATCTGGGAAAGGAAACAGTACAAAATGTTCAGGTATTCCGCTTTGCCAATTTATTACTGGAGCCGCTGTGGAATCGCAATTATATCGACCATGTGCAAATCACCCATTCCGAAACCATCGGCGTCGGCTCTCGCGGTAGCTATTATGATGAAGCCGGCGCATTGCGCGACATGATCCAAAGTCACCTGTTGCAACTCTTGTCACTGGTGGCGATGGAACCGCCGGTTTCCATGCAGGCAGAGGATTTGCGTAATGAAAAAGTCAAGCTGCTGCGTTCGATTAGCCCCATCCCTAAAAATGCGGTTTCCAGTTATGCCTTTCACGCGCAGTACAGCAGTGGCATCGTCAATGGTGAAAAAGTCAAGGGCTATATTGAAGAAGAAGGTATTCCCGAAGACAGTGTTTGTGAAACCTATGCTGCCGTAAAACTTCATATAGACAACTGGCGCTGGCGTGATGTGCCGTTTTATCTGCGAACAGGAAAACGCCTGGCGGAAAAACGCTCGATGATTGCGATTTGCTTTCGCCAACCACCCAAACAGTTCTTCCGCACTTCCCAGCTGGAAAAATTCCAGCCCAACTGGTTATTGATCGGTATCCAGCCTGATGAAACGCTGCGTATGGAATTAACCGTAAAAAAACCCGGGCTAGACATGAAAACACAGACAATTAGCCTCGATACCTGTCTAAATGAAGACACCAGCAAAGATGCCTATGAAGGACTGTTACTGGATGTTCTGGAAGGTGACCATACGCTGTTTTTGCGGGCTGACGAAGTGCTGCAATCATGGAAGATTGTTGATCCGATTATTCGTTACTGGGATTCTCAAACAGACTACATTCCAACCTATGCGGCTGGAAGCTGGGGACCAGAGGAATCATTGCGACTCTTTGAAAAAGAGGGTCAGGCATGGCGCAGCTCTCTTAATCCCGAGAAAAACCGCTAAAAAACACGCTGAAAAAACGCTGAGAAAATCCAATGCAACAACACTCTGAAAAACAGCATTCTGCAAACTGGCAAGTATTTGAAACGGCGGATGAAGTGGCAGCAGCCAGTCGTGACCTGATGATGCAGGCAGCACAACACGCGATTAAGGAAAATGGAGCATTCAAAATTGTGCTGGCAGGTGGAACAACCCCGGAAAATGTCTATCGCCTGCTTGCCAAAGAACCCTGTGAGTGGCAATACTGGCATTTCTATCTGGGAGATGAGCGTTGCCTTCCTGAAGATCACGCAGAACGCAACAGTCAGATGGCGCTACAAACACTGCTCTCTAAAATTGAAATCCCGGAGGAAAATATTCACTTTATTCCCGCAGAAAAAGGAGCGCAACAGGCAGCCAAAGAATATTCAAATATTGTAAAAAGCGCCCTGCCTTTTGATATGGTATTACTGGGCATGGGCGAAGATGGACACACAGCAAGCCTCTTTCCGGGACACAAGCACAATGAAAACGAGCTGGTTCATGCCGTCTACAACGCACCCAAGCCACCCCCGGAGAGAGTGAGCCTGAGTCGCAAGGCATTAAGCCAGAACCGGCATCTGCTTATTCTGGTGACAGGCGAATCAAAGCGGCACAGCGTTAGCAGATGGAAAAAGGGAGAAAACCTGCCAGTTAGCAGTATCCGCTCACTAAATAAAATGGATATTCTTCTGGACAGCAAGGCATACCCTTCTGCCTGAAAATATATAAAAAACAGGGGGGATGGGTGGCAAGAAGACAGCGGGCAGAGTTTTGTAGGTCGGACAGGATGTGGCACGATGCTGGATTACACTGTGCCAATCCAGGAAGGTCAAAGGCGCATCAATAATCAACAGATTTAAGCCAAAATGAGAGTACCAACATGGCTTTAAAGGACAATAACAGGGAATAATGAAACAGACACAAAACAAATCAAAGGCTGTGCGCGTACTCGCAGGCGATATTGGCGGCACAAAAACCCGTCTGGCAATTATTGATGTAAGTGCGAATCAGCTTCAAATACAATATTCAAAAACCTATCAAAGCCGGAAATACGCTTCCTTAAATGCTGTCTTGCAGGAATTTCTGAATACATTTAGTGATAAAGTGCTTGCCGCCTGTTTTGGAATCGCAGGACCTGTCTCCAATAATACGGTGCATACCACAAATCTGCCCTGGAAAATTGACGCAAAAGAGCTGGCAAAGCAATTTTCAATTGACTCCGTATCTTTAATCAATGACCTGGAAGCGAATGCCTGGGGTATTCAGGCATTACCCAAAGAAGACATCTTCGAGCTTTATGCAGGTGACAGCAATAGCACTGGAAATGCTGCCATAATTGCCGCAGGAACAGGTCTGGGTGAAGCCGGCATGTACTTTGACGGCAAACATTATCGACCCTATGCGACAGAAGGTGGGCATACCGGTTTCAGTCCCAATAGTGAACTTGAAATAGAGCTGTTACGCTTTCTAAAAAAAGAATACCAGCACGTTAGCTGGGAGCGCATACTGGCAGGCTCGGGTCTGGTCAATATTCATCGCTTCTTGCGCGAAAAACACCAAATAGCAACACCTGAGTGGCTAGCAAATGCCATGCAAAAAGGTGATGCCGCTGCCGAAATCTCAAAGGCAGCAGAAACCGACAAAGACAGTATTTGCACCCAGGCACTAAAACTGTTTGTGCGCTTGTATGGCTCGGAAGCAGGCAATCTGGCACTCAAGCACATGGCAACAGGCGGCATCTATATTGGCGGTGGAATCGCACCCAAAATTCTGGAGTGGATGAAGCATGGAGATTTTATCAATTCATTTCTTGATAAGGGACGCATGCGAACCTTGCTTGAAAAAATCCCCGTGCGGCTTATTTTAAATGATCAAACCGCACTCTATGGACCTGCGGTGTATGCTGCCACCTTCCATATAAAACACTGATATAAACTAAAGGAGAAAATAAATGCAGATTGGAATGATTGGTCTGGGCAGAATGGGGGCGAATATGTCCCGTCGTCTTATGCAGGCAGGTGTTGAATGTGTTGTTTATGACAGGGATTCTGCGGCGGTTAGTGAGCTACAACGCGAAGGCGCCACAGGTGCAAACAGTCTCGCAGATTTAGTCAGCAAACTGGAGGCACCACGGCATATCTGGATGATGATTCCCGCTGCTTATGTGGATAGCCTGATTGAAGAATTACAGGAATATATTCAGGCTGAAGATACACTTATCGACGGTGGTAATTCTTATTATAAAGACGATATTTCACGCGCATCACAGCTTGCCAAAAATAAAATTCACTATGTTGATGTTGGTACCAGTGGTGGTGTTTGGGGCAAGGAGCGTGGTTATTGTTTAATGATTGGTGGCGAGCAGAAAATTGTGGATCAGCTTGATCCTGTGTTTAAGGCATTAGCCCCCGGCATGGGTAATATTCCCAGAACCGAAGGGCGAAGTGGCGAGGCATCCCAGGCAGAACAAGGCTATTTGCATTGTGGTGCGCCAGGTGCGGGTCATTTTGTAAAAATGGTGCATAATGGCATTGAATACGCGCTGATGGCGGCTTATGCCGAGGGTTTAAACCTGCTAAAACACGCCAATATCGGAAAATCAGCCGATTCGCATGATGTCGATGCAGAAACCACGCCATTGCGTAACCCTGAAGAATTTCAGTTTGATATTAATCTGCGCGATGTTGCCGAAGTCTGGCGTCGGGGTAGTGTGATTGGTTCCTGGTTACTTGATTTAACCGCGAATGCGCTGAATAAAAACCCGCAACTGGATAATTTCTCAGGGCATGTTTCTGATTCAGGTGAAGGACGCTGGACAAATATCGCCGCGATTGAAGCAGGCGTTCCCGTGCATGTATTAAGTGCCGCCCTGTTTGACCGCTTTAACTCACGCGGTGAAGCAAATTTTGAAAACAGGATTCTCTCCGCCATGCGTTATGAATTTGGTGGTCACCATGAAAAAAAGGGATAAAAATAAATGTAAATTACCCTGTAGTTAAGTGATACCCATCCCCCCTGTTTTTCACATATTTTTGCGTAACCTGTACCCGTATTCCGCGGGGCTTCATACGGGCTGCGTTGCTGTTCTCAGTCATGTACAAAATATAGTGACCCTTTATCAATATAAATTATCAAAT
>Ga0256832_1002061_pt1 | contig 13706 bp, 11 predicted proteins | sample 134614metaG_FD_190534 | JGI IMG/M metagenome (GOLD analysis project Ga0256832, IMG submission 190534) | Hydrothermal vent microbial communities from Lau Basin, Pacific Ocean - 134-614 | ecosystem: Environmental > Aquatic > Marine > Hydrothermal vents | place: Pacific Ocean: Lau Basin | collected...
CCGCGGCCGCAACTGGGAGTTCGAGCAGACGCCCAGCGTGAGCACCGACGACGCCTCGGGTCAGTTCATCTGGATCGACGCCCGGTCGGGGCGCATCGAGCGCATCCGCGCGCGCGAGAACCCCGAGGTCAACGACATCTGGATCTCCGACGCGGCGCGCTTCGGCCACGAGTGGGCCGACATGGACCGCGTCACCCAGCCGCTCGTGCGCAAGGGCGGCTCGCTCGAGCCCGCGACCTGGGAGGAGGCGCTCGCGGCCATGCGCCAGGGGCTCGCGGACAACGACCCTCAGCGGGTGGCCCTTTGGCTGCCCGGCCACGCCACCCTTGAGGAGGGTCTGGCCGCCGCCGAGCTGGCGAAGGCGCTGGGCACGGGCCTGCTCGACTTCGAGGGGCGCACCACAGCGCCCGCTTCGGCCTTCCCGCCCGCGACCTTCGCGGACGTGCTCGAGGCCGACCACCTGCTCGTCGTGGGCGATCCCACCGAGGAACTGCCCATCGCGCACGTCTGGATCCACAAGCGCCTGCGCGGGCTCAAGAAGCCGCCCCGCTACAACCACGGCACGCCGGTGGCCGACCTTTCGATCCGCGAGCACACGCCCCCCCAGCGCAGCCTGCTCAGCGCCTTTGCCCCCCACCCCACCCGGGTGATGGAGTGGGCCGATGCGTCGGGAATCTTCGAACCCGGGCACGCCGCGGCCTTCTTCGCCGCCTTCGAGGCGGCCCTCGCGGGCCGCGAACCCACCGAGGTTCCGGGGGTGGACGCGGCGGCGATCCGGCGCGCCGCCGAACGCTGGCAGGCCGCGGAGAAGCGCGTCCTCTTCGTGGGGGCCGAAGTGCTTATGAACGCCGAGGCCGCGGCGCTGGCCGAGAAGCTGGCCAAGTCGCAGGGTGCGCTCGTCTTCGCCATGACGCCCGCGGCCAACGCCCGCGGGCTCGAGGCCGTGGGGGTCTGGCCCAGCGACGACCGCCGCGCGGAAGCCGTGTTCGCGGGGAGCGATGCACCACCCGCTGAACTGAGGGAGGCCAACTTTAAGGTCTTCCACGTCGCGCGGCTCACGGACGCCGTGCGCGAGCTGGCCGACGTGGTGCTGCCCGCCAAGACCCCTTACGAGAAGCGCGGGACGCTGCTCAACGTGGAGGGCCGGCTCGTGGGGCTCGAGCCCGCGCACGTCGACGCGGGCGAGGCCGAAGGGCTCACCCAGGCGCTCGCCCTCTTCGCGGAGGCGGCGGGGGTGCGGGCGCCGCTGCGCTTCGTGCGCGAAGCCCGTGCCCGACTCCTCGACCGCTACAAGGTCAACCTGGACAAGCTCGATCCCTACGGCACCCTCTGGCGACCGCGGGTCAGCCTGCGGGCGCGTCCCCTGGGCGGGGAAGAGGGCCGCCTCTACCTGCGGCCCAGCATGTGGAAGGCGCACCACCGCCTGGGGGCTACGGTGGCGCGGGCGCTCGGCGAACTCGTGCTCGCCGCGCACCCCGAGACCGCGCTGGCCGAGGGCCTCGACGAGGGGGCGACGCTCGAGGTGGAGACCCCCCAGGGCGCCCTCAGGGCGCGCCTCGTCTTCGATCCCGAACTGCCCAAGGGCTGGTTCTTCCTGCCGGCGGGCATGCCGGCGGCCCGGCTTCCCTTCCGGGCCCTGGTTCCCCAGGGAGGTGAAACCTCATGATCTACCTGATCGCCGCCCTCAAGGGCCTGGTGCTCATCTTGATGCTGCTCTTCGCCTTCGCGTACCTGACCTGGGGGATGCGCCGGGGCCTCGCGCGCTTTCAGATCCGCCTCGGCCCCAACCGGGTCGGGCCGCTGGGTCTGCTGCAACCGATCGCCGACGCGGTCAAGGCCATCTTCAAGGAAGACATCTCGGTGGCCAAGGCCGACCGCTTCGTCTACTGGCTGGCGCCGGTCATCTCCTTCACCTTCGCGCTCGCGGCCTTCGCCGTCATCCCGCTGGGTCCCGAAGGCAGCCTCTTCGGGCTCGACCCCTGGGTGGCCGACCTGGACGTGGGCATCCTCTACATCTTCGCGGTCGCCGAGCTGGCCGTCTACGGCATCTTCCTTTCGGGCTGGGCCTCCGGCTCCAAGTACAGCCTGATGGGGGGCATGCGCTCGGCGGCCGGGCTGGTGGGTTACGAGCTGGCGCTGGGCGTGGCGCTCCTGGGCCCGGTGCTCCTGGTGGGCTCGCTCAGCCTGCGCGACATCGTGGACTGGCAGGGTCAGCACGGTTGGCTGCTCGTCTGGCAGCTTCCGGCCTTCGTCGTCTACTTCATCGCCGCCCTGGCCGAGATGGGGCGCACCCCCTTCGACTTCGTCGAAGCCGAGCAGGAGCTGGTGGGCGGCTTCTCCACCGAGTACAACAGCATGAAGTTCGTGGCCTTCTACATGGCCGAGCTGCTGCACTGGATCACGGCCTCGGCCCTGATCCCAACGCTGTTCCTGGGCGGTTGGCACGCCCCCTTCGGCCTGCCCGAGGTGCCCGTGCTGTGGCTGTTCGTCAAGTGGCTGGTTTTCATCTTCATCGTGATGTGGATCTGGGCCAGCTGGTTCCGCACCCGCTACGACGTGATGATCCGCTTCGCCTGGGGGGTGCTCTTCCCGGTGGCGCTCGCCTGGTTCTTGGCGACGGCCTACTGGGTGGCCAGCAAAGGAGGAGCCGTATGAGCGTGTTCGCATTGGCCAAGGCGATGGGGATCACCCTCAAGCACCTGTTCTCCAAGCCGGTGACGATTCCCTACCCGAGCGCGCCGGTCCCCCTCAAGCCGCGGTTCCACGGCCGCCACGTGCTCACCCGGCACCCGGACGGCCTGGAGAAGTGCATCGGCTGCAGCCTTTGCGCGGCGGCCTGCCCGGCCTACGCCATCTACGTCGAACCCGAGGAAAACGACCCCGAGCAGCCGGTCTCGGCGGGCGAGCGCTACGCCAAGGTCTACGAGATCAACATGCTGCGCTGCATCTTCTGCGGGCTCTGCGAGGAGGCCTGCCCCACCGGGGCCATCGTGCTGGGCAACGAGTTCGAGCTGGCCGACTACGTTTACTCCGACTTCGTCTACGGCAAGGAGGACCTCCTGGTGGACACGGTCGGTTCCAAGCCGCAGCGCCGCGAGGCCCAGACCACGGGCAAGCCGCTCAAGCTGGGCTTCGAGGTGCCCTACGTGCGGCCCGAGCTGGAGGGGGTGAAGTACGAGTGAGCGCCTTCGACCTGATCGCCGGGGTGCTGCTGGTGGCCAGCGCCCTCGCCGCGGTCACCCTCAAGAACGCGGTGCACGCGGGGCTGGCGCTGGTGGGCAACTTCCTGGTGCTGGCCACCGTCTACTTCGCGCTCGAGGCCCAGTTCCTCGGCTGGATCCAGATCATCGTCTACGCCGGCGCGGTGATGGTGCTCTTCCTCTTCGTCATCATGCTGCTCTTCGACGCCAAGGCCGACGTCGGCCTCGACCCGCTGCCCTGGCTCAGGCCGGTGGGCGCGGCCCTCGCAGCGGGCTTTTTCCTGGTGCTGGCCTACGCCTACTCAGGCCTCGGACCGGTGCACCCGCTGGCCGATATCAAGCTGGCGGGGGGGCTGCCGGCCGCGATCGGCGAACGCCTCTACGGACCCTGGTTGTTCGTGGTGCTGCTCATCGCCGTGCTGCTCTTCGCGGCCACGCTGGCGGCGGTGGTGCTCGTGCAGCCGGGCGTGCGGGGCGCGCGTAAGAAGCCCCAGGTGCTCGAGCGCGAGCGTGAACTCGAGGAGGTGGGCCGGTGAGCTACTACCTGCTGCTTTCGGCGCTCCTCTTCGCCATCGGTCTCTTCGGCGTGCTGTCGCGACGGACGGCGATCCTCATCTTCATGTCCATCGAGCTGATGCTCAACGCCGCCAACCTCGCCTTCGTGGCCTTCGCCCGCGGCTCGGGCCAGCTCGACGGTCAGGTGATGGCGCTGGTCGTCATCGCGCTCGCCGCCGCCGAGGTGGCCGTGGGCCTCGGCATCATCGTTGCGGTCTTCCGCGCCCGCAGCTCGACCTCGGTCGACGACCTCGCGGAGCTTAGGGGGTGACCATGCTGCTGCTACTGATCGTTCTCCTGCCGCTCCTGGGCTTCGTCTTCCTGGGGCTCTTCGGCAAGCGGCTGCGCGAGCCCGCACCCGGCGTGCTCGCCTCGGTGCTCGTGGGGCTCAGCTTCCTGCTCGTGGTCACGAGCCTCCTCGGGGGCGGCGCCAGCTGGGAGATCGCCGACTGGTTGCCGGGGATCCCCTTCAGCTTCGTGCTCGACCCGCTCTCGGGCTACATGGGGCTGGTGGTGACCGGCATCGGCTTCTTGATCCACGTCTACGCCATCGGCTACATGCACGGCGACGCGGGCTTCAGCCGCTTCTTCGCCTACCTCAACTTCTTCATCGCCATGATGATGACCCTCGTCCTCGCCGGCAGCTACCCGGTGATGTTCATTGGCTGGGAGGGCGTGGGCCTGGCCAGCTTCCTGCTGATCGGCTTCTGGTACACCGAGAGGAAGAACGCCGACAGCGCCCGCAAGGCCTTCATCACCAACCGCATCGGCGACCTTGGCTTCCTGCTGGGCATGGCGCTGCTCTACAGCCTCTTCGGCACCCTTTCGATCGGGGAGCTGCGCGAGGCCATCGAGACCAGCGCGGTGCTGCCGCTGGCCCTCGGCACCGCCGGGCTGCTCCTCTTCGTGGGCGCGGTGGGCAAGAGCGCCCAGGTGCCGCTGATGGTCTGGTTGCCCGACGCCATGGCGGGCCCCACGCCGGTCAGCGCGCTCATCCACGCCGCCACGATGGTCACCGCCGGCGTCTACCTGATCGCGCGCAGCTCCTTCCTCTACGCCAACCTGCAGGACGTTTCCTACGCGATCGCCGTCATCGGGCTCGTCACCGCGGCCTACGGGGCGCTCAGCGCCCTGGGGCAGTGGGACATCAAGAAGATCGTCGCCTACTCCACCATCAGCCAGCTGGGCTACATGTTCCTGGCCGTGGGGGTGGGGGCCTACTGGATCGCGATGTTCCACGTGATGACCCACGCCTTCTACAAGGCCCTGCTCTTCATGGCCTCGGGCTCGGTCATCCACGCCCTCGGCGGCGAGCAGGACGTGCGCAAGATGGGCGGCCTCAAGAAGCACCTGCCGCGCACGCACCTGCACGGACTCCTGGGGGCGCTCTCGCTCGCGGGCTTTCCGCTGCTCGCGGGCTTCTGGTCCAAGGACGCCATCATCACCGCCACGCTCAGCTACCCCTTCGGCGGCACCGGGTTCTACGTCGCCGGTCTCGCCGTCGCCTTCCTGACTGCGGTCTACGCGATGCGCTGGTACGCGCTCGTCTTCCTGGGTGAGTACAAGGGCGACGCCCACCCCCACGAGGCGCCGCCGGTGATGACCCTGCCCAACGACGTGCTCGCCGTGGGCGCCGTGTTGGCCGGTTTCCTGGCGCTGCCCGAGCCGCTGTGGAACCTGATCGAGCCCTTCCTCGCGCCCGCGCTGGCGCACGTGGAAGTCCACCACCTCGCGCTCGCGCTCGAGTGGGGGCTGATCGCGCTCTCGGCGCTGGTGGCCCTTGCGGGGCTGTACCTGGGCTACCTGGCCTTTACCCGCGGACCGCTGCCCGCCTGGTACCGCGCCTTCCAGACCTGGTCGTCCGAGGCCTTCTACGTGGACCGGGTGTACAACGTCCTGATCGTGGGCCCGCTCAAGGAGCTGGCCCTGGTGCTCGCCCTCTTCGACGGCTTCCTCGACACGCTCTTCACCGCGGCGGCCGGTTCGAGCGCCTGGCTGGGTGAACGGCTGGTCCGCCTGCAGTCGGGGTACGTACGCGCCTACGGCGCGCTGATGGTGCTGGGCCTGGTGGCCGTGCTCGTCTGGGGGGTGCTGCGATGATTCACGTGGCGATCTTCCTCCCGCTGGTCTTCGGGGTGCTGGCGCTGCTGCGTCCGACCGGGGCGCGCGCTTTGGGGCTCCTGGGCGCTGCCGTTACGCTCGTGCTGGGGCTTTTCGGCTACGCGGCCTTCCTGGACGGCGCGAGCGCCGCCTACAGCGCGCCGCTTTTGGCCGAGGCCGGGGTGTACTACGCCGTGGCCTGGGACGGCGTGGGCGCGGTGCTGATGCTCGCCGTCGTGATCACCACCTTCCTCGCCCTCCTGGCCGCACGCGACGTACCCCCCGCCATGGTGGGGTTGACGCTCATGATGGAGTCGGGGCTGATCGGCCTGCTGGCCGCGCAGGACCTGGTGCTCTTCTACGTCTTCTTCGAGGCCACGTTGATCCCGAGCCTGCTCATGCTGGGGCTGTTTGGCGGCGCGGGACGGATCCGTGCCCTCGTCAAGTTCGCCATCTTCACGCTGGTGGGCAGCCTGCTGATGCTCGCGGGCATCCTCGCGCTGCGCTACCTGGGCGGTGCGCCCAGCTTCCTGCTCGCAGATCTGGCGGACCACCCGCTCGGCGGCGTGGCGGGCCGCTGGGCCTTCGCGGCCTTCCTGCTCGCCTTCATGGTCAAGACCCCGCTCTTCCCGCTGCACGTCTGGCTGCCCGACTTCCACGCCGAGAACCACCCTTCGGGCCTGGCCGACGCCATGGGTACGCTCTACAAGGTGGGGCTCTTCGGTCTCTTCCGCTGGACGTTGCCGCTCTTCCCCGAGGCCTTCGCCCTCTTCCAACCGTGGCTGCTGGCGCTGGCGGCGCTGACCGCGCTGGGGGCCGCCTGGACGGCGTACGCCCAGACCGATTGGAAGCGGCTCTTGGCCTACGGCGCGCTCTCGCACATGGGCGTGGGGGCGCTGGGCCTCTTTAGCGGTACGCCCGAAGGCGCCGTGGGCGCGATCTACCTGCTGGCCGCTTCGGGCGTCTACACCGGGGGCCTCTTCCTCTTCGCCGGGGGGCTGCACCGCCGCTTCGGCACGCTGGACCTCAGGCCCACCTCGGGGCTGGCCAAGTCCGCACCCGGGCTCGCAGCGCTGGGGCTCATCCTGGTGCTGGCCATGGTGGGCCTGCCGGGGCTCTCGGGCTTCCCGGGCGAGTTCATGAACCTGCTCGGGGTCTGGCAGGCGAGCCCCGTTTGGACCTTCGTGGGCTTTCTGGCGGTCATCGCCGCCGCGGCCTACGCCCTAGGGGCCTACCAGCAGATCTTCCACAACGCGCCCGATAAACCGGCGCCCGACCTGGATGCGGTGGAGTGGCAGTGGGGGGCGCTCGCGGTGCTCACCGTCGTCTTCATGGGCGTCTACCCCAAGCTCTTCACGGGTCCGCTCTTGACCGCGGCCGAAACGCTGGTCGCGGCGATGGGAGGTGGCCGGTGACCGCGCTGTTGATCCTCTTCATGACGGTGCTGGCGACGACCTTCGCGGGCTTTTTCGCTCCCGCGCGCACGACCAAGGCGCTCACGCTGCTGGGGCTGGTGGCCGCCGGCGTGGGGCTCGCCCTCGACTGGGGGACGACCTTCCAGGCCTTCGAGGGGCTCTACCTGCTCGACCCCTTCGCCCAGGGGTTCACCCTGGTGATGATCGTCGGTGGCGTGCTGGCGCTCCTGGCCGACTGCGACGTCCACGAGCGCAGGGGCTGGCCGCCCTTCGAATACTACGCGCTCGTGGCCTTCGCCGTGCTGGGCGGCCACGTGATGGCGGCGACGCTGCACTTGGGCGTCGTCATCGTGGGGCTCGAGGTCCTTTCCATCCCGCTCTACGCGCTGGCGGCGAGCCGCCGCGACGAGCTCGGTTACGAGGCCAGCCTCAAGTACTTCCTGCTCGGGGCGGTGGCCGCGGCGATCTTCCTCTACGGCCTCGCCCTCTACTTCGGGGCCACCGGCGGCTTCGTGCTGGGGGTCGCGGGCGAGGGCTTGATCTACAGCGCGGCGGTGATGATGCTGCTCGCCGGGCTGGCCTTCAAGACCGCGCTCGTCCCCTTCCACTGGTGGACGCCCGACGTTTACCAGGGGAGCCCCACGCCCGTCACCCTCTTCATGGCGACCGCGGTCAAGGCGGCGGCCTTCGCGGCGTTCGCGCGCGTGCTGGCCTCGGTAGGGCTTGGAGGGCCGGTCTTCTACGCGCTGGCGGCGCTCGTGCTGCTTACCGTCTTCTGGGGCAACCTCGCCGCGATGGTGCAGGGCGAGGCCAAGCGCATGCTCGCCTACTCGTCGGTGGCCCACTCGGGCTACATCGCCGTGGCCCTCTTCGGACCCAACCCGGGGCCGGCCATGGGTTACTACCTGCTCGCCTACGCGCTTTCGACCGGGCTCGCCTTCGCGGTGCTGACGCAGCTCGATGAGGGCCGGGGCGTGCGGCTCGGGGAGCTGGCGGGGCTCTGGAGCCGTTCGCCGCTGCTGGGTTTGGGCTGGACGGTCGCGCTCCTCTCGCTCGCCGGCCTGCCTCCGCTCGTGGGGTTCTGGGGCAAGTACCTGGTCTTCCTGGAGGCGGCGCGCGGCGGGCAGTACCTGCTCGTGGCGCTGGCGCTCTTTGCCGCGGTGATCGCCGCGTACTACTACCTGAAGCTGCTGGCGGCCGCCCTTTTCGCCCGCACGGAAAAGGCAGCCAAGGTGACGCTGTCGGGCTCCACGCCCGTGGGCATCGCGCTGGCCACGCTCCTGGTGGTGCTTCTCGGCGTGCTACCGGGGCTTGGGTACGGGCTCTTCACGGCCGCGGCCGCGCTGCCCAAGTAGCCGGGAACCGAACACGAAGGAGCGCGGCCGCGGCCGCGCTCCTGTCACGCGTCGCGCTCAGACGAGGGCGTTTTCGCCGGTGACGTCGCGGCCCAGGATCAGGGTGTGGATGTCGTGGGTGCCCTCGTAGGTGTCCACGGTCTCCAGGTTGAGCATGTGGCGGATGGCGTGGTACTCGGTCGTGATGCCGTTGGCCCCGAGGATCTCGCGCGCGAGGCGGGCGCTTTCGAGCGCCACCCGCACGTTGTTGCGCTTGGCCAGCGAGACGTGGGTGTGCTTGAGGGTGCCCGCGTCCTTCATCTTGCCCAGCTTCCAGGCGAGCAAGAGGCCCTTGGTGTGCTCGCTCAGCATGTAGACCAGCTTGTCCTGGACGAGCTGGCGGGCGGCGATGGGGCGGCCGAAGGTGATGCGGCTCTTCGCGAACTCGAGCGCCTCGGTGTAGACGGCCTCGAGCGCGCCCAGCGCCCCCCAGGCGATGCCGTAGCGGGCCTGGGTGAGGCAGGAGAGCGGCGCCCGCAGGCTGCCCGACCCCGGAAGCAGCTGGTCTTTGTGGACGCGCACGTCCTCGAGCACCAGCTCGCTGGTCACGCTGGCGCGCAGGCTCATCTTGTGGTGGATCTCCGGCGCCGAGAAGCCCGGGGTGTCGGTGGGCACGATGAAGCCCAGGATCCTGCCCTCCTCGTCCTTGGCCCAGACGATGGCGATCTGGGCGATGGAGCCGTTGGTGATCCACATCTTGGTGCCGCTTAAGACGTAGTGGTCGCCGTCCTTCACGGCCTTGGTCTTCATGTTGCCGCCGGGGTCGGAGCCGCCGTCGGGCTCGGTGAGGCCGAAGGCTCCCACGATCTCGCCCGCGGCCAGCTTGGGCAGGTATTCCCGCTTCTGTTCCTCGGAGCCGTAGGCGAAGATGGGGTACATCACCAGGGCGCCCTGAACGCTGGCGAAGCTGCGCAGGCCCGAGTCGACGCGCTCGAGCTCGTACATGATCAGCCCGTAGGCGTTGTTCGACACGCCTGCGGCCCCGTACTCCTCGGGTAGGTTCGAGCCCAGGAAGCCCATCTCGCCGAAGGCGCGGATCAGGTGGCGCGGAAACGTCCCCTGTTCCCACCACTTGCGGATATGGGGCATCGCTTCGGCGTCCAGGAACTTACGCGCTGCGGCCTGAACCTGCCTTTCCTCGGGACTGAACAACTCCATCGCCTGGTAGTAGTCGAGCATCGTCTACCTCGCTTCCTCGCTCCAAGCATACGGAGCGCCCTCGCTCACGGCAAGGGCGCGTTCGCCCCGGGGCGAACGCGCGCCCGGGCGGGCGTCCTTTGACAAGGCGAATAAAGATACGTACGATGAGGACGGAAAAGAATACCCTGGAGGTGTTTATGAAGCTAAAGCGTGGACTCGTGGTACTGGCCCTCATCCTAGCCGTAGGCCTGGCCTTTGGTCAGGTCAAGCGTATCTCGCTCGCCACCGGCGGAACCGGCGGCGTGTACTACCCCCTTGGGGGCGGCATCGCCCAGGTCTGGACCGACTACGTCCGGGGCGTCGAGGCCAGCGCCGAGGTGACCGGCGCTTCGGTCGAGAACGTGCGCCTCGTCGCCAGCGGCGAGGCCCAGGCAGCCCTCGGCACCAGCGGCGTGGTGGTGCAGGCCTACAAGGGCGAGGGCAAGTTCAAGGGTAAGCCCCAGCCCATCCTCGCCATCGGGGCCATGTACCCCAACGCCTGGCAGTTCGTGACCGTGGCCGAGACCGGCATCAAGGCCATCCCCGGCATCAAGGGCAAGCGCGTCTCCACCGGCGCTCCCGGCTCGGGCACCGCGGTGATGACCCAGGCCATCCTCAAGACCCTGGGCTACGTCCCCGGCAAGGACTTCAAGGAGTTCCGCCTCTCCTTCGCCGAACAGGTCTCGGCGCTCAAGGACGGCACCATCGACGTCGGCTCCTGGTCCGTGGGCCTCGGCCCCGGTTCGCTGGTCGACCTCGCCACCACCCGCCAGATGGTCCTCGTCTGCATGACCCCGGACGAGCAGGCCAAGGTGGCGGCCGCCCACGCCTACTACAAGCCCTTCACCATCCCCGCGGGCACCTACAAGGGCGTCGACTACGACTGCCTGACCGTGGGCACGCCCAACGTCCTCTTCGTTAACGCCAATGAGGACGCCGAGCTCGTCTACCAGCTCACCAAGGCGCTCTTCGAGCACGTGGACGAACTGGGCCAGATCCACCCCGCGGGCAAGACGATCAGCCCCGAGTACGTGCTGAAGGCCACCCTGATCCCGCTGCATCCCGGCGCGATCAAGTACTACGAGGAGATCGGCCTGACCGTGCCCGACCAGCTCAAGCCCGCCAAGTAACCGATCGACGATGAAAAGGGCCCCCGCAGCGCTCGCCGCCTTGGGGGCCCTGCTCGTTTTTCTGTGGCTGGCCTGGCCCGTAACCGTCCTTCAGGTAGGCATCGAGGAGCGGGGCCCCGTCTTTTTTCCGGTGCGCGACGGCGCCACCGTGGAGCTTGCGTGGGTGCACTCGGTCTCGGCGATCCCCGTGCGCGAGGTCTTCCGGGTCGAAGACGGCGAGCTCTGGCTCGAGGAGACGCACAACCCCTGGTTCGCCGCGGGGTTGGGCGAGATCCGCGGCCGCGGCCGCACCGTAGCCGAGGCCGACCACGCCGTGGCCATCGTCGACATCCACGAGCGCGCCGAGGGCATGGCCCTGCGCATCGGCAGCCCCGAGATCCACCACACGGTGGTGGTGGCCGGCGCGCGTTGCGACCTCTCCCGCCTCGCCCCGCACGCGCGGGCGGTCTTCGAGGTGCTGACGCTGCCGCGGGTCTACACGTTGCGAGGTGTGCGTTGTGAATGAGTCCGCAAACCCCAAGAGCTGGCTGGGGAGCGTCCTGGCGGTCGTGGCGCTGTTGCTCGTCGCCTTTCAGGTCTACACGGCGGGTTACGCGCCCATGACCGCGATCTTCCAGCGCTCGATCCACCTGACCTTCATCCTGGTGCTGCTCTTCCTCTCCACCCCGGTCAGCCGGCGCTGGCCGCCGGCGCTGCGCTGGTTGGTGGACGGGGCGCTCGTCGCGGCCAGCCTGGCGATGGGGGGCTACCTCTACCACAATTACAAAGACATCATCGACCGCTTCGGCTGGTGGGAGCCGAGCGACGTCTACCTGGGCATCGTGGCCATCGTGCTGGTGCTCGAGGCCACCCGGCGTGCCATCGGCTGGCCCATGACGATCATCGCCGCCCTCTTCATCGGCTACGCCTACGCCGGTCCGCACATGCCCGGCGTACTGGCGCACAAGGGCTACGGCACCGACCGGCTGGTGGGGCAGCTCTACCTGACCACCGAGGGGATCTTCGGGGTACCGCTGGGGGTGGCCGCGACCTTCGTCTTCATCTTCATCCTCTTCGGCTCGCTCCTCGAAGCCACCGGCGCGGGCAAGTTCTTCATCGACCTGGCCTACGCGCTCGCGGGCAAGAGCCGCGGGGGGCCGGCGAAGGCCAGCGTGGTGGCCAGCGCCTTCATGGGGTCCTTGTCGGGCTCGGCCATCGCCAACGTGGTCACCACCGGCGCCTTCACCATCCCCCTCATGAAGAAGCTGGGTTACAAGCCCGAAGAGGCCGCGGGCGTGGAGGCGGCGGCCAGCACCGGCGGGCAGATCATGCCGCCGATCATGGGGGCGGGAGCCTTCCTGATCGCCGAGTACACCCAGACGCCGTACCTGACCGTCGTCAAGCTCTCGATCGTGCCCGCGATCCTCTACTTCCTGACCGTCTACCTCTTCGTCGACCTGATCGCGGCCAAGCGCGGCATGCGGGGCCTCCCGGCCAGCGAGCTGCCGCCGGTGCGCAAGGTGCTGGTCGAGGGCTGGCACTACCTGATCCCGCTCTTCATCCTCGTCTACTACCTCTTCAAGGGCGTGAGCGCGATGAAGGTGGGCTTCATCGGCGTGCTGGCCATCGTGCTGGCCAGCAACCTGCGGCCGCGGCCGGGGCGTCCCGGGGGCCGGCTCGCGCACCTGGCGCTGCACCTGGCCGCCATGGGCTACCTGCTCTACATCGGATTCCAGCCCAGCCACGGCTTCGCGCTCTGGCAGTTCTACCTGGTGGTGGGGATGGTCTTCGCGAGCAGCCTCAGCCCCTACAGCCCGCTCAACCTGCCCCGGTTGCTCCAGGGCCTGGTCTCGGGGGCCACGGCGGCCATCCCCGTCTCCGTGGCCACCGCCGCCGCGGGCATCGTGGTGGGCGTGGTCGGCCTGACCGGGGTGGGGCTCAAGTTCAGCCACCTGGTCGTCTCGGCCTCGGGCGGGCACCTCTTCGCGGCCCTGGTGCTGGTGGCGCTCGCCAGCCTGGTGCTGGGGATGGGTCTGCCGGTGACGGCGTCGTACATCGTGCTCGTCGTGCTCGCCGGCCCGGCATTGCAGGACCTGGGGGTGGCGCTGATCATCGCCCACCTGATCGTCTTCTGGTACAGCCAGGACTCCAACGTGACCCCGCCGGTGGCGCTCGCGGCCTACGCCGCCTCCGGACTCGCCGGAACCGACGCGATGCGCGCGGGGGTGCAGGCGTGGAAGTTCGCCAAGGGGCTCTACCTGATCCCGCTCCTCATGGTCTACGCCCCCGGCATCATGTTCGCGGGCTCGCCCGGCGAGATCGTTTTCGACCTGGTGCGGGGCCTGCTGGGACTCTGGGCCTTCGCCGCGGCTCTGGAGGGGCACATGTTCCGCACGGCCCGCCCGTACGAACGTCTGTTGCTCGGCGCTTCCGGCGTGGCCCTCTTCTGGCCGCTCTTCGAGGTGAACCTGGCGGGTTTTGCGCTGCTGGTCCTCGCGGTGGCGCTGGGGCGACGGAAAGCCTGAAGACGGGCAACGGGATACCGCCCCCGGCCATGCGGGCCGGGGGCGGTCGGCTGCGGGTTCAGATGAGCTGGTTGACCGTGATCGTCACCGTGACCGTGCGGATGTTGCCGTCCGAGTCGGTGACCCGGAAGCTGATGACGTGCTCGGTCACGGCCGCGCCGGCCTTGGCATAGAGCTTAACCGGGAGCGTATTGCCGTTGCCCAAAAGCTGCTCGCCGCTCGCCGGGCC
>Ga0256832_1002062_pt1 | contig 13702 bp, 9 predicted proteins | sample 134614metaG_FD_190534 | JGI IMG/M metagenome (GOLD analysis project Ga0256832, IMG submission 190534) | Hydrothermal vent microbial communities from Lau Basin, Pacific Ocean - 134-614 | ecosystem: Environmental > Aquatic > Marine > Hydrothermal vents | place: Pacific Ocean: Lau Basin | collected...
AACCTCACCATTGCCCTTCTAAGATCCCCATCTGTAACTATCCCTATTAGGAAATCCTTCTGATCAATGACCACGGCGGCTCCAAGCCTTTTTTCATCTATCACCCTTACCACTTCCTCCATCAAGAGGCCGGTTTTCACCCTGGGAACGAGCTCACCCGTAAGCATGACCTGGCCCACAGAGACCTTGAGCCTCTCTCCAAGGGTTCCAGAGGGATGATTGCGCCTGAAATCCTTTTCACTGAAACGCCTGAGTTTCAACAGCACCACCGCCAGGGCATCACCCACGGCGAGACAGGCCGTGGTGCTGGCAGTTGGAGCAAGCCCCAGGGCGCAGGCCTCTCTTTCAACCCCGGTGTCCACTGTGCAATTTGCGTATTTTGCAAGGGTTGAGTCTGGGCAGCCAGTAAAGGCTATAACCGGAACTCCTCGATCCCTGAAGGCTGGAAGAAGGGCATTGACCTCCTGGGTCTCACCGCTGTTTGAGATGGCAATGACCACGTCTCCTGGCATGACCACTCCCAGGTCACCGTGCAGGGCCTCTGCAGGGTGCAGAAAGATGGAAGGTGTACCGGTGCTTGCCAGGGTTGCGGCAATCTTTCTGCCCACAAGTCCGGATTTTCCAATACCTGTGATGACAACCCTGCCCTTTGAGGAGAGTATCAGTCGGGCAGCCTCCTCAAACTGGCCGTCCAGCCTTTCCCGGACGCGCCTAAGCCCCTCGATCTCTACCTCTATGGCACGTCTTCCCTCTTCCAGTACGTCAATGCCATCCTTTTTTTCATTCAAGGCTGAATTTTCCCACATTGAAATCTATTTCGGTCGGGTACTCGCCATTAAAGCACGCAAGACAGAACCGGTCCCTTTGGCCGCCTGCTGCCTCTATCATGGACTCAAGGTCCAGGTAGTGCAGGTAATCAAGACCGAGAAAGGCCCTGATTTCCTCCACACTTTTTCTGGATGCAATGAGCTCGTCCTTTGTGGGGAAATCAATGCCGTAAAAGCAGGGGAACTTGGTGGGCGGGCAGCTCACTAACATGGATATCTCCTTTGCCCCGGCATCCCTGATTGCCTTGACCCTGGTACGGCTGGTGGTGCCCCTGATGATGGAATCCTCCATTATCACCACCCGTTTTCCCCTTATGGTATCCTTTACCGGATTGAGCTTTATGCGCACGCCAAAATCCCTCATGGCCTGGCTTGGCTGTATAAAGGTGCGGCCAACGTAGTGGTTGCGGATTACTGCAAGCTCAAGGGGCATCCTGGCAGCCTGAGCGTACCCTACGGCAGCGTAGTTGCCAGAGTCTGGAAAGGGCATCACAAAGTCTGCGTCCATGCTGGTCTCTTTTGCAAGGGCAGCGCCAAGGGATTTCCTGAAGGTGTAAACGTTTTTGCCAAAGATGTTGCTGTCCGGCCTTGCAAAGTAGATGAATTCAAAAATGCAGTTAGCGCGTCTTTCTGCCTGGATGCCAGTCAGGGACTGAAGGCCGTTTTCATCTATTATAACAATCTCGCCCCTTTCAACGTCCCTCACGTACTCCGCCTGGATGAGATCCAGTGCGCAGGTCTCAGATGTGAGCACGTATGCCCCGTTTTCAAGCCTGCCAACGCAAAGGGGCCTGAAACCCAAAGGGTCTCGAAAGCCGATAAGGGCCTTTTCCGTAAGCATCAGCACGCTATAGGCACCCTTTATTACCTTCATGGCGTGGCAGATGGCGTCCCTTATGCCCATCTTCCATGCCTTTGCCAGAAGGTGCACTATGACCTCGCTGTCCATGGTGGTCTGAAAGATGGAGCCGTCGTGTTCAAGCTCGGCCCGTATCTGGCTGGCATTTACAAGATTTCCGTTGTGGGCCACGGCCATGGTGCAGCCGGCATGGTTTACGCAAAAGGGCTGTGCGTTTTGGAGCACGGAGCTTCCTGTTGTGGAGTAGCGCACGTGCCCCACTGCCAGGTGCCCCTTCAGTTCCTTTAGTTTATCTTCCTGAAAGACCTCGCTCACAAGGCCCATGGCCTTGTATTCGGTCACATTCTTGCCGTCAGACGATACGATACCAGCGCTCTCCTGCCCCCTGTGCTGGAGGGCATAAAGGCCAAAGTAGGTGAGCTTTGCAGCATCATCATTTCCATACACCCCAAAGATGCCGCACTCCTCCCTGGGGCCAGCCTGGTAACGTCTAAGCTTCCAAAAATCGTTGCAATTAATGGGATAATCTGAAGGGTTCATGGCTCTAATAGTATTCCTGAAGGGGTTTTACATCCATTTCCTGTTTCTTAAGGGCCACAATGGCCTCTGCCGCTGCCTTTGCCCCGGCCACTGTGGTAAAATATGGGATGTTGAGCTCCATGGCCGTTCTCCTGAGGTGATAGGCATCGGAAAGGGTGCGTTTCTTTCCGCTTGGCGTGTTTATGACAAGGTCTATCTCCCTGTTCTTCATCATGTCAACTATGTTCGGACGCCCCTCTGAAAGTTTAAGCACCTTTTGGCATTTTACGCCATGTTTTGAAAGAAACTCCGCCGTGCCGCTTGTGGCAAGTATCCTGAAGCCCTCTTTCTCAAGCATTCTTGCCGTCTCAAGAAGGGGCTCCTTGTCCCCCTTCTTTATGCTCAAAAAGGCAGTGCCGCTGGTTGGAAGCTCAAGGCCCACTGCAAACTGGCTCTTGGCAAAGGCCATCCCCACACTCTGGTCTATGCCCATTACCTCGCCTGTTGACTTCATTTCAGGGCCAAGGATTATGTCAACTCCTGGAAACTTTCTAAAGGGAAAGACAGACTCCTTGACCGATACGTGTTTTACCTCCGGGTCCTCGGTGAGGCCAAGCTCCTCAAGGCTCTTTCCAATCATGACTTTTGTTGCAAGCTTTGCAAGGGGCACCCCTGTGGCCTTGCTCACAAAGGGAACGGTCCTTGATGCCCTGGGGTTTACCTCAAGCACGTAGAGCTCGTTGTCCTTGACTGCGTACTGGACATTCATGAGGCCTATGACCTTGAGCTCCTTTGCCATCTTCTTTGTGGCATCCTTTATCTGCTCTATCATCTCAGGACCTATCCTGTGGGGAGGAAGCACGCAGGCAGAGTCCCCGGAATGGATGCCTGCCTCCTCTACGTGCTCCATTATTCCGCCTATTACCGTAAGCCTTCCGTCTGAGATGGCATCCACATCGATTTCTATGGCATCCTGGAGATACTTATCAATGAGAACGGGGTGGCCTTCAGAGACCTCCACGGCCTCCTCCATGAAATCACGAAGCCCGTCCTGGTCGTGGACGATGCGCATGGCCCTGCCGCCAAGAACGTAGGATGGCCTTACCACCACGGGGTAGCCTATTTCAGAGGCGATCTTAAGGGCCTCTTCAAGGGTAAAGGCCGTATCGTTTGCAGGCTGCTTAAGGCCAAGCTTTTTGAGCATCTTCTGAAAGCTCTCCCTGTCTTCGGCCATGTCAATGCTTTCCGGGCTAGTGCCAATGATGTTAACCCCTGCCTTTTTAAGGGGCACTGCAAGGTTAAGGGGGGTCTGGCCGCCAAACTGGACAATCACCCCGTCTGGCTGCTCTGTGTCCACGATATGAAGAACGTCTTCCAGGGTCAGAGGCTCAAAGTAGAGCTTGTCCGATGTGTCATAGTCCGTTGAGACGGTTTCCGGGTTGGAATTCACCATTATGCTCTCAATACCCTCTTCCCTAAGGGCAAAGGAGGCATGGACGCAGCAGTAGTCAAACTCTATGCCCTGGCCTATCCTGTTGGGGCCGCCCCCAAGTATCATGACCTTTTTCCGGCTGGTGCGCCTGGATTCGCTTTCTGTCTCGTAGCTGGAATAGTAGTATGGGGTGTAGGCCTCAAATTCTGCTGCACAGGTGTCAACAAGCTTGTAAACGGGCTTGATGGCCCTATCAAAACGCATCTTTCTTATCTCATCTTCCTCTTTTCCAGTAAGGTATGCAAGCTGCCTGTCAGAAAAGCCCTCCCTTTTAACAGCGTAAAGGTCTTCAAATGCCTTTTCCGGCTCCGCCTTTATTTCGTTGCCCTTTTTCCTGATCTTGTCTATCTGGAAGATGAACCAGGGGTCAATGCCTGTGAGCTTGTATACGTCCATTATGGACATACCCCTTTCAAGGGCATGGGGGATGTAGAAGATGCGCTTTGAATTTGGGATCCTGAGCCGGTTTTCCACCTCGTCCATGTCCGGGATCTGGCCCTTGTCCCACGGGTCCTTGCCGTCAAAGCCAAGGCCGAAGCGGCCGATTTCCAGGGAACGAAGCCCCTTTTGAAGGGCCTCCCTGAAGGTCCTACCGATGGCCATGGTCTCTCCCACGCTCTTCATTGAGGTGGTGAGAATGTCCTTGGCCTCCTGGAACTTTTCAAAGGTCCACCTGGGTATCTTTACAACGCAGTAGTCAATGGTGGGCTCAAAGGAGGCCATGGTTTCCCTGGTAATGTCGTTTGGAATCTCGTCCAGGGTGTATCCTATGGCAAGCTTTGCAGCGATCTTTGCAATGGGGAAACCCGTTGCCTTTGATGCCAGGGCCGATGAACGGGAAACCCTGGGGTTCATCTCTATGACCACCACCTCGCCGTTTTCAGGGTTTACTGCAAACTGGATGTTCGAGCCTCCTGTCTCAACGCCTATCTCCCGTATTATGGCAAGGGATGCGTCTCTCAGGTACTGGTACTCCTTGTCCGAAAGGGTCTGGGCCGGGGCCACGGTGATGCTGTCACCCGTGTGCACCCCCATGGGATCCAGGTTTTCAATGCTGCAGATGATGACAACATTGTCCTTGGCGTCCCTCATGACCTCAAGCTCGAATTCCTTCCAGCCTATTACCGACTCCTCCAGCATGACCTCGTGAATCATGCTGAGATCAAGGCCGTGACGGCATATCTCCTTGAGCTCGTCCATATGGTAGGCAATGCCGCCCCCGGAGCCGCCAAGGGTAAAGGAAGGACGCACGATTATGGGAAAGCCTATCTCCTCTGCGGCGCTAACCGCCTCCTCCATGGAGCGAACTATGGCGCTTCTTGGAATGCGAAGCCCAATGTTTTCCATGGCCTCCCTGAATTTTTCCCTGTCTTCGGCCTTGTGTATGACCTCAGGGCTTGCCCCTATCATCTCAATTCCTAGCTCATCCAGGATTCCAGTATCAGCAACGGCAACGGCGGTGTTAAGCCCGGTCTGGCCTCCAAGGGTGGGAAGGATGGCATCAGGCCTTTCCTTTTTGAGTATCTTTATCACCACCTCAGGAGTGATTGGTTCAACGTAGGTGCGGTCTGCTACCTCCGGGTCCGTCATGATGGTGGCAGGGTTGGAGTTTACAAGCACCACCTCGTAACCCTCCTCCTTCAGGGCCTTGCAGGCCTGGGTACCCGAGTAGTCAAATTCACAGGCCTGTCCAATGACGATGGGGCCTGAGCCAATAATCAATATCTTCTTGAGATCTGTTCTTTTTGGCATTTTACCTGTTTCTCAGCTCATGGATTGGACGAAACGGTCAAAGAGGTACTCAGAATCGTGTGGGCCTGGTGCATTTTCTGGGTGGTACTGCACGGAAAAGGCCGGAATATCCCTGTGGCTTATGCCCTCCACGGTGTTGTCATTGAGGTTGATGTGGGTCACCTCAACCCCTTGAGGGAGGGTGCTCTCATCCACTGCAAAGCCGTGATTCTGGGCAGTTATCTCTATCCTTCCTGTTGAAAGGTCCTTGACTGGCTGGTTTCCACCCCTGTGGCCAAATTTCAGCTTGTAGGTATTTGCTCCAAGGGCAAGGGAGAGTATCTGGTGACCAAGGCAGATACCGAAGATGGGCCTTTTGCCAAGAAGTTTCTTTACCGTCTCTATTACGTGGTGCACTGCTGCAGGGTCTCCGGGTCCGTTTGAGAGAAAGATTCCATCCGGCTTGCAGGCAAGAAGCTGCTCTGCTTCAACCGTTGCAGGAAAAACCACGCTTTGGCATTTCCTCTGGTTAAAGAGCCTCAACTGGTTGAACTTGAGCCCGCAGTCTATGATTGCAATCCTGTATCTGGCTTCCTGCCCGGACTTAAGCCTTGAAAGCCTTTCAGGGGAAAGATCGTCAAGCTCAAGTATCTTTCCCTCTTCCCAAACGTAAGGGGCCTTGCAGCTAACAAGCGTGGCCAGGTCCGCATCCACAAGCCCTGGGCTTTCCTTTGCCTTCTTCACCAGGGATTTTTCATCCAGGTCCTTGGTGGAGATCACGGCCTTCATGGCCCCGGAAAGCCTTATGTGCCTGGTAATGGCCCTGGTATCCACCTGTTCAATGCCAAGGATGCCGTGCCTCTTTAGATAGCTTCCAAGGTCGCCGGTTGCCCGCCAGTTACTGTAGTCTTCCTCGTACTCCCTTACCACAAAGGCGCTAAGATGTATTCCCAGGGACTCCTCATCCTCAGGGTTTACTCCGTAGTTGCCAATGAGGGGATAGGTCATGGTTACGATCTGCCCCTTGTAGGAGGGATCGGTGAGGATTTCCTGGTATCCAGTCATGCTTGTATTGAAAACCAGCTCACCTGTAACCTCTCCAGGGCCTGTAAAGGAGCGGCCTTCAAAAATTCGTCCATCTTCCAGGGCTATGAGTGCCTTCATTTATTGTCCTTGAATAGGTTTTCTTTGGTCTTATGGCAGAAAATCTGCCCCTTTTTGGGGCAGGCGCACTATAAACTTAGCCCATATCCTAGTCAATAGAACCAGGAAAAGGCCCAAATCGTGGAGAAAAGTGCTGAAACCCGGCCGGACCGTTTGTGCCTTTAACCCGGAGGCCAGGTCATCTGCCTTCCGCCTATGACGTGGAGATGTATGTGAAAAACCTCCTGGCCGCCGTGGCGGTTGCAGTTGATTACGGTTCTGTACCCTGTCTCGGCAAAGTTTTCCTGCTCTGCAATCTTCTTGGCCACCAGGAACATCCTGCCAAGGAGTTCTGCATGGTGCTCTTCCAGGTCATTTAGGGTGGGAATGTGCTCCTTTGGTATCACAAGGACGTGAACCGGCCCCTGGGGGTTGATGTCCCTGAAGGCGAGGATCTTTTCGTCCTCGTAGACAGTGTCCGGTTTTATTTCTCCCCTTGCCATCTTGCAAAAAAGGCAGTCATCAGACATGGCTGTCTCCTCCTTTTTCTATTGACGAGTTTGGCAGGCCTGTGGAAGGTGAAAAAAGGACCACCGGCCTGTTGCACTCTGGATGGTTCATGACAATAGTCCTTGTCTCAAAGACCTCGGACAGGAAGCCGCTGTGGAGAAGCTCTTTTACAGTGCCCTGTCCGGCCACTTTTCCATCCTTTATGAATAATAATCGGTCAAGATAGAGCGAGGCAAGGTTGATGTCATGTACCACAATGACAACGGTCCTGCCCTTGAGGTTAACCTCTTTTCTTAAAAGCTCAAATACCTCCATTTTCCGCCTTATATCAAGGCTTGCCGTTGCCTCATCAAGGAGGAATATGGGGCTGTCCTGGCAGAGACAGCGCGCAAGGAGCACAAGGCGTCTTTCTCCCCCGGAAAGGCTGGAAAAGGGGCGATGGGCAAGCTGACTGATCCCGCAGGCATCCATGGCCCTTGCAGCTCTCGCACCTGTTTCATCCCCTTTGGCTGCATGGCAGTATCTTCCCATGGTTACCATCTCCTTTGCTGAAAAGGAAAAGGGAACCTCCAGGTTCTGGGGAAGAAAGGCCATTTTCCTTGCCCTCTCAACCGGGGTCATGGAGTGGAGGTTACGGCCAAGCACGGTGATTTGCCCATGGGACGGCCTTAAATAACCCGTTATGGTCTTTAAAAGGGTTGTTTTACCGGCCCCGTTTGGCCCAAGAATGCCAATAAGTTCACCCCTTGGAAGGCCAAAGGTAATGTCCCTAAGAATAGTCTGGCCACCGGCACGGTAAGTCAGGCCTTTGACCGAGAGGGCCTCTTTGAAAGGCGTTAACTTGGACTTAGCCGCGCCCTTAGCCGCCACCTTCTTTTCTTACCTTGATGGACTTAAGATGCGCGGTAAGACCTTCGACCTCAGCCAGTTTCATGACCTCATCCGCATCATCCAAAAATCCCTTTCTTGAATAAAAAATGAGGCTTGAGCGCTTAATAAATGTTTCAACGCCAAGGGCAGAGGAAAAACGCGCAGTCCCCATGGTGGGAAGCACATGATTCGGCCCTGCAATGTAGTCCCCTATGGGCTCAGGACTGTAGGCCCCAAGAAATATTGCGCCAGCGTGTCTGATCCGGGGAACAAGGGCCCAGGGCTCCTTCACCATGAGCTCAAGGTGTTCAGGGCCGATCTGGTTTGCAATATCACAGGCATTGTCAAGATCACCTGTAACAATGGCAAGGCCGTTATTTTTAAGGGAGGCCCTTGCCGTTTCAGCCCTTTCTAGCTGCCCAAGCTGCCTTTCAAGTTCCTTGCAGGTCTTTTCTGCAAGATGATTTGATGTGGTTACAAGTATGGAGGTGGCCATCTTGTCATGCTCTGCCTGTGAAAGCATGTCTGCTGCCACAAAGTCGGCCCTTGCGCTCTCATCTGCGATGATGAGTATTTCACTTGGCCCTGCAATCATGTCTATGGCCACCTGGCCTGAGACAAGCTTTTTGGCTGCCGTTACAAAGATATTTCCAGGCCCGGCAATTACGTCTACAGGGCTAATGGTCTCTGTGCCAAAGGCCATTGCAGCAATGGCCCAAGCGCTTCCTGCGCGATAGACCTCGTGAACACCGCAGATGCGTGCAGCAGCAAGAAGGGCGGGGCTGACGCCTCCGTCTTCTCCCGGGGGTGTGCACAGGATGATCCTGTTAACACCTGCGATCTTGGCAGGAATGGCGTTCATCAAGACAGATGAGACAAGGGGAGTCTTTCCCCCCTGCCCTCCAGGCACATATAGGCCTGCGCTGTCCACTGGCCTTACCATCTGGCCCAGAATTACCCCCTCTTCCCCTGTCTGGAACCATGAATCAGGAAGCTGGCGTTCATGGAAGGCGCTTATCTTGTCTCTTGCCTTCTTGATGGCAGAAAGAAGGCCTTCATCAACCTTGTCAAGGGCCTCTTCCAGCTCATTCTCCGAAACCTTGAGCATGGAGGCGTCAAAGTCCGGGCAGTCAAAGCGGCGGTTAAGGGAACAAAGGGCCTTGTCCCCATCCCTTTTAACCTCATCAACTATCTCTTTTACGGATTTTTCAACATCTTCAGGAATGTCAAAGCTTCTTCTTGAAAGGGCAGACAGCACCTTTTTCCCTTCCTGGCTGTCTGCCCTGACGGTTTTGATGATTTGTTCTGACACTTGCCTTTTCCTTTTACTGGATCCTAAGGGCAACGTATCTGCTCATGTCCCCATCCCTTATCTTTAGGAGCACTCGCTTGGTCTTCTGGGATTTCGACAGGGCCTTCAGGAATTCCTTAACGGTGTGCACCTTGACCCGGTTCACCTCCTCTATGAGCTGCCCGGGCTGAATGCCTACACTTGCGGCAAGGCTTCCAGGCTCAACCTCTGCCACCAGGACACCCTGGCCTTCACGGTAACCAAACTGCTGGGCAAGGTCTGGGCTGAGATCCTGCACCACCAGACCAAGCTGTTTCAATACCTCGTGACGGCTTGCAGCAACGGTGACCGTGCCTGGCTTTTCCTCTATGGTTACGGTGACCTTCTTGTGCTTTCCTTCGCGCAATATATCAAAGGTGACCTTTGTGCCTGGGGGGGTGAGGGCTATCTTGTTTCTGAGCTCACCGATGTCGTAGACCTTCTGGCCGTTCATCTTGAGTATGATGTCTCCAGATTTGAGCCCTGCCTTCTTGGCAGGAGAGTTGTCTGCCACCTCTGCTATGAGCACTCCCTCTTTCTTGTTAAGTCCAAAGGACTTTGCAAGGTCTTCGTCAAGCTCCTGGATTACAACACCCAGCCAGCCTCTTATTACCTTGCCATTTTTGATGAGCTGGGCCTCCACGGCCTTTGCCATGTTAATAGGTATGGCAAAACCTATTCCCATGTAGCCCCCGCTTCTGGAAAATATGGCAGAGTTGATTCCGATTACCTCTCCATGGATGTTTATGAGAGGGCCGCCAGAGTTTCCAGGGTTTATGGCAGCATCTGTCTGGATGTAGTCCTCGTAATCGGTAATACCAAGCCTGCTGCGTCCCTTGGCGCTAACCACGCCAACGGTAACCGTCTGGGTGAGTCCAAAGGGGTTACCAATGGCAATTACCCACTCACCCACCTGGATGTTGTCCGAGTTTCCAAGGGGGAGCACAGGCAGATTCTTGGCGTTTATCTTTATTACCGCCACGTCTGATTGCGGGTCCTTGCCAATTACTTTTGCCTTGAACTTTCGCCCGTCTGCAAGTTTCACGCTTATGGTGTCGGCATCTCCAACAACGTGGTTGTTGGTCAGGATGTAACCGTCCTGGCTTACTATAAAGCCAGAGCCCTGACCCCTCTGTTTGAACTTTCTAGGCCTTTGCCTGAGCTGAGGCCCAAAAAAGCGGCGGAAGAACGGGTCATTGAACATTCCGAAGGGATCAGGACCAAAAGGAGAGACCCTCTGCTCCACTGTCTTTTCCACCTGCACATAGACCACGGCAGGCATAGCTTCTTTTACGATCTCGGCAATGGCCTTTGAGGTCTTGGCCAGGAGCTCTATGTTCTCATCGTCAATAGCCGTCCGTGCAAGGGTCACGTTCTGCCCTGCAAAAAGCAAAAGACAACAAGTGGCAACGAGGGTAAAAAAGGCCTTTTTGAAAACTGGAGCTTCATTTGGAACCATCTGCATCCTCCTTTATTTGTTGGTTGTTTTCTTCATCAGATGCTGCAAGTTTCTTGAATTCCTCAGCACTCATGACTTCCTTTACAAGAAGCGTCTCGGAAACCTTTCTAAGGGCCTCCTGATGGTGGGCAATTATGTCCTTTGCCCGCTGATACTGCTCCCTTAAAACCCTTCTTACCTCCTCGTCCACCTGGGCCTGAAGCTCTGGGCTCATGCTTTGCTGCTCAGGCATGCCAGGAATCTTAAGAAACGGGCTTGTTTCCCTGACAAGGGCAACCGGCCCGATCTTGTCACTCATTCCAAAGCGACATACCATACTCCTTGCCATGTCGGTTGCAACCTCAAGATCGTTCTGGGCACCAGAACTTATTTCGTTGAAGACGATCTCCTCTGCCGCCCTGCCTCCAAGAGAAACGCATATTTTATCCAGAAGCTCGTGCTTTGTCATAAGGTATCGTTCTTCCTCTGGAAGCTGCATGGTGTAGCCAAGAGCGGCCTTACCCCTTGGAATAATGGAGATCTTTGCAACAGGGGCCGCATTTGGGCAGTGGTATGCCACCAGGGCATGGCCTGCCTCATGATATGCAACCCTTTTTCTCTCCTTTTCACCAAGGCGCCTGCTCTTTCTCTCAGGCCCGGCAAAAACCTTTTCAACTGCCGCCTCGAAATGTTTCTGGGAGATCTTCCGTGCCCCTTCCCGTGCCGCAAGAAGTGCCGCCTCGTTCACAATATTGGCAAGGTCTGCCCCTGAAAAGCCAGGCGTTCTAAGGGCAATGGCCCTAAGGTCCACGTCGTCAGCAAGGGGTTTACCCCTGCAGTGCACCTTGAGTATTGCCTCCCTGCCCGTGGCGTCTGGCGCATCGAGAACCACCTGCCTGTCAAAACGGCCTGGTCTGAGAAGGGCCGGATCAAGCACCTCCGGCCGGTTGGTGGCGGCAAGAAGTATTACTCCTATATTGGGCTCAAAGCCATCCATCTCCACAAGAAGCTGGTTAAGTGTCTGTTCCCTCTCCTCGTTTCCCCCGCCTGGTATACCAGCACCCCTGAATTTTCCAATGGCGTCGATCTCATCTATGAAGATAATGCACGGGGCGTTCTTCTTGGCCTGGTCAAAGAGGTCCCTGACCCTTGCTGCCCCGACTCCTACAAACATCTCCACGAATTCAGAACCGGAGATGCTGAAAAAGGGGACCTTTGCCTCTCCTGCCAGGGCCCTTGCAAGAAGTGTCTTTCCTGTGCCAGGAGGCCCCACAAGGAGCACACCCTTGGGTATCTTTGCGCCAAGGGCCTCAAACTTCTGGGGCTTTCTGAGAAACTCCACCACCTCCTTGAGCTCTTCCTTGGCCTCATCGCAGCCTGCAACGTCTGAAAACCGTACCCCTGTATCCTTTTCCACTGACACCTTTGCCCTTGATTTTCCAATGGAAAGCAGGCCTCTTCCAGGTGTACCCATGCCCTTCATGAGCAGAAACCAAAGCCCAATCCAAAAGGCAATGGGCACAATAGTGCCCCAGAATATCTGGCCTATCATGCTGTCCTTGGTTCCAGAAAACTCAACACCATGGGCCTCAAGCTCATCCACCAACTTGTCATCCTTGACACGCACAGTACTGAAAAGGACGATGTCATCCTTTCGTATACCTGTGTCTTCAAGTCTCTTGAGGACCTGGTTGAGGGTGGGCTTTGAGCCAAAGTTAAACAGGCCAAAACCGGGAGGGGATTTTTCCCTGACCCGGCCTTCTTGCTCCATTTCTGCAATGATTTTCTTTAGTCTTTCAATATCCTTTTGAGGGCCTGTGAACATGATCCCCTTTATTTCATCCTCGCCAAGGCGAACCTCCAGGATTCTGCCCTCCTTGAGCATTTCCTTGAATTGGGAGTAGGGAATCTGCTCGGTTTGAACGGAAACAAGAAGCTGGGGAAGGACAAGGATGATGGCAATGCCGATGAGCCAGTATATGGCAGTAAAAAGGAGCTTCCTGTTCTTGTTATCCTGCGGTTTTTTTTCCTTGTTCATAAGTTTTCACAAGAGAGATATACAATTATTCCGCGCCTGCAATCGGCAGGGAGAAAAAAGACACTGATACAGAAACTTTCATTTAACAATTATCTTGAACCTAAACAGGCAGCGTTTCAAGTCAAGGCATAGGGATTCAATTCCGGGCATTGAGTGCATGAATAACATGTTCAAGGGCCTCTTCCGTAAGCCTTTTTGTTGGTAGCGTGGCGTCCAGACCTATGCATCCGTCCTTTATCTTCTGATATATGAGCGCTACCTTTTTGAGGTAGTCTAGCTGCTCAAAGTTGTTGGCCTTCTCTCCCCTTCCGTGCTTTATCCTTAGCAGGGCCTCTTCCGGGTCAAGCTCAAGGAGAAGACAAAGATCCGGTTCCAGGGCCTTTTGCCTGCACTCGAAAAGTATCCTGTCCGGGTCCAGACCCCTTGCCCCCTGGTATGCAGCAGTTGAAAAGAAGTACCTGTCGCAGAGCACTATCCTTCCCTCTTTAAGGGCCGGGATTATAACCTTTTCAAGGTGTTCCTGCCTGTCCCTTCGAAAAAGCTCCAGTTCTTCTGTTGGAGTGAGCCTCTTTGGTGCGAGAAAGCTCTGGCGAAGCACTGAGCCCCACTTGCCCCTGGTGGGTTCAAAGGTAAGGAGGCAGTCCCTTCCCATCTTCTTGAGGGCAAGATAGAGGTTGTTGGCAAGGGTGCTTTTGCCCGAGCCGTCAATGCCTTCAAGCACCACAAAGAGCCCTGGATATGGGTTTTTCATCTCTTTTTCGTCTTCCTCACAGGCCGTTTTCTAAGAAGCACGTATGTAACTCCCGGGCCTCCATCCCATGAAGGGGCACTACTATAGGCAAGCACGTAGCGTCTGAAACGCCCTCTATTTAGGAAATCCTTGACCAGGCCCTTAAGAACAGGCTCTCCCGGCGAGGACTTGCCCCTTCCGTGAATGAAGGCAAT
>Ga0256832_1002063_pt1 | contig 13700 bp, 12 predicted proteins | sample 134614metaG_FD_190534 | JGI IMG/M metagenome (GOLD analysis project Ga0256832, IMG submission 190534) | Hydrothermal vent microbial communities from Lau Basin, Pacific Ocean - 134-614 | ecosystem: Environmental > Aquatic > Marine > Hydrothermal vents | place: Pacific Ocean: Lau Basin | collected...
TGCGACCGTCACTACGGTTTTTCCGTTACCGCCAGCGATGAGCGCCATGTCGTCTCGACCTGTCGGAGGCTGGCATGAGTCGCGTATTCGACATCGTCCCTGGGTTGGCTTGGTCGGATCTGCGCAACGAGTGGATTCTGACCCTGTGCCTGGTGATCGCGATCGCGGCGGTGGTCGCGCCGCTGTTGATCCTGATGGGCCTCAAGCAGGGCACCATCGCCACCCTGCGCCATCGTCTGGTGGAGAATCCGGTTTACCGCGAGATCCGTCCCGCCGAGACCCGCGAGTATCCTGAATCCTGGTTCCGCGAATGGAGGCAGGATCCGCGCGTGGGTTTTCTGATGCCGACCATCCTGCCGGCCTCGTCGATCGCGCGGCTGCTGCGGCCGAAGGACCACAAGGCGCTGACCCTGGATCTGGTGCCCAGCGGCGCGGGCGATCCCCTGCTGTCGGAGAACGGCATTGCGCCTCCAGCAGGCGACAGCGGCGTACTCACCGCCGTGGCCGCGCGCCATCTGGGAATCGGGGTCGGCGACGAGGTCGAGCTGCGCGTCTCGCGCATCCGCCGTGGCCGTAGCGAGCACGTCAGTCAGCGCTTGCGTATCAACGGCATCCTGCCGGAGCGTGCCAGCGGCCTGGAGCGGCTGTACGCGCCGTTGTCGCTGGTGCTCGATGTCGAACGTTATAAGGAGGGGATGGCCGCCGTCCGGCGTGGCTGGCCGGGCGAGACGCCGCGTCCCTATGCAAGCTTCGATGGCGTATTGGTGCTCAGTGAGAGCGAGCTGCCGCGCCTGCTGCGCAATGCGCTGCGGATCGAGAGCGGGCTGGCGACGATCGAGCCGGTCGAGTCCGACGGTGTCGACCGGCTCATCGGTCTGCGTCTGCCGGACGGCTGGCGCGGTTACCGTCTCGGCGTGCCCAGGGGCACGATTACGCGTTCCTCCTACTTGGCGGTAAAGCGTCGCTTACGCGGTCACAACGCGGTAGTGTTGCCATTCGTCGAACCCTTCGAGCTGGAAGTGGATGGCCAGCGGGTACGCGTGATCGGCCGCTCGCTTGGTGAACGCGATGCCGCGCGGCTCGGCGTGGCGCCGTCGCCATGGGGTGGCTTTCAGGCGAACCGCAAGGGCGATGATCTGCTACATGTAATCGTCCCCCGTGGGTCAACCAGGAACACGCGCGTCCATGCCCGCTTCGACGGTCGCAAGGCTCTGCGTTTCCCACTGCGTGTCGTCGCCGAGAGCGATCGCGCGCGCGCCGTGGTGCCGTTGGCGCTGGCGGCGCAGCTGCATACCGGACGCGAACGCGCGCTGAGCTACGACGAGTCCGGCGGGCTGCGCATGCGCGCGGCTGGTTTCCGCGGCTTTCGCCTGTATGCGAAGCACATCGACGATGTGCCGGATCTTGCCAATGCGCTGGAACGCCAAGGTATTGCGGTACTTGCCGAGATCGAGGCGATCCGCCGGATCCAGGTGCTCGATGCCGGCCTGAGTCGTCTGTTCTGGCTGATCGCCGTGCTTGGTTTTGGCGGCGGTATCGCGGTGCTTGCCGCCAGTCTCTATGCCGCGGTCGAGCGCAAGGGACGCGATCTGGCGATGCTGCGCCTGATCGGTTTGTCGCGCACCGATCTGTTTGCGCTGCCGGTTCAGGAAGGCCTGTTGATCGCGGCGGGAGGCATGCTGTGCGCATGGTTCGCCTACCTTGCCCTGGCAACGGTGATCAACCGGGTATTCACCGATGAGCTGGGCGGCGGCGAGCGGATCTGCGAGCTGTCGGCGGGCACGCTGCTCGGCGCGACCGCGATCACCCTCGGCGTCGCCTTGCTCAGCGCCTTGATCGCGGCGCGCAAGGCCACGCGCATCGACCCGGCCGATGCGATCCGCGCGGAGTAGGAGGCAGGCGATGAAGCAAACCGCAATCCGCCTTCTCGGTGTGTTCCTGATGACCCTGTTGGCTGGCGCCTGGGCGGAACAGGCCGCCGCGCCGAAACGTTCCTTGTTCAATCCCAAGCCGGCGCCTGGCGATCTGGAACTGCCGATGCCCTCCGGCCAGGTCATGGTGTTCCGCGCGGTGCGCGTGCCCGGACACGGCTTTTGGGGCGGCGCCGAACGGGTGGTGCAGCTCGGCGACGCCGGCGGCGGTATCTTCGAGGGCGTGCAGCGCTTGCAGGTGGCCGGATCGTTCGAGGCCGGCGAGGACTGGGTCTGTTATATCGGCAAATACGAGGTCACCAAGGGACAGTATGTCGCCTTGCTCGGCTTCGATGCGCTCGCGCGCGCGAGCCGGGATCCCGCCGACAAGAAACTCAAACAGCTGAAGGGCAAGCAGCGCCTGAAAGCCTTGCGCAGGCCGCTGAGCTTTCTGCGCTACCGTGACTACCTTGACTTCATCGCCGCCTACAACCGTTGGTTGTTCGACCCCAAGCACCCCGAGCGCGCCGCCGCGCTGCCGCATTATCAGGGCGTGCCCGGTTTCGTGCGTCTTCCGACCGAGGTGGAATGGGAATACGCCGCGCGCGGTGGCGAGCCCGCGCGCAAGGCGGGAATCTTCACCGACTCCCTGCCTTTTCCGCATGCGCGCCTCGGCCGATATGCATGGCATCTGGGTAACGCCCGTCACAAACCGCGCCCGATCGGGCTGCGCAAGGCGAACCTGCTTGGATTGCATGACATGCTCGGTAACGTGCAGGAGATCGTCGATGGCCGTTTTCTGCCGGAGATCTGGCAAGGCAAGCCCGGCGGCGTGCCGGTGCGTGGCGGCAGCGTCTCGACCCCGGCGGAGCAGATGCGTTCCGCGCTGCGTTCCGAGCTGGATGCCTGGGCCTGGGACACGGATCGCAAGCGCGTGATCGAACGCGCCTCCTTCGATACCGGCCTGCGCCTGGCGATCGGCAGCAACGTCGTCGCCAGCCCGGCCTCGCGCGCGGCGCTGGAAAACGAATACCAGAATTACCTTGAAAAGCTGCGCGCGCGCACCCCGGTCGGGATGACCTTGAACAACCTGGTCGCGCAGGCGGACTTCGATCTCACCCATGCGAACCCGATCCTGCGCCGGATCGCAGAGCGCCATCCCAAGCTGCGCGCCGATCTCGGTGCCATCGAGCACTATCTCGACAGCGCGCGCAAACGCCTCGACGACGCCCAGCGCGCCAACGCGCGCAGCCTCGCTCAGGATATCGCCCGCAATGGTGTCAACTTCAGCCTCTACCTGGCGCGCATCGATCAGCTCGATCGCGCCTTGGATAAAGCTCGCGAGCTGCTTGCCCTGTCTACACGCTACCAGAAGAACGTCGATGCCGTTACCGCCAAGCTGGCGCAGTTGCGCAAAAGCGCCGACGAGCAATTCGACGCCTACCAGCGCCGTGTCGCCGAGCTTGGAAACTACCCGCCGCGTTACTATGAATCCGCCTTCAAGGCGCTTGGCGGAAAAGCGCCCAGCGAGCGCGAGCGTCGCGTGCTGAAGCTGCTGGCGCGGCATGTCGCCGCCTATCACGCCCAGCGCAAGATCGCGCCGCGCCAGTGGCGCGACGAATTCATCAAAGCCTTCAACAACTTCAACGAGCGAGGAAACCAGCCATGAACAGACTGCTTAGAACCGCCACGGCAACCCTCTTGAGCACGGCGCTGGTGGCTTGCGCCAGCGATGGCGCGAGCGATGACCAGACCCGGACCAAGGGCGAGGGCGCGGTCCTCGGCGCGGTGCTCGGGGCCGCGTTGGGGGCCGCGATCGGCGGCAAGAGGGGCGCGGTGATCGGCGGTGTCGTCGGCGCCGGAGCCGGCTACGCGGTGGGGGACGAGATCGCCAAGCGCAAGAAGAAATACGCCAGCCAGGAGGATTTCCTCGACGGCGAGATCCAATACGCCGCCGAGTACAATCGCAACGCGCGCGAGTACAACGACAAGTTGGCGCGGCATGTCGAGCAGCTCGAACAGCGGGTCGCGCGGCTCGAACGTCGCTACCGCAAAGGCAAGGCGAAGCGCGCCGAGCTGCTGGCCGAGCGTGACCAGGTGCGCAAGCGCCTGGCGAAGAGCAAACAGATGCTTGCGGACCTGAACAAGGAATATGAAATCAACCAGAAAATCCTTGCCGACCAGCGTAAGGCCAACCCCAAGGATCCCTCGATCGCGCGTCTCGAGAAAGAGGTGAATGCCTTGAAGGCCAACATCGACCGCTTGCAGAAAGGCACCCGTCAACTGGCCAGCATCGACGAAAGGCTGTCGGTATGAAACGGAGCTTCATGCTATTGCTGAATGCCCCCTTTCTGCTTGCCGCCTGCGCCACCAGTACCGATCCGCACGAAGGCGGTTTCCTTGGGGGCGTGCAAGGGCTCAGTAGCGGTGTCTACGAGCAGCGTCTGCGTGAACGAGAAGAACGCTTGCAACGGCTGCGTGAAGAGCAACGCGAACTCGAACGAGAGCGGGATGAACTGAAACAGCGGGACCAGGGTCTGGCCCGGCGTCTGGCCGTCGAGCGGGGCCGGCTGCGCAAGCTCTCGGAGGAAACTCGTGGCTTGCAACGGCGGATCGATGCGTTGCGGGCTACGCGCAAGGCATCGAGCGGGAAGATCGCGCGGCTGCGAAAACGGCTTGCCGCATTGAAGCGGGGAATCGCCTCAACCGACCATTCGCTCGACGCCCTTGAGGGCAGTGGCCAGGCGCCGGATGCAATCGAACGCCGGCGCGCCGCGTTGCGGACGCAGCGCAAGGCCTTGGAAAAGGAATACCAGTTGCTGCTTGATCTGACGTTGCAACTCGGCGAGTAGCGATGCGTATCGCGTGGCGATGGATGGCGCCCTGGTGCCTGATGGTCTCGGTTGCGCTCGCCGGCGGGGAGGACAAGCGCGCAGAGGCGGCGCGTGCCCTGTTGCTGCGTTTTCATGCCGACAAGGCTGGCTGTATCGAGGCATTGAAGCTCGATGCCGCGCACCTGGATAACGCGCTTCGCTGCGTCGATCGCTATGCGCGCTGGCTGCGGCCCGCGCAACGCGAACCGGCATGGAAGAGCGCGCCGGCCGGCATCGGCGCCGATCTTTTTCAACGTGAGGGAAGCTGGTGGCTGGCCCCCTGGCGGGGTGGCGCCCTGGAGCGCGCCGGCGTGCATCGGCATGCGCGCCTGCTGGCGATCGATGGAGAAAAGGTGGCGGGGCTGAGCCGCGATGAGCTGGCCGCGCGTCTGCGTGGCGCGCCGGACAGCGTGGTCTGTCTCGAGCTGCGCATCGATCGCGACACGCGCTCCCCCTGCCTGCTGCGTCTTCGTCTGGCGCCCCGCCCGGTGGAATGGCTCGGCGGGCGGAGCCTGCGCATCCGGCGCTTTCGTAGCCATGAAACCCGCATCCTGCTGCAACGGATGATCGAAGAACTCGGCCCCGACGCGGACAAGCCCCTGCGCATCGATCTGCGCGACAATCCCGGCGGCGATCTGCACGAAGCCCTGGATTGCGCCGCGCTGTTCCTTCCTCCGGAAACGCCACTGGCGCGGTTGCATCCGCTCGATGGCGGAGCGGACAGCATGGCGCGCGCGCCAGCGGCCCTGCCGAGCTACCGCATGCCATTGTGGATCGAGGTCGGCAAGGATACCGCCAGCGCCGCCGAGATCTTCGCCGGTGTGCTCCAGTACCATCATCGCGCGCGCCTGCTCGGTAAGAAAACCTTCGGAAAATGCGTCTCGCAGGCCGACTTTCCGCTTCCCGATGGAAGCCGCCTGCGTCTGAGCAATCTCGCGGTGCGTTTCCCCGACGGCGGTGGTTGCGAAGGCCGCGGCCTGACACCAGACGCAGCGGCGGAACCTTCCGCCACCCCGTAATCCCGGAATGCGTCAGGCCAACGCCATTGCCGAACACCAGCCTAGGCCGACTCAGGCGCGGTGGAACTGGCGGCAGCGCTATACTCCCCATCACGGGCAGAATTTATACTCGCCGCCCATGAATTTTCGGCCACTGCGACCGCTCCGCGCCTGGCCCATGGGCGCGAGGAACGGTCTCGAAAAACCGAAAATCATGGGCGCCGCGTAGCATGGTCGAGGTATCACAATGAGAATTTCGTTTCACGGCGCCGATCGAGGCGTTACCGGCTCATGCCACAAGATCGAGTGCAACGGCCGCCAGCTGTTGATCGATTGCGGGATGTATCAGGGCGGAAGAGAGCTGAACGAGGAGAACGCCGGTCCATTCGGCTTCGAGCCGTCGGAGATCGACTACCTGCTGCTGACCCATGCCCATCTCGATCACTGCGGGCGCATCCCGCTGTTGGTGAAGCGCGGCTTTCGCGGCGAGATCGTCACCACCGGCGCGTCGCGCGAGCTGGCGCGCCTGGTGATGCTCGATTCCGCCGGCTTGCAGGAGGAAGAGGCGCGTTACCGGCAACGCAAGGCCGAGCGTCATGGCGGGCGCCATGCGGCCCCGGTCGAGCCACTTTACACCACGCTGGACGCGCTCGATACGCTCGACTGCTTCGGACGCCGCGCGGCGTACGGTCAGCCGCTGGAGATCGCGCCGGGGATCCGCGCGACCTTTCTCGACGCCGGTCATATCCTCGGTTCGGCGAGCATCCTGCTCGAGCTGGAGGAGGGCGGCGAGCGTCGGCGCGTGCTGTTCTCCGGCGACCTCGGTTCCGGCGGTCATCCGATTCTGCGTGACCCGACGCCGCCTCCGCCCGCCGATGTGGTGGTCATGGAGACCACCTACGGCGACCGCTTGCACAAAGCGTTGCAGCCCTCGGTCGAGGAACTTTATGGCGCGATCAACGGCGCCATCGGTCATGGCGGCAACGTAGTGATTCCGACCTTTGCGCTGGAGCGCGCGCAGGAGATTCTCTATTTTCTGCGCGAGGGCGTGCAGCAGCGCGAGATCGCGCATTACATCAGTGTTTTTCTCGATTCGCCGATGGCGATCTCGGCCACCGAGATCTTCCGTCGCCATCCCGAATGCTTCGATCGCGAGACCCTGGAGCTGCTGAGGAATGGCACGGATCCGTTTCGCCTCGGGGGTCTGCATTTCACCCGCGAGACCGCCGAATCGATGGCGATCAACCGCATCGACAGCGGCGCGGTGATCATGGCCGGCTCGGGGATGTGCACCGGAGGCCGCGTGCGCCATCACCTGAAGCACAATCTGTGGCGACCGGAGTGCGCCGTGGTGTTCGTCGGCTATGCCGCCAACGGCACGCTGGCGCGGCGCATCATCGACGGAGCGCCGAAGGTGCGGATCTTCGGCGAGGAGATTCCGGTGGAAGCGAGCATCCACACCATTGGCGGATTCTCGGCCCATGCCGATCAGGCCGGCCTGCTTGCCTGGCACCGCCATGTCGGCGGTCCGGCCGTCACCTATCTGGTGCATGGCGAGGAGCGTGGCATGAACGCCTTCGCCGGCAAGCTGCGCGATACCCGGGTGGTGATGCCGGAGCCCGGTCAGTCGTTCGCGCTCTGACGCGGATGCCGGCTGTTGTGCCTCAAGCCGGCTTACGGCGCTTGCTCGCTATGCCTGCATCAGCGTGAAGCGGTAGTCGCGGGTTTCTCCGGGAAGGCGCTCGATGTCGCCGAGCTTCAGCCGGTAGGCGCCGGCGTGGCGGTCGGCGAAGTACAGCTTGAGGGTCTTGGCGACCACCGGGAAGGCGAGCTCGTCCCAGGGAATCTGATCCTCGCGGAACAGGGCTACTTCCAGGCTTTCCGGGCCGGGGCCGAAATCGGTGTCGAGCATGCGCGCGCGAAACAGCAGATAGACCTGATCGATGTGTGGCAGGTTGAACAGGCTGTAGAGCTCGATCACCTCGACCCGCGCGCGGGCTTCCTCCCAGGTTTCGCGCGCCGCGCCTTGCTGGGTCGATTCCCCGTTCTCCATGAAACCGGCGGGCAGCGTCCACAGGCCGCGGCGCGGTTCGATCGCGCGGCGGCACAGCAGGATGCGGTCTTCCCATTCGGGGATGCAGCCGGTGACGATATTCGGGTTTTGGTAATGGATGGTGTCGCAGCTCGGACAGACGAAGCGTTCGCGCTCATCACCCGCCGGGATGCGGCGCTCGACCGGCGCGCCGCAGGCGCTACAGAATTTCATGGAAGCGGTCCGTGAATCTATGCTTGAATGCGCAGCCTACCAAAGCCTTGCGGACCTGACCATGACCTTGAACGCCAATTTCGCCGCGATCGATCTCGGCTCCAACAGCTTCCATATGATTGTCGTGCGCATCGAAAACGATCAGATCCACGTCATCGACCGACTGCGCGAGATGGTGCGCCTGGGCGGCGGCCTGGACGACAAACGCAACCTGACGCCGGAGGTCGAGGAGCGGGCGCTGGCCTGCCTGCGGCAGTTCGGCCAGCGCCTGAAGGCGATCCCGTCGCGCAATATCCGCGCGGTGGGCACCAATACCTTCCGCCGCATCCGCAAGCCGGGCCCCTTTCTGCGCCGCGCCTCCGAGGCGCTGGGGCACCCGATCGAGATCATCGCCGGGCGCGAGGAGGCGCGCCTGGTCTATCTGGGGGTCGCTCATGGACTGCCGACCTCGTCCGAGCCGCGCCTGGTAGTCGATATCGGGGGCGGAAGCACCGAATGCATCATCGGCCGGGGGTTCGAGCCGATGCAGCGCGAGAGTCTGGAGATGGGCTGCGTCAGCATGACGCACCGCGCCTTTGCCGATGGCGTGATCAGTGAGAGCGCGATGGAGAGCGCGGTTTTGCGCGCGCGCATGAAGGTGATGCCGGTACGCCATGATTTCACCCGCGATCATTGGTTCGAGGCGGTCGGCAGCTCGGGCACCATCCGCTCGATCCGCACCGTGTTGCGGGAGCAGGGTTGGTGTGACAGCGGCATCACCAGCGCCGGGCTGAAGAAGCTGCGGCGCGCGTTGGTGAAGGCCGGTCGCTCCGATGCGATCACGCTGAAGGGGCTGTCGGAGGAGCGCAAGCCGGTGTTCGCCGGCGGTGTCGCGGTGCTTTCCGGGGTGTTCAAGGAGCTGCGCATCGAGCAGATGCGGGTTTCCGACCAGGCGCTGCGGGAAGGGCTGATCTATGACATGCTCGGGCGCTTCGACGATGAGGATGTGCGTGGCCGCGCGGTGATGGCGCTGGCGCGGCGCTTTGGCGTCAATGAGGCGCACGCGGCGCGTGTCGAGCGGACTGCGGTGGCCTTGCTGGTGCAGGCGCTCGACGCCTGGGAACTGGATGCCAGCGAATGTACCGAGTTGCTATCCTGGGCGGTATGGCTGCATGAGATCGGGCTGGCGATCGCCCATTCCCAGTTCCACAAGCACGGGTTCTATCTGCTTACCCATGCCGATATGCCGGGCTTTACGCGTCAGCAGCAGTACATCCTGGCGGCGATGGTGCGCGGCCATCGGCGGAAGTTTCCGGACAAGCTGTTTCGCGAGGTGCCATCCGGCAAGCGCGTTTTGGTGCGGCGCCTGTGCGTGCTGCTGCGGCTTGCGGTGTTGCTGAACCGCATGCGCTCTTCGGCCAATCTGCCGCTGGCGCGGTTCGCCGCCGATGGCGATGCCCTGCGGCTGCGTTTCCCCGAGGGTTGGCTGGATGCCAATCCGCTCATCCGCGCCGAGCTGGAGCGTGAGAACGCCCGTCTGGAACCGGCTGGGTTCCGCCTGCGCTTCGCGTGAGTGGATCAGTCCGCGGCGCGGTATGAAAGCGCCTGGCCGGTGACCCCGCGGCTCGCCGGGCCGAGCAGCCACAGGTAGGCTGGCACCAGATCTTCCGGCGGTTTCAGCTGGCCATGGTCCTCGGCCGGGAAGGCGGCGAGCCGCAGCTGGGTGCGTGTCGGGCCGGGATCGAAGCTGTTGACGCGGATCGGGCTGGTGCCCTCGGTCTCGTGGGCGAGGATCTGCATAAAGCCTTCGATCGCGGCTTTCGAGACGCCGTAGGCGCCCCAGTAGGCCCGGCCCCGGCGGCCGTATTGATCGCTGGTGAACACCACCGAGGCGTCTTCCGATTTGCGCAGCAGCGGCAGGCAGGCGCGGGTCAGCATCATCGGCCCGTTGAGGTTGACTTGCAGGATCTGGTACCAGGTTTCCATGTCGTAATCGTCGATGCGGCTCAACACGCCGAGCTTGGCGGCGTTGTGGAGCAGGCCATCGAGGCGGCCGAATTCCCGCTCCAGGGTTTCGCCAAGATTGTCGTAATCCATCTCGGTGGCGCCCTCGAGGTTGATCGGGTAGATCGCCGGGGTCGGACCGCCGGCTGCCTCGATCTCGTCGTAGACGCTTTCGAGCTTGCGCAAGGTCTTGCCGGCCAGGATCACGGTCGCGCCGTGTTTGCCACAAGCCAACGCGACGGCGCGACCGATGCCGTCGCCGGCCCCGGTGATCAGGATCACGCGCTCGCGCAGTTCGTCACCTTGGGGTTGATAGTCGGGTGGGGGGATCTCGTGCATGGTGCGCTCGCTAACGGACGGGATGCCTATTTTGCCAGAAGCACGCCGCGCCAGCCATGCCAGAACAGCGCCAGCGGGGTCAGCAGGGTCTTGTGTCGGCGGCAGGCGGCGGGGTTCTCGCGTATCGTCCGGTAGAGCGCGCGGGTTTCGCCGTGTAATGCGCGCAATAGCGCCGGGGTGGCGCGGGGTGGTGGCGTGGCGAGCGATTTGAGCTCGCTGAGGATGGCGGCAACAGCCTGGTTGAACTCCGCATCGGGCAGCTCAAGTAACTGTTTCGTGGGCAAATCCAGCGGCAGCGGGCAGCGCCCGCGTCGCAATGGCGCGCCGATCCGGTTGAGTTCATCGACCAGGCAGCGAAATTGTCCGACGCGCCGCGCGCTGGCATCGTCACCGCCGCACAGGGCCGCGGCGATGCGTTCGACCGCCGCGCGCTGGCCGGCCAGTTCGAGCCATTGCCGGGTATTCGCTGTTGGCGTGGGGGCGAGGCGCTGCTCCTGAACCTCGATCAGGTCGCGCAGCCAGCTCAGCGCCTCGGCGGATAGCAGCGCGCCCACGCGCTGTCCCAGCGGATGGCGCGCCTTTCCAGCCTCGATACGGGCGATCTCGTCGCGCCACCAGGCCAGTTTCAGCGCGGCGATGCCGGGTTCGCGGATGCGCTCCGGGATCTCGTCGATCTGTTCGCCGAGTTCAAAGAGCGTCAGCAGCTCGGCGCGGCGCGCGCGTGGGGCATGGCGCAGCGCGTGCCATGCCGGGTGCAGGGCGTTGACGCGGTCACTTGCGGCCTCTGGATTCACGGCTTGGCTGTGAGCGGCAGCCAGTCCAGCAGTTGTGCCGGCTTTTCGATCAGGCCGTCGGCGCCCCAGTGCTCGGGCCGGTCATCGCTGCCAAGGTAGCCCCAACGGGCAACCAGCGAGGGCATGCCGGCGTTGCGCGCGGCCTCGATATCGCGCTCGGCGTCGCCGATGTAGAGGGTTGCCTCTGGTGGCGTGCCGAGTTCCTTGCAGGCATGCCACATCGGCAGCGGATGCGGTTTGCGTTCGCGGGTGGTATCGCTGCTGACCACGCTGGCGGCGCGCCGGCGCAGATCGAGCGCGTCCAGTAGTGGGTCGGTCAGCCAGGATGGCTTGTTGGTGACGATGCCCCACGGCAGGCCGTGTTGCTCCAGGGTTGCAAGCACCTCGTCGAAACCAGGGAAGAGGCGCGAGGCGCGGGACAAATCGGCGCGGTAGTGGTCGAGAAACTGCTGGCGCAGGGCTTCGAAATCCGGGTCGCCAGGCTCGATCCCGAAGCCCAGCCGGATCAACGCGATACCGCCGTGTGAAACCTGGGGGCGAATCACCTCGAACGGCATGGGCGCGCGGCCATGCGCGCGCAGGGTCTGGTTCAACGCCCTGGCCAGATCCGGAGCGGTATCGACCAAGGTGCCGTCGAGATCGAACAGAATCCCCCTGGGATCATTCATCCCGATCGCAACAGGCCAGGTAGTTTACCGAGACATCATTGGGATCCAGCCGGTAGACGCCGCTTAGCGGGTTATAGGTCATTCCGGTGAGGTCGCGTAGCCTAAGGCCGGCGCGGCGCGCCCAGGTTTCCAGCTCGGACGGGCGGATGAAGCGCGCGTAATCATGGGTGCCGCGTGGCAGCAGGCCGAGCACATATTCGGCGCCGACGATCGCGAACAGATAGGATTTCGGGTTGCGGTTCAGGGTAGAGAAGAAGACCTTGCCGCCGGGACGCGTCAGCGTCGCACAGGCGCGGATCACCGATTCCGGATCGGGCACATGCTCCAGCATCTCCATGCAGGTGACCAGGTCATAGTGGCCGGGTTGTTCCCCGGCCAGGGTTTCGACCGGTACCTGGCGGTAGTCCACTTCGAGGCCACTTTCATAGAGATGCAGTTTTGCGACCTCGATATTGGCCTTGCCCATGTCGATGCCGGTGACCCTGGCCCCACGTTGCGCCATGCTTTCGGCAAGGATGCCACCGCCGCAGCCGACATCGAGCACGCGCTTGCCCTCCAGGCCTCCGGCATGCTGGTCGATGTAGTCGAGACGCAGGGGGTTGATCTCGTGCAACGGCTTGAACTCGCTGTTCGGATCCCACCAGCGCGAGGCGAGGGATTCGAACTTGTCGATCTCGGCGGGATCGACGTTGGGCTGGGACTGGGGCATCGCGGTGTTCCGACGGGAAAGTCGGTCTCATTATAAACCCGGCTTACTCGATGGGGTACAATGCCGCCAATTTTTTACCCAGAGGTTTGTTGACAAATGGAAAAGATCAAGGTGGAAAACCCGGTCGTCGAGCTCGATGGCGACGAGATGACCCGCATCATCTGGCGCTTCATCAAGGAGAAGCTGATCCTGCCCTATGTGGATCTGCCGATCCGCTACTTCGATCTGAGCATCCAGAAGCGTGACGAGACCGACGATCAGATCACCATCGACGCGGCCAACGCGATCAAGGAGGTCGGCGTCGGCATCAAGTGCGCGACGATCACGCCAGACGAGGCGCGCGTCGAGGAGTTCGGCCTGAAGAAGATGTGGCGCAGTCCCAACGGCACCATCCGCAATATCCTTGGCGGCACCGTATTCCGCGAGCCGATCATCTGCAACAACATCCCGCGCTATGTCGGCGGCTGGACCGATCCGATCGTGATCGGCCGTCACGCCTTCGGCGACCAGTACCGCGCGACCGATTTCAAGGTGCCCGGCGCGGGCCGCCTGACGATGCGTTTCGAACCCGCCGACGGCGGCGAGGCGGTCGAGTACGAGGTCTTCGAGTTTCCCGAGGCCGGCGTCGCGATGGGCATGTACAACCTCGATGACTCGATCCGTGGCTTTGCGCGTTCGTGCATGCACTTTGCGCTGGATCGTAAATGGCCGCTCTACCTTTCCACCAAGAACACCATCCTGAAGGCCTATGACGGCCGCTTCAAGGATCTTTTCCAGGAGGTCTATGAGGCCGAATTCAAAGACGCCTTCGAGGCCGCCGGCATCTGGTACGAGCATCGCCTGATCGATGACATGGTTGCCTTTGCGATCAAGACCAATGGCCGATTCGTGTGGGCGTGCAAGAACTACGACGGCGATGTGCAATCCGATGTCGTCGCCCAGGGCTTCGGCTCGCTCGGCCTGATGACCTCGGTTCTGCTGACCCCGGACGGCAAGGTCGCCGAGGCCGAGGCCGCGCACGGCACCGTCACCCGTCACTACCGCCAGCACCAGCAGGGCAAGAAGACCTCGACCAACCCGATCGCATCTATCTTTGCCTGGACGCGCGGTCTGCTGCATCGCGCCAAGCTCGATGGCAACGAGGCGCTGAAACAGTTTGC
>Ga0256832_1002064_pt1 | contig 13697 bp, 11 predicted proteins | sample 134614metaG_FD_190534 | JGI IMG/M metagenome (GOLD analysis project Ga0256832, IMG submission 190534) | Hydrothermal vent microbial communities from Lau Basin, Pacific Ocean - 134-614 | ecosystem: Environmental > Aquatic > Marine > Hydrothermal vents | place: Pacific Ocean: Lau Basin | collected...
GCTGAAGGCCCAGCTCGTGGAAGGGGAAAAGGAGCTTGCGCGGATGAGGAAGAGCGCCAGCGTCAGTTCCGCCGCCTGACATCAGCCGCCTGAACACGGAATTGTCACCGGAATGCCGCCAGCATTGGCGTAGGATGAAGAGCCAGGGAGAAAACCGAAAATGCCGAGCTATACCGCCCCCGTCGATGACATGCAGTTCCTGCTCCATGAAGTGCTCGATGTGAGCCGGAGCGACGTGCCGGGATATGACGAACTCGAGCCCGATTTCACAAGGGCGGTTCTAGAGGAGGCGGGCAAGATCTCGAGCGATGTGCTCGCGCCGCTCAACATGGTCGGCGATCGCGAAGGCTGCCGGCTTGAAAACGGCGTGGTGCGCACCCCCACCGGCTTCAGGGAGGCTTTCGGGCAGATGCGCGAAGGCGGCTGGACGGCCCTTGACTGCGATCCTGAATACGGCGGCCAGGGCATGCCCTATATCCTGAACACGGCCGTGAACGAGATGTTCGTTTCCGCCAACATGGCCTTCAACATGTATCAGGGCCTCACCCATGGCGCCTATTCCACCATCCACGCCCATGGCACGGATGAGCAGAAGCGCCTCTTCCTGCCGAAGATGGTCACCTGCGAATGGGGCGGCACGATGAACCTGACCGAGCCCCATTGCGGCACCGATCTCGGCCTGCTGCGCACCAGGGCCGAGCCGCAGGAGGATGGCTCCTACAAGATCACCGGCACCAAGATCTTCATATCCGCCGGCGATCAGGATCTCACCGAAAACGTGATCCACCTCGTGCTCGCCCGCATCCCCGGCGCACCCGCGGGCACCAAGGGTATCTCGCTCTTCATCGTGCCCAAGATCAAGGTGAACGAGGATGGCACGCTTGGCGAGCGCAACGGCGTCAGCGTCGGCAAGCTCGAGGAAAAGATGGGAATTCATGGCAATTCCACCTGCGTGATGAATTACTACGGCGCCACCGGCTATCTTCTGGGTGAGGAAAACAAGGGCATGCGCGCCATGTTCACCATGATGAACGAAGCGCGCATGGGCGTCGGCCTTCAGGGCTATGCGGAGGCGGAGGCGGCCTATCAGAACGCCGTCTCATATGCCCGCGAGCGCCTTCAGGGGCGCGCCGTCACCGGTCCGGCCAATCCTGAAGGCCCCGCCGATCCGATCATCGTGCACCCGGATGTGCGCCGCTCGCTGATGGATCAGAAGAGCTTCATCGAAGCCGCGCGCGCGCTTGTCTATTGGGGCGCCAATCTCATCGATCGCGGCCACAAGCTGGGCGACAAGGATGCCGAGGGCCTGATCAGCCTCATCACCCCCGTGATCAAGGGCTTCCTCACCGATCGCGGCTTCGACATGACGGTGCAGGCCCAGCAGATCTACGGCGGCCACGGTTACATCGAGGAAACCGGCATGCCCCAGTTCGTGCGCGATGCGCGCATCACCATGATCTACGAGGGCGCCAACGGCATCCAGGCGCTTGATCTCGTGGGCCGCAAGCTCGCCCAGGACGGCGGCAAGCACATCATGGCCTTCTTCGAGATGGTGAAGGGCTTCATCAAGGAAAACGAAGGCAACGAGGCGCTGAAGGATGATTTCCTCGAGCCCCTCAAGGCCGCGAGCAAGGATCTCCAGGCCGCCGGCATGTTCTTCATGCAGAACGGCATGCAGAATCCGAACGCGGCCCTCGCCGGCTCCTACGATTTCATGCATCTTTTCGGCCATACCGTGCTGGGCCTGATGTGGGCCAGAATGGCGAAAGCCGCGCATGAAGCCCTTGAAGCCGGCACGGGCAACGCCGATTTCTACAAAAGCAAGATCACTACGGGGCGCTATTACATGGCCCGCCAGCTGCCGATGACGCGCACCCACCTCGCACGCATCCAGTCCGGCGCGGACCCGGTGATGAGCCTGCCCGAGGATCAGTTCTGATCGCACCACGGACAAACCGGAAGGAAAGCTCATGCCCAAACGCTTCCGCCTGACCCGCCGCTTCCCCATCGCCATGACGGAAGACGCCTACCGCCGCCTGCGCCGTTTCGCGCAGGAAGCCGGGCTGGACGAGGGCGAGGCGCTTTCCTTCCTGTTCGAGCATTTCGACAGCGTGATCGATCAGGATACCTTCTCCCACCGCCTGCGCATCTTCAATTCCGAGCTGGAGGCCAGAAAACGGTGAGAGCGGTACTGGAGGAAATGCCGGATCGCCTCCGGCGGGAGTATTTGGGCCAAGATGAAGACAGGCCCTGCGTAAAGGCCCCGCCCCGTCCGGCGATTGTCCCGGTGCTGGGCGGGGCCCGGAAGCTGAGCTTCACCTTGGGCGGCCATCGGCTCTCCAGCCTGTTCCGCAAGGAGGATCCTGCCGATTCATCCTTAAGAAATCGTGAAAGCCCATTGCGTTCATCTTGGCGAAAATACTCCGGGGGTCCGGGGGCAGAGCCCCCGGCTTTCCATGCGCAAGGAGGTATCCGATGACAGTGAAGCTCTACTGCTTCGGCGAAAGCGGAAATGCCTACAAGGCAGCGCTGGCGCTTGAACTGGCCGGGCTCGATTGGGAGCCCGTATTTGTCGATTTCTTCAATGGCGAGGCGCGCAGCCCGGAATATCTTGCGAAAAATCCCATGGGCGAAGTGCCCCTGCTGGAAGCCGGCGATATGCGGCTCTCCCAGTCCGGCGCCATTCAGGATTGGGTGATCGAGCAGACCGGCAAGCTCGGCGGCAATACTCCCGAAGAGCGGCGCGAAATCTGGCGCTGGGTTCTGTGGGACAACCACAAGATGTCGGGGCAGGCCGGCACGACCCGTTTCCTGATGAATTTCCTCCCCGAGGAGAAGCGCCCTCAGGAAGTGATCCGCTTCTTTCAGGGGCGCATGCGTGCCGCCTTCAAGACGCTGGAAAACGCGCTCTCCGATCGCGAGTGGCTGGTGGGGGATAAGATTTCGGCCGCCGACATATCCTGCTGTGGCTATCTCTACTATCCCGAGCCCTTCGGATTTGATCGCGCCGAATGGCCCCATATCGATGCCTGGCTCGATCGCATCAGCGAAACACCCGGCTGGAAACACCCCTATGACCTTATGCCCGGCAGCCCTGCCGACCGGGCCTGACAGAGAGGAACGGAAAATGAAAGAAGCCTATATCTACGATGCCGTGCGCAGCCCGCGCGGCAAGGGCCGCAAGGATGGCTCGCTGCATGAAGTGACGGCCGTGCGCCTCTCCACCGAGGTGCTGAACGCCCTCAAGGCGCGCAACGATCTCGAGGGCCATGCCGTCGAGGATGTGATCTGGGGCAATGTCACCCAGGTGAAGGAGCAGGGCGGCTGCCTTGCGCGCTCGGTGGTGATCGCGTCCGATCTCGACGAGAGCATCCCCGGCCTTTCGATCAACCGCTTCTGCGCCTCGGGCATGGAGGCCGCGAACCTGGCCGCCAATCAGGTCAAGGCCGGCGCGGGCGAAGCCTATATTGCCGGCGGGGTGGAGATGATGAGCCGCGTGCCCATGGGTTCGGACGGAGCGGCCATCGCCGTCGATCCCACGCTCGCGATGGAGCATTATTTCGTGCCTCAGGGCATCGCCGCCGATCTCATCGCCACGAAATACGGCTTTTCGCGCGAGGATGTGGATGCGCTCGCGGTGGAAAGCCAGCGCCGCGCCAAGATCGCCTGGGATGAGGGGCGATTCAGGAAATCCATCATCACCGTGAAGGATCAGAACGGCCTGCCGATCCTCGATCACGATGAGTTCATGCGCCCCGGCACCGACATGCAGAGCCTCGGCGCTCTTAAGCCGAGCTTCAAGGAGATGGGCGAAGTGATGCCGGGCTTCGACAAGGTCGCGCTGATGAAATACCCCGAGTTCGAGCGCATCAATCACGTCCATCACGCCGGCAACAGCTCCGGCATCGTCGATGGCGCGGCGGCGATCCTGATCGGCAGCAGGGAATTCGGCGAGGCCCATGGCCTCACGCCCCGCGCCCGCATCCGCGCCACCGCCAAGATCGGCACCGAGCCCACGATCATGCTCACAGGCCCCGTGCCGGTGACCGAAAAGATCCTGAAGGACAACGGCATGGAGATCGGCGATATCGATCTCTTCGAGGTGAACGAGGCCTTCGCCGCCGTGGTGCTGCGTTTCCTGCAGGCCTTCGATGTGGATCCCGCGATCGTCAACGTAAACGGTGGCGCCATCGCCATGGGCCACCCGCTCGGCGCCACCGGCGCGATGATCATCGGCACCCTTCTGGACGAGCTCGAGCGCCAGGACAAGGAAGTGGGCCTCACCACCCTGTGCATCGCCTCGGGCATGGGCGTGGCCACGATCATCGAAAGGGTCTGACCAATGCCGGTGATCGACATGGAGAAAGTGCCGCTCAAGACCGGCACGATCTACCCCCCGCCCTACGATCAGGAGGTGGCCGGGCGCTCTTCCCTGCGCCTCGGCGATGCCGGAGGCCTCACGCAGTTCGGCGCCAATCTGGTGATCCTCCAGCCCGGCGCGAAATCCTCCTTGCGCCACTGGCACCGGCATGAGGATGAATTCGTGATGGTCACCCAAGGCACCTGCACGCTGGTGGATGACGCGGGCGCGCACGAAATGCACCCCGGTGATTGCGCCGCCTTCCCGGCGGGCGATCCCAACGGCCACCATTTCATCAACCAAACCGATGAGGAGGCGCGCTTTCTGGTGATCGGCACCCGCGCCCCCCGTGAAGTTGCAACCTACAGCGATGTCGATCTGATGGTGGAGATCGAGGCCGGCAAGGCCCGTTTCACCCGGCGTGACGGCACACCCTATGAGGGAGAGAAGGAATGAAGGATTTCAAATACGAAGTGGACCAGGACGGCGTTGCCATCATCACCTGGGACGTTCCCGACAAATCGATGAACGTGATGTCGCTCGAGGGCTTCGCCGAGCTCGAGGAATGCATCGACAAGGCGCTCGCCGATGATGCGGTGAAGGGCGTCGTCATCACCTCGGGCAAGGAAAGCTTCGCCGGCGGCATGGATCTCAACATCATCGCCGGGATGAAGGAAAGGGGCGGGGAAAACCCGGCCAAGGGCATATTCGATGGCGTGATGAAGATGCACGCCATCCTACGCAAGATCGAACGCGCCGGCATGGACCCGAAAACCAACAAGGGCGGCAAGCCGATCGCCGCAGCACTTCCCGGCACCGCGCTCGGCATCGGCCTCGAACTGCCGCTCGCCACCCACCGCATCTTCGCCGCCGACAATCCGAAGGCGAAGATCGGCCTGCCGGAGATCATGGTCGGCATCTTCCCCGGCGGCGGCGGCACCACCCGCCTCGTGCGCAAGCTCGGCGTGATGGGCGCCTCGCAACTGCTCTTGGAAGGCAAGCTCAACGACCCCAAGCGCGCCAAATCCGCAGGCGTGGTGGATGAGGTCGTGCCCCCCGAAGAGCTGATGGATCGCGCCAGGGAATGGGTGCTGAACGCCAAGGACGCCGACATCGTCAAGCCCTGGGATCAGAAAGGCTACAAGATGCCCGGCGGCGATCCCTACCACCCAGCCGGCTACATGACCTTCGTCGGCGCCAACGCCATGGTGAACGGCAAGACAATGGGCGTCTATCCCGCGCCCAAGGCCCTGCTCTCGGCCGTCTATGAAGGCGCGCTGGTGCCCTTCGATACCGCCATCCGCATCGAGGCCCGCTGGTTCACAAATCTTCTGATGAATCCTTCCTCAAGCGCCATGATCCGATCGCTCTTCATCAACAAGGAAGCGCTCGAGAAAGGCGCGGTGCGCCCGAAGGACATCCCGCCCCAGCAGGTGAAGAAACTCGGCGTGATCGGCGCCGGCATGATGGGCGCGGGCATAGCGCTCGTCTCCGCCATGAACGGCATCGAGGTGGTGTTGATCGATCAGAGCCAGGAGGCGGCCGATCGCGGCAAGGCCTACACCGCCGATTACATGGACAAGGGCATCAAGCGCGGCAAGGCCACCCCGGCGAAGAAGGAAGAGGTGCTCTCGCGCATCACCGCGACCACCGATTACGCCGTTCTCAAGGGGGCCGATCTGGTGATCGAGGCGGTGTTCGAGGATCCCGCCATCAAGGCCGAAGTGGTGAAGAAGGTGGAAGCCGTGGTGGGCGAGGATTGCATCTTTGCCACCAACACCTCCACCCTGCCGATCAGCGAGCTTGCGAAAGCCAGCAGCCGGCCGGAGAATTTCATCGGCATCCATTTCTTCTCGCCGGTCGAGAAGATGCTTCTGGTCGAGATCATCAAGGGCAAGGAGACAGGCCCGCGCGCGGTCGCGAAAGCGCTCGATTATGTGCGCCAGATCAGGAAAACCCCGATCGTCGTCAACGATGCGCGCTTCTTCTACGCCAACCGCTGCATCATCCCCTATATCAACGAAGGCATCCGCATGGTGAAGGAGGGCGTAAAGCCCGCGCTGGTGGAAAACGCGGCCAAGCTCGTGGGCATGCCGCTCGGCCCCCTTCAGCTGGTGGACGAAACCTCGATCGATCTCGGCGTGAAGATCGCCAGGGCCACCAGGGCCGCCATGGGCGATGCCTATCCCGATGGCGATGTGGATGAGGTGCTCTTCTGGATGGCCGATCAGGGCCGCCTTGGCCGCAAGGCGAAAGCGGGCTTCTATGCCTATGACGAAAAGGGCAAGCGCCTCGGCCTCTGGGAGGGGCTCGCGGAAAAATTCCCCCCTGCCGAAGATCAGCCCGATGTGCATGAAGTCCAGCACCGCCTGCTGATGGCACAGGTGCTCGAGGCCGTACGCGCCTTCGAGGAAGGCGTGCTCGAGGATATCCGCGAAGGCGATGTGGGTGCCATCCTGGGCTGGGGCTTCGCCCCCTGGTCCGGCGGCCCCTTCTCCTGGCTCGACATGATCGGCGCCGGCAGGGCGGTCGAGATCTGCGATCACCTCGAGCAGGAATACGGCCCCCGCTTCAAGGCTCCCGCGCTTCTGCGTGAACTGGCCGAAAAGGGCGAAACCTTCTACGGGCGCTTCACAGATCAGAAGAAAGCGGCCTGAAGGCACGGTATAATCGCATCTTCATCTTGGGATGAAATACTCCCGGGGGTGAATTGCCCGGAACGGGCAAGAGGGGGCCGGCGGCCCCCTCTTCGGCTTATTGCGTTTCCGTTAATTGTCATCGGGCGATCAACAGTCCGATCCACCTGCCTTCCCATCTCCCGCATCGGACCTTCATGCCGGGATCCGCCCCCGGCACCGCCTTTCAGGCAACCAGAGGCCAGGCCCCGAAGCCCCCCTGCCGCGCCTCTTCATCCATCTCGCCAATCCGTTTCAGAAGCGCCCCGGCCTGAACCCGGCCGAGCCTCTGGAAGAAGCCGTCGCCACCGCCGGCCTTGCCCGGGCAATGCATAAGAATGCCGCTGTTGGCATACACGATCTCTTCATCATCGAACACCAGCCCGTAGGTCGCGATGCGGCATGTTTCATGCACCCGCCGAATACCGCGAAATCCTTCGAGCATTCGCGCTTCAAAAAGCCCCATCGGCTCGCCCGTATAGGATTCGATCACCGGGTGTTCGATCATAACAAGTTGATCGTCATGGAGTTTTACCTCTGAACAATTGTCCAGCGCACCCGGAGGCACATGCAGCATACCGTGTGCTGCATTGGCATGGGCGGGGATTTCGCAGCGCCGGATTTCGTGCGGCTCGCGAAAGCCGCCATCCAGCGTCATCACCCCCATGCCGGGGCGGATTTCCTCGATCGGACACCACCCGCCGTCGCTTTCAACGAGCGTTCCGCTCACCAGCCCGCCAAGGGGCCTTGCGAGGATTTCGGAGAGGGCGATGCCCTTCTCTTCCGCCCGGTGGCCGTCTTGCATTTCCGCCGTGTTCGTCTCTGCGCCCTTGAGTTCCGCAATCATCTTTCCAGCTCCTTTCGCGATCCCGTTTCCTGGCATTTGCGCGGGCTCGGCGGCCCGCCAACCACGACAATCAGGCGGCGAAACTTTGCCTTCATTTGGTCAGGCTCAAGACAAAGGCGTGTCAGTGTTACCCAGAGGGAAACAATCCGAAGCGCCGAATCCAGGCCTTCCGCCAATTGCGAACGCGGCTTAACCCCGGCTTAACCATGACGGCCCGAAAACGTGCGGCGAGGTGGCGAAAAAGGGGCGGCGAATCACCCCTGCCGAAGGGCGCAGGCGGCATCGGGGGGGATCGGGCCATCCTCGAAATGATAGCCGAAACGGGCGATGTCCGCGCCGCAGATCCGTGCAACGAGCGCCGCATCGGCCTCGCTGTAGCAGGCCCGGTAATCGGCTGGCCGATCAGAGGCATTCACCCGCCCGAGCGGCCCGATGCGAAACCCGAGATGACGCTCGAGCGGCGCCATGTCCTCCGGCAGATGCTCAAGGCGGATGAAGAGATCGCAGCGCTCCTTGCCCGAGCGATCGCGCACGTAATGCCCATAGGGCGCACCCCGGATCGTGGCGCATGTGTGCTCATGATTGAGGAAGGCGCTGAAATCATGCGCCTTCGCAATCGCCACCGCCGGATGTTCGAATTCCTGCGCCCTGAGCCAGTGGTAATAGCTCACCAGCCTGTCCCACGGGTTGCGCACCAGCGTGAACACGAAGAAGCGCTGGATTTCATCGGGCGCAACAAGGCCATAGATATCCGTCAGGCGCGAATGCTTCCACAGGCGCCCGGCGCTGCGCACGCCCTTCAGGCGCTTTCGCCGCCGTCTGGCCTTCGGGGTATCGCCGATCAGGATATCATCCTTCATCGCCCGCCCCTCCAGCGCCAGCGCCAGCGAGGTGCCACCGGTTTTCGGGATATGCACGAAGATGTAGCGCCGCCCGCGTGAGATGATCATGCGCCCAAGGCTAAACCGCCCTCGCGGCCAAGGCCAGAGCCGATAAGCATTTGCATTCGCGCGCCGATCCCTCTTAAACATTGCTTGTGCAACGAAACGCGACTCCATCAGGAAAACGGGAGGGATCACATGGGCTGGATGGCTGATGAAACCGGGCTTGAGAAATGCGCCGCCAATTACGTGCCGCTCACGCCGCTTTCGCCCCTGAAGCGCGCGGCCCTGATCTGGCCCGACCGCGAGGCGGTGGTCTATGGCGATACCCGCCTCTCCTATGCCGATCTCAAGGCCGATGCCTCCCGCATGGCCTCGGCTCTCGCCCGGCGCGGGATCAGGCCCGGCGATGTCGTCGCCACCATCATGCCAAACATCCCCGCCCAGGCCGTGGCCCATTACGGCGTGCCGGCTGCAGGCGCGGTACTCAACACCATCAACACCCGCCTCGATCCCGATACGGTTGCCTATATCCTCGATCACGGCGGCGCGAAGATGCTGATGGTGGATACCCAGTTCCTGCCCCTCGCAATAGAGGCCATCGCGCGCATGGAGGGCGAGGCCCCGGAGATCATAGAGGTGCCCGACGAGGCCGCCGGCTACCCCGCCAGCGGCGCCCATGCCACCTACGCCGATTTCATGGCCTCCGGCGATCCCGATTTCGAATGGCTGATGCCCGAGGATGAATGGGAGAGCATGGCCCTCAACTACACCTCCGGCACCACCGGGCGGCCCAAGGGCGTCGTCTATCACCACCGCGGAGCTTATCTCATGGCCATGGGCAGCGCCGTCAGCTGGCCGGTGGGCGACAAGGCCCGCTACCTCGGCATCGTGCCGCTTTTCCACTGCAACAACTGGAATCACATCTGGATGATGCCCTTCGTGGGCGGCACCTTCGTCTGCATCCGCGACATCACCGCGAAGAACATCTACGATGCCATCGCCGACGAGGGCGTGACCCATTTCGGCGCCGCGCCGATCGTGCTCAACATGATCATCAACGCCGATGATTCCGACCGCCGCGCATTCGATCACATCGTCGAGGTGTTCACCGCCGGCGCACCGCCCCCGGTGGCGATCCTTCAGGCGATCGAGCCGCTGGGCTTCCATGTCACCCAGGTCTATGGCCTGACGGAAACCTACGGCGCCGTGGTGCAATGTATCTGGCAGGGGGAGAAATGGGATGATCTCCCGGAGGAAGAGCGCTACGCCATCAAGGGGCGCACCGGGGTGGCCATGCCGATGATGGAGCATATCACGGTGATGGACCCCGAAACCATGCAGCAGGTGCCGATGGACGGCGAAACCACGGGCGAGATCATGATCCGCGGCAATTCGGTGATGAAGGGCTATCTGAAGAACCCGGAAGCCACCGCCGAGGCCTTCCGCGGCGGCTATTTCCACTCGGGCGACATCGCCTATCAGCACCCGGATGGCTACATCAAGATCACCGATCGCTCGAAGGATATCATCATCTCGGGTGGCGAGAACGTAAGCTCCGTCGAGGTGGAGGGGGCGCTGATGCACCATCCGGCCGTCAGCATCTGCGCGGTGGTTGCGAAACCCGATGAGAAATGGGGCGAGGTGCCCTGCGCCTTCGTGGAGCTGAAGCCGGGCCGGGAAGCCACGGAAGAGGAACTCATCAAATTCGCCCGCTCCCGCCTTGCCGGCTTCAAGACGCCGAAGAAGGTGGTGTTTCAGGAATTGCCGAAAACCTCCACCGGCAAGATCCAGAAATTCGAACTGCGGAAGATCGCGAAAGATCTGTGATCATCCGGGGATTCTTGTTGCGGCGGGGTGCTTACGCTATCGTGGCCTGCAAATGAGGCGCACGAGCAGGCCCCGCTGACAACATGACCGCATTGAAGAAATATCAGAGGCTCGAAAGCATCGGCCTGTGGCAGCCGCCTGCCGATCCCGCCCAGGCGCCGGAAGGCGGAGAGCCGCGCCCGCCGCAGCGGCGCGAGGTGATCGTTTCCTTCGGCAAGGCCACGCTCGTTCTTTCCGACAAGAGCGGGCGCGCGCTTGGCCATTGGTCGCTCGCGGCAGTGGAGCGCATAAACCCCGGCAAACGCCCCGCCCTTTTCGCGCCCGATGCCGAAGGGAGCGAAACACTCGAGATCGAGGATGGCGAGATGATCGGGGCAATCGAGAAGGTGCGCGCGGCCGTTCGCCGCGCCCGCCCCCGCCCCGGCAAACTGCGCCGGATCGTCATCACCGCCATCCTCGCCCTGCTCCTCGGCCTTGCCGTTTTCTGGCTCCCCGATGCCCTGATCCGCAAGACGGCGGCTGTCGTGCCGCCGGCAAAGAGGGCCGGGATCGGCGCCGATCTGCTTGCGGCCATCGTGCGGGTGAGCGGCAAGCCCTGCCAAACTCCGGGCGGGCGGCTGGCGCTGGAAAGGCTGGCGCACCGGCTCGTGAGCAATGGTGAAAAGCCGCCCCGCCTCGTGGTGCTCCCCGATGGGGTGGCACGCACGGCGCATCTTCCGGGCGGCATGATCCTCATCAATCGCTCGCTGGTCGAGGATTATGATGATCCCCGCGTGCCGGCGGGCCATGTACTGGCCGAGCTGCTGCGCGCGCGCAGCCGTGATCCGCTCGAAGCCATGCTCGAACGCCTCGGCATCCGCGCCACTCTGCGCCTGCTGACGACAGGCAATCTCGACCCCGCCGCACTGGCCCGCTATGGCGAGGAGGTTCTGCCCGAAGAGCCGGAGCCACTCCCGCCGGGCATGCTTCTGCCGGCATTCGAGGCACGCGGCTTTTCAAGTACACCCTATGCGCTCTCCCTCGATATCACCGGCGAAACGACCCTGCCCCTGATCGAAGCCGATCCATACCGCGAAGGCGGCAGGCCGGTGCTCGGGGATGACGATTGGGTAAGCCTGCAAGGGATCTGCGGAGAATAGGAAAGCGGCGTGATCTTCTGAATCAGTATTGCTGCCCGGATCTGCCCTCCCTCAGGCGAACTGCTCCAGGATCAGCCTTTCTTCAAGCCCGTGGCCAGGATCGAAAAGGATGCGGTGGCGGGTTTCGGGATCGGAATGCACCTCCACCCATTTCACATCCTTCACCGCCCGCCCGTCGGCCTCGGCCATGATGGGGCGCTTTTCATGCTCGAGCACGTCAAAGCGCACCCTTGCCGTTTTCGGCAGCAGGGCGCCGCGCCAGCGCCGCGGCCGGAAGGGAGCGACAGCGGTAAGCGCCAGCACATCCGATCCGATCGGAAGGATCGGGCCGTGGGCGGAATAGTTGTAGGCGGTGGAGCCGGCCGGCGTGGCCAGCATCACGCCATCGGCCACGAGCTCGTCAAGACGCACCTTGTCATCCACCGTGATCCTGAGCTTTGCGGCCTGCGGCCCCGCGCGCAGAAGCGAAACCTCGTTGATCGCCAGAGCCGTGTGCTGCTCGCCATTCACCGTTTGCGCCTTCATCCGCAGCGGGTTGAGCACGGCCTCTTCGGCCCTTGCGAGGCGCTCGGGCAGATCATCCTCGCGATAGGCGTTCATGAGAAATCCGACAGTGCCCCTGTTCATCCCGTAAACGGGGATGTCGAGATCCTGCGTGGCGTGGAGCGTGTGCAGCATGAAGCCGTCACCGCCGAGCGCCACGATCACGTCGGCCTCCTGCGGGGGCACGTTGCCGTAGCGCCCGGTGAGCTGCACCAGCGCCTCCCGGGCGGGCGGATATTCGGAGGCCGTGAAGGCGATCTTTTCCGGTGTTTTCATGTGCTTTCCTTCGGGCTACCGCAGTCATTGCCCGAAGAACCCTGAAAAACAAGGCGGAAATTCCCGCACCTTGCCGTCGATATGCCTGAATGCGCCGTTTTCGCCGCTTCCCGAGGGGGCGCGGATGGTCTATGAGGCGCCAAGGAATCACGCCAAGGAGATGCCCGCATGACCAGCACCAGAGATCCCGGCTTTTTCACCCAGCCCCTTGCCGAACGTGACGCCGAGGTTTTCGCGCCGATCGTGAAGGAGCTCCAGCGCCAGCGCGAGGAGATCGAGCTGATCGCCAGCGAGAACATCGTCTCCAGGGCGGTTATGGAGGCCCAGGGCACCGTGCTCACCAACAAATACGCCGAAGGCTACCCGGGCCGGCGCTACTATGGCGGATGCCAGTATGTGGACGAGGTGGAAACCCTTGCCATCGAACGCGCGAAAGAGCTTTTCGGCTGCGAATTCGCCAATGTGCAGCCCAATTCCGGCAGCCAGATGAATCAGGCCGTGTTCCTCGCGCTTCTTCAGCCGGGCGATACCTTCATGGGGCTTGATCTGAATTCCGGCGGCCACCTCACGCATGGCTCGCCCGTGAACATGTCGGGCAAATGGTTCAATGTCGTTTCCTACGGCGTTCGCGAGCAGGATCAGATGCTCGACATGGACGAAGTCCGTGAAAAGGCGCTCGAGCACAGGCCGAAGCTGATCCTTGCCGGCGGCACCGCCTATTCCCGCACCTGGGATTGGGAAGCCTTCCGCAGGATCGCCGACGAGATCGGCGCATATCTGATGGTGGACATGGCCCATATCGCCGGTCTCGTGGCCGGGGGGCAGCACCCTTCGCCGCTGCCGCATGCGCATGTCGTCACCACCACCACCCACAAATCCCTGCGAGGGCCCCGTGGCGGCATGGTGCTGACGAATGACGCAGACATCGCCAAGAAGATCAATTCCGCCGTGTTCCCCGGCCTTCAGGGTGGCCCGCTCATGCACGTGATCGCCGCCAAGGCGGTGGCCTTCGGCGAGGCTCTGCGCCCTGAATTCAGGGAGTATGCCGCGCAGGTGGTGAAGAACGCCAGGGCCATGGCCGATCAGCTGATGAAGGGCGGGATCGATATCGTCTCTGGCGGCACCGACAATCACCTGATGCTCGCC
>Ga0256832_1002065_pt1 | contig 13696 bp, 11 predicted proteins | sample 134614metaG_FD_190534 | JGI IMG/M metagenome (GOLD analysis project Ga0256832, IMG submission 190534) | Hydrothermal vent microbial communities from Lau Basin, Pacific Ocean - 134-614 | ecosystem: Environmental > Aquatic > Marine > Hydrothermal vents | place: Pacific Ocean: Lau Basin | collected...
ACCCAGCTCCGGCAGCCCGCTGGGAATGCGCCGGGTGTGTTGCGCATCCACCCGGGACAGCGGGCGGATCTGGTTGACGGCTTCACCACTGTAACCGGCAAAGCGCGGAGCAACATTCCTGGCCGGCGCGGGCTGGCTTTCCTCCAGGCTGTTCCAGGCTCCGCAATCCGGACACTGCCCGGCCCACTTGGGAAAGCTGCCGCCACAATCGCGACAGGCATAGACTGTCTTGGTCTTGGCCATCAGGTCAGCACCTTCCGGCGTACCCGGCCACCGATACCACAGAACAGGGTGTAGGGTATGGTCTGCGCAGCGCCAGCAATGGTCTCCGCAGGCAGCCCACGCCCCCAGAGTATCACCGGATCGCCGGGACAGGCTTTAGGCTGCTCCGTCAGATCCACCATCAGGGTATCCATGGATACACGCCCCACCAGGGGTGCAATCAGCCCGTTCACCAGTACCGGGGCGCCACCTGGCATTTCCCGGGGATAGCCGTCGGCATAACCGGCCGCCACCACCCCAATGATGCTGTCCCTGGGCGCCTGCCACAGGCCACCGTAGCCCACGGGCTCCCCGGCGCGCACTTTCTTTACTGATATCAGGCGCGAGGCAAAGGTCATCACCGGCTGCAGGACATCCACCGGTGCGGCAAAGGGCGAAGCGCCATAGAGCATGATGCCCGGGCGCACCCAGTCGGCATGGCTTTCGGGCCAGCCCAGGATACCGGCGGAGTTGGCGATGGACAGAGGCAGCCCTGTATGACCTACAGCGGTGTGGAAGCGCTGCACCTGCACCCTGGTGAAGTCATCACCCAGGTCGTCCGCGTTGGCCAGGTGAGTAAGACAGCCACGAACCTTGGCCAGGGATTTCAAGGTCTGCAATACGCCGGGCACCTCTCCCGGCTTCACGCCCAGGCGGTTCATGCCCGTATCCACCTTGAGCCAGACGGCCACGGGCGACGGCAAAGGCGTTTCCCTGAGCAGGGCCAGTTGAAAGGCATGGTGCACCACCAGATCCAGGCCGGCAGCGGCAGCGGCTTCCAGCTCTAGGGCATCATGAGCACCGGCCAGCACCAGCACGGGCTTTTCCACCCCGGCCCGGCGCAGTTCCAGGCCCTCTTCCACCCGGGCCACGGCAAAACTGTCCGCTTCTTCCAGGGCACTGGCAGCCACCTGCACACCGTGACCATAGGCGTTGGCCTTGATCACCGCCATAATCCCGGCCCCAGGGGCATGATCGCGCACCACGCCCAGGTTGTGACGCAGGGCGCGGGTGTCGATCTCTATCCACGGGGAAAAGGACATCTTGGGGGCTAAATTCAATGAACAGGGTCGCCGTACACCGGGTTGATGTAATTCTCGAACTTGGTGAACTGGCCCAGGAAGGTCAGATTGACGGTGCCTATGGGGCCATTGCGCTGCTTGCCGATAATGATTTCGGCCATGCCCTTGTGCTCGCTCTCGGGGTTGTACACCTCATCCCGGTAGATGAACACCACCAGGTCGGCATCCTGTTCGATGGCGCCGGATTCCCGCAGGTCGGACATGATGGGACGCTTGTTGGGCCGCTGCTCCAGACTGCGGTTGAGCTGGGACAAGGCGATCACCGGCACATTCAGCTCCTTGGCCAGAGCCTTGAGGCTGCGGGAGATGGTGGAGATCTCGTTGGTGCGGTTCTCTCCTCCACCGGGAATCTGCATCAACTGCAGATAATCGATGACGATGAGCCCCAGCTGCCCCTGCTCACGCATCAGACGCCGGGCCCGGGCGCGCAGATCCGTGGGGCTCAGAGCCGCCGTATCGTCGATGAACAATTTCGCCTGGCTGAGAATATTGACCGTGGAGGTCAGGCGCGGCCACTCGTCGTCATCCAGCTGCCCGGTGCGGATGCGGTGTCCGTCGATGCGCCCCAAAGATGAAATCATGCGCATGGTCAGGGATTCACCGGGCATTTCCATGGAAAATACGGCCACAGGCTTGCCGGACTTGATGGCCACGTTCTCTGCCATATTCATGGCAAAGGTAGTCTTACCCATGGAGGGACGCCCGGCCACGATGACCAGGTCTGCAGGCTGCAGGCCAGAGGTCATCTGGTCGAAATCATCGAAGCCGGTGCTCAGGCCGGTGATGGGATCGTCATTGCCATAAAGTTCGTCGATGCGATTCACGGCCTTGCCCAACAGGGACTTGATGGACTGGAAGCCCTCCCCTTCCTTGTTCCGCTGCTCGGCAATCTGGAATACCTTGTTCTCAGCCTCATCAAGAAGCTGGGCCACCTTGCGGCCTTCCGGGCGAAAACCGCTTTCGGCAATCTCAGTGCCAACCCGGATCAGCTGACGGGTCACAGAATGTTCGCGCACGATGTCTGCATAGGCGCGGATATTGGCGGCGCTGGGGGTATCCTCCGCAAGCGCCGCCAGATACGGCAATCCGCCCACATCCTCCAGCTCTTCCCGGCGCTCCAGTTCTTCCGCCAGGGTGACGACATCAAAGGGCTTTTGCTCTTCGGCAAGTCCGGCTACAACCGCAAAGATCAGCTGATGTTCCCGGCGGTAGAAATCTTCTGCGCTGACCCGGTCCGCCACCTGATCCCAGGTGCTGTTGTCCAGCATCAGGCCGCCAATGACCGACTGCTCGGCCTGGAGGGAATGGGGCGGCACGCGCAACTGCTCGACCTCGGCATCCATTTCAGGATACTCAGGAGGAGATTCGGGGAAGGAGCTTTCAAATGGCATGCTGGCAGATTACCCAAAAAACACCGGCTTGGAAATACGGGGATACAGAATAAATAAAAAAACCACGACAAGACAATGCCTTATCGTGGATTTCTCATGTAGGACATTGCCTCCCTACTGCCACACAGGCAGCAGGAAGACCGCACCTGGAGAAGGCAGGCGCCCTCTCCGGTCGTTATGAAAAGCAACCCCAGCCGGGGGGCCGCCTCACTCCTCAGCGACTATGATGACTTTCAGGTCAGCATTCACGTCAGGATGCAGGTGCAGCACGATCTCGAATTCACCGGTGGCGCGCATGGGGCCTTCGGGCAAACGAATCTCGTTCTTCTCCACAGCCACGCCAGCTTCTTCGCAGGCACGGGATATATCGATGGTGCCCACGGAGCCGAACAGCTTGCCTTCCTCGCCCGCTTTGTGGGAGATGGTGACACTGCCCATGTTCTCGATGGCCGCCTTGCGGGACTCGGCAGCCGCCAGCTTCTCAGCAGCCTCTTTTTCCAGCTCGGCGCGCCGTTGCTCGAACACCGCCAGGTTGTCACTGGTGGCAGGTATGGCTTTGCCACTGGGAATCAGGAAATTGCGGCCATAGCCAGGCTTGACCACGACTTTGTCACCCAGATCACCCAGGCCTGTTACTTTATCCAGAAGAATCACTTCCATTTTACTTGTACCTCATTAAGGTCTCTCACCCGCCGCCCCTGGGACCGCGAGCCCGGACTCTCGCCCGAAAATTCAACCAGCCATCGGCAAACCCCGCCGCAGATACTGCGGTAAAACTCGCCGGCATACCAATGACCAACAATATATAAAAACCGATAAGCCAGCCCTGGTTGGCATTGAACTCTTTGACCAGTCCATGCACCAGGGCCACTCCCTGCAGAAAAAAAGCCGCCATGCCAACCAGGGCAAGCTGTGATGCCAAACCCGGTGTGTCCGACAAACTGCCCAGCACCAACAATACCGGCACCAGGACCAGCAACCAGTAACCCAGCCTTAGCTGCCGCAGTTCCTCGCCAAAGCCGCCTGGATTGTACAGCAGCGCCTGCCAGCTTCTGGCCAGAAACAACGACAAGGCCAGTTGCAGGAACCATGCGGCTCCCATGCCACCGGCCATCCAGGGCGCCATCTCCGTCACCATGGCCTTGCGATCTGCATCGCTGACCACATTGGGATCCATGATCTGGGCACTGTATTCTTCCAGTATCCCGGTCCAGAACCCGGCGACGTCATCCAGCATCAAGTACTGCACGCCGATGAGCAGCGCCCCCAGCACTACCGCCACCTCTATCACCAGCTTCAGGGACCGCGTGGACCGCAGTACCTCCGCCAGTATCAGCATGGGCAGCCATAGCAATCCACCGGCAACCGCCAGGGACAGAGGCTGCCCGAACAGCAGCATGCCGAACCCCATGAGTGCCGCCAGTCCAAAGAACATGACCAGCAGGCCTTCCCGGAATCCCCGCCGCAAAGTGACCAGAGCCACCACGGCAGAACTGGCGATCCCCAGGGGGGTAATGAGCAGCGCCAGCACGGTGAACACCGAGGCCACCATGACCGCCTGCATCCGGCCTTTCATGATGAAGGCCGCCAAGGCCTTCATCGGGCTTTCTCCAACGCAGCACCAGAATTCATGTTGCTCTCCGCACTGCGCTCTCTACAAGGAGTCATCCACATTTTCTTTTGGAAAAGCCTCTCCCCGGATACACTCCAGGAAATGCCCTTCCGTAAAAGAATTATTTGTGGGAATCGGTATAAGGCATCAGTGCCAGGAAACGGGCGCGCTTGATGGCCGTGGCCAACTGGCGCTGATACTTGGCGCTGGTACCGGTGATGCGGCTGGGCACGATCTTGCCCGACTCGCTGACATACTGCTTGAGCAGCGCGAGATCCTTGTAGTCAATCTCGGTAATGCCTTCCACAGTGAAGCGGCAATATTTTCTGCGACGCATGTAACGTGACATATCTATATCCTCCCGTTATCCGGCTGCAGCTTCAGGAGCTGCTTCTTTCTCATCGGCCTTGGCCAGCAGAGAGGGGGTGGTAAGGGCATCGTCACGACGGATAGTCAGGTGACGAATCACTGCGTCATTGAAGCGGAATGCAGTCTCCAAATCATTCAGAGTACCGCTTTCGCATTCGATGTTCATGAGCACGTAGTGCGCCTTGTGCAGCTTGTTGATGGGATAGGCGAGCTGGCGGCGGCCCCAGTCTTCCAGACGGTGGATCTTGCCACCATCCGCTTCTATGCTGGCGGTATAACGCTCGATCATAGAGGGCACCTGCTCGCTCTGGTCCGGGTGGACCATGAAAACGATTTCGTAGTGTCGCATTGTAGCTCCTTATGGCTAATCAAAAGCCTCCCGCGCAAACGGTGAGGCAAGGAGGATCGGCCCGAAAGCCGATCAGGAGCGCGGATTCTAGGAGAACTGCGAAAGGATTTCAAGCTTTTTCAAGCATTTGAGGTATTGACCCGGCGATAAAATGTATCGCCCTCGGCCGCCCTGTCTGCGCTCATTGCTCCGGCAAGCGCACATATCCGTCATTGGCGACCAGATATTCCTGCAGCAACTCCGCTCGCATGGGACGGCCAATATAGTATCCCTGGATTTCATCGCATCCCTGGGAAAGCAAAAGCTCGTACTGTTCAAGAGTTTCCACGCCTTCAGCCACCACCCCCAGCCCCAGATCATGCGCCATGGTAATGATCGCGGAAGTAATGGCCCGGGAACCCTCCTGCTTATGCAGCTCCTCCACAAAGGATCGGTCGATTTTCAGGCGATCAAAATGGAAGCGGGTCAGATAGCTCATGGAGCTGTAGCCCGTGCCAAAATCATCAATGGTGATGCCAATGCCCATGGCCTGAACCTGTTCCAGCACCTCCTCCACCTGCGGAGTGCTGGACAGCAACATATTCTCAGTGATCTCAAAATCGAGATACTCGGGATCAAATCCTGTCACTTCCACGATCTGATGAATCTTCTGCATCACCTGGGAACTGCTCATCTGCCGGGGCGAAAAATTGCAGGACAGTCTCAGAGGGAACCCCTTCTTCCGCCATTGTTCCAGCTGTGTGCAGGCGCGATGCAGCTGTTGATAGCCCATTTCCACGATCAGGCCGCTGCGTTCAGCGACATCGATGAACTCTTCCGGCGGTATGGGCTGCCCGGACTCACTGCTGAGGCGCGCCAGGGCCTCCACTCCGGTTATTCTCAGCGTGGACGCCTCTATCAGGGGCTGGTAGAAAACCTCAAGTTTTCCTTTGTCCAGGGCATGATGCAGATAGGACTCGATTTCCAGCATACGGGTGGCCTTGTCCTGCATGCCGGATTCGTAATAAACGATCTGCCCGCCCCCTTCCGCTTTGCCATAGTGCATGGCGGCGCTTGCATGACCGATGAGCAGCTCAGGGCTGTTGCCATGCTCGGGATAGAGACTGACCCCCAAGGTTACGGAAACCCGCATATTGCCCACGCCCTTGATGTGCAACGGCCGGGCAAACAGGGCAAAGATCAACCCCACCATATCATCCATGCTGCGATCGAGCTTGTATTCCTCCAGCACCAGAAGAAACTCATCTCCGCCAATATGCCCCACATCCACCTGATCACCAAGAAACTCCTTGAGTTTGCCTGCGGCAGACTGCAGCAGCTGGTTTCCCACCTCTATGCCACGCACCTCATTGATCTTGGAAAAATGATCGATATCCAGATACACCACCGCCAGCCGGCTGCTCCTGGCACTCGCCTTCGCCATGTAGTCCTTCAAGCGTTGTGCCATAAGCCCCTGATTGGGCAAGCCGGTGAGGACATTGTGCGTCTTCCTGTGGGACACCTCGCTGGCCAGAGCATGTTCCTTGCTCACATCCGTAAGCACCATCACTGTGGTCTGGTTGTTTCCGGAAGAACGGGACACTTTGTTGAGCACCACATTGACCCGGTATTCCTTGCCATCAGCGCTTTTCAACAACAGAATCCGGTTAAAATTGTGCAGGTTTCCCGACAGTTGCTCCCCCAGCAGAAATGCTCTCCCTTCGGGCTGATAAAGATGAAATACATCATCCACGGGCCTGCCATTCACATCAGCAGCCTCCCGGCCGGAAAACTTTTCCGCAATGGGATTGAACTTGACGATATGTCCCCTGCCATCGAGATGCACGACAGCTTCCCCAATCGCCGTCAGCGCTGTTTGCGACAGGCGCCTTTCCTCAAACAGCACGTTCAGCAGTTTTCTGAGCAGGTGCCAGTTGGCAGCCAGAAAGAAGAACACGATGCTCATCAGCATGACCGCAGGCGGATACCAGTAGCCAAAGGCTGCCAGCAGCAGATAAACCAGCCCGGGAATGATGACCAACAGCAGAACAATGCCATAAACCCATTTCCAGCCCCGCGGCTGGTACAACATCAGCATGATCAGAACCAGCACAGTATTGAAAGCATATTGCCAGGGCTTGGCAACAGGAACGATCAGGCGATTCTGCAACAGTGCATTCAGCACCCAGGCATTGAACTCAACGCCAAAAACAGGCCTTCCATTGGCAGAAACAGGCGTGGGGATATTGTCGCCCAACCCCGCGGCGGTAGCTCCTACCAGGACATACTTGTCCTGGAAACGCCTGGGCGCCACTTTGCCGTTGATCACATCGGCATAAGATACCCTGTCCACGTCCTTGCCACTGGCGGGAAAAGGGATCAGCACCTGACGGTGATTTCGCCAGACATTCTGTGACAGGTCCCGATAGATCACTGTTCTGGCTGACTCAGGAAATCCACGGCTCCGGGGCCAGTCACCGGCAACCCTGGCCATGGCCAGAGAGAATGCCGGCCACACTGGCCTGTCCAGGCCCGCCTTGAGAAACGCCGAACGCGCAATTCCGTCTGCTTCAAGCTCCACATGCACATGCCCCAGAGCGGTAGCCGCATCACGCAATGCCGGAAAAGGCAGGCTCTCACGCAATTCCCTGCCCGTACTGTACTGCTCCAGTACCACAGGATACACGGTATTTTGCGCATTCCGGGTGGCCTGCACCAAAGCCTGATCATCCTCAGGGTGCTGCCGGTCGGGTTCGGCAAAGTTGATATCCACTCCCACGACAGCAGGCTTCCCCCGGGCAATAATATCCAGCAGATGCGCATGCATCTTTCTGGGGAAAGGCCAGCGGCCCAGTGCTGTAAGACTTTTGGCATCGATGGCCACAATGAGAATATCATCCGCCACCGGCGTGTTCAGATGGCGAATAAAACTGTCATAAACAAACCGGTCCAGACCGGAGAACCACTCCTGGCGGGTAGCTGCAACGGCAAGCACTATCAGGATGGTTCCCAGCACAAACCTCATGCCCCAGTCCTTGTGGCGCCTGTCTGTCATATCAGAGAGCGAGCAGTATGATGGCTATTGCTGGCACCCCAAACCAGTACCAGGGTTCCGGCTCGGGGAAAACAGTCTGCGCGGGACTCCAGGCACCTGCATAACCATCATCATCGATGATCTGCACCCGGAAATGAACCGGGCTGGCGGGCCGTGATGAAGACCAGCGGGGTTCCTTCAGCAATTCATCGAAGAGCAGGGTGTGAAACGCCTGATCCTCCGCGACCTGCAGATGGTAGCGTTGTCCGGGACTACCGGCCGGCCAGTAAAGCTGCAAACGATCTTTGTCAGCCGAGATGCTCACCTCGGGAACCTGCAGTTCCGGCTTCAGCTGAAAGCGTTTCACTTCACCCCAGGGACCCTGTTCATCCCCATATACGGAAGCCACACGCCAGAACCAAATGCCCTGCTGCAAAGGAGAAACCGTCAATCGAGTCTCGTGCAGGCCATCAAAAGTCTTCACACCGGTCTGGAACTGCGGATCAGGCGACAACTGCAAACGATAACTGCTGACCTGGGGAGGTGTGGACCACTCGAACTTTGCCACATCGCCCCGGAGCGTCGCTTCCGGAGCCGGCAGCATTCCTACCGGGGGTAGCGGCCTGGCATCGAGAACCAGCATCGTTTCCACTTCCTCGCCTTCTAGCCCGGCGGCGTCCACAGCCCTCAAACGCAGCAGATAGCTGCCATCCGGCACAGAACTGGTGCTGAATCGCTGGTGTCCCAACCGGGTGTCAACCACAGGCACCCTGTCGGTGTCCTCCTTGAAGAGCTGTAAGCGGTATGCATGAGCACCAGTAACCGGCCTCCAGCGCAACTCCAGGGGCAATCGACGAATTACATCCGGCACATCCTCCAGGACAGGAGCAGGAAGCAATTCGACAGCTGGCGCCGGAGCCTTGCCCTGTTCCACGACAGTGCCAAATCCGGCAGGCAGCACCAGCCGGCCCTCATCACCCGAGACATTCACTTTTCCGGCGATCACTTCCACCCGAGATCGATGCTTTTCTGTAACAGGCACCTGCACACGAAACCGAGTGCCCCTGACAGCGGTATTGGCTGAGGGCGTGCGAATTTCAAAACGGGTTCCCCGGACAGGCACCTTGTTTTCGGTTTTACCCTGCAGAACCCTGATGGTGGTATCCCCGATACCCGTATCCGAAAAACGGTTTATCCGTACCAGCTCCACCTCGGTGTTGCTTCCAAGGAGTTGCCGGGTACCGTCGGCAAATTCGAGCAGCAGACTGGCATCCTCCCCAAGGCTCAGGTGATCCGAGCGCTGCAGCAGGGCACCGGATTCAAGGGCTTGTGGGACACCCTCTCCCCGGGTAAGCAACACTTTGCCGCGTACATCCAGAACCCTGACCTTGGCCGGTGAGACTTTCAACCACTGCAAGGGTATGCGCACCTGCGTCCCGGGTGGCATCTGCCTGGGATGATCGATCTTGTTCAACCGGACCAGCCGGTTCCAGTAACTCTGATCGATAAGAAATCGCTCGGTGAGGTTCCACAGATTGTCACCCGGCTGAAAGCTGTAGAGCCACTCATCGGTTTCTGCAGCCACCCCGGTTACTGGCACACCAGCAACCAGTCCAGCTATCAGTACCAGACAACAGATGCGAAAAGAAGATATCGAACTACAAGCCATATATCTTTCCCTGAAATACAGTGACAATCACCTGAATTATAATAGTATATCCGCCAGGAAATAGGTTTCTTAGCCGACAAGAAGTTTCCAGCAATTGGTCTGTCTGACGTTTTGGCCTGGATCAGGAATTTCGCTGACGCACCGCTTCGAACAGGGTGATACCTGTAGCCACGGAGACATTCAGGCTTTCCACAACACCTTTCATAGGCAGGGAAAGCAACACATCACATTGTTCCCGTACCAGGCGGCGCATACCCTTTTCTTCACTGCCCATGACCACCGCCAATGGTCCTTTCAGGTCGGCCTGGTAAAGTGACTGTTCCGCTTCACCCGCCAGGCCCACGACCCACAGATTGCAAGCATCCCGCAACTGACGCAGAGTGCGGGCCAGATTGGTCACCTGGATGAAAGGCACGGATTCTGCCGCGCCGCTGGCTACTTTACAGGCTACGGGAGTGAGTCCCACGGCCCTGTCTTTGGGGGCGATCACCGCGTGAACCCCGGCGGCATCTGCTGTGCGCAGGCAGGCACCGAGATTATGAGGATCCTGCACACCGTCGAGTACGAGCAGAAACGGCGGTTCCTGCAGCTTTTCCAGCAGGGCATCCAAAGCATTCTCATTCTGTGCCGCCGCCATGCGCACCTGGGCCACGATGCCCTGGTGTTGGCTGCCCTGGGCCAAGCGATCCAGTTCGGCCTTGTCTGCAGAAACCAGTTCGATGTCCAGTTTGCGCACTGCAGAGAGCAGCTGCCCCAGACGCCGGTCGTTGCGCCGGGCATCAAACCAGACTCGCTGCACCTGCCCCTCTCCATGTTTCAGGGCGGCGCGCACACTGTGTATGCCCGCAACATACCGGACAGGGGCATTCATCCCTTGGAACGGCGCCGGCCGCGGCGCTTCCGGCCTTTCTTGCCCTTGCGTGGGGGTTTCTCCTCTTTGCCAGGCTTTTCAGCACGGTTGGCCAGCGCCAGGTCGATCTTGCGGTCATCGAGATTGACGGCGGCCACCACCACCTGAATGGAATCGCCCAGACGGTAGGTCTTGCCACTGCGCTCCCCCACCAGCTTGTGCGCAATGGGATCGAAGTGGAAGAAATCATGGTCCAGAGAGGTAATGTGCACCAGACCGGTGATATACACATCCTTGAGTTCCACGAACACACCAAAACTGTTCACGCTGACGATCAGACCTTCAAACTCCTGACCCACCTTGTCCAGCATGTATTCGCATTTCAGGGCATCGGCGGAGTCCCGGGTGGCCTCGTCGGAACGGCGCTCGGTCATGGAGCAATGTTCCCCCATGGTCGCCATCTGCGGGAAAGAATACTCGAAAGTATCCGGCCGGCCGTCGGTAATCAGGTGGCGGATGGCACGATGCACCAGCAGGTCGGGATAACGGCGTATGGGTGAGGTGAAATGGGTGTAGGCCGGAAAGGCCAGTCCGAAGTGTCCGATATTCTCTGAAGAATAAATGGCCTGCATCATGGAACGCAGCAGCACCGTCTGGATCATGTTGGCGTCGGGCCGGTCCTTGATCTTTTCGATAAGTTCCGCGTAGTCCTTGGCGGTGGGCTTGTCCCCGCCGCCCAGGGTCAGGCCCAACTGGGCCAGGAACTGGTGCAGATCCTTGAGCTTGTCTTCACTGGGAGGTTCATGCACGCGGTACAGAGCAGGGATTTTCTTACGCAGCAACAGGCGCGCTGAAGCCACGTTGGCCACCAGCATGCACTCTTCAATGATGCGATGGGCATTGTTGCGCGTGGTGGGCACAATGCCGCTCAGGCGCCCTTCCTCGTTGAACACAAAACGTGTCTCTACCGTATCGAAATCAATGGCGCCGCGTTTCTTGCGCGCATGGTGCAAAGCTTCATAGAGGTTGTTCAGTTCTTCCAGGTGCGGCAACAGGCTGGCGTGTTTCTTGCGCAGAGCCTCATCCCCGTCATAGAGCATGGCCGACACTTCATCGTAGGTCAGGCGCGCATGAGAACGCATCACTCCCTGGAGGAAACGCGAGCGCATGATATTGCCCTGCCGGTCGATGAACAACTCTGCGGTCATGCACAGGCGGTCCACATCAGGGTTCAGGGAACACAGGCCGTTGGACAGTATCTCTGGCAGCATGGGCACCACGCGGTCCGGAAAATACGTGGAGTTGCCGCGCTTGTAACCTTCCTGATCCAAAGCCGTGCCAGGCCGGACATAAGCGGAAACATCCGCGATACACACCAAGAGTTTCCACCCTTTGGGAGTACGCTTGCAATATACGGCATCATCGAAATCACGGGCATCCGCGCCGTCGATGGTCACCAGGGGCAGCTTGCGCAGATCGGTACGCCCTTCCTTGGCTGCTTCCGGTACTTCCTCTGAAAGACCGGCAATCTCCTGCTCCACAGCTTCCGGCCATTCTACAGGAATCTCATGGGTGCGTATGGCAACATCGGTTTCCATGCCCGGCGCCAAGTGATCGCCAATGACTTCTACCACGCGGCCGATAGGCTGGCGCCATTTGGTGGGATGCTCAAGGATCTCAACCACCACCATCTGGCCTTCTTCAACATTATTGAAGTGCTCATCGGGGATAATGACCCTGTGAGTCATGCGCTTGTTGTCCGGCACCAGAAATCCCACGCCGGCTTCAATATGTATGCGTCCCACCACCTGACTGTGGGCGCGCTCCAGAATCTCAACCACAGAACCTTCTCGGCGACCACGTCTGTCCATACCGGTGACCTGGACCACAACCCGGTCGTCATGCCACAAAGGACGCATCTCCCTGGGCGAGATGAACAGGTCATCCCCTCCTTCATCAGGGCGCAGGAAACCAAAACCATCCGGATGGGCAATCACCCGCCCAGCAATCAGGTCTTTTTTGTTCACCACGCACAGGCCGCCACGCCGGTTGCGCACCAACTGGCCGTCACGGATCATGGCTTTGACGCGGTACCCCAGGGCTTCGATCTGCTTGTCGTCTTTCAGCCCCAGCAGGGATGGCAACTCCTCAAACTTGACGGGCACACCATGGGTTTCCAGGGTTTCCAGTATGAATTCCCGGCTGGGAATAGGATTGTCGTATTTGCGCTCTTCCCGAGCACGGTAGGGATCACTTTTACGTGATTTTTTTTGCTTTCTCGATTTGGCCACAGGCCTTATTACCTTACTGATTTTCAACTGTTTCAAAGGCGTATTATACGCACATGCCAAGCCTGTGGCGGAAATTGATTGCCGCAAGTCAAGGCCGAAGACTTTGAACTTGCTACAATGATTGAATTGAATTTCAAGAAACCAAGCCTTAAGGAGCAGTACAGCATGATCAAGAAAGTGGAAGGCGACATCCTCCTCACCAACGCCCAGGTCATTGCCCATGGCGTGTCTGCCAATGATCCCATGAACCAGGGACTGGCCAAAGCCTTGCATGAGAAATATCCGGCCATGCACAAAGACTTTCACCACTGGTGCCACCAGCACCATCCCAAACCCGGCGAGGCCTGGATGTGGGGCGCTTCCGACGGTGTGCGTATCGTGAACCTGATCACCCAAGGCGGCGGTTATGGCCATGGCTCCAAGCCCGAGCCTGCCACTTTGCCAAACGTAAATCACGCACTGAAATCCTTGCACAAGATGGCGCTGAAAGAGAAATTCACCTCCATCGCCCTGCCCCGCCTGGCCACAGGCGTCGGCGGCCTGAACTGGGAGGAAGTTGAACCTCTCATCGAAAAACATCTCGCAGATCTGGACATTCCCATCTACATCTACACGGTATTCCATCCCGGCGTCCAGGCCAAAGAGGATTGATGGTTGACAGAACCCCCTGACACCTTGTACAGTGCGCGCCTCAAGAACAAAGGCAGTGCCTGACATTCTTGCCGAGGTGGTGAAATTGGTAGACACGCTAGCTTCAGGTGCTAGTGGGGGCAACCCCGTGGAGGTTCAAGTCCTCTCCTCGGCACCAT
>Ga0256832_1002066_pt1 | contig 13695 bp, 12 predicted proteins | sample 134614metaG_FD_190534 | JGI IMG/M metagenome (GOLD analysis project Ga0256832, IMG submission 190534) | Hydrothermal vent microbial communities from Lau Basin, Pacific Ocean - 134-614 | ecosystem: Environmental > Aquatic > Marine > Hydrothermal vents | place: Pacific Ocean: Lau Basin | collected...
GATTGGGCGGTGTGGGAGCGGGAGCGGCTGGCGCAGGCGCATTTGCGAGCGCTGATGGGCGCGGGAGAGGCGGCCCTGGCCCGCGGCGCCCCCCAGCGGGCGCTGAATCTGGCCCGCCAGGCCCTGGCCCTGGAGCCCTGGCAGGAGCAGGCCGCCCGCCTGGGCATGGAGGCGTGTCTGGCTCTGGGGGACCGGGCGGGCGCGCTGCGGTTGTATCGGGCGTTGGCGGAGCGGTTGCAGGCGGAGCTGGGCGTGGAGCCGGGGGAAGATCTGCAGGCGTTTTATGGGGAGATTGTGGGGGGATAAGGGCTGGGCTTCGTTCGAAGGCGGATCGGCGGGCGGGGATGCGGTGGTGAGAAATCAATAATTAATGGACTAAAGACTAAAGATTGAAGAATCTTTCGTCAATCGTCCTGAACTCCTAATCTTTATTCTTTAATCTTTGATCTTTGATTCCATGCGTGATGCGGGCAGGGTTTAGATCATCCATCCGGCATCTTTACTGGCCAACGTGCATGTTGTCCCTGTCAGTCGAGTGTCAGTGGGGTGCGCGAGAATGAGGGCAAGTCGAAAACGCATTGCTTTCATGTCCACGTTTTACTTGAGGAGGAACCATGAACTCCCGACGCTTTCGCAGCATCCTGCTGCTTCTCATCCCCATGCTCTTCCTCGCCATCCTGGCCCAACGCCCCCTGGCTGTGGCGGCGCCCGTCTCGTCCGCGTCCCTCACCCGCGGCATGGACCCCGTCACCCTGACGGGCAACCAGTTCCCCACCTGGATGGGCGTCGCCCTGGATCAGCTCTTCCTCTACGCCTATCACCAGGGCAACGGCTGGGAGCAAATCCCCTGGCAGTTCGATGAAAAACATGACGGCGTTTACGTGGCCAACGAGGACGGCAAGCTGGACGCCGACGATGAGCTGGCTTTCATGGCCCGTGACTGCGGCGATCAGGCCCCGGCATCCCAATGGATTGGGGATGTGGGTGCGCAAAACCGCCAGCGCTACGAGATCGCCGTGACCGATCCGTTGCATGCGGGCGAGCGCTGCTGGGTCTATCTCTATCGCTCGGCGACGTTGAGCAATCACGTTGCTCGGGATTACGTGAATTTCGACAACGGAACAGCCGCCAGCGCCACGTATCGTCTCACCCTCCAGCCCAAGCAGCTCATTGCCGCCGATCTCAAATGCTTCGACAGCCAGGTGGACGTCCTGGATCGTACGAAAGTGCGGGCGCAGAAAGGCAGCCTCATTCTGACCGAAGATGGTCTCGCGCCCGACGACCCTCGAACCGACTGGTATGGCATTCGGGATGGAAACGTGCGAACCATCGCTCAGTTCGTGGGCTACGACTCCGACAGCGGGCAGAGCTCCGTTCTCCTTACCCTGGTCAACTACCGAGACATGTTCCAGGAGCATGTCACCTTTGACTTGAGCAGCCTGGCGCAGACGCTGGACGAATTTCGCTACTCGGCGGACCTGACCTCGGCCATGGCGGGCGGAACCTACTACGACGCCAACACCCCCGGCGGCGTCCCCGTGGACGGCTCTCCCGACGCGGTGGCGACTACGCCCTTCAGTCCCTGGAATCAGGTCAGTCACCCCACGTTGGGCAGCATCGTGCAGGTGATCGATCCCGCCTCATTGGGCGGGGCGCAACAGACCTATTTCAAGGACGACGCCAGCTACGACTCGGCGGACACCGGCGATAACAAGTCGTATGCGGACCCAGGGCTGCTTGTGCTGCAAGGCAGCGCCAATCTGGACTTTTTCGCCTGGTATTACGTGCTGCCCGCAGGCCAGCCCAATGTGGGTGCGACCTACGCGGACGCGGCCCTGCATCCCTTGCAGACCCAGGCGGCCGCGCAGGAGCGGGCGGAAGCAACGCCAACTCCCATTTTCCTGTACCTGCCTTTGTTTTGGGAATAAAGTCCAACGTCCGATGTCCAAAGTCCAATGTCAGTGGCGTTCACAGTTTCAGGAGGTTCATCATGTTCACTTTTTCTCACCTGCTTCGCATCTGTGTGATCGCTGGTCTGTTGCTGGCGACCGTCGGGATGTCGGCGCCGTCGGCATCGGCGGAGCCCGTCTCGCCACAGGATGAGTTCGTGTGGCAATGGCAAAACCCGCTGCCTGTGGGCAGTGACCTGAAGGATGTCTGGGGCAGCTCGCCCGATGATGTGTATGCCGTGGGGTCAGGCGCGATCGTCCATTACGACGGTCAAAACTGGACGATCGTTTTGAATGACGTTGGCTATGCTGATGCGGTTTGGGGAAGTTCGGCTACAGATATCTTCGTCGCCGCAGACTCGGATATCCTCCATTACGACGGAAGTCAATGGACGCCCATGGGAGCCTGGCATGTAAAAGATATCTGGGGATTTGGCCCTGACGATGTCTTTGCTGTGGGCGGATGGAAGGGGTTTCTTGCCCACTATGATGGGAACGCCTGGACGAAGGTGGATTGCAATTCGCATAAATCGTATTATGCGCTTTGGGGCGGCAGCGCCGATGACCTGTATATTGCCGGAAAAGACGGGCTTATCCGTCACTGGGACGGGAGCGCCTGCGCCACCGTCTACTATGATCACGATGAGAGCCTGCGAGCTATCTGGGGAAGCGGGCCCAACGACATTTTCGTCGGCGGCGACCAAGGTGTGATCATCCATTACGATGGTCACAGATGGACGAAATCCCGCATGGGCAGTTCCGATTTCAGCGGCATCTGGGGATTCTCTGGCGACGATGTTTATGCAGCGGGCGAAGGGGAAAGCTACGGCAACGGTTCGGTCATGCATTACGACGGTCACCAATGGACTCGCGTCTACGAGACTTCCATCGAACTAAGGGGCGTTTGGGGACAGACGCCCAGCGAGATGTTCGCGGTGGGAGATGGCGGCAGAATCCATCATTTCGTGGATGGAGACTGGCACCAGGTCACCCGCAGCGTCTCGGATGCCTCTTTGGAATGCATCTGGGGCGCGTCCAGTAACGATGTCTTCGCCGGGGGGAGCAGCGGCACGATACTCCACTATGATGGCAGAAGCTGGCGCCCCATGACTACCCATACCGAGCAGAGTATCCACGCCATCTGGGGTTTCTCGGGCGTCGATGTGTACGCAGTCACTAGCGCGCCTTATGGCATGGAAAGCAGCATTCTCCATTACGACGGCCATGACTGGAGCGTCACCGACAGTGGCGTGCAGCAGTACCTGTATGGCGTTTGGGGCAGCGGCTCCAATGACCTCTTTGTGGTGGGCGACCACGGCGTCATCCTGCATTATGACGGTCAGAACTGGACTCAGATGCAAAGCGGCGTGGGGGACGCCAGGCTATACGATGTGTGGGGAACCGGACCAAACAATGTGTATGTGGTGGGCGCCAGCAATCCTCACTGGAATGGCGTTGTTCTTCATTACGACGGCCATGCGTGGACCTCTCTGGACATTGGCCAAGAGAAACACCTGCGAGCCATTTGGGGCAGCGGGCCCGATGACATCTATGTCGTCGGCGGCAGAAAGTTTCACTTTGACGGAGCGACATGGGAGCCCCTGGGGTCGACGGCAGGAAAAGATGTATGGGGCACAGGCAGCGACGATGTCTATATCCTTGATTACTATAACAAAGTCTTTTATTACGATGGCTCTTCACCCTGGTGGGTGAGCCTCCATCATCCGGAAGGACTCATTCGCGCTTTATGGAACAGCGGCCCGGGCGATCTGTTCGTCGTAGGTGACGAAGGAGGCATTGAACATTACGGCCCGCCTTCCACGATCCTGCCAGAGACTCACTTCCTCCCCAGCATTCTACATTGACAGGGGCCGCGACCATGCGAACCTTGACCACCGTCATCCTGCGCCTGCTTCATAACAACCACGCGCCCTCGCTGCGCGGCACGCTGCAAACCCTGGATGAACCGGAGCCGCGGGCGTTCAAAGACGAGCGCGAACTGCTGGCGCATTTGCGGCGGATCGCCGCTCTGTCCCATGCGGGCACACCGCACCCTTCGGAAGAGGACGACCTGCTATCGAAAGGAAAAGCGCCATGAAACGCGCCGCCCCTGCTTGAATCCCTCACGCCTCGAAACACGATTCCCAACCAAAAGGTGACGACGCCCCCGCCCCCTCCGATGCGGCGTCGTCACCTTCATTTATGCGTTGTGCGACTTGCCTTATATAATGCAATTGATGCATTAGTATTTCGATTGCATCAAATCCATCAAAAAGCGCCTTGATTATGACATAGATCATATCTTATGCCATGTTGCACTGCTATAATGGTGGCAACTCCCGATTCTCAATCCCTTTCGATTCCGCATCCTTATGGCCGAACTTCTTACCACCAAACAACTGCAGGAAATCCTGCAAGTCGATCGCACCACCATCTATCGCATGGCCGAGGCGGGGCGCATCCCCGCCATCAAGGTGGGCAATCAGTGGCGTTTCCCCCGCCATCAGATTGAAGCCTGGTTGTGGCAGCAAAATCCCCAGGCAGCGATGGCGGCGCCCGCGCCCACCGACCTCAGCGGCGAAAAGCTGGAACTCCCCACGAATTCCCTGCGGCGGGTGTTCCCGCTGGAATGCGTCCAGCTCATTCAAGACACCTACGCCGACTTGCTGGACGTGATGATGGTGGTCACTGACCTGGACGGGAATATGATCACCCGACCCAGCAATGAAGCCGGGCTTTTCACCGCCACGGAGACATCGCCCAACGCGCATGAGCGCTGTCTGGAGCACTGGATCAGCATGGCGGGCGACCCCAGATTGCAGCCCGGATTTCAGCGAAGCCACCTGGGATTGCTCTGCGCCCGAGGGTTGATTCGGGTTGGGAACGAGATCAAAGCCATGCTCGTGGTCGGCGGCATCGCCCCCGATGACTGGCCTCCCAGCGAGGAGGAGATTCAGAGCATCGCCGAATTCCTGCAAATCGATCCCGCCATCATCCGAGATCACGCCGATGAAGTGCATTATGCGGATCGTAAACGCATGCAGGAAATCCTGCCCTATGTGCAACGTATCGCCGACGTTTTCTCATTCATCGCCACCGACCGCAGCAAGTTGCTACACCGGCTCGATAAAATCGCCGAATTGGCGAAACTATAAATTCACGAGACCACCACAAACTATCTATCTAAGAAAGGAGTGCATCCATCCATGAAACGCATCCTCATCCTCGGCGGCGGCACCGCAGGCACGCTGGTCGCCAACAAACTCTACCAGGAACTGGATCCCGATGAATGGAAGATCACGGTTGTTGACCGCGATGATCAACATTTTTATCAGCCAGGCTTCCTGTTCATCCCCTTCGGCATCTACAAAGGGAAGCAGGACGTGACTCGATCCCGCCGCCGCTACATCCCCAGCGGCGTCGAGCTCATCCTTTCCGAGATCCAGATCATCGAGCCCGATAAGAACCAGGTCCGCATCAAGAAGGACAACCGCACCCTACCCTACGATTTCCTCATCATCACTACTGGGTCCCACACCGCTCCCGAAGAGACGCCCGGTCTCACCGAGCATGAGTGGCGCAAGAGCATCTACGACTTCTACACCGTGGATGGCGCGGTGGCTCTGTCGCGCAAGCTGCGCACCTGGCAGGGCGGACGTCTCGTCCTCAACATCACCGAGATGCCCATCAAGTGTCCTGTGGCCCCGCTGGAGTTCATGTTCCTGGCCGACTGGTACTTCCATGAACACAAGATGCGGGACAAGGTGGAGTTGGTGATGGTGACGCCGCTGGATGGGGCTTTCACCAAACCCCGGGCCTCCTCCATTCTGGGCAACATCCTGGAAGAGAAGAACATCAAGCTGGTTACCCAGTTCGATACGGGCGAGGTGGACCCCGACAAGAAGAAGCTCATCTCGTACGACGAGCGCGAGGTCGAATTTGATCTGCTGGTCACCATCCCCACCATCATGGGCAGCGAAGTCATCGAGCGTTCGGGCATGGGCGACGAGTTGAATTTCGTGCCCACCGAGAAATACACGCTGAAGGCCAAAGAATTCGATAACGTCTTCGTATTGGGCGACGCCACCGACCTGCCCAGCTCCAAGGCGGGCTCCGTGGCCCACTTCGAAGGCGAAGTCTTCATCGAGAACTTCCTGCGGTACATCGACGGCCTGGACCTGCTGCCCACCTTCGATGGACACGCTAACTGCTACATCGAATCGGGCTTTGGCAAGGGCTTCCTTATCGACTTCAACTACGACGTGGAGCCCCTGCCCGGCAAATACCCCCTGCCCGGCATCGGCCCCTTCTCGTTGCTGCAGGAATCCCGCATGAACCACTGGGGCAAGATGATTTTCCGCTGGATGTACTGGAACATCTTGCTCAAAGGCAAGCCTATGCTCGTCACCGCCGAAATGAGCATGGCTGGCAAATGGCTGTAGGAGGTCCCCATGGCAGAAAACACTCACGTCCCCGTCCAAAACGACGTACAGACGCAACTCCAGACCCTCAACGCCAAACTCGACGCCCTGACCGAGCAGGTGGCCGTGCTCACGGACTACGTGCTGGAACAGCGTCAGCGCCAGCAGGAATGGGATGAACTGAAGGCGGACCTCACCCCTATCGCCATGGAATTCATGGAGGCTACGGTCGAGGAGCTGGAGGAAATCGAACCGTACGCCCGGCTGGAGGACATCATCTTTTTCCTCAAGCGCCTGGCGACGAATCTGCACAACTTCGAAGCCATGCTCGACCAGTTGGAAAGCGTCAACGACCTGGTGCAAGACCTGACCCCCGTCGCCAATGACGCCTTCCTGGTGGCCATGGATCAACTCGAAGAAATGGAGAAAAGAGGGTACTTCCAGGTCCTCCCCGAGGCGAAATACATCGTGGACAACGTGGTCGAGGCCTTCGGGCCCGAGGACGTGCGAGCCCTGGGCGACAATATCGTCCTCATACTCTCCACCGTGCGCAGCATGACCCAGCCGGAGATCATGACCCTCGTACAGCAGCTCACCGAATCCACCCAGGAGGCGGTGCGCACCCCCGACGAAGAGCTGGATATCTCCTACCTGGGCCTCATCCGCCAGATGCGCGACCCGCAGATGCGTCTGGGCCTGGCTCGCACCATGCAACTGCTGCGGGCTATGGGCCAGATCACACCGCCCACGCCCCCCTCCGACAACGGCGGCTCCCCATAATCGGGCGTTTGTAAGCGCATTGACCGCATCTCCCCCCGATTGATGGCACAATAATCCTAAAACGACACCCTTCACGACATTCCCTTTCACAAAACGATTTCCAAGGAGACGAAGCAACCATGACCACACTGGCTGATCTGAAACTGGACGCCGACGGCTATCTGGCCGACCCCAATGACTGGACCCCCGAGGTGGCGGAGCTTTTCGCCCAGGAGCTGGGCATCGAACTCACCGACCGCCATTGGCAGGTCATCAACTTTGTGCGACAGGAATGGGAGAAGACGGGCGAGATGCCCTCCCTGCGCCGCATCACCAAGCAATCGGGCGTGCCCACAAAGGAACTTTACAAGCTTTTCCCCAAAGGCCCGGCCGGCAAGATAGCCAGGGTCTCGGGCCTGAGCAAACCCAAGGGCTGCATCTAACCGCCACAACACACCCGCATACAGCTTAAGGAGGCCTCCCCATGGCTGACGAAGACCGCAAACTCGCGATTATCTGTTCCAAAGGCACCCTCGACATGGCCTATCCGGGCTTGGTTCTGGCCAACGCCGGCCTGATGATGGGCATCGAAGTCGAAATGTTCTTTACCTTCTGGGGCATGGACATTATCCACAAAGAGAAGCAGAAGAAGCTGAAATTCGTGCCCGTGGGCAACCCTTCCACCGGCATCCCCAACATCATCGCTATGCTCCCCGGCATGAGCCCCATGGCCACCAAAATGATGCACAAGGGCCTGGAGAAAATCGACATGCCCCCTGTGGATGAATTTCTGGAGATGATCCATGACGCGGGCGGGCGCATCTGGGCCTGCCGCATGGCCATGGACATGATGGACCTGACCGAAGACGACCTCGTGGACGAGGTGGACGGCGTGGTCGGGGCCATGGAATTCCTGGAAATGGCCGAGGGCGCACAGATCCTCTTCATCTAAACCACCGCATCCTTCTCCACACACCCCACCACACACACGAAAGGACGCTGCACCTCTCCCAAAGACCGTCGGCTGGCCCGGCGGTCTTTCTTTGTCAATCGGCGGCTACTCGCGTAGCGAGGTCAAAAACCCCGAAGACACGACGACACGAAGGCGCGAAGGGGAAAAGTGGCCTGAACAGTTACGTCAATCGAATACTTCAACCTGATCGGGACTGTGGATCACGATCTGGGGCGTTCCTTGGTGCTCGCTCACCTCGCCCGTCACCCACACCTTCTTGCCCCGATAGAGCTCGGCCGGAGGCGCGGGGAAGTTGCCGTAATCCTTCGCCCGGACCACGACCACGAAATCGCCTCGCTTTTTGCCGAAGTTGAGAAAGGTGATGGTGCCGATATCCTTCGTGCGCACGATGCGCCCTTCCACGGTGATGGTCTGGCCGACGTAGCGCCCGGCCTCCCGCCAGGAGACCACGCCTTTGGGCGGCTCCGCTGTGGATGGAGCGAATGCGGTCGCCGGGGTCCCGCCCCCGGTCAGGATCTCGATCTGGTCGGGTGATTCGACGATGATCTCGGGCGCGCCTTTGTATTCCTTGATCTTGCCATGAACGCGAACGCGCTTGTGAAGGTAGAGCTTGTCGGGCGGCTGGGGAAAGGCGTCGAAGTCGCTGGCAAAGATAACTACGCTGAAGGTCTCCCGCCAGTTCTCGTCGAAATTGAGGAACGCGACTTTGCCCGAATTATACGTGCGCACCACCTCGCCCTCGACGATAGCTTCCTTCCCGACGTATTTCCCTGCATCCTGCCAGGAAATAACGGGCGGGAGGGCGGAGGATGCGGTCTGGAGGGCGCTTGAGGCGACGTCCTCCCCTCGATCTGCTCCCTCGCCCACGGAGCGAATCCATCCGGCGTCTTCGATGATGATCTCGGGCGCGCCTTCGTACATTTTGACCACGCCCGTCACCTGCACGGTCTTCCCGTCGAAATAGGTCGCTGGCGGTTCGGGAAAGGCGTCGTAGATGCTGGGGAAGATGACGAGAGTGAGGGTGTTGCGATAATCGTCGTCGAAATTGAGGAAGGTGACCTTGCCAGAATCGTAGGTGCGCACGATCTCGCCCTGCACGGTCACTTCCTGGCCCACATAATCCTCCGCTTCCTGCCAGGAAATGACGCCCTCGGGGGTGGACGTGGATTGTGCGGAGACGCCATCACCCCCGGCCGCCTGCCAGTCTCGGGCCATGACCTGCCCCAGCCGCTGAATCACCCCTGCATCCTCGGTGATGATTCCCAGCTCCCGGTTCAGCTCAAAGGAAGTATAGGTGAGGTTGACCGAGCCAACGAAGGCCCGTCGCCCATCGGCCAGGATGGCTTTGGCGTGGACGTAGGGTTCGGGCAGGAGGACCACCTGGGCGCCCGCATCCCGCAGGGCCTGATAATTCTCCGCTGCCACGTCATCCTCACGCTGGGGGGCGATGAAACGCACGTCCACCCCGCGTTTGGCTGTCTTGACCAACGCCCGAGTGATATCCTCATCCAACAGCGTCGCCTCCTCCAGCCACAGAGAGGTCTTCGCCCCCTTGATCAGCTCGGTGATGCGTTTTCGGCTGTTGTCCGGGCTGAGCGCCAGGGGGCTGTCGCCAGTAATGTGCGCGCCCTCCCCCGCCCAATCGGCATCGAAGATGGCGGCCACGTCGGCCACGACGTCGGGTTGGGTCGTGAGAATGGCGTACTCTCGGTTCTGGGTGAAGGAGCTGTATGTGAAATTGAAGGTGGCGATAAGCGCGATGCGGTCATCCACCACCATCGATTTCTCGTGATTGTGCTTGAATGCGCCGGGCGCCCATCGCACAGTCACGCCCCCCTCCTTCAGGAGACGGGCGGTCTCGGCGTTGCTTTCGCCGCCGCCCACCGGCTCCGGATCGATGAGCACCTTCACGTCCACGCCCCGGTTCGCGGCTCGGATCAGGGCTTGGCGGACTTCGCGATAAGTGAACAGATAGATTTTGAAGCGAATGGACTTCTTCGCGCCGTTGATCAGCTCCAGCACGGGCTCGGGCCCGTCATCGGGCATGACCAGGAGCTGTTGCGCGCCTGCGGACGAGGGTGGAGGCGTCTCGGGCCGGGCGGGCGAGGCCGCGAGGGGGGAGGTTGCATGGGGCGGGGGTGGAGGCGCGTCCTCGTTTCTCGAAGCGCGGCATCCTGCCAGGATGATGGCGAGCAGGATTAGAATTGGGAGGAGGGGAAAGCGATGTTTGAACATGGAGATGGGCGTTTGCGTGTAGGAGCGCGGTGACGCGTGAAAAAGAAAGTTGGTTCGTATTTTATCCGTTCCTGCGTTCAACGTCCAACGGAGCGCAGGCCCACGCGACAAACTTGACCAAATGCCGATTTCTGCTGAATACTGTCTTACACAATGTGCAACCTACATTCCGCACCTTAAGATGCAAGGAGATAACATTTTTCGACGGGCGGGCCAAGCAGCCGCAGGATCTCTCGATGAACTGGCTTGAGATTGAGCACCCGACGTGCGATTTGCCCGTTTTGGCGAATCAGGAGCAAGTCGACGCCCTCAAATACTTGAAAGATCCAGCGCATTGTGGGCGCTTGCGTTGCTTTGCCTACCTGATTGGGGACTGATTGGCCCGTTTCCGCCAGCTGTAGGCGCAACTTGCGTTCCGCCAAAGCGTAAATCAACAAGGCCAGCACCATGATCATGGTCAAAGCCATGATGCGTCCTGGGTTTTTGAGAAAGCTTTGGTTTCCGCTAACAGCGGGCAAGCGAAGTCACCGCAAACCTCATATTGCGGTTCTGAACTTTATAAAATGAATAGCTGAGGCTGGAAAAAAGGTCAAAGATGCCGCTTTTTGCGCCGATGCCCCTCAACGCCCTTGGGCAAATGGAAGGTAAGGGAGTTCTTTTTGCGAAGTTGGCCATATTCTTGATAGAAAGTGAGAAAATCGGCTTGCGCCAAGGTCCTGCGGAGGCGGCCAGGCGTTTTTTTGGGTGTCGGTCCCACCAGCCGGTGGGCATAGGAGGGAGCACGGCGGCCATGTAAGTGAGGATGTTGCCGGCGAGGAGCGCCAATTCAGGCAAGCGCTGAATACTCTCCAGTGCAAAGACGAACTGGCGGTGGAGACCAATTATCTGTTTGGCCGCCAAGGGCACTTGCTCTACCGGCCACCGGTCAAGATAGATAGCAAAGATGGATTCAGGCGTCAGGTCCACATTGGTGGCAAGGATCAATGGCTCCTGATAGAGGGGGTCGAAAAAGACCCAAATCGAAAAGGTTTCATGGCTTGGATCAGGCTTAAGGTCCGATAAGATTAAATCCTTCCAGCCATGCACTTGGATTTCGCGTCCCTGCCAGGTAAAACTCAACTCGATGTCAGGTTGGCTGGCAGGAATCGCGTGGCCTTTACGGGTGCGAGCCAGGGGGCGCACAAGCTCTCCTCGCGTCCGACGACGTCCGCGTCCCTTGTATTTGGGTAAAAAGTTGCGTCGCCCTGTGCTGTTGCTTGCCATGCGAACAACGTAGCGCGGCACGCCGGCCTCCTGACAGTGAGAAATTTTCACCCCGGCATCAAACACGGCTATCTCATTTTCCGCCAAGGCAGTCGCTATCCACTGCAACGTCTTCTTTTTCAAAGCCTTCTCACTCAAATCCTCTCCCTCAATGCGCAAAATGCGGCGTAGCAAAGGAATGCGCTGTCCCTCCACCTCGCCCACATCCACGATGACACCAAACGCAACTCCCGGCAACGCCCGTTGCGCCAACCTGTTAAACATCTTCCCCTTCCATCCTTTGAGCTGCGGACGCCAGAAGGCGGTCCAGTCTACCGACACAGGCCGATATCCCTCATAGCGATGACTTTGCCATTTCCCTTCTGCCTGCACGTATTTCTGCCATGCTGCGATCAACTTCTCTATCGACCACGCCCCATAGCGAAACGCCGCCCAACTTCGCCGACTGCTTTCCTTGTCCAGGCCTGTAGTTTGCAAGGCTGGGAAAATGGCCCCGCGACTCAGCAAGAACGAACCATTCAGCATGGACCACAACAAAAATAGCAGTCCCAAGTCCGTTCCTATCGGGGCGTCTTGTACAATGTGTTCTAATACGTGTATCATGGTTTGTACAGCGGTTGACATGGTTTGCTCCTTATGAGTGTCTCCGGAAAAGGCTCTCATTAAGGATGTACCATTCAGCCGCTTTTGTCACGTTCGCATTTAGCGGAAACTAAAGTATTATTAACAAACCATTTCATGCCTTCCTGATTTCATAGTGGGGAAAGAGAAGTTGGGAAGCATGATCTCAGTTTGCACGTCCTCGCCCGTGGCATCTTTGCGCGGGCTTTTTTGTATGCAGGAGTAAACATAATGACTTTAAGAAAGCATCTCCCTATAGCAATTTTAATACTTATTGTTTGTGTAGGACTTCTAGCATCTGGACAACAAGCAATATCTGTTAATAGAATTGAGAACATGTCTTTTATTTTCATAGAACAAACAGACTTGAATGACTATAGGGATCCAGATGGCATCTTTTCGTTTCAGTATCCCAATGATTGGACAATATCTTCACAACAGTGGTCAACTCAAATGGTTAACAAATTCGACTCTGAAATTATTATTGACTCAAAGGAACAAAATGCCAAGATCGTTTTGCATGTTTGGAAGAATATCTCTGCTAATGATATTAAGAATCTTTCGGAAACGAGTCGCAGAAATTATTTGTCGGCCTTAACAGAGCAAAAAGAAAACAATACAGAATGTTTAATTAGCAATAATCCGTGTAATTTGTCAGTAGAACAAGGGATTGAGAAGGTTAGTCCGACGTCAATGCACTATACTTTTTTTGATGGAGAAAATTTCTATCAATTGTCGTTTACTTCCTTCAGTAAAACAGCTGATATTAATGGGTTGTGGACGATACTGAGGACATTTTCAACAACACGAACTCTCATTGAATCTTCACAAGGCACCCCAAAAACAGAAATCCCTGCTGTTATTCCCGAATTTGTTAATGTCAGCCCGGGTGACTCTACTTGTACCGTTAAGGATGCACGCGGCGTATCCCACACATTTTGGGATCCTAATGGCAATCGTTATCCATGCAAATGTGACGGATGTGTAAGTAATTGCGTTTGGTGGGCAGATTACATGAGGCCAGATATCTCATTAGTGGTACAATCATCAAATTGGGGAAATGCGGGAGAGTGGTTAAAACCTGCGATGGACGATCCAAGATTTATAGTCTCAAATAATCCACAGCCGGGAGCAATTGCGGTGTGGAAACCTGGAGTAGGTGGTGCTGGCGTCTATGGGCATGTTGCTTATGTTGAATGGGTTGCCCCAAACTTTGATACGTTTTGGGTGTCTGAAATGAATTGGGATAATAAAGGGATTCAACGTCGTTCTGTAAATAATCATCCTGATATTCAGTTTATTTTAGGAGGCGTGACACTTTTCGATAACAAGAATTTCCATGGGGCATGGCGATCTTTTAGTTCTAATCACTCGACTTTGGCAGTGATATGCGTCAGAAGTAGCACATTAACAGCAGAATAAGCAGAGAGGGGTGTATACTGAAGGGGAACAGACCGATGCTGAGAAAGAAGGA
>Ga0256832_1002067_pt1 | contig 13691 bp, 13 predicted proteins | sample 134614metaG_FD_190534 | JGI IMG/M metagenome (GOLD analysis project Ga0256832, IMG submission 190534) | Hydrothermal vent microbial communities from Lau Basin, Pacific Ocean - 134-614 | ecosystem: Environmental > Aquatic > Marine > Hydrothermal vents | place: Pacific Ocean: Lau Basin | collected...
CTGGCTGATGGCGCCGCTGATGGCACCGATGTCGCGCGCCTGGGCGGCGGTCTGCTCGCCGAACTGATTGAGCTTGGCGACCATCTCGTCCGCCCGCCCCTTGGCGCTGATGGCGGTGTTGAGGTCCTTGGAGGCCACCTCGCTGATGAGTTCGCGCACCTCGGCGAACATGGCGCGGGTGTGCTCCACCTGCTGGCCGATCTTGTCCGAGAACTCGGTGGAGTGGTGGGAGAGGTTGCGCACCTCGTCGGCCACCACCGCGAAGCCGCGCCCCGCCTCGCCGGCGCGCGCCGCCTCGATGGCGGCATTGAGGGCCAGCAGGTTGGTGCGGTCGGCGATGTTCTTGACCTCCTTGAGGAGGGCGAAGATGTGCTCGAACTCGCTCGCCATGTCGTCGATCTTGTACACCGTCTGCACGCTCTGCTTGGAGATCTGGAGCATGTTCTCGATGAGGAATTGCAGGATCTCCTTGGTGTCCTCGGCGAAGCGGTGCAGATTGAGGGACTCGCCCTCCCCCTCCTCGCCCATGTCGTCGATGATGCGGGCGACCAAACCCTGCTGCTCGGCGGCGTGCCGGTTGTACTGGTTGAAGGCGTCGTTGAGGTGGGCGACGGCCTCCCCCACCAGGGTGCGGACCCGCCCCAGATCGCCACGCAACTCGTCCAGGTGGGTCTCCAGGTCGCGCAGGAGGGCCTCGTCCTCGTCCCGCCGGGCGGCCTGCTCCTCCACGAGGGCGGCGGCGGGCTGGGCCGGTACGCGGCGAGGCCAGGGCATCAGGCACAAAACCGCAGCCCCCACCCCGGCCCATCCCAGATCCACCGTGAGCGCCGTGCCGTGACCGAACCACCACGCCAAACCGGCGACGGCCAATGCCCCGCCCACGCGCAATGCCCTCCCCTTCCACCCCGGCTTCGCTGCCTTGTCTTTGCGTTCCATCCCGTACCACTCGCTGAGACCGATGCCCCCCTATCGGTCGTTTTTTCAACACCCTTTAATCGGGATTTCCGTTCAAGTCCGGGGGGCCCCGAGCCGAAAGCAGGGAACCCCAGGAAGGAAAAAACGAGGAGCAAACCGATGCGAGCCAGCCTCATGCGGGTCCTGACGATCCTGCCCATGGTCCTGACCTCGGGCCTGGTCCAGGCCACGGGCGACCCGGCCCGCGGCGAGACGCTCTACCAGGAATACTGCGCCCGCTGCCATGGCCCGAAGGCGGACGGCAACGGGCGCATGGCGGTCCTCTACCGGCGCCTGTTCGCCCCCAAACCCTCCGACTTCACCGTCGGGTATTTTGCCGAGCGACCGGAGGCCTACCTACGCAAGATCATCCTCGAGGGAGGTGAGCGCCACGGGCGGAGCAAGTACATGCCGCCCTTCCAGGGGGAGCTGGGGGAGCAGCAGGTGGCGGACATCATTGCCTTCATCCGCGAGAAGGCCACCCAGGACTGACCCGGTAGCCGCAACGGAAACGACCGGTGCCCCGGCGCCGGTTTTTTTTCATGGGCCGCGGCGGGCGGCGCGGGCGTAGAGGTGGCGGATGTCGTCGATGACGGCCTCAGGGCGGGTGCCGAAGGGGTACATGAGCAGCACCCGGCCGGCGGTGTCGATGAGGTAGAGATAGGCGCTGTGGGCGATGGCCCCGTCCGCCTCCCGCTCCAGTCCCACCCGGTAGCGCTCCGCCGCCGCGCGCACGGCCTCGGGCTCGCCGGTGAGGCCGGCGATGCCGGCATCGAACCAGTCCAGGTACTCCTCGAGCACCGCAGGCGTATCCCGTTGCGGATCCAGGGTGACGAAGATCAGGGCCGGTCGCGCTTGATCGGGCAGACCGGCGGCCACGCGGCGCATCACCGAGAGGGTGTCCGGGCAGATGTCCGGGCAGTGGGTGTAGCCGAAGGCCAACAGGGCCAGGGGGCGGTCGAGGCGGGACAGGGAAAAGGGCCGGCCGTGCTGGTCGATGAGGTCCAAGGGCCCACCGATGGCCGCGCCGGGGCGCAGGCCGTGCCAGGAAGGGGGCTCCTGGGCCGCCACCGGGCCCAGGAGCAGGGTGAACATCAGGGCCCAGGCGGCCCTCACGAACCGGCCCCGGGGTCCTTGATGCTCTCCAGGTAGGCGACGATGTCGTCGATCTCCTGGTCGGTGAGCTCCAGACCCCACACCGGCATCACCGGCGAGCGGCCCATGGCCTCGCCGCCGAGCTTGATGATCATGCGCTTGTAGTCGGCGTTCTTGTCGGAGGCGCGCAGGTTGGCCGGGGGCGGGTCGTACAGGCGGGCGGCGCGGCCCTTGCCGTCGGCATTGACCCCGTGGCAGAGGATGCAGTTGGTCTTGTAGAGCACCTCGCCGCGTCGGATCTGGTCACCCAACACGGTCAGGTAGGCCACCACGTCGCTGATCTGCTCCTCGGACAGCTCCCCTTCCCAGGGGGGCATGAACTCGGAGCGGCCCACCGCCGCCCCGCCCTTGCGGACGATGGTTTCGTAGTACTCGGGGTCGCGTGCCTGGATGCGCAGGTTGGCCTGGCCGTAGAGCTTGCTGGCCCGGGCCAGGCCGTCGCCGCGCGGGCCGTGGCAGAGGGTGCAGTAGGTCTTGAAGACGATACCGCCACGGACCACCTGCTTGGATATCGCCTCCTGCACCGCCTCGCGGCTGTCCCCGGCGGTGGCGGCGCCGGCGGCCAACACCGCCAGCGCCAGTCCCATTCCCTTGAGGGTCGCTTTCATCACTGCACCTCGAGGACCATGTGCATCTGCGGATGGATGGCGCACTCGATGTCCAGCTTGCCGGCCTTGTCGAAGGTCACCGTGCGCGAATCCCCCTGGGGAAAGGACCCCAGATCAAAGGTCTTCACGTCGGAGAGGGAGAAGATGTTGTGGAAGAAGGGGTCCTCGTTGAGGAAGCGGATGGTGTCGCCCACCTTGATGGACATGTGTTCCACCTTGTTGCCCGCCTCGTCCACGAAGGTCTTGTTCTTCTGGCCCACCACGTACTCCGCGGCCTGGGCCCCGGCGACGGCACCAAAGGCCAGGGCGGTGGCGAGGGAGAGTTTGAGGATGCGTTTGCTCATGTTCGGATCTCCTGCGTCGGCATGTCATCAAGATCAGGGCAGTTGGGGCACTTCGATGGGCCGGTGGTCGCCGGTGAGGCTCTTTAGGAAGGCCACCAGGTCGGCCACTTCCTGCTTGGTCAGGCCCAGGGGTTTGATGTTGGGGTCCACCACCTTGGTGTCACCGCCGCGGTTGTAGTGCTCCACCACCTCTTCGAGGGTCTTGTAGCGACCGTCGTGCATGTAGGGCCAGGTGAGTTCCACGTCCCGCAGGGTGGGCGTCTTGAAGGCGTGCTTGAGGACCTTCACCTTGACCAGCTTGTAGCGGCCCGGGTCCTTGCTGCCCTTCAGGCCGATGTTGTGGAAGCCGTCGTCGGTGAAGTTGAAGCCCTGGTGGCAGACCACGCAGCGGGCCTTGCCCTGGAACAACTCGAAGCCCCGCTTGGCGGCGTCGGAGACGGCGTTCTCCTCACCCTTCTGCCAGCGGTCGAAGGGGGACTCGGTGGAGACGATGGTGCGCTCGAAGCTGGCGATGGCCTTGGCGATGGTCTCCTTGGTGATCCCCTCGCCCGGATAGGCCTTCTCGAACAGGGCCACGTAACCGGGCACCGCCTTCAGCTCCTCCACCAGCTCGTCCAGGTCCTGATGCATCTCGCCCTCGGAGACGATGGGCCCCAGGGCCTGCTCCTCCAGGGTGCGGGCGCGGCCGTCCCAGAACTGGAAGCGGTTGTAGGCGGTGTTGAGGATGGTGGGGGTGTTGCGCCCCAGCTCCTTCATGCCGTGGCCGATGGCCTTGGGCAGGCCGTCGGACCAGCCCAGGGCGGGGTTGTGGCAGGTGGCGCAGGAGATCCAGTTGGATCCGGACAGGCGCGGGTCGAAGAACAGCTTCTTGCCCAGTTCCACGCGCGTGGCGGTGGGCAGGTTGTCGGCCGGCGCGGGGACCGCCGCGGGGCGCAGCCAGGGGCTGTCCTGGGCCAGGACGGCGGCGCTGAACAGGGCACCGGCCAGCAGGCCCGCCCCCAGGCGGGGCATCCAAGCGTTCTTTCGTCCGTTCACTCTTGCCATGGTTCGCTCCTTTTCGCTCACAGGTGGAAGCGCTCGGCGGTCTGGTTGAGGGCCGCCGCCGCTTGGTTCATGGTGCCGGAGAGCTTGTTGAGGCGCTCCGTCTGTTCCCGGGTCTCCTCGGTGAGCCCGTAGAAGTCGTTGACCGCGGCGATGATGGCGCCGATGGCCTGCTCCTGGCCGTTCATCACCGCCACCAGGTCCTGCATGCTGGCGCGGATGGCGCGCGCCCGTTCGGAGGTCTCGCCCACTTCCTCGGCCACTTCGCGCAGGCCGTCGATGTTCTGGCGGGATTCCTCCACGGTGTTGTCCAGCATCTTGGCGGTGGCCCCCACCTTGCTGGAGATGGTCTCGATGAGTTCGGCGATCTCGTTGGTGGCCTGGTCGGCCCGTTCGGCCAGCCCGCGCACCTCGTCCGCCACCACCGCGAAGCCGCGCCCCTGCTCGCCGGCGCGGGCCGCCTCGATGGCCGCGTTCAGGGCCAGCAGGTTGGTCTGGCCGGAGATGTCGCGGATGGTGGCGGTGATGGAGGTGATGGCCTCCGCCGCCCCCACCAGTTCACGGGTGACCTGCGCCGTCTCCTCCATGCCCTGCTGGAAGCGCTTGAAGTTCTCCACCGCGGCGAGGATACGGTCGGCGGTCTGGGCCACCACGTCGGCGCTCTCCTGCGCCTCGTTGGCGGTGGCGTCCAACTGCCCGGTGACCTGGTTGGAGATCTCGGTGACCTGGTCCGCCTCGCCCTTGAGGTGGCTGACGGTGTCGTACAGGCGCGAGCTGATGTCGGAGATACGCTCGGCGGCCTGGTCCACGTCGCGCGCCTGGGCGTTGAGCTGGCCGGCCCCTTCCTGGAGCTGGCCGATGGCCTCGCGCAGGCGCGACACCATGCGGGAGATGGCCTCCACCATGCGCGCCGACTCGTCCTTGCCCATGGCCTGCAGCTCCACCCGCAGGTCGCCGTCGGCGAGGGCGCGCATGGCCTGCTCCACTTTGGACAGGGGCTTGGTCATGAGGCAGGAGGCGATGAGGCTCACGATAATGCCGATGGCGATACCGACGGCGGCGACAACGGCGCCGGTGACGATGGCGTTGCGCCCCTCCGCGATGAGCTGGCTGCGCATGGTGGCCAGGCGCTCGGTCTCCTGTTCGGCCAGCTGGCGGGCCAGGGCGTTGATGCGATCCAGCTCCCCGCGCAGGGCGGCCAGTTTGGTCCGTGCGCCCTCGGCATCGCCCTTGCGTGCCGCCTTGATGACCTCCATCTGTGCCGGGCGCACCTTCTCCAGCAGGCCCTTGAGTTCTTCCAGGGTGGGATCGCCGGCGAGGCTCTCCTCCATGCGCTGGATGACCTCGTCCACGGTGGAGAGGGCGCGGATGGCGCCGATGGCCTGGCGGCGCACGTCCGGGGTGCCCGCGGCCAGGGCGGCCAGCTGCAGGGCGTCACCTGCCTGAATGACGGCACTGCCTCCCTCGATGGCCCGCTGCATGCGCGCCTCGGCGGTGGCGATGTCGTGCTCCAGCTTGCGGTTCTGCTCGAAGATGGTGAGCGCTCCGGAGATACCCACGGCGAGGATCACCAGGATGAAGAATCCGGAGAGGGTGAGGATCTTGGCGCGCCAGCTGATGCTGCCCAGGGCACGTTCCATGACGGTGAGCATGGTCGAATCTCCAGCGTTTCCGATGCCGATGCAGTATCGGTGCCGGGGCGAAGAAACTTGAGACCAAGAAACAAAAAAGGCCCCGGAGGGCCTTGGCAGGGGGCAAGGTGGGGCCTCAGACGTTGAAGCGGAAGTGGATCACATCGCCATCGGCGACGACGTAATCCTTGCCCTCCAGGCGCCATTTGCCCGCCTCCTTGGCCCCCTGCTCGCCGCCGCAGGCGACGAAGTCCTCGTAGGCGATCACCTCGGCGCGGATGAAGCCCTTCTCGAAGTCGCTGTGGATGACGCCGGCGGCCTGGGGGGCGGTGGCGCCCACGGGGATGGTCCAGGCGCGCACTTCCTTCTCGCCGGCGGTGAAGAAGGTGTGCAGGCCGAGGAGCCGGTAGCCGGCGCGGATGACCCGGTCCAGCCCCGGCTCGGAAAGGCCCAGTTCGGCCAGGAATTCGTCCCGCTCGGCGTCTTCCAGTTCGGCGATCTCCGCCTCGATGGCGGCGCACACCGCCACCACCTCGGCCCCTTCCCGTTCGGCGTGGGCGCGCACCGCCTCCAGGTGGGGGTTGTCCTGGAAGCCGCCCTCGTCCACGTTGGCCACGTACAGCACCGGTTTGGCGGTGAGCAGGTGCAGCTCGCGCATGAGGGCGCGCTCGTCCTCGGAGAGGTCCAGGGCGCGCACCGGCGTCCCTTCGTCGAGGGCGGCCTTGAGGCGCTCGTACAGGGCCACCCGGGCGCGGGCCTCCTTGTCGCCGCTCTTGGCGGCGCGACTGGCGCGAACGAGCCCCTTCTCCACCGTCTCCAGGTCGGCCAGGGCCAGCTCGGTGTCGATCACCTCGATGTCGCCGACGGGGTCCACCCGTCCGGCCACGTGCACCACGTCGCTGTCTTCGAAGCAGCGCACCACGTGGGCGATGGCGTCGGTCTCGCGGATGTTGGCGAGGAACTGGTTGCCCAGGCCCTCGCCCTTGGAGGCCCCCGCCACCAGGCCGGCGATGTCCACGAACTCCATGGTGGTGGGCAGGACCCGCTGGGGGCGGACGATCTCGGCCAGCTTGTCCAAGCGCGGATCGGGCACCGGCACCACGCCCACGTTGGGCTCGATGGTGCAGAAGGGGTAGTTCTCCGCCTGGATGCCCGCCTTGGTGAGGGCGTTGAAGAGGGTGGACTTGCCCACGTTGGGCAGGCCCACGATGCCACATTTGAATCCCATGTGCTTACCTTGTCTGTTCGCCGTGCAGGCGGTTCATGGCCGCCTGGAGTTCTCCGGCCACCACTTGGGGCAGCACCGCCAGGGCCCGGTCGATGGCCTGATCGATGGCGATGCGGTCCTCGGGGCTGGGGCGGGAGAGGACGTAGGCGGTGACCTGGTCCTTGTGCCCGGGGTGGCCGATGCCGATGCGCAGGCGCAGGAAGTCCCGCGTGCCCAGCCGGGCGATGATGTCCCGGAGCCCATTGTGACCACCGTGGCCGCCCCCGAGTTTCAGGCGCGCCACGCCCGGAGGGAGGTCCAGCTCGTCGTGCGCCACCAGGATGGCCGCGGGGGCGATCTTGTAGTAGCGGGCCAGGGCGGCCACCGCCTCGCCGGAGCGGTTCATGTAGGTGGTGGGCTCCAGCAGCCACACCGGGCGGCCGTCGATGGAGGCCTTGCCCAGCAGGCCGTGGAACTTGGCCTCCGGGCGCAGGCTCGCCGCATATTCCTCGGCCACCCGCCGTAAAAACCAAGACCCGGCGTTGTGCCGGGTCTGGTCGTACTGGGGGCCGGGGTTGCCCAGCCCGACGATGGCCTGCAGGGGCTCGCCCATGGGGCGGTATCAGCCCTCGGCCTCTTCGCCGCCGGCGGCCTCCTCGCCGGCCTCCGCAGCACCACCCTTGCGGTGGATGCTGGCCACCGGCAGGTCGTGGCCGTGCAGGAGTTCCACCAGCTCCACCCCTTCGGGCAGGACCAGATCGGAGAGGTGCAGGACCTCGTCCAGGCCCAGGTTGGAGACGTCCACGGTGATGTACTCGGGCAGGTGCTGGGGCAGGCAGCGCACTTCCACTTCCACCAGGTCCTTGGTGAGCAGGCCGCCCTGCTTGACCCCGGGGGCCACATCCTCGCCCACGAAGTGCAGGGGGACGTGCATCTGGATCTTCTCCTTCTCGGAGACCCGCTGCAGGTCCATGTGGTGCACCTTGGGCTTGTAGGGGTGACGCTGGATGTCCTTGATGACCGCCTTCTCCTCCCGCTCACCGATCCTGACGGTGATGATGTGGGTGTAGAAGGCCTCGTGTTCCAGGGCCTTGAACACCTCGTCCTGGCTCAGGGTGATGGGCTCGGGGTCGGCCTCGCCGCCATAGAGGATGGCGGGGATCTTCTCCGCGCGGCGCAGGCGGCGGCTCGCACCTTTCCCCAGGTCGCTGCGCGGTTCGGCATGCAGTACGAACTCGACTTCACTCATTGCTACTGTCTCCACGTCGTCGCCGCCGGGGCCCGCGACCAGGCGCGCCGGCGGCGTGGTTGATGCGGCTTCGCCGCGGGTTTCGGCCACCCGTTCAGTCGATGAACAGGGAGCTGACCGATTCTTCGTCGTGCACCCGGCGCATGGTCTCGGCGAGCATCTCCGCCACCGACAACACGCGGATGCGGTCACAGGCGCTCACGTCCGGGCGCACCGGGATGGTGTCCGTCACCACCAGCTCGTCCAGCTGGGAGTTCTCGATGTTGGTAATGGCCGGGCCGGAGAGCACCGCGTGGGTGGCGTAGGCCACCACCCGGGCGGCGCCGTTCTCCTTGAGGGCGGCGGCGGCCTTGCACAGGGTGCCGGCGGTGTCCACCATGTCGTCCACCAGGATGCAGGTGCGGTCGGCCACGTCGCCGATGATGTGCATCACCTGGGCGACGTTGGCCTTGGGGCGGCGCTTGTCGATGATGGCCAGGTCGGCGTCGTCCAGGCGCTTGGCGAGGGCGCGCGCCCGCACCACGCCGCCCACGTCCGGCGAGACGACGATGAGGTCCTTGTATTTCTGCCGCCAGATGTCGCCCAGGAGGATGGGCGAGGCATAGACGTTGTCCACCGGGATGTCGAAGAAGCCCTGGATCTGGTCGGCGTGCAGGTCCACGGTGAGGACCCGGTCCACCCCCACCGAGGTGATCATGTTGGCCACCACCTTGGCGGTGATGGGCACGCGCGCCGAGCGCGGGCGGCGGTCCTGGCGGGAGTAGCCGAAATAGGGGATGACGGCGGTGACGCGGGCGGCGGAGGCGCGGCGCACCGCGTCCACCATCACCAACAGTTCCATGAGGTTTTCGTTGGTGGGCGAGGAGGTGGGCTGGATGATGAAGACGTCGCGGCCGCGCACGTTCTCCATGATCTCCACCATGATCTCGCCGTCGGAGAAGCGTCCCACCACCGCCTTGCCCAGGGGCATGTTGAGGTAGCCGGTGATGTCCTCCGCCAACTGGGGATGGGCGTTGCCGGTGAAGACCATCATCTTGCGTTCACCGATGCCGGGTAGGTGTCGGGCCTTTCTCAACGCTCTCGCCTCGATGCCCTCGCGGGCTCGCCTTGGGTGTCGCTGTCATGCGGCCGGATGGCCGGCCGGCGTAACGTAAGAGGCCACCCGCCGAGGGTGGCCTCACCAACTATGGCTGGGGCGCCAGGATTCGAACCTGGGAATGCTGGGACCAAAACCCAGTGCCTTACCGCTTGGCGACGCCCCAAGAATCGTCAACCGCCTTCGTCCAGGGCCCGGTGCAACGGTGAACGATTGCAGCCGCGGGCCACGAACCCGTGCCAGCGGGGCGGCAGCTCCTGGGCCACCCGCCGCGCCTGCGCCGCCGTCTCGAACGGGGCAAAGACACAGGCGCCGGTGCCGGTCATGCGCGCCTGGCCGGCCCGCCGGGAGAGCCATGCCAGGGCCTCCCCCACCTCCGGATGGCGGCGCACCACCACCGCCTGGCAGTCGTTGCGCCCTTCCCATTCGGAAAGGCCGGATATTTTGATGGGCGGTGTGTTGCGTGTCAAACCCTCGTCCGCGAAGACGGCGCCGGTGTCCACGTGCACCGGCGGGCAGACCACCAGGTACCAGGGTTCGGGCGGGGCGACCGGGGTGAGGCGCTCCCCCACCCCTTCCGCGAAGGCGGCCCGTCCGTGGACGAACACGGGCACGTCCGCCCCCAGGGTGAGCCCCAACTCGGCCAGGCGCGCCAGGGGCCAGCCGAGCCCCCAGAGGCGGTTCAGCCCCACCAGGACGGTGGCGGCATCGGAGGATCCGCCCCCCAGGCCACCGCCCATGGGCAGGCGCTTTTCCAGGTGGATGTCCGCCCCCAGGGGGGTGCCCACAGCCGCCTGCAAGGTGCGCGCCGCGCGCATCACCAGATCGCTCTCTTCGGACACCCCTTCCAGGTCGTAGGCGCGGCGGATACGACCGTCCTCCCGGCGTGCCAGGGTGAGGCGGTCGCCGTGGTCCAGGAACTGGAACACGGTCTGCAATTCGTGGTAGCCGTCGGCGCGCCGGCCGACGATGTGGAGGAACAGGTTGAGTTTGGCCGGCGCCGGTAGTACGAGCCGCTTCACTTCAGGTCCAGACCCAGGCGTTCGAGGGTGGCGCGGAGGACTTCGTCGTCCGGGGCCTTCTCCAGGGCCTTGCGGAGGATGGCGCGGGCTTCGTCTTTCTTGCCCAGGCGCCACAGGACCTCGCCCAGGTGGGCGGCGATCTCGGCGTCGTCCAGGCGCTCGTAGGCCTGGCGCAGGAAGCGTTCGGCCCCTTCCAGATCCCCCTCGCGGTAGCGCACCCAGCCCATGCTGTCGATGATGGCGGGGTCGTCCGGCTGCAGTTCGTAGGCCGCTTCGATGAGTTTGCGGGCCTCCTCCAGGCGGTCAGTGCGATCGGCGAGGGTGTAGCCGAGGGCGTTGAGGGCGGCGGCGTTCTCCGGCTCCTGTTCGAGGATCTTGCGCAGGTCCGCCTCGGCCACGTCCAGTTTGTCCAGGCGCTCGGCCACCAGGGCGCGGGCGTAGAGGATCTGGGGGTCGTCGGGGATGCGGGTGAGGGCCTCGCTCAGGAGGGCGAAGGCGGCCTGGTAGCGCTTGTATTGCTGCAGGAGGCTGGCCTTGAAGAGGTAGATGCGGCGCACCTCGTCGAGGTTGGTGAGGGGCACCTGGTCCAGGTAGTCCAGGGCCTCGTCCAGGCCCTTCAGGCGGGCGAGGATGGCGGCGATGCGCAGTTGTGCGTCGAGCCGGTATTCGCCGCGGCGGACCTTCCGGTACCAGCGCAGGGCGTCTTCCCAGCGTTCCTGCTCCTCGGCCACCTGGCCGAGGAAGTAGGCCGCCGCCTGCACCCGCTTGCCCAGTTTGTAGAGGTGCTCCAGGTAGCCCTTGGCCTCCTCCACGTCGCCGAACTGCATGGCCAGCATGGCCAGGGCGTAGAGGACGTCCGGATCGTCGGGGGTCTGGGCGGCGAGGGTCTCGAACTGCTCGCGGGCCTCCTCCAGACGACGCGCGTCCACCAGGCGACGGGCCAGTTCCAGGCGCACGGAGGTGGCCTTGGGATGCTCGGCCAGGTACGACTGGAGGTAGGCGATGGCGGCGTCCAGATCCTCGGCGTCCACCAGGATGCGGGCCTTGAGGACCACCGCCGCGGTCCAGTCCGGCTTCAGGCGCAGGGCCTCGTCGATCTCCCGCAGGGCCAGATCGGCATCCCCCGCCCAGTGGGCGGTGGAGGCGAGGGCGTAGTGGGCCTCGGGCACGTCGGGATATTTTTCGGCCAGGTCGCGCATCACCCGCAGGGCGCCGTCCTTGTCCGTCTCGCGCCGCAACATGGCGGCCACGTGGAGAATGGCCGGCCCCGGCTCGGCCTCGCGGGCGATGAGGGCCTCGTAGGTCTGCACCGCCTCGTCGATGAGGCCGTTGCGCACCAGCAGCACGCCCAGCACCCGCTGGGGCTCCAGGGAGTCGGGCGCCAATTCCACCCACAGGCGCGCTGCCTCCAGGGCCTGCTCCGGCTTGCGCGCCAACACCGCCAGGCGCACCGCCTGACGGGCCACCTGCGGGTCGCGGCTGGTGCGGGCCACGTCCAGGTAGTTGCGCAGGGCGGTCTCCAGGTCCCCCTGGCGGGCGGCCAGGTCGGCCACCAGCAGTTCGTAGATGAGTTCGGCGCGCAGGGATTCCTCCGAAGGGGCGGACGTCGCCGGCGCCGGGGTCTGGATGCGCGGCACCTCCCCGGTGACCGTTGGCGCGGGGCCGCGCTGGACGGCACAAGCCCCCAGGCTCAAACCGAGAACGAACAGGACGACGGGTTTCATCGGGCCTCCGGAGTGACCAATGCTTGGGACCGGCCCAGGCAAGAATAGCGGCTAACTATAACGAATCGGCGCCCCGCTTTTCATCCCTGGCGCGTTACTTGTATTCACGTACTGGATCACGCAGAATTTCCGGTCACCTCCGCACATCCGACAGCTCGCATGCGCCTTCTCGCCTTCGGCATCAATCACAAGACCGCGCCGGTGGAGATCCGTGAACGGGTCGCCTTCCCGCCGGATCGCATCCCCGAGGCGCTGAGCGACCTGGTCTCTCAGCCGGCGGTGAACGAGGCCGCCATCCTCTCCACCTGCAACCGCACCGAACTGTACTGCTCCGGCGAGCTGGAGGACGCCGCCCCCATCCGCCGCTGGTTCGCCGACTACCATCGGCTGGACGAGCGCGAGATCGAGCCCTACGTGTACGTCCACCCGGACCAGGCGGCGGTGCGCCACCTGTTGCGGGTGGCCTCGGGGCTGGATTCCATGGTCCTGGGGGAGCCGCAGATCCTCGGCCAGGTGAAGGAGGCCTACCGGCGCGCCTGCGAGGCGGGCACCCTGGGGGCCATCCTCGACCGCCTCTACCAGCACACCTTCGGCGTCGCCAAGCAGGTGCGCACGGACACCGCCATCGGCGCCTCCCCGGTATCGGTGGCCTTCGCCGCCGTCTCCCTGGCGCGCCAGTTCTTCTCCGATTTCGGCGACCACACCGCCCTGTTGGTGGGCGCCGGCGAGACCATCGAACTCACCGCCCGTCACCTGCAGGAGCAGGGCATCGGGCGCATGGTCATCGCCAACCGCACCATCGAGCGGGCGCACGCCCTGGCGGAGGAATTCAAGGCCTACGCCATCGCCCTGGACGAGATCGGCGACCACCTGAGCGAGGCGGACCTGGTCATCGCCTCCACCGCCAGCCCCCTGCCCATCCTCGGCAAGGGCATGGTGGAGCGGGCCCTGAAGGCGCGCAAGCGGCGCCCCATCCTCATGGTGGACATCGCCGTGCCGCGCGACATCGAACCCGAGGTGGGGGAGCTGGCGGACGTCTATCTGTACACCGTGGACGACCTCCAGGAAATCATCCAGGAGGGGCTCAAGTCCCGCCAGGAGGCGGCCAAGAAGGCGGAAGAGATCATCGACGTGCAGACCCTGCGCTTCATGGGCTGGCTGCGCGCCCAGGCCGCCAACACCCTCATCCGCATGGTCCGCGAGCAGGCCCATCAGACGGCCGAGCGGGAGCTGGAGAAGGCCCTGCGGCAACTGCGCGCCGGGCAGGACCCGGAAGCGGTCGTCCGCCGCCTCGCCCACGGCCTCACCAACAAATTCCTGCACATCCCCTCCACCCAGATCCGCCGCGCCGGCAGCGAAGGGCGGGTGGACTTCCTCATGAGCGCCGCCGAGCTGTTCGACCTCAAAGACGTCGATCTCGAGTGAAACCCACCCTCCGCGAAAAACTGGCCCGACTGGCCGAGCGCGCCCAGGAGGTGGCCACCCTCCTGGGGGAACCCGAGGTCATCGAAGACCAGGCCCGTTTCCGCGCCCTCTCCCAGGAATACGCCCAACTGGAGCCCCTGGCCCGCGCCTGGGCCGAATACCAGGGGCTGGACGAGGAAACGGCCGCCGCCGAGGCGATGCTGGAGGACGAGGACCCGGAGATGCGCCAACTGGC
>Ga0256832_1002068_pt1 | contig 13690 bp, 7 predicted proteins | sample 134614metaG_FD_190534 | JGI IMG/M metagenome (GOLD analysis project Ga0256832, IMG submission 190534) | Hydrothermal vent microbial communities from Lau Basin, Pacific Ocean - 134-614 | ecosystem: Environmental > Aquatic > Marine > Hydrothermal vents | place: Pacific Ocean: Lau Basin | collected...
TTCCCTAAAATCGGTGTAAATCTGTGCTAATCGGTGGATAGGGACGCCAAGGTCGCCAAGGACACAAAGGACGCTAAGAATAAAATCCACAGATTACACAGATTAGCACAGATTTTTTCTGTGTTCTCTGTAAATTTCTGTGTTTTCTGTGTTTTTCCTTCAATCGGTGCAAATCTGTGTCAATCGGTGGATAAAACAAACCACAGAGTAACTGTGTTACTTGTCAAGCAACGGGTAGAGGCGCAGAATCCCGAGCAGGGTCAGCCTCTGATTTTCGCTCTGGAATTTGCCAGACTTGTTTGTGTGCCAGCATTGCATTCAAGATCACCAACATCTTCCTCATAACTGCCACTATTATTACTTTGAACGGCTTTCCTTTCGCTTTCAGTCGCTGATAAAATTCTTTCAGCACGGGATTGAACCTTATCGCTGATAACGCCGCCATGTACAACACCCTTCGCGCATCTGCCCTTCCTCCATAAATATGCCGCCGCCCTCGCTTACGCCCGCTATCACGACTGTAAGGAGCCAGGCCAACTAATGCGGATATTTGCTTCCCGCTCAATTTTCCTAACTCTGGCACCAATGCCGCAAGCGATACCGCTGTTACCCGCCCTACGCCGGGCATACTCTCCATAATTGCAACTTCTTCACTAATCTCTTCCTCTGCCGCTACTAACGCATCTATTTCCTTCTCCACTTCCTCAATCCGCTTATTCAAAATTTCAATGTGCTCGCTTATAGAGTCCCGTATGCTTGAGTGAGCAGTGGAAAGCCGGTTACTCTCTGAAACTCGCATTTCTATCAACTCAGCGCGGCGACGCACCAAAGCGGCTAAGCGTTCTTGCTGCGGGGAGGGCTTAGGCGTAGGACGCGGGTCAAAGGCTTCACCGTAGGCGGCAATTATGCGGGCGTCAATCCGGTCATTTTTGGCAAATGTACCGTTGGAGCGGGCAAATTGACGGATGCGCGTGGGCTGAATGCGGGCAACATTCCAGCCTTCGGACTGTAAAAGGGCCATGAAGGGTTTCTCTAATCCGCCAGTGGCCTCGAGTACTATCAGGTGAGGCTTTTTGCGGCGAATGCGCTTGAGCGCTCTTTGCATGCCTTGGGCATCGTTGTTGAACCGGACAGGCTTAGGGTCTTTGGAGCCCCAAGCAATGTCAAGGAAGGACTTGGAAACATCCACTCCAATGACGAGTTGAGAGGTATTCATACGCTCCTCCTTGCACAATCCACACTAGCGTATGCGGGTTCGTGACCCTGGTAACTGTTCGGATTACTTTGAAAACGGGTGCGGCGGCCTTCACTCTGTGCCGGTCTCAAAGGACCATTTCACTACCGACCTGCCGCACCCGCCCCCTGTCTTTATCATACTATTACACAGATTAGCACAGATTTTTTTCTGCGTAATCTGCGGTTTCAACAATCCAATCGGTGTAAATCTGTGTCAATCGGTGGATAAGGACGCCAAGGGCAACGCAGAGGAACGCAGAGGCGCAGAGTAGGGGCGAGGCATCGCCTCGCCCAGAGGCGCAAAGAGAAAACCACAGATTACACAGATTAGCACAGAAAACACAGAAACTTCAAAAATTTTCTCTGTGTTCTCTGTGGGTTTTCTGTGCTTTCTGTGTTTTTCCTCAATCGGTGTAAATCTGTGTCAATCTGTGGACAAAAACGCCGACGACGCAACGACGAACGCCGTAACGCCCCAATGACTAACTAACCTTTTTCCCTTTCAACTCAAAAATTTGGTCGCGAAGCATGGCGGCGCGCTCAAAATCCAGTTCCTCGGCAGCGCGGCGCATTTCGGCTTCTAACTCGGCAATGAGCGCCTCAAGATCGGCTTCGGTTGCCGCCTCGGCGCGCACCTCGTAGCGCGCTTGCGCCTCTGCCGCCTGCGTCGCCACGCGGTCCGTCAGGTCGCGGATTTCCTTCACGATGCCCTGCGGCGTGATGCCGTGCGCTTCGTTGTAGGCAATTTGCTTGGCGCGCCGGCGGTTTGTTTCGTCAATCGCCTGCTTCATCGCCGGCGTGATGCGGTCGGCATACATTATCGCTTTGCCGTGCACATGGCGGGCGGCGCGGCCAATGGTCTGAATCAGTGCGGTCGCACTCCGCAAAAAGCCTTCTTTGTCCGCATCCAAAATCGCCACCAACGACACTTCCGGCAGATCCAGCCCCTCGCGGAGCAAATTGATGCCCACCACCACGTCGTACATGCCCGTCCGCAGGTCGCGCAAAATCTGCACGCGCTCCAGCGTATCCACTTCGGAATGCAAGTAGTGGACTTTGATGCCCTCTTCCATCAAATAGTCGCTCAGTTTCTCCGCCATGCGCTTGGTGAGGGTGGTTACCAGCACGCGCTCACCTTCGCCCACGCGCTTGCGGATTTCCGTCAGCAGGTCGTCAATTTGCCCTTCGGTGGGGCGTACTTCAACCACCGGGTCAAGGATGCCGGTCGGGCGGATTATTTGTTCCACCACTTGGTCGGCTTTTGAAAGTTCGTATGGGCCGGGGGTGGCGCTGGTGTAAATTGTGTAGCCCATGCGCTGTTCAAATTCCTCAAATTTGAGCGGGCGGTTGTCAAGCGCACTGGGCAGGCGGAAGCCGTATTCAATCAAGGTCTGCTTGCGGCTGAGGTCGCCGTGGTACATGCCGCGGATTTGCGGGATTGTCATGTGCGATTCGTCAATCACCAGCAAATACTCGGCGGGGAGGTAATCCATCAGCGTCCACGGCGGCGAGCCGGGGGGGCGCTGTTCCAGATGCCGCGAATAGTTTTCAATGCCGGAGCAGTAGCCGACCTCGCGGAGCATTTCCAAATCGTAGCGGGTGCGCTGTTCCAGCCTTTGGGCTTCAACCAGTTTGCCGTGGGCTTTGAGCCATGCCACGCGTTCTTCCAGTTCTGCTTCAATGTCGGCAAGGGCTTTTTTGAGTTTTTCGTCTTCGGTTAGATAGTGTTTGGCGGGGTAAATATCTAAGGTGTGGAGGATGGCGCGCCGCCTGCCGAAAAGGTCGTATTCGGAAATGCGCTCAACTTCATCGCCGAAAAAGTCAATGCGGTAAACGGTGTCGTCCATGTATGCCGGGGCGATTTCCAGCGTTTCGCCGCGGACGCGGAAGGTGCCGGGGCGCAGTTCGGTGTCGTTGCGCTGGTATTGCCCTTCAATCAGCATTCTGAGCAGGGCGTTGCGGCGGTAGATTTCGCCCACCTCAAGGTGGACGACGCTGCCGCGGTAGGCTTCGGGGTTTCCCAAGCCATAGATGGCTGAAACCGAGGCCACGATTATCACATCGCGGCGGCTGGTGAGCGCGGTGGTGGCGGCGAGGCGCAGGCGCTCAATTTCTTCGTTGATGTCGGCGTCTTTTTCAATGTAGAGGTCTTGCTGGGGCACGTAGGCTTCGGGCTGGTAGTAGTCGTAGTAGGAGACGAAGTATTCCACCGCGTTTTCGGGGAAGAAGGCTTTGAACTCGGCGTAAAGTTGGGCGGCCAAAGTTTTGTTGTGTGCGAGCACCAGCGCCGGCATTTGCAATTCGGCTATCACGGAGGCTATGGTGAAAGTTTTGCCAGTGCCCGTCGCGCCGAGCAAAACTTGATGCCGATAGCCCTTCTGCACGCCTTCTACCAACCGACGGATTGCCTCCGGCTGGTCGCCTGTTGGCTTGTAGGGCGCTTGCAATTTGAAAAGCCTTCCCATCTACCTCTCTCCTCAATCCCTCAGTACCTCAATCCCTCACCCCCTCACCTTTTCCATTATTAGCGCATCCTCGCGGTCAACGTAGTATTTTTCCCACCGCCCGACGACCTCGTAGCCCGCGGTGCGGTAGAGCATCTGCGCGGCGCGGTTAGAAACACGCACTGCCAGCCTCAGCGTTGTGTGCGGCATGGCCTCTTCGCACGTTGAGAGCAGAGCATAGCCCAAGCCGCGCCGCCTGTGCGCGGGGTGGACCGCCAAGGTGATAATCCACCCCGCGCCGTCAATTTCTTGCCCCGCGGCGAAGCCGACCATTTCCCCCGCTTTGTCCACCGCCTTGAACCGGCAGATTTCCGGCCAAACCAGCACACCCAACAGTTCAAACAGCGGCCATGCGTCCTTCGGGAAGCACAGTTTTTCCAGCCTGCGGAGGGCGGTTAGGTCGCGCCATCCCGCAGGCTGGATTGAGTAGCCCGTGGGCAAAAGCCCTTCCGCGTCACTTCTGCTCGGCGTTTTCGCCTTCGCTCTCTGCATTCTCGGCAGGCTTGCCTTCGGCGGCAATTTCTTCTTTCGCTCCTTCTTGCCTCAGTTTCAGAAAGTCGTTCATCAAGCCGGTAAATTCCATTGGGAAGATGAACTTAGTGGACGGGCTGGTGCCCATTGCCCTGAGGGTGTCAAAGTATTGCAGGGTCATGGTCTTGGGGTCAATAGTTTGGGCAACGGAGTAAATGCGCTGAAGGGCGGTTGCAAAGCCTTCGGCGCGCAGGATCTGCGCTTTCTTTTCGCCCTCGGCTTTGAGGATGGCGGATTGCTTTTCGCCTTCGGCTTTGAGGATGGCCGCCTGCTTTTCACCTTCGGCAACGTTGATGGCGGCTTCGCGCTTACCTTGCGATTCGGTAACGAGGGCGCGCCGTTCGCGCTCTGCCGACATTTGCCGATCCATTGCCTCTTGGATTTTCTTCGGCGGCACGATTTCGCGGATTTCCACATTTGTCACTTTCACGCCCCAGCGCTCGGTGACCTCATCTAAGCGGGCGCGGAGCATGTTGTTGATGTGCTCGCGCTCGGAAAGCACATCGTCCAACAGAATGCCACCGATGACGGCGCGCAGGGTGGTGGTTGCCATGCCTTGCGCCGCGGCTTCAAAGTTGCCCACTTGGAGCACGCTTTGCTCGGCGTCCAGCACTTTGTAGTACCAGATGAAGTCAACCGCGATGGCGGCGTTGTCTTTGGTGATGCAGGTTTGGTGCGGAATTTCGCGCACCTGCTCGCGCAAGTCAACGCGCACGCCGCGGTCAATGAAGGGGATCAGGAGCACCAGCCCCGGCCCCTTTGCGCCGACGCATCGCCCTAAGCGGAAGACCACCAGTCGTTGGTATTCGGGCACAATTTTTATTGCCGCCGAAAGTATCGCCAGCAGGCCAACGGCAAGTACGCCTACAATGCAAAGTAAACCAAGTGCGGCATCCATGCTTTGCCTCCTTATTGGATGGGGTGGGAATCGGAAAGTTCTACTTTTTCAACTTTGAGGATGAGGCCGGAGCGGCCGACGACCCGCACGGCGGCGCCTTTGGGGATGGGGGTGTCGCTGCGCGCTGTCCAGTTTTCGCCGCCGACGTAGACCGTTCCTTCGGGGTTGATGGGCGTGCGCGCCTCGCCAATTTCGCCGATGATCTTGTCAAGGCTGTGTACTGGCGGTCGCTCTTCGGCTTCAAGCACCTTGCGGGCGATTATCCAGCCAAAGCCGACCACCAGCGCCGATGTGGTGAGCGCCAGCCACGGTGAAACGGCGCTCCCTCCACTCGGCGAGCGGAAGATGAACACCGAGCCGACTGTGATGACCACCAGCGCTAAAACGAGCCACACGGTGGCGCGCCGCTTATGCCAAACCGAAAAGCCGAAAAAGACCGCCCCCACGAGCCAAAGAGCGATTGCCCACGCGTTGACAGCAAGTTGGGTGGCGCTGTAGCCCGCGCCGAACAGCAAAAACAGCGCCGTAATTTCCAACAGCCCCGTGCCCGGCGTCAGGATGGCGAAAATCAGCACCACAGTTCCGGTTATGAGCAACAAATATGCCAAATTGGGCGTCAGCCATTCCATAGCGCCTCCTTGTTGAGATTATACACCTTGCTTGGCTTGGGGTGCTTTGTACCCAAACTAAAGTGGAAACTTTCCTTGTTTTTCTTGACTTCCATGCTACCGCCTTTTATACTTGTTTAATGTATAAGTCCGTGAAGTTAAACTTGCAGGAAGGGGGGAGCGCCGATATGTTTTTTCCAAACACTGAGTTAGAAAGGAGGTGCAGGTAGTGAAGAGAGGATCAATGTAAGTCCCATACAACAAATTTTATGACCGTTCCGTAATTTCCTCTGTAGATCCTTTGGCAAGGGAGGTTTCTGCTTGCCAAAAACCCTCTCACTAAGGAGGAGTATGTATGTCTCGCAATAAGCTGTATTGGGTTGTGGGGTTGTTTATGGTAATTGGCCTGTTGGTTGGTGTTGTGCAGCCGGCATTTGCAGGCACCTCGCAACCTCCGACCACGGCTTTTAACCACATAGTGACTCGGCCTCAGCACCAGAGCGGGCCGATGTACGTAGTTTATCCTTCCAAGCACGATGTCTCCCCGCCCCTGCGCACTTTGAAGGGACATCCACGAACCGCTAAGGAGTTAGCGGAGATCAAGCAGATAAGGACAATTGCTTTGCGCCCGTTGCCCAAGATGCTCCGCACTCCTAAGGACGAGGTTACCGACCCCGCGGTTGTGCAGACAAGTGTTGATAAAAGTAAGTTGGCTTCCATGCCGGCGCCGTTGGCTTCGTTTGACGGCATTTACAATACCTACGGAGTGCTTCCTCCGGACACCAACGGCGATATCGGCTACGACCCGAATACCGGCAAGAAGTATTACTTCCAGATTGTGAATCTGGGCTATGCCGTTTGGGACGTTACCGATCCGGCTAATCCTACCCAGGTTATTGCTCCTACCGACAACAATGCCATGTGGAGCGGCTTTGGTGGGATTTGCGAAAGCAACAACGACGGCGATCCTATCGTTCTGTTTGACCATTTGGCGAATCGTTGGCTGTTTAGCCAATTTGCCCTTGACTTTGACAACAACAAGTTTTATCAGTGCATAGCCGTTTCTGCAAGCGCTGACCCAACGGGTGAATGGAACCGTTATTCATATCAAATCCCCAGCGACTTGATGAACGATTATCCCAAGTTTGGGGTTTGGCCTGATGCGTATTACATGACTGCCAATCAGTTCGACCCCAACAACAATTGGGCCTGGGCTGGCGCTGGGGTGTTTGCCTTTGAGCGCTCTAAGATGCTCACTGGCGAGACCGCCCGCATGGTTTACATCAATGTCGGCGCGGTAACTCAGGATTACGGCGGTATGTTGCCTGCAGACCTGGACGGCACCGCTCCTCCGGCAGGCACCCCCGGTTACTTTGTGGAATGGGATGACAGCAGTTGGCTGGGCGACCCGCAGGACACTCTGCGCATCTGGGAATTCCATGTAAATTGGGATGACACCAGCGCTTCCACTTTTGGCGCTAATAGTTCGTATGACCCCAACTACATGGTAGGCACCTCTGATGTAGACCCTAATATCGGTCAGGTAGATCAACCAAACGGTGTTGCACTTGACACCATTGCTGACCGCTTGATGTACCGCCTTGCGTTCCGCGCTTGGGATGACGGCACTTTCTCAATGGTCAGCAACCATACCGTGAACGCCGATGGCAATGGTCATGCGGGCATCCACTGGTTTGAGTTGAAGTGGGATGGCTCAACGTGGAGCCTGGCTCAAGATGGTGTGTACGCTCCCAGCGATGGCAACAGCCGGTGGATGGGTAGCATTGCAATGGACGTCGTGCACGACATGGCGCTTGGCTATTCCATCACTGGTCCCTCTAAATACCCATCTGTGTACTTCACAGGCCGTTTGGCCGGCGACCCCGCTGGCGAAATGGGCGATGAGGGTGTAATTGTAGAAGGCGGCGGCTCGCAAAGCCACTCTTCCGGCCGCTGGGGCGACTACAGCATGATGGGAGTTGACCCTGAGGATGGTTGTACTTTCTGGTACACCCAGGAATACTACCCTGCGGACAGCACTGCTACTTGGTACACCCGCATCGGCGCCTTCAAGTTTGAATCGTGCACCAATGGCCCTGCTGGTGCCTTGGAGGGCACCGTTACCGATGCTAACACCGGCGATCCTGTTGCTGGCGCTATAGTAGAAATCACCGATTTGAGCCTCAGCACAACCACTGATGAAAACGGCCATTACGCTTTCACAACTGTGCCTGTTGGCACTTATACCGTAACCGCTTCTAAGTTTGGTTACACCGAGGCTTCTGCGTCGGTTGATATTACTGATGGCAATACCACCACTCAAGACTTTGCTCTCACTCCTAAACCGCGACACGAAGTTACTTTCCATATCACCGATAGTGATGGTAACTGGCCTTTGTATGCCAAGGTTGACATCAGTGGCGATCCGGAAGGCCCGTTCTTCACCGATCCCACTACCGGCGTAGTGGTTGTTTCGTTGCCTGAAGATACTTACACCGTCACCGTGCATGCCATGACTGGCGGCTACATTGACGGCAACGATACACAGGCTATCACTGCTGACACCGATTGGGACTTTGCCCTTGCTGCTGATTTGGTCAGTTGCTCCGCTCCGGGTTATGCTTTTACCCCCGGCTTTTCTGAAGATTTCGATTCCGGATGGCCTCCCAGTGGGTGGACTATCAAGGACAATGCCGGGACCGGTGTGATTTGGAAGACCAACAGTGATTGGGGCGAGGGTAATTACACAGGTGGAGCCGGTGAGGCGGCTACAGCATCCAGCGATGCTGTTAGAGATAGCGCTTTTGATACCGAGCTCATCACCCCCTCCATAGACCCAAGCACTCTGCCGGGACTGACCTTGGTCTACGATGCCAATTACCAAAACTTCGCCGGACAAGACTCCTTGGATTTAGATATCAGCACAGACGGTGGCACAAATTGGCAGACTTTGTTGCACTGGGCTGAGGATCATGGCGCGTTGCATAGCAAACCGGGCGAACGGGTTGTAGTAGACCTTTCCAGTGTGGCAACTGGTTCTTTCCAACTACGTTGGCATTACTATGATCCTGATTCAAACGCTTGGGATTGGTATGCTGAGATTGATGATGTTGCGATTGGTGGTTGTGTCCGTGTTGATGATGGCATCATTTTGGGCACGGTGACCGATGCTAACACAGGCCAAGAGATGCCGAGTGTTACGGTTGAAGATGGCGATGGTAGGCAGGCCGCCTGGTTTGATGCCTCGGCCGATCCGGCTACGCCGCAGCATATGTTTGTGATTTCGGAGAAGGCTGGCAGCGTTGATTTGCATACCACCAACTTCCCGCCCGGCTACAATGCCGCCTCGGCTACAGTGGATATGACCGCTGGTGCTGCGATTCGGCAAGATTTTGCCCTAACGGCGCCAATGCTGTCTATGGCACCGGATTCTCTCAACTTTGAGTTTGAGTATCTGAATCCGCGCACCGACAGCGACACGGTTACCTTGAGCAATACCGGTACGGCTGATGCCAATGCTCAAATTTTGGCTGTGAAAGGCGCGGCAATGGTGTTTGGCACTGCTCCTGAGGAAGGCTTGGAGCGCTTTGCCCTTGGCAATTTCTCTGATACGGTGCTGAAGCACTTGCGCGATAAGGACGCGCGCAATGCCGCGGTTACGATACCCTCGTTTGAGAAACCGCTTCATATGCCAATCGCGGCGGATGCTGGCGAACTTATCAGCAGTTGGGCCACCGGTTTGCCTTATGCTTGGGGCATCGGCGTTGATAAAGATACTGGCAATCCGTGGATTGGCAATATCACTGCAGGCGGTAATGGCGGTGAAGACAAAGATTACGAATACACGCCCGATGGCACTCAGACCGGCAACGCCATAGATTTGACTTCGTGGGATACCTATGGATACGCGGCCGATATGGCTTACGATCCATTTACCCACACATTCTGGCAGATTGACGTCGGCAGTGACTACTGCATCCATGAGATAGATCCGGTTTCGCTGGTTTCGACCGGCAAGAGGATTTGCAATGACTACAACTTGAGCCTGCGCGGCTTGGCGTTTGACCCGACCACCAATACTTTCATTGCAGGTACGTGGAATTACGGTGGCTACGTGTTCCGCCTCGGGATGAACGGCGCTATCTTGGATTACAAGAAAGTAAACCTGCCAATCAGTGGCTTGGCTTACAATCCCTCTACCGGCCACCTGTTTGCGATGGTCAACACCAATACTCAGAATACCGGCGCCTTTGATGTGTACGTCTTGGACGTCAACAACGGTTACTCCGTACTCGGTATGTTCAACGTCCATCAGCCGGGCGGCAGTGACTCAGTTATAAGCGCTGGTGGCCAGGCGGCAATGGGCTTTGCCTGCGATGGGGCGCTTTGGGCTATTGATCAAAATGCTAACAAAGCGCTTTCCTTCAAGAGCGGCGAGGACGGCTGGTGCGATTGGCAGGCCGACTGGGTGACCGTGGATCCGGCGAACCCCAGTGTTGGCTTTGGCACTTCGCAGGATCTGAATGTCCAGGTAGACCTCACCGGTAAACCGGCTGGCACTTACAAAGCCCATCTCGTTGCGCTTGCTACTACTCCGTACTATGTTGCTCCGGTGAACATCACCGCTGTGGTCAAACCGCTCAACGACGATCCGGATAATGCGATTGCGCTGAACGTGCCCGACGGTGTGGTAGTCAATGATGCCAGCCCCTACACCTTCATCAGCACCGATCCCATACCGTCGTGCGTGACCTCGCGCGTTGGCGGAACGGCTTGGTACACGGTTACCACCACCGAGGATAAGAAGGTGAACATTGACACCTTCTCGTCCGACTTTGACACTGTGCTGGCCGTGTACGCCAACTCGCCGGATGCTGCGAATGAGGTTGCTTGCAACGACGATGCGAGCGGCACCCAATCGCAAGTCACCTTTGACGCTACTGCCGGCACCACCTACTACATCATGGTTGGTGCTAAGAACGAAGGTACCGACGGCGAATTGCACCTGCACGCGACTTCGTTCACCGATGTCCCCGGTTCCTTCTGGGCTTGGTCTTACATTGAGGCTATTAAGTCGTCACTGGGCATTCAGGGTTATGGCGATGGCAATTACCATCCAGCAGACACCGTAACCCGCGCCCAGATGGCCAAGTTCATCTTGCTGGCCGTGCACGGCGCTGGTTACACTCCGCCGTCGTTTGACACCTACAGTTTCCCCGACATTGCCGACAACTGGGCAGCCGACTGGATTGAGGAAGCCCATCAAGAAGGCATTGTCAACGGGTACTCGGATGGTAACTACCACCCGGCGGATCCCGTGAACCGTGCTCAGATGGCCGTCTTCCTCGCACGAGGCTTTGACCTGACGGTGCCTACCTTACTAAAGTAGGTTACTGTTAATGCAAGAGGCTCGCGATGGGCTTGCCTGTCGCGAGCCTCTTTTTTGTTTCATGCCGGGCTCCGAAGAATTAGGGTGGTGATGTCATTGCAAGACCCCATCGCGGCGCTTGGCTCAGGCTCCGAGGCGAGTCCAGTCTTCTGGTTGCCTGCGCGTGTTGTTGTGAGCCGCCGAAGGAGCCGAAGCAACTCTCTTTTTAGCCGCAGGAGATCGCTTCGGTGGCTATGCCGTCTTGCAGTGACCCGTCTGTGAGGAATTTTTGGATAGGTTTTACTCTTTCTGAACTACCAAATATTTGGTTTGTGCACTAAGTCCCCGTTGTAAGACCTTGTAAAAGAGGTTCCTGCGTCTTTTGGGATGCAGGAGCCTCTAATTTTGCCGTCGGGGATGAGTTTATGATCCATAATTTTGCTACGTCTGTACTCGTAGAAAAGGTATAATACTGCTCTGAATGAAGTGAGGTTCTCTATTACCGAGCAGGCTGGGATAACCGCCGTGAAACGAGTTTTCCGAATCAGTCACTTCGTAGCGGCAAAATTCTTTGTAGATCTGTTGCTTTGGCTCGCGGCCGCCCCTTTAGCGTTTGCTTTGCGGGTTGATAACATCGCGAAGTATGCTCCTGCTATTTATTTTTACACCTTGGCCTCGGCGCCGATAAAGTTGGGCTTGCTTTGGCTCAATGACCTTCATAAGCAGGCTTGGCGCAGGGTGGGCATGTATGACTTTTATGCCCTTCTGCGGGCGGTGGGGGTCTACAGTGCCATAATGATTTCGCTGGCTTGGCTTTGGCGCATTTTTCACGTTAGCCGCTCTTCGCTTGCAATGCCCCGAAGCGTTCCCTTCATTGAGGCGCTGTTGAGTATTTTGCTTTTGGGGGGAGTGCGTTTCTTGGGGCGTTGGTGGAATGAAACCCGTGCCCGCTGGGATGCTCGGCGGCGGCCATTGCGTAGGGTGCTTTTAGTCGGCGCGGGCGAGGCTGGCGCCATGATGGCGAGGGAAATGCGGCGCCATCCCGAAATGGGGCTCTCGCCAATTGCATTTTTGGATGACGATCCGACGAAGCGCGGCACAAAAATCCTCGGTGTTCCGGTTGTGGGTGCTTTGGGTGATCTGCCCAAAGCCGTGCGCGATCTCAAGCCCGATGAGGTCTTGATTTGTATGCCTTCTGCCTCGGGCGATACCATTCGCCGCATTATTGAATCTTGCCAGAAGGAGGGAGTGGCTTACCGGACAATACCGGCGTTGTATGAAATACTTTCCGGTGAAGTGCTCATTCAGCAGATTCGTGAAGTGCGGCTTGAAGATTTGTTGCGCCGTGAGCCTGTGCGTTTGGATTTGGATTCAATAGCCTCTTACTTGGGCGGGAAAACTGTTTTGGTTACCGGCGCCGGTGGCTCTATTGGCTCGGAAATTGTGCGGCAGGTTATCAAATTCCGCCCCCGTTTGCTGGTTTTGTTGGGACGGGGGGAGAACAGCCTGTATCAGATTGAAAAAGAGATAAAGTTTGAATGGCCTGAGTTGAATTATCGCGTGGTTGTGGCCGATGTGCGCGATTATGAGCGTTTGCGGCTTGTGTTTCGGCGCCTAAAGCCGCAAATTGTTTTCCACGCCGCGGCTCATAAGCATGTGCCGCTGATGGAGATAAACCCCGAGGAGGCCGTGATCAACAACATTTTCGGCACGCGCAACGTGGTGCGCGTTGCTGAGGAGTTCGGTGTGGAGCGGTTGGTCAACATTTCCACCGACAAGGCCGTTAACCCCACCTCGGTTATGGGCGCTTCTAAACGGGCGGCAGAGTTTGTGGTGCAGGCGGCTGCGGCGCGGGCGAGCGATGGACGGGCGTTTGTCTCAGTGCGATTTGGCAACGTGCTCGGCAGTCGCGGCAGCGTGGTGCCTCTTTTCCAAGAGCAGATCCGCCGCGGCGGCCCCGTCACCGTTACCCACCCGGAAATCAGACGCTACTTTATGACCATACCTGAAGCGGCTCAGTTGGTGCTACAGGCTGGCGGGCTGGGCGATAATGGCGCGGTGTATGTGCTGGATATGGGTGAGCCGATCAAAATTGCAGATTTGGCGCGGGATTTGATAAGGCTTTCCGGCTTTTCCGAAGACGAAATCCCGATAGTTTTTACCCGCCTGCGCCCGGGCGAAAAGTTGTATGAAGAACTGTTGACCGCCGAAGAAGGTGTGGTGCTGAGCCGCCATGAGAAAATTTTTGTGGCGCGCACCGCACCGGTTGATGAGAAGTGGCTTGAGGAGCACCTTGAACTTTTATATCAGGCCGCACGTAGCGGTGACGGCAGGCGCATTCGCGAAATTTTGCAGTTGATGATCCCCACTTATCACCCTTGGATGCCCGAAGTGTCCGAAGAATAATTTTGTGTTCGCCCTTTGCGTTGCTATCCACCGATTGAAAACCACAGAAGACACAGAAATTTACAGAGAACACAGAAAGCGGGAGGTATTGAGGTAATGAGGTAATGAGGGATTGAGGGATTGTGACCCTCTGCGTCTC
>Ga0256832_1002069_pt1 | contig 13688 bp, 14 predicted proteins | sample 134614metaG_FD_190534 | JGI IMG/M metagenome (GOLD analysis project Ga0256832, IMG submission 190534) | Hydrothermal vent microbial communities from Lau Basin, Pacific Ocean - 134-614 | ecosystem: Environmental > Aquatic > Marine > Hydrothermal vents | place: Pacific Ocean: Lau Basin | collected...
CCATCCAGAACATTTATTTCAAACTTACCATTAAGAACTGTTTCTATCGTTAGTATATTGGTCGCTGGATCATATGAACTATTATTTGTTCCAACAACAGAAACAGAATTAGTATCAGGATGATAGGTATAGACACTTCCATCAATGGTAACAGATTCAAAATAGCCATTACCATCACCACCAAAACCTATACTGCTGCCTATAACACCATCAATTATTTCACCTGAAACAGAGGAGTTTACTGTATCTCGTAGTATAGGAGGTAATTGACTGACATTAGAGACGACTACGCCATCAGCATCCGTAGAAGGTGATGTTGATGCATTATAAGCAATAGGGTCAATATTTGCCTGGGTAGCTCCAGATCCGAGTCCAAAAGAAAGTGAATTAATATTATTACTGTTCAGGAAATTGATCCATGCCGCTTCTTCATCAGCTTGAATACCATTTATACCGTTTACTTCATCTGTAGGTGTACCATCAGTTAAGAAATATGAGACATTATTTGCATTTATTATGCTGCCGTCATTACTAAAACTATCCATAACCTCCAGAAGCGCTGCATCATAATTTGTACTTCCGCTCATATCAGAATCAGATAATCCATTTACGTAAGTTAAAGCATCCGCAACACTCATCCATTGGTTGCTAATGGTACTTGCAGAAGAAGAAAAGGTAACAATATTAACCGATACATTACCAAGATTTTGATATTCATTTAGTAATTCTGTGACGGACTGCTGCATAATAGCAAGGCCCGTTGTTTGATTACCATTACCATCATCAATAGTCCAGGCCATTGAACCTGATGTATCCAGAATAAGCTGTACATTAGTATTTTGAGCCTGAAGCTGTACTTCATTTGTTGAATCTGAAACCTCTATTGAGTCATCTTCTATACTGATACTTAATGAAGAAGTCGATGAAAGTGCCCCATCTGAAACGGTTATATCAACAATGAAATTTATAAAATCTTCTACTGTTGTATCAGGATGGTCAAAGGCACCTAATAATGTAGCTGTATATGCACCATTATCAGAAATATCAAGTTTAAAAACATCTCCAGTTGATGTAGAGCCTGTTAATGTATGATCATTGTTTGACAGTAACCAGGTGACCGTTTCTCCTCCTGAAGTATAATTTTGTGTAGGAATTGAAAGGGTGACAGTTAATGAATCTCCATTAATATCAGATATGGAAAACTGACCATTACTGGTAACTGAGTTTGTGGTATCAGATGTTCCATCTGTATCAGGCAGACCATTAACAAGACCTTCCTCAGAAACAGAAGTTCTCTGTGGACCACTTATATCAGGTGCAGTTGGACCCGCTGGTGGTGTGTCATAAACAGTAATATCAATATTCGATACTACTGTATTCGTATCTGAATTAGAGCTTTCTGTGCTGGTTGCAATAACATTTAACGTATAATTAGTTGTGGTATTAACATCAGGAACATTAATCGTTAATAAATCAAGATTCCAGTTGCTTATATCAACACTACCGGATGCATTAGCCGGTGCTGTATAACTATTGGTACCATCTGATACCGTACTGCCTTCAGGAATATTATCCAGAATTAACGATAGTGATTCTGAACCATCTAAGTCAGTCAATGAAGAATCAATTGCTGACAGTTTAATATCAGTCTGTTCCAGACCTTCATTAAGAACTACAGGATATACGCCACCATCAGATCCAGCATAAGTTTGAAACTCAGAGTGTTGCGCATCAGCTGCATCTACACTGTCCATATCGGGATAAATATTGAAATTATTACTGCTTAAAGGTGTTTCTATTCCATTAAGTACAGCATTTACAGACAGGTCACCAGGCCCGCCATGATTATAAATATACATTTCAAATGTATAATAGCCCGTAACCGCAGCAACAAAATCACCTGATCCTGTGACAGTACCATTACCAACATTCGTTACATTTGTATTTGATGAATCATAATTACCCCATGCATTTCCTGTGGTTTCTATTAATGACTGACCTCCAACTTCAATTCTAAACGAATCATCGAAATAACCATTAAAAGATAAACTATCCCCTGCTTTCAGGTAAATAATTCCAGTGGTAACTTCAAGACTGTCATCAGCAATATTATTGGGGCCATTACCACCCGTTCTATATGGCTGGGTCTTAACTGATGTTACACCTCCTGATAAACTATCACTAAGAGATTCCAGTGCATCACTATTAAGCACTGAGCCATTCTGACCAATATTGGTATAAACTGTCTTTGTTAAGCCTACAGATGCAGGTGAATCAATAAGACTAATAATTTCAGTACCATCTGATGCAGTATTACTGATTGAAAGTTCAGGTGCATCAGCAATTGCATTAACATCAATTGTCATTGTTGCTGATGATGTACTCCAGCTAAAACCATCATAAGTACTGAAATCAAATTGTGCATAATCTACCTGTTGATCACCCGTTCCATTACCAGAATACTGATTACTTCCGGATTCATTTAAGTCTGGCACAAAGCGTAAATTCCCATTATTTATATCGCTAGCACTGACTACTTCGTTAGCAGAAACAGCAATCCAGTTAGAGCCATTATTTAATTCAAGTACTCCATCTACTGGTAATGAATCTATTCTGATATCTACTAAGGAATCACCATCAGGATCGGAATAACCAAAATCTGAAAGAGAGTATGTATATGCTGTGTCTTCTACCGTTGTAATAGTGGAATCCAGGGCGTTTGGTGGATTTATACTTACAGTATAAGATTCAGTATCCGTGGCAGTGGCGGTATTACCTGCAATATCGCTTGTGGTCACACTGGCCTCAATGGTGCTATCCGGATCAGCGGCCAGATCAGAACCGGCCACATCAATAGCAAAGTTACCGCTGCCGTCTACACTGCCGGTATAAGTCTGTCCATTAACGGTTAATGTCACTGTATCGCCGGCCTTAACATCTCCACCGGTGCTGCCGGTAATGGTGATATTCTGTCCTGCTTCGCTGGCATTAATTATGTCATCTGGAGTAATGTCTTGATCCAGGCTTATTGAAGCACTGATACTGACTTCTTCACCATTATTTTCAGATGTATTTATTTCAACAACAGGAAATTGTTCATTTTCTGATACTGTCTGATTCTCAATAACACCTTCTGTTTCAAGAAAATCAAAACTGACATCTGTAAGATTATGGGTAATAATGACAGGTTCGGCAGTACTATCGCCTACAGCACCGGCACCGCCTGCTGCTGTAGCTTCCAGTTCAGATGGGTCAAAATTAGGGTCGTTTAATAATGCCTGTTGAATATCTTCTACAGAGGCAATGCTTTCTTCAGGAGGCAGGCTGTTGGGATCGTAAATATCCTGATCCAGTGTCAGGCGGTCGTTACGGCCCAGGGTAATGGTCTGGTTATTATCCATTTTTAACAGCACACGGCTGCCGGCACCACCGGTTACAATGGTTTCCCCCAGGAAAACCATTGAGTTTATTTCCAGAACACGCTCATTACCTGCCGAATCCACGGCTTTTGCGGTACCGGATATAAAGATCACCTGACCAATTGACTGTGCCATTTTTCACCTCTTTTACGAAAAGACTTCTACTATTACAGAAAAGTATAGAGGGTTCGGCAAGAAAAGATATTGTACCTTAGTACAATAGACTGGAATGCAGGATAATCTCGAGACAATCAGAGCACGTCAAGATAACCCCGTTCAATGGCAGTTTCCAGTGCACTGGAAGCGTGCAGCAGCTCTTCATAGGTTTCCCGGTACTGTTTTAGTTTTTCAATCTGTTCAGGGGAGGGTACGGTATTTTCTGACTCAGTGGCCATTTTAAAAAGACTTTTAAGATAAACAGCCCTGGCTCGGGCCACCATTGTGACTACTGGGTTCAGATCAGTAAGTTTTAATTCCGCGATTTCCGGATTAATAATATCCCTGTTAATTTCCTTAATGGCTTTGTCCAGCTGCATTAACAGGCGTTTAGTATCAAGTTCGCTCATAAGTGTCATTTGCTCTTCAAGTTGTACTCTTATTTTTTGTTTTTAGTTTGTGCTCTAAAAACGTTTATTTTGAAAGTTTAGCGGTTAACTGGAATTTGTCCAGTTCAGGTACCAGCTCCGTTTTCAGCCCCATTACCGGGCGATTCCTGCTTTGGCAGTTCAGTATCTGACTCTGCTGATTCCTGCCCATTGTCATTTTCTTCCTGATCCTGTTCTGTTTCATTTCTGGATTGAGTGGTTCGCTCAGACATATATCTGGATAGATCAGAACTGGTTTTTTTAAGCATAAATTCAGCCTGTTCAGTCAACTCTGCAATTCTGGGATGATCAGATACGCCTGAAGATTTTAGAGCATGCAGGATATAATGGTAATTTTCCTGAGCCACCAGATATTTGTGCTGCTGAGATTCACGATTAGCCTTGTCGGAATAAAACTGAAATATCATCTCACAGCGCAAAACTTTCAGGCTTTTAATATACTCATTTAGTTTCTGCGGTTTAACCTTTGAATACCAGAAACCGGTATTCAGCTGGCGGATCAGCAGGCCGATGGCCCGTATTTTGCTGTTAAAATCTTTTTCGTCTTTAATGGTAAAGTTATCTGGAGGAGGCGGGGTTTTATTTTTTTCCTGGACATCACCGGCTTCTTCTATCAGTGCCTCAACCCCGCGAAAATTGCGATCAATACGCTGTATCATTTCGATACGGGCCATAATCTCATTAAGCAGCAATTCGCGTATTTCTTCACCGATATTACAGCCCTGCAGACGTTCCAGAAGGTCACTGATATTATCCAGACCACGTTTAATGGCCAGGATTTTCAGGCGTTTTTCACGTTGTTTCTGCTCCCAGGCTTCGGCCACACTATTAACAAACAGTGTCAGTAAAATAAGCCCGCCTATTGCCGCAAAAATCAGATAGTCTTCCATCAGCGTATTTTTATTAGAGTTATTATTTCCCGACCGGCCTGAGAAATAATTGCTCCAGTAAAAATAAGCAGAGCTTTATTTCTCAGTTTTGCCGGTTAAACGGTCCGTATGTTTTTCTATCGCAGATAAAATGCCGCGCAGAATATTCAGTTCTTTTTCATCCGGCCGGGCACGATTAAACAGCCGCTTCAGGCGCTGCATCATCTGCCCCGGATGCTGAGGAATAATAAAGCCAACGTCCTTTAGAACCTTTTCCAGATGACCATAAAAATAAGCCATATCACGGTTGTCAGGATAATGAAAGTGATAGTCTTTAGGCCGTGCCTGTTCCAGCTCAGCCGCCTGAAAAATTTCATAAGTAAAGGTCTGTACTGCAGCCGCCAGATTCAGGGACGAATATTCCGGGTTGGCCGGAATATAGGCATGAAAATTACACTGCATCAAATCTTCACCACTCAGGCCGCAGCTTTCCTGTCCAAAAACCAGAGCTGCCTGAGACTGAACTGCTTCAGCGGCAATTTTTTCTCCGCATTCTCTGGCAGTTAAAATAGGCAGGCTCATACCCCGATCCCGGGTACTGGTGCCCACTACCAGCTGACAGTCGCTTATTACCTCACTAAGAGTATCGGCAATAATAATTTTTTCTAAAATTTCTGTTGCACTGGTGGCCCTTATCCAGGCCTCCTTGTCCAGTTTACAGCCGGGATTCACCAGGTACAGACGTGATAATCCCATATTTTTCATGGCCCTGGCCACGGCACCGATATTACCGGGAAACTGGGTATTAACCAGCACAATACGGACATTATCCAGAGAGGGATGAATGTGTTCAGACATAATCGTTGTTAGCCTTTATTGAATACTCAACTGCAGGGCACGCTCAATTTTAAGCTGCAGTTCTGGTTCAATAACACCCCGGAACTCCAGTTTAGGTTCTGATGTATTGATTTCAGTGGCATAAATAATAACATTTTCAGGCTTGTACATTCTGACCAGTTGCTGAACATCGTAGAGAAATTCAGAGGGAATATCACCTTCATTTTTAACAATAACCCCTTTTTCAATAATCATTTTAAATGTGTTCCTGCGTTTTTTCCGGATATGCAGGATCAGCAGCGCATCAAAAACCAGCAGAACGGCTACACCGATAATAATGATTGTTAATGTATCCATTATAGAATTAACCTTTTTTCAATTTATTTAAGCCTTTAGCTTTTATTTAAGTCCCAGGATCTTATGAGCCTGCAAAGAAACCCGCCATTGCGGATGCTGCAGACAATAGTCCACAACCGCCTGCTGATTATCCGCCTGCCCTGCTTCATCAACCGCCTGCAGGTAAAAATAGCTAAAATCCAGATCAGAAAACTGTTCCGGTGGCAGATCATCGCGGGGAAACAACAGCTTGAGTTCATCTCCACTGCGCTGTTCCAGTTTGTCCAGTTGTTTGGGACTAACGCACAGCCAGTCAATGCCCGACGGTACTTTTATAGTACCATTGGTCTCCACGGCAATTTCAAAACCCGTCTTATGCAGGGCATCAATCAGTTCACTGTCCAGCTGCAACAAAGGCTCTCCACCGGTAAAAACAACATAGGGAACACCTTCAGTATTATCCGGCCAGGTTTTGCGGATCTGTTCAGCCAGTTGCTGTGCCGAAGCAAACTTGCCGCCGCCTTCACCATCAGTACCGACAAAGTCCGTATCACAAAACGGGCAGACGGTTTTATGCCGGTCCTTTTCCAGACCGCTCCAGAGATTACAGCCGCTGAAACGACAGAACACAGAGGCTCTGCCGCTTTGATGGCCTTCACCCTGCAGGGTATAAAACAGTTCTTTGACAGTATAGGTCATATTCAGTCCGGCAGAGCCGGGCCTTCTTCACCCCAGCATAAAACGGCACCGCATCCCGGTGTTTCAAATAAATCAATACGATCCAGCTGCGGCAAAGCATCAGCCATTTTATCTTTAATCCAGTACAGCAGATGGGTGACATCCGCATCTTCTATGCCTTCAAGCTGATCCAGACGCTGATGATCAAGTTGTTTATAGATAGGCTTAAAAAGGGCTTTAACATCCCCGTAGTCCACAGTCCAGCCCATGACCTCATCCAGTTCAGCGGTTAAATGCAGACGGATAAGATAGCTGTGGCCATGCAGTTTGCGCCGTCTGTCATGCTCTGCCACCCGGTTTAATTTCAGGGCACTCTCAAACCGCTGTTCTTTCCAGATACGATAATGTTCGCCATTATAATGACAGCCGGAAGTATGGGTTTCATACACAGTGACCCAGGACAGCTGAGTGAACTTTGGCCTGAGCCGCTGCCAGATCCAGTTGGCCAGCACCTCGGAAGTAGGGTTTTCCAGCCCGTCAATATCATTGAGACAGCTATAATCCAGTTGTTCAAACAAAGGCTGCCAGAGCTGATCCATCCGTGCAAAATCCACACCCATGTCGGCTTTATTCTGCGCCCCATCCAGATCCTGATTGGCATGTAAAATGACTTCAAAGCCGTGTCCGTGCATACGCCCGCACTGGTGGCCTTCCGGGACATTAGGAAGCTGATGCGCCGCTTCAAAACGATACCGCCGCCAGATATGCGCATGCCCCTGCCGATCCAGATCCACACCGCTGTCATGGGTACTCTGAATGGCCACCCGATCAATCCCCTGTAGATCAATTTTCTGATGTACCCAGCGTGCCAGGTTCTCATCGGTCGGTACTGACAGGTGATTATTTAACAGAGTGTAATTTAAAGGGGCAATGGTTTTCTGTAAATGTTCCCTTAAAAAGGCCACCGGCTCATCTGCAAAGCCATCAGGCTCATTACTGCCGCTCAGTTCCATGGGAACCCGCACAGAAGCCAGATAGCTGTGCCCATGCAGTTGTGCTGCCGGATGCTCCTCCGGCAGAATTTTTATCTGGCAGGCAGATTCAAACGGCATAGTCGCCAGATAATAAATAGTATCAGTCATATTTAGAAGGTATTAGTTTGTGTAAAGATAGTATAAAAATCGTATATAAAGTTATTTTTCAAAATATTTAAAACGCTCGATTAAGGGATCCGGACGCTGAGCTTCAGCAAAGCCTTTAGCTCTTAAAATACAGGCTGAACACTTACCGCAGGGCGGCTGTTGGCCATTATAACAGGTATGCGTCCAGGCCATGGCATCCATTGCACCCAGACGCTCGGCCAGTTCCACTGTATCGGATTTACTCAGATTCATAAGCGGAGTATGAATGGTGATATTATACTCCATACCCAGACGCAGGGTCTGTTCCAGAGCGCTGAGGGTATTTTCCCGGCAGTCGGGATAACCACTGTAATCCGTCTGTGCCACACCGGTTATCAGGTGTTCTATACCCCGGCCATAAGCCCAGGCACCGGCAAAGGTTAAAAAAATCAGATTGCGGCCGGGGACAAAGGTATTGGGCAGCTGCGTCTGTTCGTCCACTTCCTGCTGCACATCAATATTATCGGTTAGGGCATTGCCACCCAGTGCAGCAAAAGTATTAATGGGTAGAATGTCATGGGCCACACCGGCGATTTCTGCTACCTTTTGAGCCGCATCCAGTTCAATTTTATGCCGCTGACCATAATCAAAACTGATACTGGAGACATTTTCCCGCCCAAATTTTTTGATTGCCCAGTACAGACAGGTGGTCGAATCCTGACCGCCGGAAAGTACTACCAGTGCTTTTGCCATTCTACTACCTGTTAGCCTTCTTTTGTGATTGAGAAATCTTAACACATCCCATAAGATAGATTAATTTCAATTTAAAACACTTATTAAAAGTAGAACATTAAAAGAAGAATAATGAGCACAGACAAATCTCAGCGACATAACAAACGCATGCAGCGTCATAAAGAAGTAGTGGATGCAAAAATAGAACAGGCCGATATTGAGCGCGGCGTAGTGATTATCATTACCGGCAATGGTAAAGGTAAAACAACTTCAGCACTGGGTACTTTATTACGCTCCCTGGGCCATGGCCACCACTGCACTCTGGTGCAATTTATCAAGGGCCAGTGGGACTGCGGAGAAACCCGTTTTTTTGCCGATCCGTCCTGTTCTTTAAACCGCAATCTGACTACATTTACCATGGACACTGGCTTTACCTGGAATACCCAGGACTTTGACAGTGACAAACAGGCCGCCGAACTGGTCTGGCAGCAGGCTCTGCCGTTTTTCAGTGATCCCGACTGCCGCCTGATTGTGCTGGATGAAATCACCTATATGTTTAAATATAAGTATCTGGATATTAATGATCTGCTGCAGGCCATAGACAATCGTCCTGCACAGCAGAATATTATTATTACTGGTCGCGGTGCTCCCAAAGCACTGCTGGATATTGCCGATACTGTAAGCGAGATTCAACCAGTAAAACATGCCTTTAACCAGGGCATTAAGGCCCAGGAAGGCATTGAGTGGTAAAACGGATATGACCGGCACTAAAGCTCACTCTAAACACAGCTTTCCCGAGGAAGAAATCCGCGGCGTTTACCATGCCATAGAATCCCGCCGTGATATCCGTCATTTTATCCCCGGCGAGATTGACCCCGAACTGCTGGAGCGCCTTATTAAAGCCGCACATCATGCCCCCAGTGTCGGCTATATGCAGCCCTGGCATTTTGTGCGTATTACCGATTCTCAATTACGCCATGCCATCCACGACCATGTTGAACAGGAACGACTGAATACCGCCGATGCCCTGGAGCAGCGCCGGGATGAATTTATGAAACTAAAAATTGAGGGTATTCTGGAATGTTCAGAGCTTCTGGTAGTTTCCCTGACCAGTCAACGTGAACAGTATATTCTTGGCCGACGTACCATACCTGAAATGGATCTCGCCTCCGTGGCCTGCGCCATACAGAATATGTGGCTGGCGGCACGAGCCGAAGGCATTGGTCTTGGCTGGGTGTCTTTTTTTGAACCTGAGGTTCTGGCCAGTTTAATTAAAGCACCACAGGGTGCTCTGCCTGTGGCTATTTTGTGTATAGGTCATGTAGAACACTTTGCTGACAGGCCGTTACTGGAAGAAACCGGCTGGGACAGCCGACGCCCTTTATCTGAGATTCTTTCTGAAAACCAGTGGTAAATCTTATTGTAATTATCATTACTTAAAATACCTTGTAACTACTCAGTATAAATTAAAGCAACGTAGAGTACCTGCAGACAGTCACGGTCAGGTACACTGAAGAGTTACAATACCTTTTAAAAAAATATTATATAACAACATGTAATACCTGGAATATTGACATACCAAATATGATATATATACTATATTTAATATGTGGACAATATACGAACATAAAACAGCTATTAAGCAATTAAATTCATTACCTACAGATATTCTCAAAAGGTATGAAAAATGGAAGGATATTGTAACCATATCTGGCCCATCAGGGCTAAAACAGATAAAAGGCTTTCATGATGAATCCCTCAAAGGAGAGTGGAAAGGTTACCGTTCATCTCGTCTAAACCTTCAATATCGTGTTATTTATAAAATAATAAATGAAGAGTTGTATGTAAAAGTAGTTAAGGTTACTGCCCATGATTACAGGAAAAAGTAGTATGAAAGACTATAAAAAATCAAAGAAAAGAATAGATGTCTCCATAGGTGAGTCCGTACGCATAATGCGAGAACTGCAGGAATTAAGCCAAAATGAACTGGCTTCATTAACTGGCATTCCTCAATCTACTCTTTCTGCAATTGAACATGACAAAGTTAATCTTGGTGTGGAAAGAGCAAAAGTATTAGCAAGGGCATTAAAATGTCACCCTGCTGTTCTGGTATTTCCTGGCTGGGATATTAATACAGAAAAAGCGGCTTAATCAGATACACATAGTAATGCGGGCAAGATGCCCGCACTCCCAGGAAGAAAGGAAGTGCGGTATCAGATATTTAAATCAGGCATTGGCCAGAGTATCAAGGACGGTGTGCAGATGCTCTACCATTTCACGTCCGCTGTCGGTCAGATAGCCGCCGTCAAGCTGGGAGATCATGCCTTTATGGAACAGTGATTCCGCTGCCTTAATAATCGACGGATCGGCATTATTATGGATTTTCAGACCTTCAAGGTGTGATTCTTCGGGGAATTTAGCCAGCAGCTTCAGTTCATCAAACAACTGATCGGGGTAGGATTTAATCATGGAATACTCGTATAAAAATAGGGTGGATAAATCCTAAATAAATCAGTTGAACCTACTGCGAATGTCCATAGCACTGAATCTACAAGGCTTTCCAGAACATTTTGACTTCACCCGTAGTTATAACTACGAATAAAACCAAAATAACCTGTAAAACCTTCTATCTCCAGCACTCTGATCATTCTCGCTACGATTCAACTGATTTATTTAGGATTAACTACAATTCAATCATCATACCCTCTTTGGCAAAAAAAGTCTCTGTATCACCGCAATAATCTTTATTACAGTACCTGACAGTAAACTCATCAATCTGATCATCGGTACGTAATGGATCGTGGTGAAACAGGGCCAGTTTCTTTACCCGGCTGCGCTGGGCAGCAGCACAGACATATTCAATATAGCCATGACCCCAGCCAATGTATTTTTCTTCGTATTCCTGCTGGGTGTACTGACTGTCATGCACCAGCAGATCGGCATCATGATAAAAGGCTTCAATCAGGCGGTTCTGCTCAGCCGCTACCTGTTCACCTTCTTCTGCCATCTCGGGATCATAATCCGGATGCCCAGGATCGGTAATAAAGACATTGCGGAAAACTTCGGTATCATAGGCGGTGCAAAATACCTTGCCATTGTATTCTATGCGGTAACCCAGGCAGAGCACCGGATGGTTCAGGTATTTGGTTTTCACCACAATACCATCGCCCAGGTCCATTACTTCTTCTTTTAGGCTGAAATACTGAATATTAGCTGCCAGTTCAGCCTCCCGGATAGGGAAGTAACGATAGGTCATCTGCCCGCCGACCACCTTTTCCAGGGTATCTTCTTCGTAAGTGACCGGACCGTAAACCCGGATATGAGTACCCGGTACATAGGCCGGGACAAAAAACGGAAAACCCATAATATGATCCCAGTGGGTATGGGTCAGAAACAGGTGTGCCTCCACAGGCTGAGGCCGTGACATCAGGTCATTGCCCAGTTCTCTGAGACCGGAACCGGCATCAATAATAATCAGACGGTCAATATCCGGAAAACGGACTTCTATACAGGGTGTGTTGCCCCCGTAACGGACAGTATTGGATCCCGGGCAGGGAATAGAGCCCCTGACGCCCCAGAATTTAATTTGCATTGTCAACGTAAGAACCTTGCACCTGTAACTTAAAATTGATTTTAAACGGCTAAAGCCGGTTTAGCTTACCTGCAAAAACACGGCGGCTTTTTCTATGGATGTCTGTACGGCATCATATTGCTGTAGCAAACCTGGCCATAAATCGGTCAGTTCCGGCATATTTTTATATTGCTCACTACCGGGAGACAGGTTACCTGCTGAGCCTATCTCGAAAATATTAGCATAAAGATCGGCAATTGCCACACCTGATATTAAAAGTCTGTGATCTTTATCTGCTTTTTCCGGAGCATGATGATATTTTATAACTGAAATCATAGCATCATTAAGCTGCCATTTTTCAGCAATAATAGCCCCGCAAAAACTATGGTCAAAGCCAAATACCTGCTGTTCAGCTTTATGCAGATCAATGCTGCCCATTTTTGCCTGTTGTAGACATTGTGCATATTGCTTCTCAAAACAGTGCACCATAGGCACTTTGCCTAAATCATGCAGCAAACCGGCCAGAAAATACTCCTCCCTCTGGGATACAGGGATTTTATTGAGAACGGCCAGTTCTTTAGCTGCCACCCCAACACATAGCGAATGCGCCCAGAATTTATCCATAGATAAATAGGGATTATTATGCCCTTTTAAAGCACCCACCACCGCTGTACTTAAGGCCAGATTTTTAACCGTATTAATACCCAGAATAATAATGGCCCGGGTCAACGAAGTGATCTGGTTAGGCAGAGCATAATAGGCTGAATTAATCAGTTTAAGCACATTACCGGCCAGCACCGGATCCAGAGAAATAATTTTATTCAGATCATTGGGCGATACATCCTGCCGGTTACAGACCTCCAGTACTTTGGTGACTGTAGTTGACAGACTGGGCATTTTATCAATATAGCGTTGCAGGGTATCGGTATACTGGTCAGACACTTAATTTCATCCTGGAAAAAAGGTTCCTGTTTTTCTGTTATTATTTAATACAATTCATAGTACCAGAGAAAACCTGCGGCCAGTCACACTCAGATACTCTGAATCGCTGCATTGTTTCTTAATATAACTATAGCGGTTTCTCATAGATTTACCTGTCTGTAAGGACAATTTTTACATCTTTCTGCTAATATAACGAACAATATCCAATCTATACCAAACCTGTGAGTATTCTATGAGCCTGATTAAACAAGAAGATATCATTCAAAGCATTGCCGATGCCCTGCAGTTTATCTCCTATTACCATCCTGTTGATTATATTCAGGCTCTGGGTGAAGCTTATGCACAGGAACAGTCAGCACCCGCCAAAGATGCCATTGCTCAGATTTTATACAATTCCCGCTTATGCGCTGAAGGACACCGGCCTATCTGTCAGGATACCGGCATTGTGGTGGTTTTTGTTGAAGTGGGTATGAATGTGCAATGGGAAGGCAAGCTGTCTCTGGATGACATGATTAATGAAGGCGTAAGACAGGCTTATACCAACCCGGATAATATTCTACGTGCCTCAGTACTGGCCG
>Ga0256832_1002070_pt1 | contig 13685 bp, 13 predicted proteins | sample 134614metaG_FD_190534 | JGI IMG/M metagenome (GOLD analysis project Ga0256832, IMG submission 190534) | Hydrothermal vent microbial communities from Lau Basin, Pacific Ocean - 134-614 | ecosystem: Environmental > Aquatic > Marine > Hydrothermal vents | place: Pacific Ocean: Lau Basin | collected...
GACATTGTAGTACTGGTCGACCAGCTCCTTGCGGCTGAGCTCCTTGCGCTTGGACCAGTCTCTGTAGTTGGGAAGCAGTGATAAAACCGCTTCATCCGATTCGAGCTGGTTGAGAAAGGTTTCGTCGACCTCCTGCATCATCAGACGCGAGATCAGTGCATAGAGAGCAATACGGTTGTCAATATCTTGTTTCAAGTCATTCATGTGTCATAAACCTTTTGTGACAGTTATGGGGTGCGCACTGCTTCCTAAGAAGCATTTGAGCGAACTATACCACTTTCAAAATAAATCAATGCTAATACCATTGGGTTATTTGGAAAAGAGTATGTAAAGGCGGGCAGCGCCCGCCATCAACCAAAGCCGGAGTTAGGCTTTGATGTCTACTGTGTACGCTTTGAGGGTCAAAGGTACTGCCGGACGTTTGATGTGTACCGGACGTCTGAGTGTGTCGCCTTTTGCCAGCGGTCTTGTCAGCTTGTCTCTCCAAGCCTGGTAGACTTTGAAGTTGTTTTCGTAGTTGACATAGATATCACCGATCTTGTCTGTCGGTGCCGCTTTCTCGATGCGTACTTTCTGATGCCAAGCGTGGTTACCCGCGATTGGATCCGGATGTGACGCCGCAACGGCATTCTGCCAAGCACCACTGAGACCGTCCCACCAGATGTTGTCGAGGTCTTTGTTGTACTCTTTGAACTGCCATGTATCTTTACGCGCCAGCATACCCTCTTTGAGTCCCTGCTTAGGCTTGAGCGTACCAACCTTACCGTCCATTGTCATGTCGTAAAGCGGCGCACCAAGTCCAAGGACACCAAGCTTGTGCTCGAAGCCAGGGATCTCGACAGCATTTTTGAGCTTCCAGCGGCCTGCGTGGTGTGAACATGCCAGTACACCAGGCATAGTACCCTCTGTCGGTACCGCCATCGCGATGAAGTAACCGGACTCAAGACCGGAAACGGTATCTTCGATGGTCACTTTGATCGCATCACCGCGCTTGATGCCAAGGCGCTTCGCATCCTGCGTACTGATCCATACCGGGTTGTGGTTCTGTGAAATCTCCATCAAATGCTTGGAGTTCACTGAACGGGTATGAATGTTGTACGGCAGTCTGAATACGGTGTTAAGTGCAAACTCGTTCTTCGCCGGATCGATGAAGTCATGGTGTACCTGGGAAACCAGGTGCACATACTTCTTACGCTCATCGGCATTTCTCGGGTAGAACGGTACCGCGTACTCAGGCCACTTCCACTGGGCAAACCACTTGGAGTAGAACTCCAGCTTACCACTGAGTGTATGGAAGCCCTGCTTCGCTTCACCTTCAACCAAGACACCAATTTTCTTTTTGCCGCCAAACACATGGTCATCGACAAGCAGTGTACCGAATTCATCCTCTTCAACGTCACTTTTATCATATTCGTGACCGTGTGCGATATATTTGCCATCGACCTCTTTAAGTGGTCTCTCCTGAGGCTTGTAGACATGATCTTCTTCAAGCCATGTACCCATGTCTCTCATCATCTCGTAGTTTGGATACTTCGAGTCAGGATACTTCAGCTTCGCTGTTTTTCTCAGGTTTGGCAGCAGGTCGAATGCAGCCTGGTACCACTCAGGAATGGTGACCGCACGGGTAGGATCTTCTTTGGATGCCCAGAACTTTCTGACACCGAGGCTTCCGTCAGGGTCTACATGGTGAACCATAATGTTTGCCCAGAACTCTACCTCTTCCCAGATTTCGCCAAGACCTGCAGCCATATGTGCTTCGAGTGTCGCACGTGCCGGATCTTTCGGTTTCCAGCCGTTCTTCTCAAGTGCAACACGGAGTGCCGGGTTCTTGAAACTTAACCATCTTGCTGGTTTGGTAGGTTCAGAAGACTGGTCATGTCTCTCACCTGCCAGACCTACTGGCAGGACATAGTCACAGTACCAGTTTGTCTCAGACCATGTTGGAGAGAGGTTGAAGCTCAGCTCGATCTTGTCCTCGCGCTTGAGCGCCTCGATCCATCTGAATCCATCCGGGTTGATCCATACAGGGTTGTACATACGCGGGATCCACACAGCCAACTTGTCAGGGATCTTGTCAAGTCCTTTTTTCTTCCACTTCGCTCTCCACTCATCATCCATCAGCAGGTGAGGCATGATATGAGACATTTCGTAGGTGCTGAGCGGATACTCAGGCGGCCATGCAATTTCATTCCAGACATCAACTCTTGGCGGTCTTTGTCCTGCAACGGTTGCCGCATCACCCTTACCGTTAACGGAGATAACGTGCCAGTGGTGCATACTTACACCACCCACATCACCACGCATTGCACCTCTGAGCACTAGTGGCAGGAAACCTGCACGTGTGATCATCCACCCGCCTCTGTGTGCGATCGGTCCCGCTCTCCAGAGGAAGGTTGCGACTCTGTCACCTGCATCGATGAACATCTCAAAAAGTTCGTCAAGCTTGTCTTCGTACCCTTCGATCTTACACTCTTTGGTAACGAACTCTTTGGTGTACGGTGCATAGAGCTCTTTCATCAGTGCAATGTAACTTTCATAGCTCTCATCCTGAGGAAGCGTCTTGATAATGCCTTCCTGAACCATGAAAGAGAGATGCTCTTTGTCTTTCATCAGCTGATCCCAGTTAGTCCAGTTCTTCACAAAGTCGTGATTAACCAGCTCGTTGCCGTTGATGTCTTTTTCATGAAGTACTCTGTTTGCAAGGTAAAGGTAGAGTGCTGTTTCTGTACCCGGCCATACCGGCAGCCACAGATCCGCGATACCCGCCGAGTTGGAGAGTCTTGGATCCATAACGACCATCTTCGCACCTTTTCTTCTTGCATCGGCAATGTAGCCTGCAGACTGCTGGAAGTAGTGCCCCGCATCGGCTGCGTGAGAAGACTGAAGGAAGATCAGTTTTGCATTTGCCCAATCCGGTGAGTTTCTGTCATCGTTTGCCCACTGGATGGTACCTTCACGCGCACCTGCAGAACAGATGTTGGTATGAGAGTCGTATCCGTCACATCCAAGAGAGTGAGGTACTCTATGACCAAAACCGTTCTCGTTTGGACGACCGACATGGTACATGATAAGCTTTCTTGACATCTCGTCACCCTTCTTGAGGGTGTCATGCATCTTCTTACCGATGGTTGCCATCGCTTCATCCCACGTGGTTCTTACCCACTTGCCTTCACCCCTTTTGGAGCCCGGTGCTCTCTTCAGTGGGAAAGGAATTCTGTCCGGATCGTACATCTGTGACTGGGTTGCATACCCTTTCGCACAGTTACGCCCGCGTGAACCTGCATGCAGCGGGTTACCCATATACTTTCTTACAAAGAGGTCTCTTGGGTTCTTTGTCTTCTTGTATTTGCCCACTTCTACCCATGCCGTCAGACCACACTGTGCTTCACAGTTGGAACAGACAGTAGGAACAAGCATAAATTCGTTTACTTTGATACCGTCCGGGTTCTTTTCGCTCTCGACACCGTTTCTACCCGTACCACCACGCTTCCAGTCTGTACCGTCAAGCTCTTTGAAGCTGTCCCAGTCTTTGAACTCAGGATAGAACGAAAGGGTCTTCGGTGTCGGCGTAAACTGCTCATCTTCTGCCACAGCCGGTGTTTCGACGATCGTTTTGAAGACGCCGGTTGCCAGAGAGGCACCTGCCACTGTGTAGGCGGTACCCTTCAGGAAGCTTCTTCTGCTCTCTACGAAAGTAGGTTGTTCATTATTCATTTTAGTCATTCATATCCTCCTTAACTCAACGGTAGCATCTGTGGAATCTTGAGCCATACATCTTTAGCCATGTAGAGCCCTACGAGTGCCAGAATCGCCGCAAATCTCAATAGTGTTTTGTTGTCGCTCTTCATATTGCCTACGGCAATGAAGAACGGTACGATAAATCCGAGTACCATACCGAACCAGAATTCAGTATTGTATGCGCCGCCCGCATGGACATACGCCAATGTCGCTTCCGCTTCGGAAGATTTGAATGAGAAGAAGTACTCACCCATATACATCAGGAAGCTGAAGAAGGTTGCGATGGCAAGAACGAGCGCGAGGTCTTTTCTTGCTTCTGCACTCCATTTTCCGGAAACAAGGATCAGTGCTGCAGAACCGGCAAGCAGTGCTGCCCACATCATCTGCATGACTTCCGCAGGTGCCTGCCAAAGCTCTCTTGCAGAAGACTCCGCCATAATGATCGCCGTATAGAGCGTTACAGGAATCGCCAGGAATACAACGAACGGGAAGAGCTTCTCATACAGTGAACTGTTCGCACGTGCCGCATTGGCAAGCGCACAATTCTTTCTGACATTTGGATGCGCATCAAAGTAACCGATGACCATCAGCACAGTGACCAGTGCAGTAAAGAGTGACGCCATCCATGCACCGACAGTAATCGCCGAAGTCCAGTGCGGATGCAGGAAGATGTTGACCATTCTGTACGGCTGGTGCAGGTCTGTCAGGGTGAACAGCAGGAAGATGTTCAGGAAAATGAACGAAATCAGAGGCATTGTCCATCTGAGATTCGGCATTTCATCTTTCTTGTGTCTGTAGAGCAGGAATGCTCCTACGAGAATCACACCGGTACCGATAGATTTCGCCCACATATTCAGGGTAATCATCCAACCCCAGATAATACCGGGCAGCGCGACATCAAGTGTTACAACCGCGTGTGTTGCGTGAACTGTACTTTCTACCATCTTAGTGACCTCCCTCTGATTCGTGATTGTCAAAATCTACAAAACTCTTGTTGTCGAGTTTTTCATGTGACTCAAACGGTGCAAGGAATCTGTCGATCACACCGTGGTTAGGATCACCTATATGATCAAGGTGGGTAATGTTGTTGAACAGACTGTATCCTTCGATTCTCTGCTGTGCAAGCGGATCGAGTGTCTGTGTACCGCCACCGACATAAAAGTGCTTAGGATTGGTGTGTTTTTCAGGTTTACGTACCTGGACAGCACCCTGATGTGCCATAATATACTGTGAAATATGGCTGGTATCGTCATCGAGGTCACCGAAGATGTTCGCCTGAACAGGACAGATAACCACACATGCCGGCATCATGCCGCTTTCGATTCTGTGTGCACAGTAGGTACACTTGTCAGCAGTGTTCGTTTCCGGATCCATATAGATCGCCCCGTAAGGACACGCCATCATACATCCGGCACAACCGATACATCTTGATGAATCGACGTTGACAATACCGTTTTCGAGGTAATGCAGTGCCGATACCGGACAGATACGCTCACACGGAGCATTTTCACAATGGTTACATCTCAGCGGTGTAAACTCACGTTTCGCATCGGGGAATGTCCCGATATCAATATATTTTACACGCAGACGCCAAGAGCTCAGTGGAACTTCGTTTTCCACTTTACAAGCTACTTCACAACCTTTACAACCCATACACAGGTTCAGGTCGACTAAGAAACCTAGTTTCATACTTCCTCCTTGATTTGATAATCCGTAATGCACCCTGTCTGAGAAAGGCATCTCTGGCAAGCTTCCATACGGATAACTTGTCAGAGCCCCTTTCCAATAAGCGTACATAATACGCTTTTATTGTAGTACATAAAGTGTTAACTTTCATTGAGTTTGGGTACAAAAGATTATTTTTGAATAAATGTGCGTAAAATGGGAGTGAATGTAACGAAAAAAAGATACCAATTCAGTCGTCTTCATGGGGATCATCAGGAAAATAAATGATTGACGTTTTAGGTCTGAATTTGAGCAGATTTCCCCGTCACTCTTCCGATTTTGGCAGGCAAAAGGAGAAGGTAGAGCCTTTATGCAGTTCACTTTCAATTTCAAGCGTACTGCCGTGCAAGCCCAAAATTGTCTTGACGATGGAGAGGCCAAGCCCCATCGAATTGTCCCAGTTATGCGTACCCGAACGGTAAAACTTTTTGGTAACTTTTTCGATATCTTTCTGACTGATGCCGACACCATGGTCATGCACACGTACACAACATTCCGGTGAAAGATGGACTTCTACATCGTCTTTGGAATATTTCAAAGCGTTCTCGATGAGATTTTTGAGCACTACATCCATCAAGGTACGGTCTGCATGAACCATACAGCTGCTTCCGCTTACTTTGATTACCCGGTTTTTATACTTCTCTTCAAGAGAGCGTTTGACTTCCAAAATAAGTGCGTGCATATCGAAGCTGCTCTGATGCAGTGTCGCTTCGCCGCTTTCGAACTTGTTCCATAAAATAAGCCGTCCCAGCAATGATTCGATTTTATTGCCGTTGTTGTAAATCTTTTCGAGAAACTTTTCACGCAATGCGGGAGGAATGTCGGCATCTTCATGCAGTGTCTGGGAATAGCCCATAATGGAGGCAATAGGATTTCGGAATTCATGTGCAATGGCAGAAATCATGTCCGCACGCTGGCGGTTTTTCAGTTTGAGCTTGGCATTGTAACGCTGCTTGATATCCTCCCGTTTTTTAGCCTTTTTCAATGCTTTGAGAAGATTTTTGTTGAGCTCTTCAAATTCACGGGTAAAAAAAGAGGCTTCGGAGGAGACTTCATCGAGCGTTTCAAGGTTGGCAAGGTAATCGTTAAGCTTTTCAAGCTCTTTTTGCATTCTCTTGGCACCCCGCCAGATGGCGTATATAAACACCAGAAAAGTGATACCGACAAAACCGATGGCAAGCAAATTCTGTTGTACATTATCGTTCAGCCAGACCATCAAGGTAATAAATACCAAAAAGAGCCCTACTGATACCGTTACCAGTCTGGCCATAACATATTCGGTAAAGTTGGGACGCTGAAACAACACGGTCAATCCCTAAAAACGGGTGACAATGTCACGGAAGATACGGAAAAGTCCTTTGACTTCCTCAATGGATGTGCGTTCGTTGGGCGCATGAATCGTATCGTTAATAACACCAAACTCTACAACGTCTATACCAAATGCCCCCATAAAGCGCGCATCACTCGTACCGCCGGCTGTGGAGAGTTTTGTCTCAACACCGGTGATGTTTTGAATGCTGTCACGGATACGGTGTACCACTTTGGAGTTATGGTCGGTCACAAAAGGAAATGAGCCCTGTGTAAGTGTCAGGTCGTAGTCAAGCCCCTCGAGTACCTCATCAATATGGGCACGCACATCTTCTTGTGTAGTATTGGTCGAATTACGTACGTTAAACATGATCTTTAATTCACCGGGTGTGACGTTGGTCACCTCCATACCCCCGCGGATATCGGTAATGACCATCTGGCTTGGCGCAAAGTCCTCATCGCCCTCATCGAGATGAATCCCTGCGAGACGGTGCATGACCGATGCAGTCAAATGCACGGGGTTTACCGCCTTTTCGGGGTAGGCGGCATGCCCCTGTTTCCCGTGAATGGTCAAATATCCGTTAATGGAACCCCTGCGCCCTATCTTGATTGCATCGCCGAACACCTCTTCGCAGGTCGGCTCTGCGACGATGCAGTAGTCAGGCAGCATTCCGATCTCTTTGAGGTGTTCAAGCATGATAATCGTCCCGAAAGTTGCATCGCCTTCTTCATCCGACGTCAGCAGCAGTGAAAGCGTACCGTTGAAATTGTCTGTCTCTTTAAGCGCCTGCACAAAAGCCGCCACGCCGCTTTTCATATCCTGTGCACCGCGGGCGTAGATCTTTCCCTCTTTGACAAGCGGTACGAACGGATCGCTTTCCCACTTGTTTCCCGGCGGTACCACATCGACATGGCCTGCAAAACAGAGGTGGTCACCCTCACCGAATTTTTTGTATAAAAAGAGGTTTTTTACCCCCTCTTCATTGACCCATATTGCTTCGTAACCTTCAAGATAGGAAGCGATAAAATCCAGTGATCCGGCATCATCCGGTGTGATCGACTCGAAACTGAGCAGTTTCATAAAGAGGTCAATAACATCATAATGTTCTGTTTGCGTATTCATTTATATAAAGTTTCCAATCATACTGAAGTAGTCGTTGATATTCTCAAACCGATGGTTACCGCCATATTCAACAATAACCCGATGATCCCGGTATCTGTTTTTGGCCTTGCGGTAGTCCAGTACTTCATCTTCACTTTGCAGCAACACAAGATACATTCCTTTTTCGGGTTTTGAAACATAGTCTTTCAACTGCTGCAGATAGGCTGCTTCAAAACGGAAGGTTTCACCGTCACAAAAACGTTTCTGTATACCCACATAAGGGGCAAGTGTTTCATACGGCTCGGTAGAAGGATTGAGCAGTACCGCCTTAGATGCATACTTTTCCGCAAGGTAGGCAGCATAAAAACCGCCGAGGGAAGAGCCTATTATCAGATCAAAATGACGCGAACCGATCAGCGATTCCAGAAAAACAATGGCATCGTCCGGGGCATAGGGAAGATCTGGGGCAACAACACTGTTCTCACCAAAGTATGCAGAAAGTGCGGTAGACTTTTGTCCTTTACCGCAACTTGCAAATCCATGCAGATATAGCAGTGAGGGCATCTTAGCGCTCAATATCTCCGCTGTAGGTCACAATCCCGCCGTAGTGGTTGATGGCATTTTCAAATCCGTTGGATTTGAAAACATGCTGTACCTGTCCGCTTCTGCTGCCGGTACGGCAGGTAAAAATTACCGGCTTTTTACCTTTATATTCATTGAAAATCTCCTCAGCCCATTCCTGAAAACTGGAAGTAGGCTTGAGAAGATCCACCCCTTTGATGTGCCCCATGTCGTACTCCATAGGTTCACGTACATCAACGAGCAGGAAGTCTGCTTCACCGTTGTCGCGTGCCTCAAGCAGTGTGATAAGATCACTTGAGGTAATATCGTCTTTTGTCAGTAGTTCATGCATATTGTCACCTTTTATAGAAAAAATAATCGCGTATTATACCCAAATTATTTTTGACAAACCGGTGTTAACTGTTCTCTTTTACAAACTCCGGTGTACAGAAAATACCACAGTGGCATTTCCCCTCTTCGGGGATCTCTTTTTCAAGTGCTTGCGGACATGGGCAGATACGGTCATCAACACTCTTGAACTTGCCTGGCTTTGCCGGATCTTCCTCTACCATAAAACAGGGGCAGAAACGTTTGCCGTAAAGCAGTTTGTGGCGCGCAAGCCCCATAATGACACCTTCATTCACCTCTTCGTTCGGGTGGTATTCAAATCCAAACTGCGAACAGACTTTATCTGTAAATTTTTTTGTTTTTTCAAGCTCTTCGAGAAACTCCGGAGAACTCATATCCAATTGTTGCATCATATTCAAATCCTTTTTATTAATAGAAGTATATGGCTGATTGTAGGTAGTTATATCTTAAACCAAATTAATATATAATAGTAAAAACCCTACAAATTTAAAAAGAGGCACCGAATTATGCAGATTGATACCGTACTTCTCGCAAAACTGGAAAAACTTTCACACCTTTACATCGCTGAAGAGAAAAAAGAGGAGGTCATGACGCAACTGAGCGAAATTCTCGGTTACATTGACAACCTTAACGAACTCGATACAGAAAATCTGAGCCCGGCCTTTTCTACGCTTACAGGCGGTACACCGCTGCGTGAAGATGTGCCGCGGGGGGAAAGTGATATTCCCGAAAAAATTCTCAAGCACGCACCGCAGGCAGCAGATGACTTCTTCATCGTTCCTGCGATCATCGAGTAGTCATGGTCAGACTCTACGGCATCAAAAACTGCGACAGTGTGCGCAAAGCGGTCAAGTTTCTCAAAGCACATGATATTCCTTACGAATTCATCGATTTCAGAGAAACACCTGTCGATGAAACAACGATCCGCAAATGGCTTGAAAAAACCGACGTGAAAACCCTTTTCAACACCAGAGGAACCACCTACCGGACGCTCGGTCTCAAAGCACTTGACCTTTCCGATGAAGAGAAGACAGCCTGGCTTGCAAAAGAGAATATGCTGATCAAACGTCCCGTTCTGGAATTTGAAGATAAAGTAATCGTGGGGTATAATGAGTCCGAATATCAAAATACCCTACTCCACTCCTAAAGGATACCTATGGCCACTTTCGACATTAAAAAACTGCTCCAAAGCGTTGTTGCCCACGGCGCTTCCGACCTTCACCTCGTCAGCCGCTCCGAGCCGCAGATCAGACTTGACGGAAAACTCAAGCCGGTCAACCTTCCCAAGCTTACAGGTGAAGACATTGAAGAGATGGCGTACTCACTCATTACCGAAAAGCAGAAGAAACACTTTGAAGAGTACAATGAACTCGACTTCGCCCTTCTGCTGCCGGGAATCGGACGATTCAGAGCCAACTACTACAAAACACTCGGTGACACAGCGGCAGCTTTCCGTATCATTCCCATCGATATTCCTTCTCTCGATGATCTCGGTGCTCCGCAGATCTTTAAAAAGATGGTCAAGCGTGAAAAAGGTCTTATTCTCGTTACCGGTCCTACGGGCTCCGGTAAGTCGACCACCCTTGCCGCCCTGCTGAACGAAATCAACCTTTACGAACAGAAACACATTGTCACTGTGGAAGATCCTGTGGAATTCATCCACGAAAACAAAAAAGCTGTCTTCTCCCACAGGGAAGTCGGGGAAGATACCCGATCGTTCGCTACAGCGCTCAAGTATGCGATGCGTCAAGATCCCGACATCATCCTTATCGGGGAAATGCGTGACAAGGAAACCATCGAAGCGGCACTGACAGCGGCTGAAACTGGACACCTTGTCTTCGGAACCCTGCACACCTCTTCTGCACCCGGGACCATTAACCGTATCATCGATGTCTTTACCGGTGACGAGCAGCCGCAGATCCGTGCAATGATCTCTACTTCGCTCGTAGCGGTCATTGCCCAGTCACTGCTGCCTAAACTCGGCGGCGGACGAATCGCGACGCATGAAATCATGATCACCAACCATGCAATTGCCAACCTGATCCGTGAGGACAAAGTGCATCAGATCTATTCTCAAATGCAGCTTGGACAGGAAGATTCCGGGATGCAGACACAGACACAGGCACTGTTGAAATATATTAGAGAAGGAAAGATCAGCCGTGAGGTTGCACTGCAGTATGCCAACAAGCCTGATGAACTCTCTAAAGCTATCCGATAGAAAGACAAAAGCTAAGATAGAGGATTTATCGATACAATTATGAAATTTTTTTGGGAGTAGCTGTAAATGGACAACTTTACAATGGTGGGGTTCAACTATTTTGACGTAACGATCGGCGCGATCATCCTCATTTTGGCAGTCAAAGGCTTTATGAACGGTGTCATCAAAGAGGCATTCGGACTTGCCGGACTCATCGGCGGTGTCTACTTCGCATCACGTCTTGCTCCCCAGGCGGCAACATTCATTCAAAGCCACTTTGTGCAGCTTGACAACACGTCCCTTGCCAAACTGATCGGCTTTATGGCCATTCTGATCATCATTTGGCTGAGCGCCACTATTCTGGGTGCCATTGTGGCAAAACTCTCCGATGCAAGCGGGCTGGGTCCTATCGACCGTATTCTCGGCTTTATCGTAGGCGGTGGAAAATACTTTATTATCTTCGCCCTTATTGTCACTGCACTCTCCAACGTCACACTTATCCGTGACAATGCGCACAAATATGTCAAAGACTCTATGCTCTATCCGCTTCTTCTCAAAGCGGGATCGGCCATCATCAAGATAGATCCGTCAACACTCGGGCTGACCACACCGGCCACACGGAAAGAGAAAAATGATACCAACCAAAGCAACGGACAGCAGCCATGATCACCTACGATGCACTGCTTGAGCAGTTCAAACAGCTGCTGAAACAAAACGGGCTGAAATTTACCAGACAGCGGGAGCTGATCTTGAAATTCCTTTATGAAAATGAAGGCCATTTCACGCCCGAAGATATCTATATGCTGATGAAAAAAAATCATCCCGATGTCACCATCGGCATTGCGACAGTCTACCGTACCCTTACACTGCTTGAAAAAGAAGGGATCGCCAGTTCCATCTCGTTTGGCGTACAGGGTAAAAAATACGAATTGGGCGAAAAAGAGCACCACGATCACCTCATTTGTACAAAATGCGGCAAGATCATCGAGTTTTTCGACGATGTTATCGAAGAGCGTCAGGAAGCCATTGCCAAAAAATACAATTTCAAAATGCAGGATCATACGATGAAGATCGTCGGCCTGTGTGAAGCATGTCAGAAAGAAGCACAATAAACCGTTAGCCTGAACTTGGTTCAGGAGCCTGCCTGAGAAGAGGGATCTTGAGCCAAATCCAGCAGGACAATACCCAATTTTAGGAGAAACCTTGATATTTGACAACCAGTATATTCAAGAACGTATCAGCAAGGCAGAACGCCTGCGTGAAGAGGGGATCAACCCTTACCCGGCCAACATTACCAAAGGGATGCCCTCCTCTGAATTTTTCAAACACTTTGCCTATGTAAAAGAGTTGGATGCAGATGAAAAAAAAGATGAAGCACAGACAGTCACACTGACCGGACGCATCAAATTCATCCGTATCATGGGAAAAGCTGCCTTCGCCAAAATAGAGGATAGTGACGGACTGGTACAGATCTACTACAACCGGGATGACCTTCCGGAAGGCTACTACAACAATATTGCCAAAAAACTTTTTGAAGTAGGTGACATTGTTGAAGCGACCGGTTACCCTTTTGTTACACAAACTGGCGAGCTGACACTGCACTGTAAAGACCTCAAGATCGTCTCCAAAGCGATTATGCCCCTGCCTGAAAAGTTTCACGGACTGACTGACCAGGAGATCCGTTACCGCCAGCGCTACCTGGATATGATCATGAATCCGGAGGTTAAAGAGACTTTTGTGATGCGTTCCAAAATCGTCTCACTCATCCGCCGCTTTTTCGAAGACCACGGTTTCCTTGAAGTCGAAACACCGATGATGCACCCCATTCCCGGCGGTGCGAACGCCAAACCGTTCATCACCCACCACAACGCACTCGGTGTTGACCGCTACCTCCGTATCGCCCCGGAACTTTATCTCAAACGTCTAACTGTCGGCGGTATGGAAGCCGTCTTCGAGATCAACCGAAACTTCCGTAACGAAGGGATGGATCAGACCCACAACCCGGAGTTTACCTCCATTGAGTTCTACTGGGCATATCACAACTACCATGACCTGATGAAACTGACCGAGGATCTCTTCGACTACATCTTTGCCGAGCTACAGCTGCCTAAAACACTTACCTATGGTGACATGGAGATCGACTTTACTACGCCATTTGCCAAAGTACCGTTTGTAGAAGCACTGACAACGATTGGCGGTGTACCTGCCGAAGTCGCTGCAGACCGCGAAAAAGGCATTGCCTATCTTAAAGAAAACGGTGTCGAGGTCAATGACAACCTTACCCTGGGCTATGTACAGGCAGAACTGTTTGATGAATTTGTCGAAGGAAAGCTGATCAATCCGACTTTTATTACCGACTACCCTATCGACATTTCGCCACTTTCAAGACGAAGCGATGAGAATCCGGAAATTGCTGAGCGTTTTGAGCTCTTTATGGCAGGCAAAGAGATTGCCAACGGTTTCAACGAGCTCAATGACCCGCTCGATCAGTTTGAGCGTTTCAAGGCTCAGGCAGATGCCAAAGAGGCAACCGGTGACGAAGAGGCAATGCATATGGACCTTGATTTCGTACGTGCACTCGGACACGGCATGACACCTACTGCCGGAGAAGGTATCGGTATCGACCGTCTGGTCATGATGCTGACAAACAACCACTCCATCCGTGATGTTATTCTCTTCCCTGCC